>Ga0307375_10002333_pt1 | contig 19490 bp, 21 predicted proteins | sample TR1MG_FD_202531 | JGI IMG/M metagenome (GOLD analysis project Ga0307375, IMG submission 202531) | Soil microbial communities from Risofladan, Vaasa, Finland - TR-1 | ecosystem: Environmental > Terrestrial > Soil > Coastal area > Acid sulfate soil | place: Finland: Risofladan, Vaasa | collected...
AGCGTGGCCACCCCGGCCTGCCCGCTGCCCGTTCCCGTGCAGGTGGCGGGCGTGCCGTACGGCTGCACGAGGTCGGCGCCCTGCGGCGCCGGCGGCGTGACGATGGTGTACCGGCCCGACGCATTCCGCCACGCGTATCCGGCGTACGTCGCCAGGGCCATCACGCTGGTGTCGGTGGGGAGCAGGCTCACGATCGTGCCCGAGCCCGTGTTGCCGCAGGCGAGCCCGAACGCGTACGGCACGATGACACGCACGGCGCGCCCATTGGCGGATACCGAGTCCACGCCGCCGGAATCCTGCACCATGCGCAGATCGGTGAGCAGCAGATTCATCGAACTGCGCGCCACGGTCCGCGCGCCGCGGGCCTCGTATTCGCGGGTGAAGAAGCGTGACTGCGCGACCACGAGCCGCGTGAAGGCCGCCCCGATGATCGCGATGATCACCAAGGAGATGAGAATCTCGGGGAGCGTGAACCCCGCTGGGAACTTCCTGGTACGTGTCATGTCAGCACCCGGTGCAGAGCGGAGACCCGCCGGACGGATTGGCGCGCGTGAACACCAGGGAGTCGCGAGCGGTGGCGCTCGAGGTCGGGCTGAGGACGATCTTCACGGTGGTGTACTTGGCCGACGGCGTGAGCGTGATTGTGCGCGAATAGGCCGTGCCGCCAACCGTGATCGTGCTGGACGACGTGGACATCGCCTGTAACGTGGTATAGGGAATGGCGCCCAGCCGCGCCGCCTGCTGCTGCAGCACCGCCGTGCGCGTCGAGACGAGGTCGTTCGTCCGCCCGGCGTAGGCCACCGAGAGCGACAGCTTGGCGATCGTCACGAGCACGATGCCGAGCATCACCATCGCGATCATGATCTCGATGAGCGACATGCCCGCGCGCGGGGGCCGTGGCCGGAGCCGGGTACGGCGCGCGGTCATTGGATCTGCACCAGTCCGCCCCGTCCCATGCGCACGCGTTGCGTGTACGTGGCGTCGCCGATCGTGGCCGAGAGCGTGATCGAGAGCGAATCGTTGGCGAGCCCGGCCGGATAGATGCTCACCGAAGGGCGCGACAGCGCGACGTTGGAGGAGTTCATGTTGAATGCGGTGAGTGATGTCGTGCGGAAGACGGCACCGGACACGACATCGCGGACCGAGAGCGTCATGGTCGTCGTGTCGAACCGGATCTGCACCGGTTTGCGGTTACGGAGCGCCAGGGCGAACGCCGTCTGCAGGTCGTTGCTCACCGCGATGGCTGCCCGGTTCACCCGCTGCCGCGTGATGATGGCGCTGATGCGTCCCACCGACAGGCCCATGATGAGCGCCAGCAGCGTGACGGCCACCAGGAGCTCGATGAGCGTGAACCCGGCCCGGCCGATGGCCCGTCGAATTGATCGTGATGCGCCCTGCCCCGATCGTGACATCCGTGCCCCTCATAAACAGACATTCGTCCGGCCAACCCGGTCCGACAGCATTCTGCCGCAACCGTAAGACCAGCGATGTGATACACGTTACCGAGGACGAAATGGCATGCAAGTGGCAACGCCCCCACGGGGCGCGGTATTCGGACAAATTGTCCGTCAGGGTTCGCCCGAGGTAGTTAAGGGGCCCATCCACTGCCTTGGGGTAAACACACGCCATATTTATCGAGACCGGCGCGGGCCGGGCCGGATTCATGGAATCACTCCGGAGGGGCAGGATGCGGATTCGAAGGCTTGGCGTGATAGGCGCCGGGACCATGGGGCACAGCATTGCCGCGCTGGCGGCGTCGGCCGGCATCGCCGTGGATCTGCTGGACATCGCGGGGCCGGAGAGCGACCCCAACGGGCCGGCCCGGCAGGGGCTGGAACGGGCGAGGAAGGCCCGGCCGGCGGCGTTCATGGACCCCGAACGCGCCGCGCTCATTCAGGTGGGCAACACCACCGACGACCTGGGCGTGCTCGCCGAGTGCGATCTGGTGATCGAAGCCATCATTGAACAGCTGGAGCCCAAGCGCGCGCTGTACGAGAAGCTGGAGACGCTGCTGCCGCCCCACGCAATCATCGCGTCGAACACCTCGGGCATCCCGATGGCGCTGCTCACCGAGGGCCGCAGCGAGAGCTTCAAGCGGCGCTTCCTGGGCATGCACTTCTTCAATCCGCCGCGCTATCTGCACCTGCTCGAGATCATCCCCACGGCCCACACGGCGCCCGAGACGATCGCCGACGCGCGCCGGTTCAGCGAGCGGGTGCTGGGCAAGGGCATCGTCACCGCCCGCGACGTGCCGGGGTTCGTGGCCAACCGGCTGGGTGTGTTCGGCATGGTGCTCGCCCTGCGCATGATGGAGGAGTTCGACCTCACGATCGACGAGGTGGACGTGCTCACGGGGCCACTGCTCGGACGCGCCAAGTCGGCCACGTTCCGCACGGCCGACCTGACCGGCCTCGACGTCCTGTCGCACGTGGCCGGCGGCCTGGCCAAGGCCACGGGCGAGGACTTCGCCCTGCCGGCCTGGGTGGGCACGATGGTCGCCAATGGCCAGCTCGGCGAGAAGAGCGGCGCCGGGTTCTACAAGCGTGTCGGGAAGGAGATCCACACGCTCGACCGCAAGACGCTGCAGTACGCGCCCGCCCGCAAGCCCGACCATCCGGGCATCGGCCAGGCGCTGCGCCTGCCGCTCGCCGAGCGGTTGCGCGCGGCGGTGGCGCTCGACGGCGTGTACGGCACGTTCGCGCGTGAATACGTCACGCGGCTGTCGCGCTACGTGATCGCCACGGCGCCCAAGATCGCCTATCACCTGCCCGACGTGGACCACGCCATGGAGTGGGGGTTCGCGTGGGAAGCAGGGCCCTTCCGGCAGCTCGACCTGCTTGGCGATGCGCTGCCCGAGGCCGCGGCGCTCCGGCCCAAGGCCGCCACCGAGGGCTACTACAGCGGCGACGGCACGCGCGTGTGGTCGCTGGATTGGAAGGGGTATGAGGCCATCCAGGAGCCCGACGGCCTGGTGCGCACCGACGCGCTCCGGCGCGCCGGCCGCGCGCTCGCCAAATCGGACGACGCGACGCTCTGGCACGCCGGCGACGGCGTCGCGCTGCTCGAATTCCACAGCAAGATGAATTCGCTGGGCGAGGGCGTGCTCACCATGGTCATGCGGGCGCTGGAGATCGTGGAGCGCGACGACCTGGCCGGGTTGGTGATCGGCAACGACGATCCGCGCACGTTCACGGCGGGCGCCGACCTGGGCATGGTGGCGGCGCTGGCGCAGGCCGGCAACTGGAAGCAATTGGAAGACGCGGTGCTGCTGTTCCAGGGTTGCGCGATGTCCATTCGCTCGGCGCCCTTCCCGGTGGTCGTGGCGCCGTTCGGGCTCACGCTGGGCGGCGGCTGCGAATGGTCACTGCACGCCGACGCGCTGCAGGCGCACGCCGAACTGTATATGGGATTGGTGGAGGTGGGCGTGGGGTTGCTGCCGGGTGGCGGCGGCACCAAGGAGCTGCTGTTCCGCTTCTCGGAGGAACTGGCGGCGTACGACGACGCCGATCCGTTCGAGGCGTCCAAGCGCGCGTTCAAGATGATCGCCATGGCCAGCGTCAGCACGAGCGCGGCCGAAGCGCGCAAACTCGGCTTCCTGCGCGACCGCGATCAGATCTCGATGAATCGGGATTTTCTGCTCGCCGACGCCAAGCGGCGCGTGCTCGACCTGGCGCCGGGCTACGTGGCGCCGCCGCCGCGCACGATCGACGCGGTGGGAAGCGCCGGCGTGGGCAATCTGCACTACGCGGCGTGGGCCATGCATGAGGGCGGACAGGCCAGCGACCACGACGTGCGCATGGCATTGGAGATCGCCAAAGTCCTGTGCGGCGGCGACGGGCCGGCGCGCCGGGTGACCGAGGAGGACATCCTCGACCTCGAGCGCGACGCGTTCCTCCGCCTGCTGGGCACCAAGGAGACGCAGGCGCGCATCGCGCACATGCTCAAGACCGGCAAACCGCTCCGCAACTAGCAAGGAGTGACTCGTGACTGAAGTCGTGATCGTATCCGCGGTGCGCAGCGCCGTGGGTCGCGGAAAGAAGGACGGCGCGCTGGCCGGCGTGCATCCCGTCGAGCTGTCGTCGCGTCTGATGCGCGCGGCGGTGGAGCGCGTGCGGGTGGACCCGGCGATCCTCGACGACGTGCTCTGGGGATGCGCCATGCCCGAGGCGTCGCAGGGGCTCAACGTGGCGCGGATGTCGCTGCTCCGCGCGGGCTTCCCGGTGGAAGTGCCGGGCGCCACCATCAATCGCTTCTGCTCGTCGGGGCTGCAGACCATCGCCTTCGGCGCCCAGGAGATTCTGAGCGGCATGGCCGACGTCGTGCTCGCCGGCGGCATCGAGATGATGAGCCAGGTGCCCATGTCGGGGTACCACACGCGCCTCGATCCCGATGCGGTGGAGAGCTACATCGGCATGGGGTTCACGGCGGAGCGCGTAGCCGAGCGGTGGAAGGTGTCGCGCGAGGAGCAGGACGCGTGGGCGCTGGCCAGCCAGCAGAAAGCGGCCCGGGCCCAGGCGTCGGGGGCGTTCGACGGCCAGATCGAGCCCGTGCCGGTGACCACCGCCACGTGGCACGGTGCGAAGAAGACCGAGACGACCACCGAGTTCGTGCGCGACGAAACACCGCGCGCCGAAACGACGGCCGAAGGGCTGGCCAAGCTGCGGCCGGCGTTCAAGGCCAAGGGCGGGACGGTGACGGCCGGCAACGCGAGTCCGTATTCCGACGGGGCCTCGGCGGTGCTGCTGATGAGCGCCGCGCGCGCGAAGGCGCTGGGGCTCACGCCGCTGGCGCGGTTCGTGAACTACGCGGTGGCGGGCGTGGAACCCGACGTGATGGGCATCGGGCCCTTGAAGGCGGTGCCCAAGGTGCTCGCGCGCGCCGGACGCACACTCGACGACGTGAAGCTGATCGAGTTCAATGAAGCGTTTGCGTCGCAGGTGGTGGCGGTGGTGCGCGACCTGGGCATGGATCCGGCGCGGGTGAACGTGAACGGCGGTGCGATCGCGCTCGGGCATCCGCTGGGCGCCACCGGATCGAAGCTCACCACGCAGCTCATCTACGAACTGCGGGCGCGCGGCGGCGGGCTGGGAATGGTGACCATGTGCATCGGCGGTGGAATGGGCGCGGCGGGGTTGTTCGAGGTCGCGGCCCGCTGACGCGGCGCGCATGCGCGCGCCGTGCGTTTCGTCGGGGGGCTTGCCCCTCTCCCTAGGTTTCGATCAGGGAGGAACGATGGACGCCACCAAGACGGACGCCGGTCTCGCGGCCGGCGATCTCACGACCAAGACTCTGAAATCCGCGCGCCAGGGACTGCTGCGCGTGCACCGGCTGCTGCTCGAAATGGAGCGCGTGGCGTTGGAGCGCACGCGGGGGCGGCTCTCGGCCAACGCGTATCTGCAGGCCGTGCTCAACGACCCCGATTTCGCCTGGCTGCGGCCGGCGTCGCAGCTCATCGTGCAGATTGACGAAGCGCTGGACGACGCTGAGCGGGAGGGCGTGCCCGTGGCGAGCGACGTGACGGGATCGCTGCTCGTGCAGGTGCGGTCGCTGCTCACGCCGGTGCCGCCGACCACGATGTTCGCGTCGCACTACCTGGCGATGCTGCAGCGGCACCCGGACGTGGTGTTCGCGCACCGCGATCTGATGGCGGAACTGCCCAAGGGGTTCCTGGGGCCGCCGCCGGCTCAACTACAGTAAGAGGGTTGGAGAGTTGGAGGGTTGGAGGGATGACTGCGTCACGCAGTCATCTGTCCGACTGTCCGACTGTCCGACTGTCTCCCCCGGCTACCGGCCGTCCCCCAGCAACTGGTACATCATCACCGCCGCGCGTTCGGTCTGCATGATCAGTGAATTCAGATCGACCTGTTCGCGGGGGGAATGGGCGCCGCGGCCCAGCGCGCCCAGGCCGTCCATGCCGGGGATGTAGGGGCCCACGAACGACACGTCGCCGGCGCCACGCGTGCTCGGATCCTGAGCGTGCACGGGGCCGTAGCCGAGGGTCTGGCTGATCGAATCGTAGAGGGCGATCAGGTGCTCGCCGCCGGGCGTCATCGGCATGGCCGGGTACGCGTCCTCGAACGTGATCTCGGCCGACGTGCCCGGCAGGTGCTCGGCCACGATCTCGCGCATGCGCGCGCGGGTGCTGTCCTTCTGTCCCTCGGTGATGAACCGCAGATCGCCGGGCACCACGGCCGTGGGCGCGACGATGTTCGTCTTGCCGGCCACTGTGCCCGACAGGCGCGCCGTATCGTAATCCACGGTGGCGCCGCCGAGGATGACGCCGGGATTGAACGTCAGATACTTGGGGCCGGCCAGTTCGCGACGGAAGCCGTCGAGAATGCGCGCTGCTTCGTAGATGGCGCCGTAGCCCACGCCGGGGCTGAATACACCACCCGAGTGCGACTGGCGTCCGCTCACCGTGAGGAGCCACGAACTGGCGCCGCGCCGCGACGCCGAGGCCAGCGACTGGCTGCCCCCCTCGAACGCCAGGGCGACGTCGCTGCGCTGCGCGGCCTCGCGTAGCGCGCGGCGCGACACGCTGAGCGGGAGGCCGGGTGACTCCTCGTCGCCGTTGAAGACCACGGTGATCGTGGCGTCGCGGAGCGCGCCCACGTGGCGCAGCGCCTTGAGCGCGTAGACGATGATCACGTCGCCGCCCTTCATGTCGCTCGATCCCGCCCCTTTGGCGATCGTGTCCTCGCGCACGAACCCCTGGCCCTCGCCTTCGAACACCGTATCGAGATGCCCGATCAGCAGAATGCGCGGGCCGCCGGGCTTGCCGGCATGCACGGCCACGAGATGTCCGGCCCGGTTCACCGAATCGGGCAGCGTCACCCACCGCGTGTCGAACCCCAGCGAATCCAGCGCCGCGGCGAACAGGGCGCCCACCTTGCGCACACCGGCAAAATTCATAGTGCCGCTGTTCACGTTCACGGCGTCGGCGAGCATGGTAATCTCGGCGTCGTGCTGCTGATGCACGAAGTCGCGGATGCGCTGCTCGGCGGGCGCGAGCTGGGCGCCGAGGGGGGCGGCGAGGGCTGGGAGGGCGAGCGAGACGAACAGCGCCAGCGGCAACGCGCCGGCGCGGAGGGGGCGCAGGACCGGCATGGAACGGGGCTCCGGGAAGGACGTGAATGGGAAGCTACGGCGGGCCGCGCCGGCGGTCCAACGGCGTCAGTCGAGCGAACGCCAGAGGTACCAGCAGGCCACGGAGCAGTACGGCCTCCACGCGGCCCCGATGCGGCGCACGTCGTCGGGGGTGGCGCGGCGGCGCAGCCCGTACGCGCGCTGGACGGCGTTCTGGATGCCGAGGTCGAGTTCGGGGAGCACGTCGGGGCGGCCCAGGCGGAACATCAGGAACATCTGGGCCGTCCACCGGCCCACGCCCTTCACCTGCACGAGGTGCTCGATGATCGCGTCGTCGGTCATGCGGCCCACCCGGTGCAGCGGCACGGCGCCGGTGTGGACCTTGTCCGCGAGATCGCGCAGGTATGCCACCTTCTGTCGCGACAGCCCGGCGCCGCGCAGCGATTCGTCGCTCAGCCGCAGCAGTCGCGCGGGGTCCACATGCTTGCGTGGAAACAGCGCCACCACGCGTCCGTGGATGGTGCCCGCCGCCTTGCCCGACAGTTGCTGGTACACGATGGACCGCACGAGATCGTGAAAGTGCGATCGGCCGCGGCGCAGATTCGGGCGGTACGGGCCCACCTGCCGGATCACGCCCGCCATGATGGGGTCGACGCGGCGCAGGTACGCCCGCGCCTCGCGGGACGCCGGCGTGGCGGCGCTCACGACAGGCGGGCCAATGCGTGCGACATGGCCTCGACGATCTCGTCAATCTGCTCGGTGCTCACGATGAGGGGCGGGGAGAGCGCGATCGTGTCGCCGGCCACGCGCACGAGCACGCCGTGCTCGAGACAATCGAGGAACACGTCGAACGCCCGCGCACCCGGCGCGCCCTCGCGCGGCTGCAGCTCCACCGCTCCCACGAGCCCGATGTTGCGCACGTCGATCACGCGCGGCGCGTCGTCCAGCCGGTGCACGGCGTCGGCCCAGTACGGCGCCAGCTCGGCGGCCCGCGCGAACAGGCCCTCGCGTGCGTACAGGTCGAGGGTGGCAAGTCCGGCGGCGCACGCCAGCGGATGCCCGGAGTACGTGTAGCCGTGGAACAGTTCGATGCCCGCGCCAGCAGCATCCATGATCGTGTCGTAGATGTGCGTGCGCGCCGCCACCGCGCCCATGGGCACGGCGGCGTTGGTGATGCCCTTGGCCATGGCGATCATGTCGGGCGTGACACCGAAGCACTGCGCGCCGAACGGGGCGCCCAGCCGCCCGAAGCCGGTGATCACCTCGTCGAAGATGAGCAGGATGCCGTGCTGCGAGCAGAGGTCGCGCAGCCGCTCCAGGTAGCCCACAGGTGGAATGAGCACGCCCGTGGATCCGGCCATCGGTTCCACGATCACCGCGGCGATCGTGTGCGCGCCGTGCTCGGCGATGAGCGTCTCCAGCGCGTCGGCCAGGTGGGCGCCCCACGCCGGTTGGCCGCGGCTGAAGGCGTTGTGCGCCAGGTCGTGCGTGTGCGGCAGATGGTCCACGTTGGGGAGCAACTGCCCGGCGAATTGGCGGCGGTTGGCCTCGATGCCGCCTACCGACGTGCCGCCGAACCCCACGCCGTGGTAGCCGCGCTGGCGCCCCACGAACCGCACGCGTTCGGGCTCGCCGCGGGCCTTCCAGTAGGCGAGCGCGATCTTGAGCGCGGAATCAACCGCTTCGGATCCGGAGTTCGTGAAGAACACGCGGTCGAGATCGTCAGGGGTGAGGGCGGCGACGCGGCCGGCGAGTTCGAAGGCCAGCGGGTGGCCCATCTGGAATCCGGGCGCGTAATCCAGGGTTGCCGCCTGTTCGGCGATGGCGCGTACGATGGAGTCGCGGCTGTGGCCGGCGTTCACGCACCAGAGGCCGGCGGTGCCGTCGAGCACGCGGCGTCCGTCGGCGGCCACGTAGTGCATGTCCTTGGCCGACACGAGCAGGCGCGGCGCCTGCTTGAAGGCGCGGTTGGCCGTGAACGGCATCCACTGTTCGTCCAGCGATGCGGGAAGGGCGGCGGGATTAGCGGCGCGGGTGTGAGGTGTCATCGGGTAGGTCGGGCGAAATAGGCGAAGTGGCCTGGCCACTGGACGGAGCCACGGACCAGTGATATGAGTCAGTCACGTCAGTCACGAGCGAATATGACCAGGGAACCGTCCCAGAGCGAGCGTGGCCCGGCGGACGACCGCGCGTTGCGCGAGCGGCTGGAGCAGATCCAGCGCGACAAGCGCGCCGGTGTCCGGTGGAAGCTGTCGCGGCACACCGCCGAGCAGGCGCTGATCGCGATTGCCGACACCACCCCGCGCGCGACGTACCGCACGTCGTCCAAGAGCCGGCGGCGCAAACGCACCAAGCGGCTGCTGTAGGCGGTGCGCCGGTCTACGGCGATACCTGGACGGTGAGCGTGCCGGTGGCGCTGGTCACGGACGCCGAGATCTGCGTCTGGCCGGCCGTCACGCCGTGGGTGACCCCGTTCTTGTCCACCGTGGCGATGCCGGGTTCGGCTGACGACCAGGTGACGGTCAGTCCGGTCACGACCTTTCCGTTCGCATCGTAGGCTGTGGCGGTGAGCTGCACCGTCTGGCCCACCGCGACGGCCGCGTTGGCGGGGCCGACGGCCACCGATTTCACTTCCGGCGTGAGCGGCTGGCTGGGGTTGCTACGGTAGCCGCACGCGGCGGCGCCGAGGGCGAACGCGAAGAACAGCGATCGGGGCATACGGGAAATCTTGGGAATTCCCGGTCCCGGCGGAAGTGCGCCCCGTCACGCCGCCCGGGCCGGGGCGGTCCTGACCTGCTGGGCCGACTGCCGCCGGAGTCCCCAGCGCACCCGGTAGAGCGAGACGGCGAGCACCACCAGCGCGCAGACCTCCACGAGCACCTTCTCGCCATCCAGGTAGTCGATGGGCCGGTCCTTGAGCGTGGGGTCGGTGAGGAGCCCGTGCACGAAGAACAGGGCGGCGGCGGCGTACGCCAGATAGTGCAGCAGCTTCCAGTTGCCGCGGCCGAGTCGTACGCGATAGTACGAGCTGATCACGACCACCAGCAGCGCGTAGAGCGAGGCGGCGCCGATGGTGTTGATCCACGGCTGCTTGGGCCCGGTCACGGGGTAGATGATATCGAGGAACCGGAACGCCGGCGTCTTGACCGCGAGCAGCAGCACGGCGTGGAGCAGCGCGAGCGCCAGCGCGAGGTAGGCGTTCCAGTTGTGCAGCTTGAAATAGTTGAAGCGGCGATGGGGCCAATGCTTCCAGGGGTTGTAGTGCATGGACAGCAACAGCCCGAGCAGCAGATTCGCGGTGAGCAGGCACAGGGCGACGAGCGCCACATCGCTGGAGAGGTCGAGAGGGGTCACGGAAGAGAGCGGCTGACGGCGGAAAGCGGACGGCGGTAGCCGTGGCGAAGGGGCAGCGGTGGGCGTGGCCGCCCCATGGAGAACGCGCGAGCGCCCGTCGGCGCTGCAAGCTGGGCTACTCGACCAGATTCTTGCCGAACTTGACGGCGTAGTACGCGCCCACGCCACCGGCGATCGTGCTCACGAAGAAGGCGGTCATGAAGCCGAGTTTGACCGCGGCGTACCAGCCAGCGGTGCTACCGACGAACGCGCCCAGTGTTCCGAACAGCTTTTTCATCTCACTCTCGCTTGTGGAATCCCTGTGAACGACCGCGTGACGGCACGCGAGGTCACGAACACCGGGCGCACACGCTGTCCCAAATTGACCGCAATGGTGCGACGCGTCCAGCACCCGCCCGGGCCGTGGGGCCGAGCTTTCGGTTCCCTCCATGGTGCAGTATGCTCCAACAGCGCCAGACGCTCGTGACGGGCTCCCGCTCTGGTGGGGGCCCGTTGCGCGTCACTGCCCGCCCGTCTCCTTCCGCATCCGCCCATGTCCCGAGTCCTGAACTACTTCTTCAAGGGGCTGATCGTCACCGCCCCCGTGTTCATCACGGTCTACATCTGCTACGTGATCTTCACGACGATCGACAGCTGGATTCCGCTGCCGATCCCCGGCGTGGGGTTTCTGGTCTCGATCGCACTGATCACGATCATCGGCTTCGCGGCGCAGACATTTGCCAGCCGCGCGCTGCTGGCCGGGCTCGACTCGCTGTTCAACCGGTTGCCGTTCGTGCGGCTGCTCTACTCGAGCACGCGCGATCTCCTGAACGCGTTCGTGGGCGAGCAGCGCCGTTTCGACAAGCCGGTGCTGGTGACGCTCGGCGGCGGCACGGGCGCCCGGGTGTTCGGGTTTCTCACGCAGGAATCGGTGGATAAGTTCGGCATCGCCGACGCGGTGACGGTGTACGTCCCGCAGTCCTACGGTTTCGCCGGCAACCTCGTGGTGTTCCCGGCGTCACAGGTGCAGCGGCTGGACGCCGAGAGCTCGCACGTGATGGCGTTCATCCTGTCCGGGGGCGTGACCGCGGTTCCCGAGCGCTGAGCGCGCTCAGCGCCGCGCCGCCGGTCCCACCCAGCGCGCCAGCCGGCCGCGCGGGCCCACGGCGACGCCGAACGCCGCGCCAAAGCGCACCGCGTTGAGCGGCAGCGTGTCCACCGGCGCCCACGACTCGCCGCCGTTGGCGGAACGCGCCGTGCCGGCCAGCCCCACCGCGAACAGGGTGGCGCCGTTGCCCGCGTAGGAGAGCCCCGAGAGGTACGCCGGCACCAGCGGTCCGCGCGCGGCGCGCCAACTCCGTCCGCCGTCGTCGGTGAGCGCGACGTTCATGGTTGCGCCGTGCGGCTTGGTGTAGTCGCCGCCCACGGCCACGCCGTGCATCGCGTCGCGGAACGCCACGGCAAAGATGCCGGCTGCCGAACTGCCGGCGTGCACCGGGGTGTCGTCCACCGTCCAGGTGCGTCCGCGATCGGTGGAATGGAACACGCGCGCCCGGGCCCCGCCGCCGGTGCCGATCCACACGTCGTCCGTGCCCCACACCGTGATGCAGGTGCCACTGGCGGCGAACGCCGCCTCGCCCGGCAGGGTGGGCGGGAGCGCCGCCGGAGGCACGCGCGTCCAGTGCCTGCCGCCGTCGTCGGTGGTGAGCAGGAAGAACGTGCCGTCCACCGGATCGCTCTGCACGATGCCATGGTCGGCGTCCCAGAAGGCCATGGCGTCGAGGAAGACGCCCTTCTGGTCGGTGGTGTAGACCTGCGTCCACGTGGCGCCGCCGTCGGTGGTGCGAAACATCTTCGCCTGCCCGTTCTCCGCGGGGCCCGCGCTGGCCGTCACGGCGACGTCGGGGCCGAGCCCGACGATCGAGCGGAGGTCGAGCGAATCGGCGCCGGGCACCTGATGCAGCGTCCATGTGGCGCCGCCATCGGTGGAGCGCGCCACCGTGCCGCGTGCGCCGCTCGCCCACGCCACGTGATCGCCCGCCAGGCTCAACCCGCGGAACTCGGCGCGCGTGGCCACCGGCGCGAGCTGCCATTGCGCCGCCACCGGTGCAGGCGCGGCGGCCAGCGCGGCGACGACGAGCGCGGCGATCACCGGCTGACGGCGCGCGATGCGGACGGGGAGAGCGTGGGTCACGGGCGGGGCTCCTGTGGGTCAACGGTGGGCTCGGGCGGTGGCGCCGCGGGCGGCGCCTGGGCCGACGCGATGAATTCGGTGAGTGAACGTTCGGTGGTCGGCGCGAGGTCGTCCAGTCCGAGCAGGTCGGGGGCGCGCCAGGCCACGAAGAAGAATCCGAGCGCCGCGGCGATGGCCCCGAGGCCATCCATCCAGTGCCGGTGATGGAACGCGAAGAGAAACGTGAGCCCCACGGGCAGGAAGATCACGCCGAACAGCGCGCTTGCGGCGCGCAGCATGGTTCCGGGATTTCTCAGGCTCGACATGCGGGGGGACCTCCGGGTGGTCCCCAATCTCTCCGTGTCACGCCGGGTGTGGCAAGGCGGTTGCGGGGCGCGGCCCGCAGTCGCTAGCGTGAGGCTTCCCAACCCCGGCCCCGCCATGCTCGGATTTTCAGACATCGCCGCCGCCCGCGACCGCATCGCGGGTCGCGTGCATCGCACGCCCCTGCTGTCGGCCACGCGCATCGGCGATCGCGCCGGCGTGAAGCTGTGGCTCAAGTGCGAGCTGCTGCAGAAGACCGGCTCGTTCAAGGTGCGCGGCGCGCTCAACACCATCCGCCAGCTCTCGGACGACGAGCGGCGGCGCGGCGTGGTGGGCGTGTCGGCGGGCAACCACGCGCAGGCGCTGGCCTGGGCGGCGCGCGCCGCGGGCACCACATGCACCGTGGTGATGCCGAGCGTGGCCGTGCAGGCCAAACTCGACGCCACTCGCGGGTACGGCGCCACGGTGGTGCAGCACCAGTGGGGCTCGGCGATGTTCGACAAGGCGCGCGAGCTGGCCGCGGAGCACGGCTACGTGTTCATCCATCCGTTCGACGACCCGCGCGTGGTGGCCGGCCAGGGCACCGTGGGCATCGAGATCCTGGAAGACCTGGCCGACGCCGACGCCATCGTCGTGCCGGTGGGTGGGGGTGGGTTGCTCTCCGGGATCGCCATTGCCGCCAAGCACCTGAAACCGTCCATCCGCGTGTTCGGCGTGGAGCCCGAGGGGGCGCAGGCGTTGCGCAAGAGCCTAGACGCCGGACGCGTGACGCCGATCGACCCGCCGCACACCATCGCCGACGGTCTCGCCGCGCCGATGACCACGGCGCTGCCATTCGAAGTGGCGCAGCGCTACGTGGATGACGTGGTAGTCGTGAGCGACGACGAGATCGTGGAGGCCATGCGCCTGACGCTGGCTTCGGCCAAGCTGATGGCCGAGCCGGCGGGGGCCGCGGCCGTGGCGGCGCTGATCACGCGCAAGCTGCCGGTGGCGGCGGGTGCGCGCGTGGTCTGCGTGGTGAGCGGCGGCAACGTGGACGCCGCCCGCCTCAAGGAACTGCTCTAACGCCGGCTCTTTCCGCGATCCAGCCGCCACTTGGTCCAGGCCACGATCACGGCGCAACCACTCTGTCCGGCCGTCTGGAATTGCATCGGCGTTTCGCTCCCGTGATAGACCTCGACCGCGCCGACGTCGTCTCCGCGGAGGAAGCTGTTGATGTCACCCGGCGACAGTGAAGTCCACGGTGACCCATCGACCACGAAATTCACGCATCCCCCCTGCGCGCTGCGCGAATCCGTTATGTAGGTGTCCTGGCCCGACGTCGTGATCTGGATGCCGGGAACCGTGCGGAGGAGGTCGGTGAACCGGAGGGCCTGCCGGCGCTCGACCGCCTTCTCGTCCATGTAATAGCCGAATCCCTGCTTTTCACGTTGCGTGAAGCCCACGGCGTCGAGCCCGCTTTCACGCTGCCCCTGCGTGGTCACCGTGGGGAGCATGGCCACCACCTTTTCCATCTGGAGCGTGACGGTGGAGGGGGATCGGCTGGACAACTCCACGGGCCGTTCCACGGGGGCAAAGCCCATGAGCATGGCGCGCACCACTTGCGAGCCCGACGGCAGGCTGTCGAGGGTGAACGTGCCATCGGCGCTGGTGTTCACGGAATGCCGCGTGCCTTCGATCTGCACCCGCGCACCCGACACCGGCTGGCCGGTGGTGCCCAGCACCCGGCCCCGCAGCTTGGCCACCGTCAGGGCCTGCGGTGCCGGCGGGTTGGTGTCACCTTTGGCGACAGTTGTTACTGCCGCCGAGGCCACACTCAGGCTGCGCAACTGGAGGAGCTCGTTCTTGAACGACACGGGTACGTCGCCGCTCGTCAGGCCGGCGTGGCTCACCTGCACCTTGCCGTCGAAACTGCTGGGGAGGCCGCAGATGCGGTAGGTGCCGTCTGCGGTGGTCGTGGCTTCGCGGAGCCGCGGGACCTTGCCCAGCTTCTGGAAGTCGAACTCGTACCAGACCACCGAAACGCTGGCCTTGGGCACCGGCTGATCGGTGTCGGCGTTCCGCACGCGTCCGAACAGCGCGGCGGGGCCACGCGTGAGCCACGCGGCGGGGCAGAGCATCTTGACGAGCGCGCCCATCGACGGGGTCGTGATGTTCACCGTGGCCTTCTGGCCGGCGGTGAAGGTGAGCGGCGGTGTCGCCAACTGGATGCCGATGGAGTCCAGAATCGGATGGGAGGCGATCAGCCGGTACTGCCCCGGGGGCACGCTGTCGAAATGGAACTGGCCCTCCGCGCCGGCGATGGTCAGGAGCGTCGTGCCCTGGACCGCGATCTGCGCGCCGTCCATGGGACGGCCCCGCACGCTGTCATAGGCGACGCCGGCCACCGAGGCCGGCCCCGTTGGCGGGAGTTGCTGGGCAAGGAGCGGCGCCGACGTGAGCGCGAGGAGGAGTGCGGCCGCGGCACCGCGGGCGGTGTTTTTTGTACGCATACCCAATTGTACCACGAGCCGGCCCCCAGGCTCCAGTCATGACACCGCTAGGATCGGATTTACGCGCTGGAGCGTCAAAATTGCCTCCGGGGCGTCCAGCATCGGACAAGTTGTCCGATAGTGTAGTGATTCTACCCCCCTCGACGCCCCTTGTCGGCCTTGCGGCTGCCGTCCAGTCGTATGACACTAGAATCCACGGCACGACTTCTCGACCGAAAGGAGCGAGAAATGAGTCTGACCCAAGATCCTCCGACGCTGGCGGATGTACCGGTTGCCGATCGCATTCGAGGCAAGATGACGGTGCATGGACTAGCGGAGCGGGCGAAGCAGGCACTCTACGATAACTTCGAGCTGACGCTGGTCGTCGTGCTCGTCGCCTCGTTGTTGCTCATCAACTTCGCCGTTGACTACAAGCTCGCCTTCCTGAGCTTCTACTACCTCCCGATCATCGCGGCGGGGTTCCTCCTGGGCCGCAACCACGCGGTGTGGGCGGCCGTGCTCACGGTGCTCCTGGTGACGTTCTTCCAGGCAGTCACCGGGTTGGGCGGGGTGCCCGGATTCACCACGCCCTCCGTCATGTACTTCGCCCCCTGGGGCGGGTTCCTGATTCTCACGGGCTTCGCGGTGGGCACGCTGTCGGACCAGCGAAAGGAGCAGGCCGACGACGTCAAGCGCACGTACTTCGCGTTGCTGGAGATGCTCACCTTCCATCTCGACGCGGCCGACCGGCATCGCCGCGGCCACAGCTACCGTGTGGCCGAGCGGTCCATGGCCATCGGGCGCAAGCTCGGCATGCGGGGCGACCAGATCGAGGAACTGCGCGTGGCCGGGCTGTTGCACGAGATGGGGCCGCAGGATCCGCGCATCGTGCGGATGTTCGCCGACTTCCCGCGCGAGGTGCGCGAGGTTCCGGTGGCGACGTCCATGCACGCCGCGCTCGATACGGTGACGGCGTACGGACGCTACCACGAGCTGATCGGCGACGATTGGCCGGTGGACGCCCTGCGCATATCGATGGCGGTGAAGATCCTGGCCGTCGCCGACGCCTACGAAACGCTGCTCACGCCCACCGAAGCGCGCCCGGCGTTCGCGCCCTGGACCGCGTTGGAGGAGATCGACCGCAGCGCCGGCCGCACCTTCGCCACCGAAGTGGTGCACGCGCTGCGGCACACGATCGTGCCGGAGCATGCCGAGCACATGGACGAGAAGCCGCCGCTCAAGCTAATCGTGACGCGCGGGGCCTGACCCGCCGTCATGCTTCACCATTCGGGCCCGTCGCCAGTCGCGGCGGGCCCGTTTGACGTGCCAGAGCCCCCACGCCGCCACGAGCGCGCTCGCCACCGTCCAGCCGATCACGTACCGCTGCAGAAATACGGCGCCGCGGTCGGCGACGTGGCCCACCTCGAACGCCGCGATGGCCATGGCGTCGAGCAGGACGATACCGCCCACGAGTTTGGCGAAGGCGAGCTGCACGGGGGAGCGAAAGCGGGGCATGGGGCGCAATCTAGGCGCTCCACACGGGTGGGCTACTGCGGAGGCGGCGTGGTCTCGCCGTGCCGCCCGCGGGCCGGCGCGAAGAACGCGCTCAGCGCCGCGAGATCGGCGTCCAGATCGTCGCCGGGCAGGAGCGCCGGGCCGATGACGAGGGCGCGGTGTGCCCAGTCGAATGCCACCGGGATGATGGGCACGCCGGCGCCGCGCGCGATGTGGTAGAACCCCATGCGCCAGCGGGGCACCGCCTTGCGGGTGCCCTCGGGCGAGATGCCGAGCACCAGCCGCTCCGACTCGGCGAACCGGGCCTGGGTCTGGGCGACGACGTCGTTGGGACGCGCGCGGTCCACGGGGATTCCCCCCAGCCAGCGCATGATGCCGCCGAACGGGGGCCGGAACAGGGTGTGCTTGCCCAGCCAGGCGGCGCCCAGGCCGAGGGCGGCCTTGGCGGCGATGCCCACGACGAAGTCCCAGTTGGACGTGTGGGGAGCCACGATCACCACGGCCTTGGCGACGTTCGGCAGGGTGCCGTCTATGCGCCAGCCGAGCACGGTGAGCACCCATCGGCCCACGGTGGCGGACACGGGGCCGCCGCTGTGTGGGAGGGCGGGCCCGATGGGGGGAACGCGAGGGGAATCGGCGGCCATGGCGGGGCAGAAAGTACGGTCCGGAGGGGGGCGGCGCCATCGGGGATCTCGACAAAACGCCGGGAGGCGGCTATCAAAGCTGACGGCCAGCGGCGGTGCTCCGCCGCCCACCCACCGATTGCGTTTCCCCACCGCGCTCCACCTCCTCCATGACCCCGCAGAGAATCTCCGACGCGCTCGATCACACCGCGCACGTGTGCGCGGACCTTCCCGCCCTCCGTTGGAAGGACCAGGGCCAATGGGAGTCGCTCACGTGGAGCGGCTACCGGCAGCAGGTCCATCTCGCGGCGCGCGGCTTCCTGTCGCTCGGGCTGGAGCCCGGCAAGGGCGTGGCGATCATCGGTTACAACCGTCCCGAATGGCTGGTGGCCGATCTCGCGGCCATCCACGCCGGCGGACTGCCCAGCGGCATCTACACGACGAGCACGGCGGAGCAGGTCCAGTACGTGGCGCACCACTGTGAGGCGCAGATCGCGGTGGTGGAGAACGCCGAGCAGCTGGCCAAGTTCCTCGCGGTGCGCCACGAGCTGCCCGACCTGCGGGCCATCGTGCAGATGCACGGCGAACCGGCGGCGGCCGGCGTGCTGGCGTGGCCGGAGTTGCTCAGGCGCGGCGCGGCGGTGCCCGAGGCCGCACTGCGGGCGCGGCTCGACCGGCAGTCACCGGACGACGTGGCGACGCTGATCTACACGTCGGGCACCACCGGCGTGCCCAAGGCGGTGATGCTCACGCACGACAACATCATCTGGACCGCGAGCACGGGCATTGCCGCGCTGGGGCTGCGCGCCGGCGACAACCTGCTGAGCTACCTGCCGCTGAGTCACATTGCCGAGCAGATCGTGTCGGTGTTCGGGCCGGTGGCGTTCGGCGGGTGCACGTGGTTCGCGGAGAGCATGGAGCTGGTGGGCGACAACCTGCGTGAGGTGCGGCCTGATTTCTTTCTGGCCGTGCCGCGCGTGTGGGAGAAGATCCAGGAACGCATGGAGGCCGCGGGTGCGCAGAGCCCGGCGCTGCGCCGGAAGCTCATCGCGTGGGCGCGCGGCGTGGGGCTGCGGGCGGGATACGCGGAACAACAGGGGACGCGGCCGCCGCTGCTCCATGCGCTGGCCAACGCGCTCGTGTTCTCCAAGGTCCGGCAGCGCCTGGGGCTCGACCGCGCGCGCGTGCTCGTCACGTCGGCGGCGCCGATCGCCCGTTCGACGCTGGAGTTCTTCCTGTCGTTGGGACTGCCCATCTGCGAGGTGTACGGCATGAGCGAGTGCACCGGGCCGGCCACGATCAGCACGCCCGGGCACTACCACACGGGCAAGGCGGGGTTCGCGTTTCCGGGGGCGGAGTTGCGCATCGCGGAGGACGGCGAGGTCTGCATGCGGGGGCGCCACGTGTTCAGGGGGTACTACAAGGATCCCGAGGGGACGGCGGCGGCGCTGGACGACGAGGGCTGGCTGCATTCCGGCGACATCGGCGACGTGGACGCCGCGGGATTCCTGCAGATCACGGATCGCAAGAAGGATCTGATCATCACCGCCGGCGGCGAGAACGTGGCGCCGCAGTTGGTGGAGGGCTACCTCAAGTCCATCCCGGTAGTGAGCCAGGCGGTGGTGGTGGGCGACCGCCAGCGCTACCTGGGGGTGCTGCTGACGCTCGATCCGGCGCGCGTGCCCACCGACGCGGTGGCGGCTGGCAGTCCGGCGCGCGATCCGCTGTCGGCGGCGCAGTGCGAGAAGTTCCGGGCGTATCTGCAGCGCCACATCGACGCCGTGAACGCGCGGCTGGCGCGCGTGCAGTCGGTGAAGCGGTTCGAGATCATCGCCGCCGAATTCACCGTGGAAGGCGGCGAACTCACGCCGTCGCTCAAGGTGCGGCGCAAGGTGGTGGCCGAGAAGTACGCCACGGAGATCGCGCGGCTGTTCACCTGACGCGCCGCGCGCCGCGGTGGGGCGC
>Ga0307375_10002334_pt1 | contig 19488 bp, 17 predicted proteins | sample TR1MG_FD_202531 | JGI IMG/M metagenome (GOLD analysis project Ga0307375, IMG submission 202531) | Soil microbial communities from Risofladan, Vaasa, Finland - TR-1 | ecosystem: Environmental > Terrestrial > Soil > Coastal area > Acid sulfate soil | place: Finland: Risofladan, Vaasa | collected...
AGCACTGAAAGCAGGGCAAGCCGTCGAAGTCCCTGTCTACGACTTCACCACACACACGCGAAAGGCCGAAACCGTTCGGGTGGAGCCGCGGAAGGTAATCCTGGTGGAAGGTATACTCATCTTCGCGGAGAAGCCCTTGAGGGACCTGATGGACATCAAGGTCTTCGTGGACACCGACGCCGACGTCCGTTTCATCCGCCGCCTTCAGAGAGACATCAGCGAGCGAGGACGGACAGTGGAGTCGGTGATTCGGCAGTACACCGAGACCGTTCGGCCCATGCACCTGGAGTTCGTCGAGGCTAGCAAGCGGTATGCTGACCTGATCATCCCCGAGGGCGGCTTCAACCTCACCGCGATAGACATGATCGTGGCCAGGGTCAAAGCCATGATCGCCAACGATTAGTAGATCTCGACAGCATTATCGGACAAACCCTCCAGCCTGCCGCTCGCTCCGATTTGCCCGCTGAGAGACCAACTAGTTCCAGAATACCCTGGGAACTTGGTACTATTGACTACAATACTCCACCGCAGTATAATCAAACATAAATGGGTTCATTTCTGCGAACCCATGGGCACCGGCCTGAGGTGCGATGGGACCCGTGCCGCGCGTTCTGGTCTCGCTTGTTGGCCACCGGCGCGATCTCGCCGTATGAACACCGTGCCGGGCCTCTTGAACAGTGGGTTTTCCGGGGCCATCGGCCATGTGTCCGTGTGCGTACACCGCCCCGGCGAGGTTCCAACGGTGTCGAAGGGCCGGGGACACACACGATTTTCACCCGGCCCTTGTCGCGCCCAAGGTCAGCCAACTATGGGATCTTCGGTCACGGCTGGTGCCCGCTGTGGAAGCGGCGTAGCACACGCAGGATCCGAACTAGTCGAACACTGACAGGAGATCACGTGACTGTCGCCCGAGAACAATCGACGGCTCCCCAGGAGAAAGCGCAGTCTGGCATGGGGCCTTCTCCTGAAGCCCTTCCGGAGATGGTCTTCACCCCTCCCAGCGGTTGGCCAGGCCTGCATCTGCGGGAACTCTGGGAGTTCCGGGACCTGTTGTATTTTTTGGCATGGCGTGACATCAAGGTCCGATACAAGCAAACAGTGCTTGGAGTGGCCTGGGCTGTCCTGCAGCCACTACTCACCATGGTCGTTTTCAGCATCTTCTTTGGAGTGCTCGGGCGGATGTCCTTTGGGGCCGGCGTTTACCTCGGGCGAAGCTTGAGCCTGGGCCATTGCTTTCCGCTCCTCCAGACATCATCCACCGCAACGAGGCCAAACAGGCGAGCGCGCAGCCACACGAGCAGCGAGACAAGGTTTCGATCAAGGCTTGGCGCCGATTGGCTGAGCGCACGAGGGCGAATTACAATCCAAGACGCGAGAAGTCAGCATGAAAGTCACCACGCACGATGAGAACACAGCGATGGCAGATCCCGCCATCGAAGAAACATCCACCATCGTGATCCGTCCGTCACGGGGTTGGGTGTCGCTCGATTTGCGCGATTTGTGGCGCTACCGCGAGTTGCTCTACTTCCTCACCTGGCGCGACATCAAGGTTCGCTACAAACAGACCATCTTCGGTGCAGCATGGGCGATTCTCCAACCCTTTTTCACCATGATCGTGTTCAGCGTATTCTTCGGACGCTTGGCCAAGATGCCCTCAGACGGTATCCCCTACCCCATCTTCGCCTATTGTGCTCTGCTACCCTGGAGCTATTTTGCGGGGGCCCTGGATCGCGCCAGCAACAGCCTCGTGGGTAGCTCCCATCTGATCACCAAAGTCTACTTTCCACGTCTGGCCATACCCATCTCCGCCGTGATGGCAGGGTTGGTGGACTTCGGCATCGCCTTCGTGGTCCTGTTGGGCATGATGCTCTACTACGGCTTCGCTCCTACGGCAGCCGCCTTGACTCTACCCCTCTTTTTGGTGCTGGCTATTGCAGCTGCTCTAGCTGTAGGCCTATGGCTATCGGCGCTCAATGTGCAGTATCGAGACGTGCGCTATACGGTTCCCTTTCTGACTCAGGTCTGGCTCTTTGCTACGCCCATTGCCTACCCCAGTAGTCTGGTTCCGGAGCAGTGGCGTACCTGGTACGGGCTGAATCCCATGGCCGGTGTGGTGGAGGGGTTCCGCTGGGCCTTGCTGGGCAAGGAGCCGCCAGGACCTATGCTGGCTGTTTCCATCATAGCCGTAGTATTGCTGCTCATCGGAGGGCTATACTACTTCCGCCGCATGGAGAGATCCTTCGCCGACCTTGTGTGAACGATGACTGACATTGCCGTCCGCGTTGAGAACCTGGGCAAGCGGTACCGCATCGGAGGACCGCGAGCTCAATACAAGACAGTGCGCGAGACCCTGATGGGCATCGCTGCAGCTCCGGCCCGTCGACTGCGCCGCCTTGGTCAACCCGCGCCTCCCGCGGAGACCCTCTGGGCTTTGAGGCATGTGTCCTTCGACGTAGCCCGCGGAGAGGTCGTGGGCATCATCGGTCGCAATGGGGCAGGCAAGAGTACGCTGCTAAAAATCGTCTCCCGCATCACCGAGCCCACCGAAGGGTACGTCAAGATCGACGGCCGCGTCAGTTCGCTATTGGAGGTTGGCACCGGCTTCCACCCCGAACTTACCGGGCGCGAGAACATCTATCTTAATGGCGCCATCCTGGGCATGAAACGAACCGAGATCGATAGGAAGTTCGACGAGATAGTCGCCTTCTCCGAGATTGAGAAGTTCCTGGACACGCCAGTAAAGCGCTACTCGAGTGGCATGTACGTACGTCTCGCCTTCGCCGTAGCCGCCCACCTGGAGCCGGAGATACTGCTCGTGGATGAGGTACTGGCGGTGGGGGATGCGGGCTTTCAGAAGAAGTGCCTGGGAAAGATGGGCAATGTGGCCCAAGCAGGTCGGACGGTGTTGTTTGTGAGTCATAACATGGCTGCGATTACTGCGCTCTGTAAGCGAGCGGTTCTTCTCGAGAGCGGGGCAAGACACGCCGAAGGCTCGGTCCAGGAAGTGGTTGCACGATACGGCACGCTGCTGGACCAAGCACGCACCGGGGATTTCACAGAAATGAAGGATCGCCGAGGGTCCGGGATCATAAGAATAGCGGGCATCCGATGGGTGGACTTGGATGGCCGTGAGCTGAGCGTGCTCCAGAGTGGGCAGCGCCTTGCGCTCGAGATTGCCTACACAGCGAAGCGACCAGTGCGGAGTCCTTCGTTCCTCGTTGGGGTCTACGACCTTCTGTCGCGCCGGCTTCTCTTCCTGGATAGCTCAGAAAGCGGTGGGCTTCCTAGCGCTTTGCCCATGGAAGGTCACGTCAAATGTATCATAGACAAGCTTCCATTGCCGCCCGGGACCTACCGCGCCAATCTTGCCATTGTGGTTGAGGGAGAAACTGCGGACCATATCACGCGTGCCATCGAGATAGCAGTCGTCGCCGGCGATTTCTATGGCACCGGAGTCCTAAAACCCCATAACAGGGCGTGTCTACTGAATCATCGTTGGGCAGCTTCTGACGATGTGTACCAATGCGCGCCTGACGGGAGTGAGTAAGTACTCACATGCTGCTCCGCGAAGACATGGTCGACTTCGAGCCAGGATCCGTGGTCGACTCGGCAGGCACCGTCTTCTACTGGGATAACGGCGTGTTTCGAGCCATCAACCGACACTTCGTAGACCTGTACCGCCGGATTCTCAACTCTGACTATGCTGCCGACCTCTTCTCAGCAGGGTTAGTCTATACGACCGTATCGGCGGTCACACTCGAGGGCTACCCCATGTGCCTGGAGCACAAGAAAGTTCGTTTTGTGTCGGTTTGGAAGGAGTGGTGCTCCTCAATGATCAAGGACGCGGCTCTCATGGTCTTGCGGCTGAATCTTGAGTTGGCAAAGCGAGGCCTGATAACTAAGGATATACAGCCAGGTAACGTCATTTTTGACATTTCCGATGGTCCCAAGCCCATCTGGGTTGATTTTGGATCTATAGTGCCGCTGGAGGCACCACCACGAAGATTCCCACTCGATGCGTTTCATGCCCACTGGCTTGTGCCGCTTTGGCTCCTTTCTCGAGGCTACCATGACATGGGCAGGTTGGTTTTTCTCGAGCAACGAAGGGAGGGAGGGGTCAAGAGGCTCCTCTCGAAGCGGCCCTGGCGATGGGTGCCGCCCGCCTACCATGTGCTTCGGAGAAAGAGCGCCCATCTCTCAACGGTGGATCTGCTAGAGAGACTCATAGACTACGTTGAGGGATTGTCGCTGGTCCCGCCTCGTACCGCCTGGACGGACTACGGGCAGGGTGGAATGCCACCCGTCGACGAGGAGGACGAGTTCAGCCCGAAGGCACAAGCGGTGAACAGCATACTGGCTCGCTTTGCTCCTGGCACGGTCTTGGATGTGGCATGCAACAAAGGATGGTTCGCCGAACTTGCGGCTTCGATGGGCAGCCAAATAGTAGCCTTTGATGCCGATGATGCTTCGATCTCCCATCTCTACGAGCGGAGCAAGGAGGCCAAGCTCCAGATCCTGCCGCTGGTGATGGATTTCTGCTGGCCGACGGCACCGTTCGGGTTGGGGATCAGCAAAGCAGGGGCCACTGAGAGATTGAGATGCGACACAAGCCTAGTCCTTGCACTCGTTCACCATCTGGTCTTCAAGCAAGGTCTACGCTTTCAAACGATAGCCAGGATTGTTCACCTGTTCTCTGGCCGGCGCGCCATCATAGAGTTCGTGCCAAGAGACGACAAGTATGTCGGGAAATGGGTACGCCCGGAGCACGATTGGTACACTCTGGACTGTTTCATTCGATCCCTGGGCAAGCACTTCTCGCATGTCGAAGTGCATGAATCATTCCCGAAACCCAGGATGCTTGTCGTATGTGAGAACTAGACAATGGCTGCATTGCGTCCCAACGTGATTCTGTACGTCATGGACTCCTTGCGAGGCGATCGACTGGGGTGCCTCGGGTACCGGAAGGGCACCACTCCGAACATCGACCGGTTCGCTGGAGATGCCGTGGTCTTTGAGCGGGCCTACGCCCAAGCGACTTGGACCTATCCCTCCGGCGCATCTATGCTCAGCGGAATGTATCCGTCATCCCTTGGGGTTCATTCGATACGCGACCCTCTACCGGTCAACATGCCGTGGTTGCCCGAAGTGTTCAAGAACCTCGGCTATGCGACTGCCTGCTTCTCGGCGAATGTGCTGATATCGCAGGCCTTTGGTTTCGAGCGAGGGTTTGATCTGCTGGTCGATCAGTTCTCTGATCCCGACTTGCCTCGCTACCGCCTGCCGGTCGTACTGCAGGCGAACCACAAGAGAGCTTTGGAGCGCTACGTGGATGTTTCTGATCTCGTACTCGTGACATCCGATGACCTGCACAGGGCATTCACAGCCTTTGTCGAGCGCTCTTCCGACGCGCCTTGTCTCTCGGTCATCTGGTCCATGGACACACACCACCCCTATTTCGACAGAGACGATCTTGTGTCCGGGAGTCCTGATCCCATCTACCATCAACAGGACATCATGCAGATGCAGGACCCCAGTGAGCTGTCCGAACTGAGTGAGCTATATGACCGAATGGTTTGGCACAATGATCGTACATTTGGAGAACTACTACGAACGTTGAATAGGCTTGACCTCTACGATGAGGCTATGATCATAGCGCTTGGGGATCACGGAGAGGCTTTTGGGGAACACGGGATCGTGACGCATTCCGGACGCCCCTACAGAGTTCAAACACATGTGCCGCTATTGATTAAGCTGCCTCATTCCATGCTGGCGGGAGCCAGGCGTGGAGAGATATGTCAACTGACAGATATCTTCCCGACGCTACAGACCTTCTTGAAGTTTGAAGACGCGTACGAGGCGCGGCCTCAGGGAATACGCTTGCTGAACGGTGGCGACTCTCGCCGCGCCACAGCTTGGTCCGAGGGTGACGGTCAACTATCTCTGCGTACGGAGAGATGGTGCTACATGAGACCACCGTATGTCGACACCTTTGGGCCCCGCGGGCGACCCCTCCGTGACGTTGTCAGGGATGTGACCCGTGGTCGGCTGTTCGACTTGGTGCATGATCCCGGGGAAACGACAGACATGAGCCGTCATCTTCGGCATTCTCTGTCGCACGTGCGGTTGGCCCGACAGACACGTACCATCTGGCATGGGAACCAGCGACTTCGGCGGAACATGGTGTTCGATTCACCCGATCTCAAGCCGAACGCCGTGGTTGAGGATCGCCTTAGAGCCCTCGGGTATGTCGACTGATACCCCTGCGACAAGGTTCGTCATGGTCAAGCTCAGCACACAATATCATGCTCGCCGCTTTCCCAGGGCGCGGTCCTAGTGCATACTGCTTCGTCACAAGATCCCGACACGGGGACCCTTTGGTGTCTCAAGAAACCTCCCTCCGTCCTACGCGCGGGGTTCTGACCTCCAAGGCAGTGTGCAAGGACTCGCAACGCACGGGGGACAGAACGATGCACAAGAAGCTTGTCATATTGGGCGCTGGCGGGTTTGCGCGAGAGGTCGCATGGCTTGTGACTGAGATCAACTGTGCGGATGCAGCAGATTCGTGGGAGGTCGTTGGATTCCTCGAGCGCTCGTCCGACCGATCAGGTGAGAGCATTTACGGGATTCCTGTCCTGCGTAGCGCGGATGTTGCTGAGTACTCGCGCCACATCTACGCCGTAGCGGCCATCGGAGACCCACGGATAAGAGAACGCGCGGTGGCGGAAGCCAAGGATCTTGGATGCAGATTCGCCACGCTCATCCATCCAAGCGTGTTAATGGATCAGGATAGTGTCAAGATCGGGGCAGGGTCCATCGTGTGCGCGGGCAACATCCTGACCGTCAATGTTTCTATTGGCGAGCACGTGATCCTCAATCTTGACTGCACCATTGGCCATGATACGGCGATAGAGGACTACGTGACGATCTCGCCGGGATGCCATTTGTCCGGCTACTCAATCCTTCGCAGGGGTGCGTACCTGGGAACCGGCGCGGTGACCATCGAACGACGCGAGATCGGGCCTCGTGCGACAATCGGCGCAGGTGCTGTCGTGACCAGGGATATCCCGGCCGATGTCACCGCGGTGGGTGTGCCTGCCAGAGTCAAAGAGGGGTAGTACTCAGTTGGACGGACGACTCCGGATTGCACTCAATGGTCAACTCAGTCCCGACAGCGGTTACGGAGGCATAGCCCAAGTGCTGACCGGGCTGGTGGCAGCTTTGGGTAAGCTAGACGACGGGTCGGAAGAGTACCTGATCGTTGGCGCTCAGCAGGGCTCGGAGTGGTTGATACCCCATCTGGGACCCAATCAGCGCATTGTTTGTCCCGCGCCGACAGTGGAACAAACCAAGCCGAAGCCCAGCTGGCTCAAGTACGTCAGGCGCCTGTTTGGGCCCCTGCGCCCCCTCGTGCGTGCTGTCGGACGTGAGGCGCTGCCATCACCTCCTCCTCGCCGCTGGCCTGAAGTTCCGGTTTCTGATGGCTTCTATGAGAGCCTGGGATGTGAAGTCGTTCACTTCCCATATCAGCATTTCGTGCTTTGCGCTTTGCCCACGATCTACAACCCACATGACCTGCAGCATCTACACTTCCCTCAATTCTTCACACCCTCCGTCATCGCCTGGCGAGAGACCATCTATCCTGCCGGCTGCCACCTGGCCCATACCGTGGTCACCGGCTCCCACTGGGTCAAGGACGATGTGGTGCGCCATTATGGAGTGGATTCTGACAAGGTGCAGGTCATCCCCTGGGCAGCTCCCACCCAAGCCTATCCAGCGCCATCGCCAAGCATGCTGGCGGATGTGAGAACCAAGTATGGATTGCAGCAACCATTCGCCTTCTATCCAGCCATGACCTGGGCGCACAAGAACCACTTGCGACTTCTGGAGGCATTGGCCTCTCTGCGCGATCGGGAGGGCTTGGTTGTGCGGCTGGTTTGCACCGGCTTCCGGCACCAGAGCCACTGGCCTCGGATCGAGGAGCATCTGCGCACCACGGACCTAGATGATCAGGTTGAGTTCCTGGGTATGGTGCCGCCAGAAGACCTCCGTGCCATCTATCGCCTGTCTCGATTTGTTGTCGTCCCCACTCTCTTTGAAGCGGCCAGTGGACCCGTCTTCGAAGCCTGGCAGGAAGGTGTCCCTGTAGCCTGTTCCGCAGTCACGTCGCTTCCGGAGCAGGCTGGGGATGGAGCACTGCTGTTTGATCCTTTGTCCGTGGAAGCGATTGCGGACGCAGTCCGCCGCATGGCAACAGATGAGGACTTGCGAGCTGAACTCGCCCGCAAAGGGGCCCGGCGCTTGCGGGATTTCAGTTGGGAGCGCACAGCCAAAGCGTATCGGGCCGTCTACCGGCGGGCCGCTCGTCGCCCTTTGACGGATGAGGATCGCTGGCTGCTGAGCTGGGACTGGATGCGCGACGCGAGACGTGACGAGGAAGGAGCACAATGAAACGCCACATACCTGTCGCTGCACCAGCCTTGATCGGTAATGAGGCCGCTTATGTCTCGGACTGCATGGAGTCCACATGGATCTCGTCCGCGGGCCAGTACGTAGAGCGTTTTGAAGCGGCCTATGCCGAGTTCTGCGACGTTCTACACGCAGTGTCCTGCTGCAACGGGACGGCCGCCCTTCACCTGGCCTTGCTCGCGCTGGGTGTCATGCCAGGCGACGAGGTGATCGTTCCAACTCTAACCTTTGTGGCCACAGCCAATGCGGTCACCTACTGCGGTGCCCGGCCTGTTTTCGTGGACTCCGATCCGGAAATCTGGAATCTGGATCCATCGTTGCTCGCCGATCTGATCACAGCACGCACTAAGGGGATCATCGTCGTTCACCTCTACGGACACCCGGTGGACATGGACCCCGTACTGGGTCTGGCCCAGAAGCATGGTTTGTTTGTGATTGAAGACGCTGCCGAGGCTCACGGCGCTGAATACAAGGGCCGCCGCGTTGGCTCTCTAGGGGATGCTGCGACTTTCAGCTTCTACGGCAACAAGATTCTCACTACCGGCGAAGGGGGCATGGTTGTCACTAACGACGCAGCGCTCGCAGCCAAGGTTCACCAGTTGAAGGGGCAAGGTGTGGATCCCCATCGCCGCTACTGGTTCCCGGTGATCGGCTACAACTACCGGCTGACCAACATAGCGGCCGCGATTGGTCTTGCCCAGCTAGAGAAGGCGGACTGGCACATCGGAAGGCGGCGAGAGATCGCCGCTCAGTACGCACTGCACCTGAAGAGCTCGCCAGACATCAGGCTTCAGCCTGAGAAGTCCTGGGCACGACACGCCTATTGGATGACCAGCGTGGTGTTGGACGAGCACAGTCCGGTTCCTAAGGACATGATTGTGGCAAGGCTGGCCGACGCTGGAGTGGAAACCAGACCGTTCTTTCATCCTATGCACACGCTTCCTATGTACCGGGAGTTGGCAGAGGGGCGCAGTTTCCCCGTTGCCGAGCAGCTGGCGGCTCGGGGGATCAACCTGCCATCCTCAGCCACTCTTTCTGACGAAGACGTGGCCTTTGTATGCGATGAACTGGTTCGAACCCTTGAGACCAGATGCACCAGACCATAGGACGTGGCTGACACGGTGGACTCTTCGTCCACCAAGACGGCCTGGCAGAGCATCTCGTGGGGATAGGCGATGTCCCGAGCGACCGGGCGGGAGTGGTGGTCAGATACTGGAGGACATCGGGCTCCTGCTCACTACCTCGCTCGACGTGGCCCCAGACACGGAGACAGCGATGATGAGCACCAGGGAGCGCACTAGTGCCCACAATACTCACAGCGTTGTTGGCAGCGGCTCGACTTATGGTACGCTGGACATCATCGAGAGTCACCGCACCAGGACCTGCTACTCCATCACCGAGTGTGTTGGTGGCACCAACACCGCCACGAACAGCGGCACCAAGGCAGTGGGTGAGGACGCCATGGCACGGTACGCGCAACGCACTCCACCCCTGCCCCGCAGCCAGGGCCTCATACCCCTCCGGCGCCGTTTGTCACGTCAAACGAGAGCTGTTACTCCTCTGGTATACGTCGTCAAGATGGATATGATCCCGCTTCTTCCGCTAGACGGAACTTCACTCGTGCACACTATTATTGTCGGTGCAGCGATTCTCGCCGCTGGCAAGTCGCCGATGCGAGGATCGACGCCTTTCGAGGCGACGCGGAATGGATAACATTCCGCGAGTGACTTTCGGCGTCATCGTACTCAACGGCGAACCCTTCACGCGGTATTGCCTCCGAGCCCTGTATCCGTTTGCGCATGAGATCATAGTGGTGGAGGGAGCCGTCTCCGCGGCCGCCGCAGCGGCAACACCGGATGGACACTCGACGGATGGGACGCTGGGCGTATTGGAGCGCTTCAAGTCCGAGGAAGACTCGCAAGGCAAGGTCCAGATCGTCGCCAGCGAGGGCTACTGGGGCGAGAAGGACGACCAGTCTCAGGCATATGCCGAACGCGCGACCGGCGACTATCTCTGGCAGGTGGACATCGATGAATTCTACCAGCCGGAGGACATGAGCGTCATTCTAGACATGCTCCGCGACGACCCCGAGATATCTGCCGTGTCTTTCAAACAGATAGCCCTCTGGGGTGGGTTCGACTACGTCACTGACGGATGGTATCTACGCCAGGGCGGGGATACTTTCCATCGCTTGTTCAAATGGGGACCAGGGTACCGCTATGCAACCCACAGGCCCCCGACCGTGCACGATTCGCTGGGGAGAGACCTGCGTGGTCTGAGATATGTATCCGGCCATGAGTTGGCCCAGCGTGGCATTGTCCTATACCACTACGGCCTGGTTTTCCCCAAGCAAGTCCTTGACAAGTGCCGATACTACGACCGGGCCTCGTGGGTGAGCCGAAACCAGTATTATGCTTGGGCCCAGAGCAATTACCTGAGATTGGGGAATCCGTTCAGAGTACATAACGTGTACGATCATCCCAGCTGGCTGGAGCGGTTCGTAGGCGAGCACCCACCGCAGATCGAGGCCATGCGTCGAGACATGCGACGGGGTCGCCTGGAGGTCGAGACGCGCGAGGTAGATGACATTGAACGGCTACTCGCGTCGCCAAGCTACAAGCTGGGGTGCCTTGGACTCAGAGTCCTAGAGCCCGTCAATCGGCGCAGCCGTGGTGCTTGGAGCATGGTGCGTCTGCTGGTAGGCAAGTTGCTGCGGTGGGTGCACAGGCCCGCCAGTCCTATCGTTGGGAGTTGAGGGCTTTGGTGAATAATCCTGTCAGGTCTTCGCCATTGTGTGGCGTTTGTCGTCGCGAGCCGTCGACTCTCGTCGATGAACCAGCTGGATGGCGAACATCAGGCCTCTGCTCGGGAATGGTGGTGAAGTGGGTGAGCGTATGCTGCGTATCCTACAGGTGAGCACGGCGGATATCGCTGGCGGTGCCGAAAAGGTCGCCTGGAATCTGTTTCGGACGTACAGGGCCCGCGGCTATGACACGTGGCTCGCCGTGGGCATCAAGCGCACTGATGATCCAAACGTCATCGTCATCCCGAGTCACGACGGGAGCTCACGGTGGGCCCGTTCTTGGTGGTCTGTGTATACACACCTGCGCCCTCTTGCCGGGCGAGTACGCGGCGCATGGTGGCTGAGCCGTCTTGCCCGAGCGGCGGCCGACCCCCGACGACTGGTACCAGCAAGTCGCGGACTCGAAGACTTCGCCTTCCCGGGAACGCGGCGTCTGCTAGAGCTACCGGGCCAACCGCCAGACATAGTGCACTGCCACAACCTGCATGGCGGGTACTTCGATTTGAGGACACTGCCCTGGCTCAGCGCGCGCGTCCCAGTAATTCTAACGCTTCACGACGCATGGCTGCTGAGTGGGCACTGTGCCCTTCCCTTCGACTGCGAGCGATGGAAGACGGGCTGCGGTCACTGTCCTGACCTGACCATCTATCCAGCCGTCCGGCGAGACGCGACAGCGTACAACTGGGAAAGAAAACGAGACATATACGCCAAGAGTCGGCTATACGTGGCTACCGCTTCCACCTGGCTGATGGAGAAAGTGACACAGTCGATACTTGCCCCCGGAGTGGTGGAAGCACGCCTCATCCCCAACAGTGTGGACCTCTCGGTATTCCGTCCTGCCGACAGGCGGGCAGCGAGGGCGGAGCTGGCAATCCCGCAGGAAGGCGCCGTGCTCCTGTTCGCAGCTCATGGCGTGCGACACAACATTTGGAAAGACTACCATATGATGCGCACCGCCGTTGCCATGGCTGCTACACGTCTACGGGGTCAGAAGCTGTTCTTCATCGGCTTGGGCGACGATACGTCCCCTACACAAATCGGACAGGTAGATGTTCGCTTCGTTCCCTTCCAGAATGATCCCGCCACCGTGGCTGCCTACTATCGCGCCGCCGATGTCTATTTGCATGCAGCCAGGGCTGAGACCTGGGGGCTGACAATCACTGAAGCTCTCGCGTGTGGTACGCCGGTGGTGGCCACGGCTGTGGGGGGAATTCCCGAGCAAGTGAAGGGCTATCGTATGAGCGATGCCGGATTAGCCGATTCCGACCTGAACAGGTACAATGCCGATGAGGCGACCGGTCTCCTCGTGCCAGCGGGCGATGCGGACTCCATGGCTCGCGGCATCGAGTGCCTGCTCAACAATGAGTTGCTCCGCCGGCAACTGGGCGCTAACGCCGCGGCTGACGCCGGGCACCGCTTCAGCCTACAGGGCCAAGCGGACCGGTACCTCACGTGGTACCGGGAGATTGCAGACAGCTGGCGGATCGCGGCGCCAAAGCCCCAGCCCCCTGACTTGTAGGGAGGCTTTCATGCGATGCCCAACTCTGAGTGAATTGCCGCCGCCCTTGCCCGGCAAGACTGGATGGCCGTGGAGCGAGCAGAGCCCCCTGGCTCCGGATATGATGCCCGATGGCTCACCGTGGCCGCGCATCACAATCGTTACACCATCCTATAACCAGAGTGAGTTTATAGAGGAGACGATTCGCTCGGTGCTCTTGCAGGGTTATCCTGATCTCGAGTACATCATCATGGATGGGGGCAGCACAGATGGCAGCGTGGAAATCATCCACAGGTATGAATCGTGGTTGAGCCACCTGCACATTGGACCGGATGGAGGGCAGGCAGCCGCTCTCGTAGAAGGTTTTGGCAGGGCAACCGGTGAGATACTGGCCTGGCTGAACTCCGATGACCGCTACCGGCCCGCAGCACTGCGACGCGTGGCCTCGTTCTTCACCAGTCGCCGAGGAGTAGTCTTCGGCAACGGAGACGTCAACTACATCGACCACGAAGGACGTTTTCTACAGCGCATCTGGGCGCTTCGCCCTTCCCGGTTCATTACCTCGAACCTGGGTGCTCACTGCTGGCCCCAGCAAGGGTGCTTCTGGCGCCACTCGGCCTACACCCAGGTGGGCGGTATAGAAAGTTCGCTGCGGTTTTGTATGGACCGAGACCTGTTCATACGTCTCGCTGGTATTGGGCGCGGCCGAAGGATTCCCGGATCACCACTGGCCGATTTCCGAATCCACGATCAGGCCAAGAGCTCCACGATCCTGGATGTTGCCAGGCAAGAAGGAGAGGCCTTGTTGGCTAAGTATGGGAGCCCCTATGTCCGGCCGCGGAAGCACCTGCTACGCTTCCTGTGGTGGTGCTGGCGCCAGCCCAACAGGCTGCGGGGGAAGCTGCACCGATACTTGGAATGGGAAGTGTAGCGATCCTCAGCAGTGGCGCTCTACCCAGCACCGTCGCCCAAGGGTCATTCACTGACACGCGGCCGGGGCACACACCGAGCGTGCTTCGGTCGCTGGGGCGGTGCCGCGCGTGGAGCCTGCGGTCGAGACAAGCGTTGCCCAGCCAGAGAATCCGGCATCAAAGGTAAACGTCGATGGTGAAGGGATGCGTCGGCGTCACCGCAAAGTCGGCTTTGGTGGACTACTTGGGGTGTACGAAGGCTGCCTCCCCCCCCACGAGGCCCGACGTGGAGACGAGTTCGCTCGGACCTCTACGCTTGACACTGTGAACAGTAGAGGAACACCTGTGGCTCCGGAGTCACTGAAGCGCATTCTCAGAAAACCTTTGACTTGGGCCGGTCTTGAAGTGCGGAGAAGACGTATTCCGTCAGCACAAGGCTACCACCGGCGAGGCTCCCTTTCCGGCCTGCTGCACCACGCCAAGAATGTGGGCCTCTCACCTGCCACAGTAATAGATGTGGGTGCAGCCTACGGGGAATTCACTCTGGAGTGTCACAGAGTGTTCCCGGATGCCAACTACATACTTGTGGAGCCCCTGGAGGAATACAGACCCTTCTTGGACGTAGTGAGTAGTTCGGTCCCCAAGGCCCAATACGTCCTGGCCGCGGCCAGCGCCGCGCCGGGAGAACTCGTCATTAACGTTCATCCCGACCTCGTAGGATCCTCGGTGTATCTCGAAGATGAGAGCTCCAACGTCAACGGTGTGCCCAGGATGGTGCCGGTCATAGCTCTGGACTCCCTCGTTGACGATTGGGGTGCAATCCCTCCTTTCCTGCTCAAGATCGATGTGCAGGGTGCAGAATTGGATGTCCTTTCGGGCGGAGAGAGACTTCTGCAGAATGCAGAGTACGTTCTCCTCGAAGTCTGCTTCTTCGGGTTCTTCACGGGCGGACCACAATTCCATGACGTTGTGACATTCATGGAATCGAGGGAATTCGTGGCCTACGACATTTGTGACCTACAGTACCGACCTCTGGACAATGCACTATCTCAGGTCGACATATCCTTTGTGAAGCAGAAGGGGTTCTTGCGCGAGCATCATCACTATGCAACCCCCGGGCAGCGCGAGGAACTGAACAGTACCTTTAGACTGCGAAAGAGAGAGGTCCCGAAGGCAGAACGCTGATCATGAGTGGCAAACTACCACGCATCTCTATTGTGACTCCATCGTACAACCAGGCCCAGTTCTTGGAAGAGACCATACGGTCCGTGCTCGACCAGGGTTATCCCAACCTTGAATACATCATCATTGATGGGGGTTCGAACGACGATAGTGTAGACATTATCCGTAAGTATGAGCATCGCTTGGCGTACTGGGTCAGTGAGCCGGACGACGGGCAGTATGATGCGATCAACAAGGGGTTCCAGCGAGCAAATGGGGAGATCATGGCCTGGCTCAATAGCGACGACAAGTACGCTCCGTGGGCCCTATCGGTGGTCTCAGATGTCTTCCTCAACCTCCCTCAGCTCGAATGGCTCACAAGCCTATACCCGCTCTTCTGGGATGAAGAGGGCCGAGCCGTGTACTGCATCTACCAAGGTGGCTTCAATAGCCGATCTTTCTTCCGCGGAGCCAACCTACCTGGGGCAGGATGGTATTCAAGAAGCTTCATCCAGCAAGAGTCCACCTTCTGGCGAAGGTCACTCTGGGAACGCGCCGGAAGCCACCTCGACGCGTCGCTGCGCTTTGCGGGCGACTTCGATCTGTGGGCTCGTTTCTGGCGGCACGCCGAACTCTACGGCCTGAGCTCTCCCCTTGGGGGCTACCGTATGCATGGAGATCAGAAGATTGCGCAGCATAGGACCCGCTACTTGGCTGAAGCTGAGCAGATCCTCAGACGCCACGGTGGACATCCCTATGGCAAGTTCGAGAGTCGCGTGCGCCGGTATGCTCGTGCTGCCGAGCATCTGCTTCGGCCCCGTTGGCTCATGGTATCTCTAGGTGTCCGTCACACAGCCAAGATCATCTCCAACGAGGGGAGGCATACCGGCTGGGTAATCAGCACTGGCTATATTGTGTGAGTACGAACCTGGGCATGGGGATAGCACCTCGACTCCGTGAGGCATCCAAGGTTGCGCTGACACGGCTGCCCGAACGATTCCACAAGGGCGCGGGACGCGGATCCGCCCCCCTGTCGGCTGCGGGCGGTGCAGAAGACATAGCTGACGCCACCCCACCGATCCTGTGCCAATGGCACAACCAGCCATGGGCTGCGATGTAGTGGGGTCTGGGGGCAGTCTCGGTTTGTGCTGCCCGGGCCTGTCTTCCGTATACTACCACGAGGGGGGTAACGTATGAATAGGCGCGTTCTCGTCACCGGCGGCGGCGGATTCCTTGGCTCTCACGTCGTGGACCGGCTCCGAGAAGCCGATTGGTGCAGCGAGGTTTTCGCTCCTCGCAGTCGTGACTATGACCTCAGGCTGGAAGCCGACGTCTTGCGCATGTATGAGGATTGTCACCCGGACACCGTGATCCACATCGCCGGCATAGTAGGCGGCATCGGAGCCAACCGGGAGAACCCCGGCCAGTTCTTCTACGACAACCTGATGATGGGCGTTCAGACCATGCACTACGCCTATCTGCATGGTGTGGAGAAATTCGTGGCCGTGGGCACCATCTGCGCCTATCCCAAGTTCACGCCGGTGCCCTTCAGGGAGGACAGCCTCTGGGACGGCTACCCCGAGGAGACCAACGCTCCGTACGGCCTGGCCAAGAAGATGCTGCTGGTGCAGGCGCAGGCGTATCGGCAACAGTATGACTTCGACGCCATCTATCTCCTGCCGGTGAACCTCTACGGGCCAAGAGACAATTTCGATCCCGCCAGCTCTCACGTCATCCCCGCCCTGATCAAGAAATGCTTCGATGCGATTGATGCGGGAGAAGAAGAGATAACCGTTTGGGGCGACGGCACGCCGACGCGCGAGTTTCTGTACGTGGAGGACTGCGCCGAAGGCATCGTGCTAGCCGCCGAGAAATACAACAAGCCTGAACCGGTGAACATCGGCGCCGGGTTCGAGATCTCCATCAAGGATCTGGCCAATCTCATCGTAGAATTTACTGGCTTTGAGGGGCGCATCGCCTGGGACACCAGCAAGCCAGGCGGCCAGCCTCGCAGGTGTCTCGACGTCAGTCGGGCACAACGCGAGTTCGGCTTCCGTGCGGGGACCAGTTTCGAGGAGGGCCTGGAAAAGACCATCGAATGGTATCGCACCGTCAGGCAAGAGCAGACGAACGCTGATGACTGAGGACCTACCGCGGATCTCCATCGTTACGCCATCGTACAATCAGGCCTCTTTCCTCGAGGAGACCATCCTCTCTGTCCTGAACCAGGGCTATGAGAACCTGGAGTACATCGTCATAGACGGCGGGTCAACGGACGGGAGCGCGGACATCATCCGCAAGTACGAGGCTAGATTGGCTCACTGGGTCAGCGAGCCAGACGAGGGGCAGTATCACGCTCTGCAGAAAGGTTTTGCCCGGGCCAAAGGCGAGCTCCTGGGATGGCTCAATTCAGACGATGCCTATCTGCCAGGTGCTCTCTCGGCCGTGGGCCGCGCCTACGCCAAACACCCCGACACCTGCATCGCAGGCCCTGTGGTCAACTTCGACCATCGTTCTGGGGAAGAGAACCTCGTATCCCAGCACGGCATTACCTTTGAGAACATGGTCAAGTTCTGGGAACAGCAATACAGCTGGCATCAGCCCGGGCTGTTTTTTCCACGCTCAGCGTACGAACTCGCTGGCGGGCTCGATGGCAGTCTGGACTACGCAATGGATCACGACCTGATCTGTCGTCTTCTGCAGCATTGCCGAGTGGCCTACATCGATGAACCGATAGCTGAGTTCCGGCTCCACACTGCCTCCAAGACGTGCACCGCTTGGGACCAGTACATGCTGGAGCTGAGCGCTGTCTCTCAGCGGTACTGGCACCTGGTGGGGCCAGTGGATCGAGCAGCACACGACCAGTACCTGGCAGAGCGTCTCCTGGTGGTCGCGGTCGACAACCTGCCCCGCCACCCCGGACATGCGGCCCGGCTCTTCGGGCGTTCCTTGGGGCTATCTCCCACCGCTGCTCCGCACGTCGCCCTTCGCGTGACCAAGCGTTGGCTATTCGGCAAGAATGCCCTTCCAGAAAGGTGAACATGCAGGCTCATCGGTCCCCCGAGACAAGCCACGCTCCGGAGTCCGCTGCTCCAGCCAGCGCCTCGCAAGACACCGACATGCCCCTGGTGAGCGTGGTTATGCCCACTTACAACCGTGCCCCGTACATCGCTGATGGCATCCGCAGCGTGCAGGCGCAGACCTACCCCAAGGTGGAGATCATCGTCGCCGACGACGGCTCAACAGACGACACAGCAGAGATCGTCGCCCGGTTTGGCCGTGCCGTCACCTATCTCCCACTCACCCACCGGGGGCAGCCGGCCGCGGCACGTAACGCGGCACTGCTGGCGGCGAAGGGAGAATACGTCGCCTTCCTCGACTCAGATGATCTCTTCTTGCCTGGCAGGCTGGCCAAACAGGTCTCTGCCCTGGCAGAACACGGGGATGCGGGTCTGGCCTATTCCGACGGCTACTTCTTCCGTGACGATCCTGAGACGCCAACAGGGCGCGTACTGGACGGTATGCCAACGCCGAGCGGCGATGCTCTTGCGGACCTGCTGCGGGGCAACTTCCTGACGTCGCCGGTGGTGCTCATCCGCCGCAGCTGTCTGGATTCCGTAGGGGTGTTCGATGAGCGACCAGAGTTCTTCGCCGTGGAGGACTACGACCTATGGCTTCGCATCGCGGCGCGGTTCCCCCTCATCTATGTGCCAGGAGATGTGGCCGCCATCCGCCGGCACGGAGGAAGCATCAGCCGCGACCTCGCAGCTTTGCGTACAGGCGCCTTGCGGGTACTGGCGAAACTGGAGGCGACACACCCTCATCTCGTGCGTCAGTACCGGGCCGCGCTCAACGAAGGCTACGCCCGAAACCATGGCGCCATCGCCGCCGCCCTGTGGGGGGAACGAAAGCTCCTGCCGGCCGCCAGGCACAGTCTCCACGCCGTCCGTTACAGCCTTCGTACGCCTGGTCTGGGCACCGTGGCCTTCGCAGAGTGGATCAGGCGGCGCCGCGTCAGGGGCACGCGAGCGCGGCCATGATCTCCATCCTCCACCTGGTGGGCTCGTCTCGCGGGCGAAACACTTCAGACAGCCGAGTTCGATTGGCGTGGAGCGGCGCATGACACCCTTGTCGTCTATACATCGGTTTCGGTACTTCGAGCGCCTATTGAGTAGTCAGAGGGCACAGAACTGGACAGCACAACAGTACGGATCAAGCAATGGGCAACCACACACACCCCCGGGCTCCCGACAGACAGAATGAGATAGACCGCCTGCTACAAGACCCAGCCGACCCGGTAAGTCAGCTGCACCTGAGCAGCAGGGCGAGCTTGCTCAACTACGTACGCTTTGCCGATGAGGTGAAACGGTTCCTGCGCCCGGGTGGTCGTGTCTTGGACTGGGGATGCGGGCTCGGCCAAGTGAGTTGGCTCTTGGCAAGGCGAGACCTGGCCGTGACGAGCTTTGACATAAGACGCTTTCCCGCCGACAGCATGGTAATAGACGGAGACCAGATTGTCATGGGGGATGATCTGGTTCTGCTGCCCTTCCCCTCCGCCAGCTTTGACGCTGTGCTGTCATGTGGGGTCTTGGAGCATGTAGCCGATGAGAGAGCCTCTCTGCAAGAGATCAAACGGGTGCTGAAACCGG
>Ga0307375_10002336_pt1 | contig 19479 bp, 18 predicted proteins | sample TR1MG_FD_202531 | JGI IMG/M metagenome (GOLD analysis project Ga0307375, IMG submission 202531) | Soil microbial communities from Risofladan, Vaasa, Finland - TR-1 | ecosystem: Environmental > Terrestrial > Soil > Coastal area > Acid sulfate soil | place: Finland: Risofladan, Vaasa | collected...
GTGACTCGTCCTTTACCAGCCCGCCGGTTGGCGTGTACGGGATTAAATTAAATAACATGGCTAAGTATGTAGAACTATCTGTAGAGTACTTGCGGACGGGGGTTCAATTCCCCCCGCCTCCACCAATTAGTAGTATTAAGCATTCCTGAAACACCCTTAATGCCCGCATGAATAAACGCATAGCGGGTTTTTCTTTGCCTATCCGTACCTATCCGTTCCCTTGCAATCCCCCCATAAATGGGGGTATATTTGGGGGAATCTAGTAAAGCTGTATGAGTTGATACCCCCAGACAATTGGAATGGATGGTGAATGTGGCACTGACCGTGGTACAGATCAAGAACGCAAAAGCACCAGGCAAACCACAAAAGCTATCGGACGGTGGCGGGTTGTATTTGCTGGTGAAACCTAATGGCGGAAAGTATTGGCGGCTCAAATATCGCTTCGCGGGGGTAGAAAAGGTTTTGGCTTTGGGGGTATATCCTGACATAAGCCTATCGAATGCACGGGAGCGACGCGACGAGGCACGCAAACTGTTAGCAAACAGCACAGACCCTAACACAGTTAAAAAGGCACAAAAGGCCGCAAAAACAGCGCTGACAGAAAACAGCTTTGAACTTGTCGCCCGAGAGTGGTTTATGCGGCACAAGCCTAACTGGAAAGAAAATCACTCAAGCAAGATCTTCCGGCGGCTTGAGGTAGATATATTCCCGTGGATAGGTACGCGCCCAATAGGAGAAATAATCGCCCCCGAGCTTCTTTCAGTAATCCGGCGCATAGAAAGCCGTGGTGCTCTGGAAACCGCACACCGCGCCCTTGCCAATTGCGGACAGGTATTTCGTTATGCCGTGGCAACAGGACGCGCCCAACGGGATCCATCGGCTGATTTACGTGGTGCATTGCCTCCCGTGAAAGAAAAGCATCACGCCTCAATCACCGATCCGAAGGCCATAGGTGAACTGCTACGAGATATTGAAGGCTATCAGGGCGCATTCGTAACACGCTGTGCGCTACGTCTCGCCCCACTGGTATTCCTGCGACCCGGCGAACTACGCAAAGCAGAATGGACCGAAATTGACCTGGATAAAGCCGAGTGGCGCATACCTGCCACACGAATGAAAATGGATGCTGTACATATTGTCCCCCTCGCCTCTCAAGCCGTCGCAATCCTGCGCGAAATTCAACCGCTGACAGGTGATGGAAAATATGTGTTTACCGGAGCACGCACCACCACCCGCCCGATGAGTGAAAACACTGTGTTGAGTGCTTTGCGACGGCTTGGATATACCACCGATGAAATGACCGGCCACGGATTCCGAAGCATGGCTTCTACCCTGCTTAACGAGCAAGGATTCAACCGTGATGCTATCGAGCGGCAACTTGCCCATGCAGAGCGGGACGGAGTGAGGGCAGCATACAACTATGCAGAATATCTACCCGACCGCCGACGAATGATGCAGCATTGGGCAGATTATCTGGACGCGCTGAAAAATGGAGCGGACGTAATTCCGATGCACGGAAAGGTGGCATAGAGTCATGGCAAAATCAAAGAGCCCGTCTACCACTGCACCCGCGGAGACTCCGCGGCCTTGGTATTACCCCCAAATAGTAGGGGAATATCGGAAGGGGTATCCGTATGCGAGCGAGGCAGAAATCCAGCAATTGCTAGCAGCCGAGGACAAGTTGGGTCATCCGCCCAAATCCCTCAAGGAAGCGCAAGCGGTCCTTGCGCAGAAGATATACCATGAATGACACACAATTGATTCTGAGAGCGGCATCCTTTGCCGCACGTAAGCATAGCAATCAGCGCCGCAAAGACGTGGACGAATCGCCCTATATAAACCACCCATTAGGGCTGGCGTGCGTCTTGGCTGATGAAGGCGGGGTTACAGATCCTGCTACTCTGTGCGCTGCTCTATTGCATGACACGATCGAGGACACCAATACCACCGCAGATGAACTTGAGCGCGAATTTGGCGCAGAGATTTGCGCCCTGGTGCAAGAGGTTACTGACGATAAGTCACTACACAAGGACGAGCGCAAGCGCGCACAGGTGGAACATGCCGCGCATATCAGCAACAAAGCCAAGCGTGTGAAGCTTGCGGACAAGATTTGCAATTTGCGCGACGTTGCATTGACGCCGCCATCTGACTGGTCAATAGAACGAAGGCGTGAATATTTTGATTGGGCTAAGTCGGTAATCGATAACCTGCGAGGGGTGGATGCGAAGCTTGAAACCGTGTTTGATGCAGCCTATCAGCTTCGTCCGTAAGACGGTAATTGTCTGATGATACGTTTTACGGCAGATCAAAAGTGTCGTCTAAAGGCACATAATGTTACGGATCGCCAAATTCTAGAATTAGAAAGGAAGGTACTACCAGCATCACGCTACCATATTAGCAAACAGCCAACGCTGACAGATGTGCGGGATGAGCTTGGTAAGCTGAATAAGGCACTAAAAAACGCGCAAAATACCATGGCGGAATTGCTTCAAGCGGATGAAGAAATATCCGCAAAAGGTGAAGTTTTCGAGCGCATCATGAGTGAGAATTTCAAGCTCCAAGGTGAAGATGAATTTTTTGAAGATACACTTCGCGCAATCGCTGTTGCAAATGTAATAACAGAGAAAGCGCGGAAGAAATTGACCACCGAGCAAACGCGAAATAATGAAGCTAGCCCATATCCAGTACAGTTAATCGCTGATGCGCTAACAAGGAATAATGAAAGCAACAAAACCATACGACCTTCTGTATCACCAACAAGCCCATTCTTCAAAATCGTAGAGATTTGTTACGAAGCAATTAGAGAAAAACACCAAGATCCCAGTCGCGCGATAAGAGCTTATCGTTATAGTTCTAAATAACAATTTAATGTTTCTTGTACACCGGGTACTCTAAAAATCTGACCTGCCGTCATAGTTTTTCTTAGTTTTAATTGGCACGATCCATTCCGAATTTGCTTTTGGGTGCTTACGGAAAGGATCAGAATATGGAAACTCAAGAAAGCGCAATCGCGCATCGTTTACTTCGTAGAAAACAGGTTGAGCAATCACTTGGCATTTCACGCTCGACCATCTATGCACGGCTTGACCCGAAGTCTCGCCACTATGATCCTGACTTCCCCAAACCGATCCGACTCGGAGCTACTTCAATTGCGTGGATTGAGGCCGAAGTGCAGGGCTACATAGCTCATCGTATCGCTGATAGTCGAAAGCCGGTGTAGGTGTGAATTATGCACACCGCATGCTACAAGAACGCATTTTTCTGATGGTTAGCTATGTCAGATGTTAAAAAAAACAGCCGTACTTTTTCGATGGAGAAATGCGTTGGTCTCGAACCACGGGCCAATTTCGCCAACAACCCGCCACGTATTATTGACACTTTCGCTTCATATGGGAACGCATAACGGCTCATGTTTTCCTTCAACAAAGACGTTGGCGAAAGAAACTGCGCTGTCAGAAAGAGCTGTAATTACACATTTGAAAAAAGCAAGAACGAGTGGATGGATTAAGACAGGAAAACATAAAAAAGCCGCTGGTCAAGCTTGGGCTGGACACCAATACCAAGCAATTATTCCAGACATTATCAATACAAAAGGCACTGAAGGAGGTTCAGTTCCTTTATGGAAAGGCGCCAAATCTAACGCAGAAACCACTGAACCTGGCAGCAAAAAGGCACTGAAGGACGTTCAGTCTAACTCTTCAGTTAACTCTTTAAATAACTCTAGTGAAAATAATTTCAAAACAAGAAGCAAGCCGCCACAGGGGTTTTTTGATCAAGCAAAAACAATATTGAAAGAGTAAAAATCGCTTCAAACAACCCGGCAAAGCGCGCCGATTACCGTTGGGAAGTAGTCGGAGTCAAGCCTGCCAACTATTGGAAATACTTGGATTATGAACAAGTCTAAACAAATCGAAGTTGCTGCGATCCGCAAGGCGGATGGGGCAGAAATCCGGATAAACGTCAGTATCTACAAAGGACGACGTGTAGTGGATGTGCGTGTTTGGTATCAACCGGCAAACAGAGTGGAATATGTACCCACTCGCAAGGGCATAACGTTCGACGTGGAAAAGCTCCCTGAACTAATTGTTTCTTTACAAAGGGTGGCGTGATGAGTAAAAAGGGCATTGCACGTGATTTGGAATTTCGAATCAATCAACTGGCAAATCGCGCAGCGCAGCGTAGCACGTCGCTTACTGCATATCGTAAGTCTTACCAGGAGAACAAGGCCAGATTGCTTGCCCACGTAATAACACGGCTTACATCGGGAAAAACGCCTGATGAAGTGTTGGACGAACTGCCCACGATTCGGGTGTATAGCTATTCTAAGCTACTGGCGACCTACAATGCACTGCTTAAGGCGATTATAGAAAATACTTGATTTATCGCTCTAGTCTTGTGAGCTTCTCGCGCGCGTTTTTATATAGGGGGAAGTTCGGTTAGATCGTACAAATAGGATATCTAATTATAGGGGTCCGTTGTCTGTGGGTAAGATCATAAGTAGGCATTGGTTAGTGGCGGCTTTGAGGTAGGCTATTAAAATAATCGAAGTTCAGCTCTGTGCTGCGGACATTCGTTTACGCCCCATTCTCATCTGTGAATGCCAAGCCGCAGAAGTTCTTTCACTCGCCTGCCCTCGATCCGCCTCGCCTCGAAAAGCTCGCGCACAAGCTCCCGCATCCCTGGAAGGTAAAGGTTGAAAATCGGGACCACGGATTCGATCGCGTGGTTCATAAACTGCCTGTCTTCCGCCTCTGAAAATGCTTCGTCACTACCGAGCTTGCGTCTCCAGAAGTCTTCACGGTCGTTCGTGGCGTTGTGAAAGACAACCTGACTGATATTCCTTTCGTCGCCGCTGCCCTGCTCTGCGTAGCTGTTATTCAATAGGTAAAATTCAGCAGCGAACCCACCGCACGCCACGCTCCTTTCAATCTCCGATGTGACTACGCAGCGCGCACGCGCGTGACCACGTGCATCGCCGTCGAGAAACTCGATGAAGTCCACGTCCCCGCCTAGATGCAAGCAAACAGTAGCGTGGCCGACCTCATGCCAGCACTTGTATTCGACGCTGTCGACTCGAATCTTCATATGAATTAGTGTAGCACTCCGCTCTCTCATCGGGTGTTCTTTGGGGGTGCGCTCGAAGCAGAGGGTCTGCTTCGTAAGAGGAACTTGGCGAACCATCGCTTCCCGGCAAGTCAAAATAACCCGCTGGTGATGGCGATAACTATGCAGCTTTCGCTTTCAGGGCCACAGCAGAAAACAATTGGGGGTATCTTTGGTGGTATTTCAAAAAATAGAAAAGCTAATAATAAGTAACTACGTAGCATTCAAGGTGCGATGTGATAGCCACGACGACACCAGCGTCTCCTTAGCAGATGCCTACCACCAGCCTGATTTCTCTCTAATCAAAAGTTGCTTTGTGGTGGTAATTCACACGCTAGCGGTTTGTCATTCAGGTTCAATCAAATCCATCTCTGCGCGCAATTTTGGAACAACTTTATCGTAAACAAGAGCGAGCTTCTCACCGAACCATTGATACAAGTCGGGCCAGGATGACTCGTTGCGCATGTCGGTGGAGGGATGATTGATGAACATTCGAGCACGCGGCCGGAGTTCATTTTCTTCGAATTCCCAGTCAGCACCAACTAACGAGTTGTATTCCATGGGTGATTGGTAAATCTTTGTCCATAGCGGCATAGATGCTTCGCGCCAGAACCACACATCAATGCTTACCTGTTGGCGGCGGAGATTGAAGAGCATATCAATCCCGATATGCCTTAGTCCTGATGGTAGACGTATGGCCCAACTCGGGCGCGCCTCGAAGTCAGGAAGTTCCGGATACTCGGATACCCAAAAGTCATTCAGGCCGCTCCAAAAACGTCGTCTCAATTCTTGCCGCCCCGGCCCTTCATCATCATCGTCAGATTCAGGTCGCGCCACCTGTTCCTTTGGACCAATCCAGATTCGCGCAGCCTCTTGCGCAAGTTGCCGACCACGTTCGCGAATTTCGGTTTCTGTCCAGCGCACACAATCCCCAAGTTCCCGTGTAAGGACGATGTTGCTCTGCGCATATCTCGCACGTTTAATCTTGAATGGATGGTTCCAGAGCTCCTGGTTATATGCGCTCAGCGTCAGGTTGCCTGGGCTATGCAGCCAGTCCACTTGAATCCGTTCGGCTTCGGAACCTAAATCATCAATCCAAACCTCATTGAGCGTCTGCGGCAGTACGTGCTCGACCTGTGCGGCTTGCAGGTCGGCTGGTTCCTTATGACCACGTGCACGCTCAAGTGTCTCCAGCACTGCTCTCGTATAGCCGCGCAAATAGAGAGGAAACTGAACGAATGTTGTTTCAAAGCGATGATCGTCCGGCCAGCCCCGATCGAGAAGATAGGTTTCGAGAGTCTTGATCGGATCGCCCTCGTCCTTGGCCAGCGCCCGCACAAACATTTGGCCATAACCTCGCGAGCTGTCGCCACATACGAAACGACGAAGTATAAAGCCACGCAACATTTCGATAGCCCGCACGAGCTCAGCAGAATCAATGATTCCCGCCGATCGCTTCTCAAATAGCGCCAACAGCAATGGATAGGTTGTCGAACTTTCGAGCGCGTTCAGGCCAGCCAACGCAAAGGACACCTCCTCAATCTCATCGTCCTCCTGCCCCGATATCACCGCATAGTGCAGGACGCTTTTTGTTAGCGCGCCTGCCAATTCACTTGGTGAAAAACCAGTGGCCTCGTAGCGTGACTCGAAGTTTGAAAATGTATCCTTGGGTGGCACATAACGTCCTCCGGACATCAGGAAGTCGCGAAAGAACCGCGAGAACCGCTCCTCGTCCAGCGTGCCATCAACCCGCGTAAAGCGGTCTTCTAGCGGCCCCCAGAGATCGCGGTCAAACTCGTCCTGTTCTTCCGGCGCGATGTGCATGAATACGAAGTTGCGGATCAGGTCTGATGCTCCGAGCGGAACTCCAGTGCTGTTGAGACTCTTGAAAATGTTGTATGCGTTCTCCGCTTCGAGAGTCGCACACATGAATTCAAAGCGCTGGCATGCCGTGTCGAACACAGACCGCAACCGCTCGGGCGCATCAGTCACATAGCTCGAAAGTTGCTCTTCAAAATATGAGAGCGCATCAGCCATGCGGCCTGTGGGTTCACCCACGCCAGTCACAAGTGACAAGTAGCTATCGTGGTCACGCTCCTTCGGTAATAGACGGTAGTGCTGCTCGCCCTTTTTTAGTGGATGAACAAGATAGTATTGGTGAATCTCATCAGCCAAGTCTGGTTGGCCCATTTTTCGCGCGACATTCCGGACGGCCACCAATAGGATCGATGAAGTAGTCAATCGCTGCTGCCCATCTACTAGGTGAAACGTGGTGTGCTGACCCGGTTGTGGCAAACCAGGCACGAATACCAAAAAGCCCATAAAGTGATTGCCGCGCTTATCTGGACTTTGGATATCGACAAGACTACCCCAAAGCTTTGCCCACTGCAGAGTTTCCCAGCGATAGTTACGCTGGAATACAGGGATCACGTATTGGCTTGGAGAATATAAAATCTGACCAAGTGTTTGAATTGAAGGCTTCAATTTATGACTCCAGTACTAGCCGATTACTTGTGGGTGCACATCACACCTGTATAGACAGACGCGATGCCTGCGCAGTGAACTTCGGTGAGGCCACATAGCACAATCCAATCCTACAACACATCGCTATCATGATGGCTCTCGCTCAGTCCTTAAACGGTTCAAAAAATTCATCGTCTACCTCATATACTGTCCGTGGCTTCATTCCTAGCTCGAGCTGCTCAAACATCTCCACAAGTTTGTCGCCGTCAACAAGCTCTATTGGCTGGACACCATCTCTGGTCGCTTCGCGTTTTGCATCTGCGGTAAAGCTACCTGTTGTCATTATTATTCCCTTCTCGGCTCGCCCCATCATAGCTCCACGGAAATCTCGAACTTGAGGCGAAGTGACATTTCCTTCATATCTCTTGCATTGGAATAGGACTTGAAAGCTCACAAAGGAATTGAGCTGCAATACGCCATTACCATCAATTCCGCCATCACCAGACCTACCAGTAACCTCAACTTTTTCAAATCCAGCTTCCCTAAGTAATCTTTGACAGATACGCTCAAAACCAGATGGAGATAACGATTTAAGAATATTTAATAGTTGCTCTCTAGTGCTAACTCCAGTTGCATCTGGCAAAGGGGCGGCCTGGTCATCCGCAATCTCTAAAGGTGCACTTTTACTTTTGCTAGCCTTAGGCTTGGCTGTCTTTTCTTGGACAGCTAATATTATTTCACGCAGTTGAATTTCAGTTAACTCTGGGCAAGACTGTCCTTTCTCCGTTAATGCCCAAACACCGCGTCTCGAAGAATCAATATAGCCCGTTGTAGCCAAGTAGAACCTTGCCCAGTGGACTTGGTTTTTATACCTGGACTCGCCATTTTTTAGTTGCTTATCTAAAACAGCGTCTGGTAGCTTTAAGGTCTCTGCAATAGTGGTGCATACTTCTTCGGCACGAGCTGAACCACCTAATTTTCTTAGTGCCAAGATAAGTGGATTCATGTAGGTGGCAAATTCAGAAATAGCCAAGATATTCTCCCCCTCAAAAATATGTGATCTACCTCAGATTAAAGTTCTGGTTTGAAGATGGAATCTTGCCTCCGGCTATGATCTACGCTCAATATTTTCATGGACGGTTATACCTAAAATATTTCTAACCATTTTAAGTTTGAAAGGCAAGCTATCGGCCAGCACAAGAACGCATACTATTTCTTTACTCCTCTTCCCCACTTTGTTTTCCGCCTTGAGCACTTCAGCATATTTGATGCATTGATACAAACCTCGTTCTATATCATCATTCCCGGAACGCTCAGATTTGACCTCCACAGCAATTATTGAATTTTCATCTTCAAACACGACATCAACAAAATCACCTGATTTCAGGGGGTACTCGGTAATTCCTTTTGCCCGAATGCTGATGCCAATTTTTGCAGGATTGGCTGCTATGTAGTCTCTCAACACCCTATGTTCAGGCGAACCTTCACTGCCATATGGGTTATACAGGCCGCTATGCTTATTATTGTCCTTTACTACCTTATTCGACTTGTTTATCCCAAGCCTATTGAGCACCGCTTCCCATCGATCACCAAACTCGAATATCTTTCGATACTCAGCCTGAACAAAATCCTTCTTCTTTTCCTTGGTAAGGACCGGGTACGTAGCATTAAATTCTTTAAGGCCATCGCTGGGTAGCTTGTCTAAAGAGCTAACCACTAGCGTCTGCATCATGGGCACACGTTCACCATCAATTGTCATGACATCGAATAGGTGGCCCATTACACCAAGCGTGTTTCCAATATTGCTCCCGAACAAATTCCCCGTATGTGGTGCAGGGTATCCAACCGCCTTAGCCACTGCTCCATAGGTAATAAATTTATCCCCGCCCTGAAAGTTTCGGACGTGGTTTACCAGAAACCCTAAGATTTCCTTTGCCCAGTATGCGTGCTCTATGTTATCCATAGGAAGGCCTGAACTCACTTAAGCTGGCGACTTAATGCATGATATGAAGTGATCATAGATTCTCTGCCAAATACTCTTAGGAAATAGACCGGCACGTTTGCAGCCTTTTAGAAATGCCAGCTTGAGAAAATTACATTCAGCAAAGCGATTTGCTTTCGCCTGTCTAGTCAATGTACGAAGATATTCTTTTGGCGATTTTCCATCATCGCTCCACTCATCAAATACTTGCGTCAACCAATATTTTCCATCACTTTCAGAAAGAATCTTAGCCTTGTAGCGTTCATCAATGCCGTACACGTATTTCCAAGTATCAATTTCTTCACTGATTGTTGTCGGACCAAATTGCAAGACGATGTCTTCAGGGGCCAAATTCTGAATATCTGCGTGATTAAGATATACCTGCATATCGATGCTGTACGATGTACTGGCATAAGGGTAGAAGACCTTGCGTCGCTGAGTTGCCTGCACAGGATCCTTCGGTGTATATGCTGGATCTTTGCTTGTTTTGTAGCTGCTGTTGCAGTGATGGCAGGCCGGCACCAAGTTGTGGAAATTGATTGAGTTGAACGGGTACAGTTTTTTCGGCAGATAGTGATCGTAGGCTTCTCGCGTTGTATTGTATTCACCTTGCAGGTCGGACATACCGCAAAAGGGACACTTGCCCGATTTATTCACCTTTATAAAGGTCATGTAATGATCGTCAATTTCACCGATCTTCTCCCTGAGAACGGCCAAGTCGAGCAGTGAGTTAGAATACAGCCCCTTATAAAATGAGGCGAGTTGTTCGCTCAACTCCTTGTGAGCTATGGCGACATCGGCATAACGCGCCAGCTGCGCGGCTGGATCTTTGGCGCACACCTTCTCCAGATTGTTATTACCCTTATACCATTGCTTGAATTGGTCAATCTGGGCCGGGGCTAATGTGGCGAAATGGCCATAGATGCTTTCGACGTGAGTGTAAAAATAGTCCCCTCCTTGGGTATGATCATAGAAGAAGGAGGTCATAACCTCTTTAAGATCGACATTACCGTCAAACAGTTCGAGCTTGAAAGGACCACTACCGGGAGCCTTGCACCACACCTCATGAAAGATGAAATCGATGAACGCCTGCATCTTCTCCATCTTGTGTGTCACATACTTGTACGGGAAAAGCATTAGCGCTTTGCTCCCTTGCCTTCTTGGATAGCCTTTATTAGCAGCACTTTTTCCACCGAGTCACCCAGCTGCTGATGCGCCTCAGCGATGAGGGACTCCTTGTCCTCGCCTCCATGGTCATATCGAGCACGCAATCCATCCAGAATGGACTGTGCGTAACCACTGATAGTCTCTCGCTTGCCAAAAGTATTCATGGTGATTTTGTTGATTGAGGCTCCCAGCGTGTTGTAGTCGGGATGACGGATACTGACTCTTCCTGTAGCTTTGTGCTTGTTAAACACCAGTACTTTTTCGGGTCTGCTATCCGAAATCAAGAAGGGAGTGTGCGTAGTAACCAGCATTTCCTGTCCAACATTTAAATTGCCCTCACCAGTTAGGCATTGCCGCAAACGCGTAATAAATTTTGCCCGCCAGTCTGGATTGAAGTGAGTCTCCGGTTCGTCAAACAGAAAAAGACTGTTGGTGTTGCGGAACAACAGGCAAAGACCAAGGCTGTGCAATAACTGGTGCTCACCATCGGACAACTCCTTTAGCATCATCGGCTGCGCTACGCCCTGCTTGCTGAAGCGCACGAACTTGAAACGCATGACGCGCTGATCCGAGGCTAGCGTCGGTACCGTCTCGCTCACGTAGTGGCTGGGGGACTGGTACAGATCAGCTTTGAGCGCATCACTCACCACATACAGGTTCAAGGTCAACAGCACCTGAAATGCCTGAAACAAAACCAGTGCTGAGTCGTCGAAATTTTCGCGAAAAGCCTGCTTGGTCGCCTCGTTGACCCAGTAATCGAGAATCAGCGTGTCTGTGGCTTCATCAACGTAACTCAGAGTCGCGCAGCGTTTCAACGCGCTCACTATCAAAGAAGATTTTTCGTTACCCTCAAGCAAATGCATCAGATTTACTCGGTAACGTGTGATGAGGGTGCCATCCGTTTCTGCCATCAAGGCCGGGTTACCCTCTATGATGTCATCCAGCGATTGTCGTTGGCTTTGATCATCAGTGGCAAAGTCAATCAACTGCTCAGGTTCAATGGGGATAGATCGCCGGATGACGATGCGGAATTCCTGCAACGCCTCGATGCCGACATCCTCTCGGAAGGGCTGCAAGGTCGGCTCATCCTGAAAAAGCAGATTGCACAGCAAGATGGCCTGGCTGAAACCATTGTCGAGGTACGCCAGCCGGGTTTCCGGGTGGCCTGGATAGCTCTGCTGTTGCGTCAATGCGTTCCAGTACTCGTCAAACTGGACAAAACGCATTTTGAAGAACGGCAAACTGAGGATTTCGTTTTCCCCTGAGGAATAACCTAACACGTACTGGGGCAATAGAATATCCGCGTAACCTGCCCTAAAATTTTCATATGCATCGGTGACGAATTCGCTCTGGTTCTCCCATAAAAACCTAACTGTTTCGCCGGAATTTTTCCAAACACCAACCTTTGCCCAAACCGGGCCATTGGGCATAATGTACTCAGGCGGCACTCTGATCAAATAATCCAGCTCAAATGCGACTGGTGAGAAATCGATATCAGCGTTCTGCAACACTTCCGGCAGGAAGCTTCGGCGCACGCGCAGCACTTCAAGCTGGAAAAAGATGGCCGCGAGCGCTTCAAGCAGGTTGGACTTACCGCTGCCATTGGGTCCGGCGCAGACGAAGGGTGCGAAGCCTTCGGGCTTGGCCAGCTCCTCCTGCAGCGACCATTCGGTACGAAAGTGATACTCAAAGCCCTGCTGCAGACTGCGAAAGCCTGCCGGGTCGGTGATCTTAATCCGCAAGAGTTTCATGTTGGCTTAGCCAGGAGCCTGCGTTGCAGCCGCGCTCTGCAGGGCGATGTGGTTACCCTCATCATCATAGGCTTGCTTCAGCTTGCCCGATGCCAATGCCACGAACACCCAATCCTTGAGCTGATCGTGGTCAACCAAGCTCCACGCGGGTGTTTCATCCTCTCGCGCCAGAAGCAAGTCATTGGCTGCTGCCACGAAGGCTTGCGTGGCAAAAGCTTCATCTTCGCCCAATTGCAGCCGGTAGGCGTCCAGCCATTTGGCTATCGCTTGCTGGCGTTGTTGTGGTTCATTCAACTTTGCGTCAGCCGCAGGTTCGGGCAGGACGATTTTTGGTGTGGTTTTGGAGAAGAAAATAGCGGTCATCGGCGCACTTTCATTTTCGTTATTAACAGGAGCGCTGGGCAAGGGAATACGCGACAAATCCAGCTCGCCCTTGAATGCCTGCTGGCTCAGCGTGCCGTAGAGGGCTTCTAGATCGGTGAGGCTTTGCTGGTTGAGGGATTTGACTCCCTCGATTTTCTCAACAATGGTGGCAAATTGGTTTTGAAGTTCGGTAGGAGGCAATGGGATTCGCAGCTCCTTTAACTGAGTGGCCGTCAGTTGAGGAACGGCTGCGCCAGTGCCTATCTGCTGCAACAATCCTGAAATTCTCTGAGACGTTATAAACCCGTGAAGATAGATTGATTGTATGGCAGGCTTGGGTCGAATAATCATCATTTGGGCATTAATGAATGCTTCAAAATAATCCATGGAATCGAAGATACAACAACTTCCCAAGGTTCCTCTCAAGGTGATCAGCACATCACCGGAAATGGCCTTACCCCTAGACAAGGATTCAAATTTCTCTCTTGTGATAAATGTTTTGTTGGACAAGTCGAGTTGATTGTTAACGATGTTTTTTGTGCTTAAAAAAAGTATGCCTTCGCCAATCAGATCAGCTCCGCTTGGGTAGTTGCTTGATCGATCCCCATTCTCAAAATCTGTAACTTCGATAAGGGATGGTGTTTTCCACCCCTTATCATTCCGCACCGGATCGCCAAACATCTCCAGAAAAACGCTCTTGAGCAGATCGTCGAGCTGTTGCAGGTGATGTTTGCGGTGGGCGATCAACTCATCCACCTTGCCGAGCAGATGTGCGATGCGGATTTGATCTTCGAGCAAAGGAAAAGGAATTTCTAAATTCAGGAAATCACCTTTTGTCAGGCTTCGCCTACGAGCAACGGCACCTTGCATTTTTGACGCATAAAGACTTCTAGCCTGTGGTGATCGAAGGATGCGCTCAAAATAAGGGATGTATGTGTTAGCTTCATCCTTTAGGCACCAAATGTCATAGGCTGGACTAACTATCCCTGCGGGGTACTTTGTTTGAAAACCTATAACTCCTTCATCAATTGGAAAGCCAACTACAAGCTCATTTTTATAGGCAACTCGATAATTGGAAGTGTCTAGGCTCGCTATTCTTTTTTTGAACTTTTCGGACTGATCTACCAGTCCATTTTTCATCGTGATAGATAACACTGGGAGGTCACGATTGCCTGCCCTATCACGCCCAGATGGCTCTAACAGATTGCCTAAGGATTGAAGGAACCAACTCATCCAACCATCCCCCGCAACTCCAGCAACTGGCGTACGATGCCGCTTTGCAACTTGGCCAGTTCCTCGTCGTTTGCATCACCAACTTCGGCCTGCAGTAGCCGATCCAGAATCACTGCCGGTGCGTCGTAGTGAATCTCTTCGTACACGTTTTTCTTGTAACGGCTTAGGGAGAGATCGTAGTTATTCGAGTCACTGGCAATTTCCAACCTCGGCACCATGAACCATTTCTGCTCGCGGTCGGTGTCGGTTTCTGGATGACGCGCATGGTACTTGGCGACGATGTCTTGCAGGTCACCATAGCCTGCCTGCTTGCTGCGCTTGTCGTCCAGTGTATAACCATCGGCGGCCATTTCGTAGAACCACACGTGTTCAGTGGCCGGTTTGGTGACTTTGTCCTTTTCCCCCCAAACCTTGATGAACAACAGAATGGCGGTGCTGACCCCGGCATAAGGTTTGAACACGCCGCTGGGTAGGGTGATCACAGCCTTGAGGTCGCAACGGTCAATCAGTTTCTGGCGCAATTCCTTGAAGGCCTTGCCCGAGCCGAACAGCACGCCTTGCGGCACAATCACACAGGCTGTGCCGCCTTTCTTGAGCAGGCGATAGATATTTTCGACAAACAGCAACTCGGTCTTGGTGGTATCGAGGCTCAGGTTTTCGTTGATGTCACCCTTGTCGATACTGCCGGTGAAGGGCGGGTTGGCCATCACGATTTCGTATTCGGATTCTTCGATGAAGCTCTTGCTCAGCGTGTCTTTGTAGTCGATGTGCGGCTCGTCGATGCCGTGCATCATCAGATTCATCAGCCCGAGGCGCACCATGGTGCTGTCAATGTCATAGCCCCATAACGAGCTGGAGAGGATGGACTGGGCTTTTTCGGTAAGTGCTGCCGCGACCGAAGTGCGCACGAAGCCGTCTTCATCGGGTGTGAGGTCTTTAGTTCCCGCCTTGATGGCGAGCTGCGTCACGATGTACTGGTAGGCTCCCAACAAAAAACCGCCGGTGCCGCAAGCGGGATCGGCGATGCGGTGACCCAACTGCGGCTGCACCAGTTCTGCCATCAGCTTGATGATATGGCGAGGCGTCCGGAACTGGCCGTTCTTACCAGCCGTGGCAATTTCAGAAAGTAGCATTTCGTACACATCGCCCTGGATGTCCTGAAAGGCTTGGCCTTTTTCTTTTGAGTCTTTCTCCATCACCTCGAAGATTTCATCGATGGTCTTCACCGCTTCCACCAGCAGGGCTGGTTTGGGGATGATGAACACGGCGTTTTTCATGTGGTGGGTGAAGTTGGATTCTGCGCCATTCATGTCGCGCAGGAAGGGGAAGACCTTGCTCTGAACGTGCTGGAGCATGTCTTCGGCCTGCATATGCTTAAATTCGCTCCAACGCAGAGTACGCTTTTCGATTTCGTACATTTTGCCATCGGAGATTTTTTTTGCCGTTTCAACTTGGGTATCACCCTCGCGCGATTTGGCGCGGTATTCCGGCGGTATCCATTTTCCTTCGAATTTGGAAGTGTACCTTTCACCCGTGAATTCGGCATCAGCCTGCTTTTTCTGGTCTAGCTCATCCAGCCGCTTCATGAATAACAGGTAGGTGATCTGCTCGATGGCGGTGAGTGGGTTGGAAATACCGCCCGCCCAGAATTTGTTCCAGAGTTGGTCAATCTTGCTTTTGAGTTCGGGGTTATTTTGTAGCATGGGCTAATTTCCTGGTAGTTATGCGGCCAGCCGCTCAGTGAGCTGCAGTATTTCGTTGATCTCTGCCGGACTGAACACACCGCGTATGCCCTGCGGATGAATTACAGTAAAGGGCGTGTTGATGAGGTCTTTCTTTTCCACCTTTTCTCGCTCGACGATGAAGTTCTTCAGCAAGTTCAAAAATTCCAGTTGCCTGCCGCTGAGGTTGGTGTGTTGCTGTATAAATTGCTCGAATGCTTCAGCCACTGTATCGGGGTAACTTTTCAAGATTTCAATGCCAAGAATATGGCGGATAAACTGAATGAACCGTGCTTTGTGGTTTTTGTAAGCCTGGCGCAGCAATTCCTCTGTGATGTGCGGATGTTCTGCATGCAGCAGATTAGCTAGCTCATCGGCCTCGTTCGTTGTAATGTTCTGCCCGTTTTTGATTTTCGACAAGATGGGGTTGTGTTCGGTCAACTCGATGATCAGTTCTTCCACCATCTCGCGATAGCGGCTGATACTGACGGCTTCGTGTTGTGGGCCAAACTCAACCATCTCCTTGTTGTGCAGGATGTCGGTTAAATCCAAATTTACTTGGCCTGTGCCGCCACTATTTTGCTCACGAAATTTCATTAATGGGCCCAGTTTTTCAGTGAGCTCATCAAATGCATCTTCATCTGCTTTGGCCCAGTAGTTGCTGGTTTGTGCAGCACGTATCAGTGTTTCTTCTGTTTTGACGAAGTTGACACTGAGCGGCAACTCGCTGATCCCTTCGACGATACCTTCCTTTAATAATTCGGACTGCTCTTTATTTTTATTCAAACGGGCTAATGAAAGCTCCAACAGGTCACGTTCAAAACGCATAGCTTTGAAGTCAACTTCAGAAACTGTGCGGAACAATGGCTTGATCTCGATACGCAGGAATTCCAGTTTTTGATGTGTGACGGCAATCCAGAAATTTTCTTCCTCAAGGCGATGCAATGCGGTAGCCGCCTCTTTGATTACCACAGAACTTTGCGGCAGCTCGTCGATTTGCTTGCGAAGTTTAACGATCTCGCGCTCTGCAATATCGTTATGACCAATGTCGTTTGCCTTTTCGATTTTGTCGAGGCGCAAGCCAACCAAGCGCACCGGCAAAGGAAGTTGTGGTTTCAGTTCCTTACCCTTGGGTTGGAGTTTGAAGTATTCGAAGTTGTCCCAACAATCCAGAATCAGAAATACGTCTTTTTCGGTGCACCATGGTTTAGGCTTGCTGGTTTCCAACAGTCGAGTGCCACGGCCGATCATCTGCCAGAATTTGGTATAGGAATACACCGGCTTGGCAAAAACAAGATTGACGATCTCGCGCACGTCGATGCCTGTATCGAGCATGTCTACGCTGATGGCGACTCTGGGCATGTCATTGTTGGTGAATTGGTCGAGTAGCCCGCCTTTGCCGTAGACGCGGGTATCGTCGGATACCAGCACTTTGGCCAACTCGCCTTTATATTGTGGGTAGAGCTTGTCAAAAATATCTTCCATGCGCCGTGCGTGAGCCATGGTAGAACAGAAGAAGATGGTTTTTCCGGGAAGTACACCATTGCTATCTTTGATGCACTCATCCATGAATTCTTTGACAATGAGAGTGTTGGTGCCCTTGTTGATGACCTGCTTTTCCAGTTGCGATCCCTCAAAGTTTATCTCCTCGACTTCCTTGCCTTCCAGGAGCAGCTTCTTTTGATCTTCCAGTGAAATGGTGCGCTTGCTAATTCCTTCAATCTGGAACTTGGTTTGAATCTTCATCACCTGAAAATTACACAGATAGGGTGGCACATTGTTGACGGCCTCCTCGTAGGTGTAGGCAAAGGTAGGGATGCCGTCTGCACAGTGGAGAAGACTAAAGGTGTTGTGGTCGATAATTTCGGTTGGCGTGGCCGTGAGCCCCAGAGTAATGGTTTTGAAATAGGCGAGTATTTCGCCGAAGGTGTTGTAGATGGAACGGTGACTTTCATCAATGACGATAAAGTCGAAAAAATGTGGTGATAACTGTTGCGATTCATCCCGGATAATATTGAGCATGGTGGGATAGGTGGCAACATAGATGCGTCGATCTTTGGCGAGCAGCTTTTCGCCGGCATTTGGCCAGCGCGGCTCGTTCGGCAGGTGTTCTTTAAATGCTGCCAACGCTTGCTCCCTGAGAGCGATTCGGTCTACCAGAAAGAGCACCTTCTCTGCATGCCCCGCCCGCATGAGGGCATCAACCATTGCAATGCAAGTCCGAGTCTTGCCTGAGCCAGTGGCCATAACTAGAAGAAAATCGCGCTTTTTCTGCTCTATCCCTTCCAGTACGGCACGGATTGCACGTATCTGATAGTCACGTCCAGCGATGGAGGTGTTGATCAACTCTTGAGTCAGCGGTTTGCGATTCCGTCGAATGTACTGGAAACGTTCCAGATCATCACGTGTGGGAAAGCCTACAACTTTGCGAGGTGGATAGTTGTCCAAGTCCCAGAAATATGTTTCAAGACCGTTGGTGTAGAAGCAGAACGGAAGCTCACCACCGATCTGCTTTTGTATATTGAAACAATACTGCTTGGCCTGCTCGCGCCCAATGGCTGCATCTTTGCTGGTTTTTTTTGCCTCAACAACAGCTAAGGGTTTACCGTCCTTACCCAGAAGTACGTAGTCACTGAACTGATGACCTTCATACTTGGTGCGTGGCTCAGCAACACCTTGAGGGAGCGCTGTCAGGATGTCGTATTCTTCAACGACCTGTGTGGGGTCTTTGACATTCCAGCCAGAGACACCCAGTTGTATATCAATATGCTCAGCACGAGTTTGAGCCTCAGACTTGGTCATGCATCAACATCCCCCTGTTTAATCATCATGGTGCAATAGTTTTTTTCTGTATACGTGTTGTATTGAAAGGTTCAGGGACCTTTTAACTACCAGCTATTTGGTGCGCTGAGCTGCGTCGAATCCTAACAGATTTATGTGCATGATTGAGTACGAATGCTACTCTCGCAATATCGTGCAACAACAGAAACCACATGCTCTTGCGCAGTTTCTTCAATTCATCCTGACATAGATCAAGGATCCAGGTGCAAACAACAAGAAGACAGGTGATAATAACCAAAAAGCCTCCACCCACAATCACCAAACCCACCGACAATATTAGCCCCAAGGCCTGGTATCAGGCCGCCAAGGGTTTGCCGAACGTTGTCCATGATGCAGCGCAGGTGGCGGCGGTCGAAAAGCTAGATGTGCTGTGGCACCAGCTAGTGGATTTCAAATCCAAACGCAACCAGTTCCTAGGGCGTAGCCTGCTCGGCCCAGACGTGCCCAAGCTTTGTATCTGTAAGGCAGTGTCGGTCGCAGCAACACATTTTTGATAGGTCCCTACTCCATTAAGTACCAGCTAACAGGTGGGCCTAAAATAACTACTGGTTCGACAAGATCTCTAGCATCCAATAATAATTGGGGGTATCTTTGGGGGTATCTGAAATTTAGATGTGGTACAAAGCTAGTAATCGCAAGGCATTCTAAATGCAATGTGATAGCCCCCGCCACACCAACACAAAGGTGACCAGAAACCACTGGAAACCAACACAGCTAAGCCATTTGACCGGCTTGGCTGTTTCTTTTTAAAACGTCAAAATTGTCCAGAATGGGCTAGTTTTGCTCCTGTTTGGTCACGATTTGGTCACAGCTGGTTTCGGCTAGTTTACGTCCTCCCTCCCCTTGTCTTGGGTGT
>Ga0307375_10002337_pt1 | contig 19479 bp, 20 predicted proteins | sample TR1MG_FD_202531 | JGI IMG/M metagenome (GOLD analysis project Ga0307375, IMG submission 202531) | Soil microbial communities from Risofladan, Vaasa, Finland - TR-1 | ecosystem: Environmental > Terrestrial > Soil > Coastal area > Acid sulfate soil | place: Finland: Risofladan, Vaasa | collected...
GCGGCTACTGGTGAATATCCTGTCGCTGCTCTTCGTCCTGACGGTCGCGGCCGGTGGCTTTTTCTTCCGCGAGTTCGGCCTGGCCCTCGCCGCCCTCATGGTCACCGCCATCGTGCTGGCGGTCTCTTCCCCAAAACCCCGGAGCTTTTGCTCGGCCGTCTGCCCTCGGGGTCGGGCCCTGGGTTTCGCTCTCCGCCCCATTTCCCTCGGCCTATCCCTTCCCCGCTTCCTGTCCTCCCGGGCCTTCAGACGTTTTCTCTGCGGCACGACGATGTTCCTCGTCTTCATGAGCCTCTTCCAGGTGGCGCCCGGCGTGTCGGTTGCCGAATGGGCGGGCATGGTCTTCTGGACCCTCTGCCTGGTCACTCTCAGCCTCGGCCTCATCCTCGGCATCGTTTTCAGGCCGAGGGCCTGGTGCGCCATCTGCCCCCTCGGCACCCTCCAGGACACCATCCGCGAAGCCAGACAGCGCTCGGCGAGCTGAGACCCCTCGAGGTAGGGGCTCGGGCGCGGCCGCCCGGAATCCTCCGGTCAGCCAGGCGGCCCCCGCTTGACCGCGGCGCCCCTCCTCCCTCGTTCATTTTTCCTTCGAGAACTCCATCACCCTGGCCCCGCCGACATCGCGGTCGCCGAAGGCCAGGCCCGAGCCCTCGGCCCAGGCGGCGAAGTCGACCTTCTTGTATTTTTCATACCAGCCGCCCTCGACGGCCTCGACGAGGGAGAGGAAAGGCGAGAAGGCCCTGTCGTGATCGATGATGACGACGCTCTTGCGGGCCGCCCTGGCGAAGCGCCCGAGCATCGCGATCTCCTCCTCGGGGGGGAAGAGATGAATGGCGAAGGCGACCATGATCCTGTCGACCGAGTCGGGGGGCTCGTCGAAATCGAGGACGCTCTCGTTCTCGAAGGGATCGGCGACGGCCTCCCCGAAGGCCGCCTTCCAGCGCAGCCTCGCCCTTCCCAGCATACCCTCGGATTGATCGCGGCCCCTGTATGTGGCGCAGCGGCCGGCGATCGCCAAACCCAGGCTGCCCGAACCGCAGCAGTGCTCGAGCACCGAGTCGGCGGCGAAGCGCCTCTTTTCGGGGTCTATGGCCTTGAGGGCACGATCGATCGACCTGCCCGTGTTGCCCTCGACGAAGCGATACCAGGGATGGAAGCCGTCGTAGAAATTGCGCATGCCCGAGGGCTCGCGATGGAATCCCATCTTCAGTCCTTTCTCTCCTCCGGTTTCGAGCTGAAGGCCTTTAAAAGCAGGAGGTCGTAGATGATTTTGAGGCCGCCCGCCACGATGAAGGGCAGGTTGAGCGTCGAGGCCCCCGACACGAGGAGGCCCGAGAGCGAGGGCGACACCGAGGCCCCCGCGGTGCGGGCGATACCGGTGACGCCCGCGGCGGCCGAGCGCTCCTCGGGTGTCACGACCGACATGGTGTAGGACTGGCGGGTGGGCACGTCCATCTGGCTGATGCTGAAACGCGCGAGGAGAACGGCTATCGCGAGCGGCAGGTTGGGCATCAGCGGAACGAGGATGAGGAGGACGTTGGAGGGCAGATGGGTGAAGACCATCGTGTTGACGAGGCCGAAGCGTTTGGCGAGACGGGCCGCGGAGAGGGCCGATATGGCGGCGAGGATGTTGGCGCCGAAGAAAAGACTGCCTATCACGCCGGGCCCGACGCCGAAACGCCGGTGGAACCACCAGGCGACGATGCTTTGGATGACGAAACCGCCGGCGAAGGCATCGAGGGAAAAGAGGGCCGAGAGCTTGGCGACGACCTTCTTCGATTTGCCGAGGCCGAGACGGCCGGCTGGGGCGGTCCCCTTCGGCGCCTCCACCGCCCCCGAAAGGAAGAGGAAGAGGATGGCGAGGAGGGGGCCGAAGGCCGCGTAGGCGAAGACGAGGACGCGGTAGCTCTCCAGGGCTCCCATGCCCCCCGTCTGCAGAAACTGGGCCGTCCAGCCGCCGACGAGGGCTCCCGCCGCGGTCGAGAGGGATCCGACCAGATTGTAGCGGGCGAAGATGTCGGTGCGCCGCTCGTCGGGGAGTATCTGCGAGAGGGCCGCCTGCTCGATGGCGAGGAAGGGCCCGACCTCGTTGCCCGAGGGGCTGATGACTCCTATCGTCGCCGCGACGAGGAGGACGAAGAAGTCGCCGCTCAGGGCGAAGCTCACGCCCGCGCCGGCAAGGAGGAGGGCTCCCGTCATGAGCATCCTGCGTCGCCCTATGCGATCGGCCCTCGTCGTTATGAAGAGCGAGACCACCGTGTCGCCCGCGAGGGTGAGGGTGAGGAGGAGGCCGATCTTCCATTCGTCGAAGCCGAGGGCGGCCAGATACAGGACGAGGACGACCGAGAGAAAGCCGTAGGAAAACATCCTCGCCGAGCGCGTGGCGAAGAGAAAGAAAATGTCACGGCTGTCTTTGACGGATTTCAGGATAACGCCTCCGTGGGAGAATCGGCCGCGGAAGCCGCGGAGTTCGCCATTCTTGCGCCTAAGGCGGGGGGATTGCAAGGAGGGGACTCAAGGAGGCCTCTACACCGAACTGCCGAGGACGGCCCCGCCTATCATCGGCACGAGCCAGACGAGCCAGACGAAGATGCTGAATCGATGGAAGGAGCGGATGGCCTTCTCGTCTCGCCGGGCCAGCACGATGGTCGCCCAAATCGCGTGAAAGAGCATGAGTACGATGGCGGTCATTCCGGTTATCCCGTGGATGGTCGATTGGAACATGCCTCCGGCGAGGACGGCCATGGCCCCCGTTCCGGTGCTGTCGCAGACGAGGCCGAGCCAGAACACGAGGGCATGCCACCATCTCAGGCGACCCCCGATCCTCTCGGCCCAGACGCCCACCGTATAGAAGGCGAGGGCGGCGAAAATGAAGCTAATTGCGATAATGAGTGTGGGACTGGCGCTGCTCATTGTTGGCTCCTGGTTTTGGATTCTCCGCTCCGAGGCACCGTCGCTTTCGGGCTCGGCCTCGAGGGGGACAGGTCTTCGGTTTCTCCTTCGGCGAGCTTCGCCACGAGGCCGAAGGCCTCGCCGACGAGCTTCCTCTTGGTAAGCGACAGGGGGGCGAAAAAGGCCTCGACCCGCTGTCGCACGCCTTCATAGGCCTTGGCGAGGGCCTTTTCGCCGCGGGCGGTCAGCTTCACGCGGGCGATCCTTCGATCCTCGCCGTCGCGCTCCCGGATGGCGAGTCCCTTCTCGACGAGGCGCTCCACGTTGAGCGAAAGCTGGGACTTGGCCATCCGACAGCCTTCGGCCGCCTCGGTTATCGTCGAAGGGCCGATGGCATGGAGGTAGCCGAGAAGCTCGACGGCCGGCATGCCGAGCTCCGGACCGGGCGAGAGCGCCCGGAACAGGGCGCCGCGAAAGACTCCATGGACCCTGTAGACGAGGTGGGCCAGATCCTCCTCGGGCACTTCGACGGCGACTGTTTTGGCCATGCTCTACTCCAATCCCGGGGGCGCGGCGCCCATGGCGCCCATGGCGCCACGAGCGATCCCGGACGTTGGAGCCGCCTCGACCTTGGCCTCGGCCCTCTTTGGCTTGGCTGCAGGGCCGGACCCGAGCCTCGCCTCCTCCGGATTCTTCGAGCGGCTGCCCCTGATCCAAAAGCTCAGCACGAGGGCCAGGATCGATACGCCGGCGAGGACATGGAAGGCGATGGAATAGGCCGACGACTTGTCCTGGATCGACGCGACGATGCCCCCGACGGCGGCCGCGGCGATGTAGACGATCCGCCTCCCGTAGGTATCGGAGAGCTTGGCCATCAGGGGCGTCCCGACCAGGTTGAAAAGGACGTAGATCGAGAACAGGAGGGCGAGATCGCGCTCCGTCGCCCCGAAATCGGCCTTCATCGAGGGGATGACCGGACCGAGGATCGCGATGTCCATGGCACCCATGAGGACGCCGAGGAAGAGCACCGGCATTAGGGGCCCGCTTCGCGCCCCACCGCTTTCTTTCATGAAGACTCCCGTAAAAGGTTAACCGCATATAATGTTAACCAGATTAACGATCTCGTCAATATATCGACATGCCTCAGGGGAGGCAAGCCGCGGCCTCGGCCACCTCCTGTCCCTTCGGCCACCCTCCTGTCCGAGGCGCCGGTTCCGGACCTTGCTTGTTGGGGAGGCCGTGCTTACCTTGAACCAATGACACATACTCATTGGAGGAATGATGGACATGCTGCCTGAGATTTCCGCGCGCAGGGCGCGCCGCGGCATCGCCGCCGATCCCATACCCGACGAAGTGACGACGAGACTCCTCGAGGCGGCCAGCCTCGCCCCTTCCTGTTTCAACAACCAACCCTGGCGCCTCGTCGCCGTTTCGGGCGACAGGCTGGAGGAACTCAAGGCCACGCTTACCGAGGGCAATCGCTGGGCTACGAGGGCGCCCCTCATCGTCGGCTTCGCCACGAAGCCATCCCTCGATTGCCGGCTCGAGGGGGGAAGGGACTACGCCTACTTCGACCTCGGCATGGCCGCGATGGCCTTCATGCTCCAGGCGACCCGCGAGGGCCTCGTCGCGCATCCGATAGCCGGCTATTCGCCGGCCAAGGCGGCCAAGGTCCTCGGCCTGGAGGAGGATCTCGTCCTCGTGACCCTCGTCGTGGTCGGAAAGCCGGGCGACGAGTCCCTCCTCGCCGAGTGGCAGCGTGCCCGCGAACAGGGCCCTCGCGAACGGAAGCCCCTGTCCGAGCTGGTCTTCAGGGAGGCCTACGGGAAGGCTTGGGTCTGAGGCTAGACCGGATGGCCGCCGGAGCCCGGTGTCGGCGGCCGAGCGGCCGTCTTTCGCTCGTCGCCCGCGATCGCCGGTTGCGTCCGCAATCTCCCTATCCTACACTGGGGCCCTCAGGGAGGCTTCATGAAGGATCTCGGGTCGATGCTCGTCGGGAAGGATCCCTTCTCCGAGCTCGTGATCGGCAATACTGCCGTCGTCCGCGCGATGATCGAGGGCGGCGTTCGCGTCGTCACCTCTTATCCAGGTTCTCCCACGCCGGAGATCGCCGAGGCGATCAAGGCGATCCCCCGGGAGCGCCGTCCGTTCCATTTCGAATTCTCGACCAACGAAAAGGTGGCCCTCGAGGTCGCCTTCGGGGCCGCGATGAATGGCCACAGTTCCGTCGTGTTTTTCAAGAGCGTCGGCCTCAATGTGGCCGCCGATTCCTTCGTGCAACTCTCTCTCATGAAAATACTGGGAGGGATGGTCGTCATCCTCGGCGACGACCCGGGCGCCAATTCGAGCCAGAACGAGCAGGACAACCGCCATTTCGCGAGAATGGCCGCCATCCCCCTCCTCGAGCCCGCCACCGCCCAGGAAGCCTACGGTATGCTCCTCGAGGCCCTTTCCATCGCGAGACGGGAATCGAGCGTCGTTATCCTCAGGTTGACGACCCATGTCTGCCACGCCAAGGAGAGGGTCCACTTCGGCGCCTGGGACGAGGCAGCCCTCGACCCCAAGCCGCGCTTCGACCCCGACGCCGCCAACTACATACCCCTAGCCGCCACGGTGTTCCCGCTCAAACGCGAGGCCCTGGCCCGTCTCGAGCGGCTTCGCCTGGAATTCGATCATAGTTCATTGAATCGGGTCCTGCCGGGCAGCGCGCGCCGCGGGATCATCGTCGCGGGCACGGCCAGGCTTTCGCTCGCCGATTGCCTCGAGGGCGTGGCGGACAGGCCTTCCGTCCTCGAGCTCGGCAGCATCCATCCCCTGCCGCGCGGCATCGTCAGGGACTTCCTCGCCTCCCACGAGGAGGTGAAGATCCTCGAGGAACTCGACGCCGTCCTCGAGGGGGACATCAAGTCCCTGGCCTACGACGCGGGTCTGCGGACGAAAATCGTCGGCAAGGTCGATTCCGAGGAATTCCTCGGCGAGTACGTGCCCGAAAAAGTGCGCGCAATATTGGAGGCGACCTGGCCCGGACTCCTCGTCCCCCTGGCCGCGAAGGCGGTGCCGAGCAATCCGCCCGGGACGCGCGAAGAGCTACCCGCGCGCCCGCCCCAGCTCTGCCCGGGTTGCGGCCACCGTTCGGCCTTCTTCGCCATAAAGAAGGCCCTTTCGCCCGAGGACATAACCGTGGCCGACATTGGCTGCCATACCCTCGGCTATCTCGAGCCCTACCGCATGGGGCAGGTCCTCCTCTCGATGGGCCACTCGACCTCGACGGCCTCCGGTTTCTCCCTCTTCAACGAGGAGAGACGGGTGCTCTGCTTCCTCGGCGACTCGACCTTCTTCCACGCCGGCATGCCGGGAATCGTCAATGCCGTTCACAACTCGCACAACGTGACCCTCGTCGTGATGGAGAACGGGACCACCGCGATGACCGGCCACCAGGATCACCCGGGGGTGGCCCGCAACTTCGACGGAGAGGCCCCGGCCATAGGCATTCGCGCGGCCCTCGAGGGGCTCGGCGTCACGAACATCCGGGAGGTGGACGCCTACAAGCAGAAGGAGCTTACGGCCCTCGTGAAGGAGGCCATCGCGGAAAAGGGCTTCAAGGTCATCATCGCGCGCCATCCCTGCATGCTCAAGTTCAGCCGGGAGGCCAGGAGAAAGCCGGGCTGGAAGGCCAGGCACGTCGAGATAAACCAGGAAGGCTGTTCCCTGGCCCGGGTCTGCGTCTCGGACTTCGCCTGCCCGAGCTTCCAGCGCCGCTCCGACGGCAGCATCGAGGTGCACAAGGATCTCTGCATAGGCGACGGTTCCTGCAAGCAGGTCTGCCCCTCCGGGGCGATCACCGACGAGGGGGGCGCGAAATGAAGGTTTTCAACGTCTATATGACCGGCGTGGGAGGCCAGGGCATCGGCCTCCTCGCCGAGCTCCTCGCGAGGGCCTCGGACCATGCGGGCCTGGCGACGAAGGGATGCGACACCCATGGCCTGGCCCAACGCGGGGGCATGGTGGCGAGTCATCTCAGGATTGGGGAGGGAGCCCACTCGCCCCTCGTCGAGGCCGGTCGCGCCGACCTCGTCGTGGCCCTCGAGCGGCACGAGGCTCTTCGCGCCCTGCGCACGATGCTCGTGCCCGGGGGAACCCTCCTGTGGTACGACGCCTCGTGGCAACCCCTCGATGTCAGACTCGGCAAGGCTCCGGTCGTCGAGACCGACGAGGTATTCGTCGAGGCCAAGGCGAGGGGCTGCGAGGCGCGGAGGGTCTTTCTTGAAGACCTCGACGATCCGCGCAGACAGAACATCGCCCTGGTCGCCGAGATCGCGGCGGCCGGTCTCATGCCCGGTGTCGGTCCCAGCCACTTCAAGGCCGCCCTGGGCGACCTCCTCGATGGGAAGTCGCTTGCCGAGAACCTCCTCATCCTCGAGGGGGCCAAGGGCTGAAATTCATCCTGCGGGCCTTCGGGTCCGCAGGCTCCCGGGCCGGCTACGCGTTTGACCGCGCGCGGTCGGCCCCTTACATTTGTGGCATGATGCAATACGCAGCCTTCGGCAGCACGGGCCATGACTCGAGCCGCCTTGTCTTCGGCGCGGCGGCCCTCGGGGGCGCGAGCGCGGCCGACGCCGATCGCGCGATCGGTCGTATCCTCGATGCCGGGGTCAACCACATCGACGTGGCCGCCAGCTATGGCCGGGCGGAAGAGCGCCTCGGACCCGTGCTCTGCGGCAGGAGGCGGTCCTTCTTCCTCGCCACGAAGACGGAGAAGCGGACAAAGACCGAGGCCCTCGCCGAACTCGAGAATTCCCTGAGGCTCCTCGGCACCGACCATGTCGACCTGTGGCAGATGCACCGCCTCGTCGACGAGCCCGACTGGCGGCTGGCGATGGGGGAGGGCGGGGCCCTCGAGGCCTTCGTGGAGGCGCGGAATCGCGGTCTCGTGCGCTTTCTCGGCGTGACGGGACACGGGCTGCAGACTGCCGGCATGCATCTCCGGAGCCTCGATCATTTCGCCTTCGACAGCGTCCTACTCCCCTGGAACTGGAGCATGTCGCGCGATGAGGCCTATGCCGCGGCCTTCCGCGTCTTGGAGGCCCGCTGCGCTGCCAAGGGCGTGGCGATGCAGCTGATAAAGACCGTCTGTCGCAGGCCCTGGGGAAGCGGGGTCCAGACCCGCACGACATGGTACGAGCCCCTCGTCGAGCCGGCCGACCTCGCCCTCGCCCTCGGTTTCGCCTTGGCGGTGAAGGGCTCCTTCATTCCCACCGCGGGGGACCTCGATCTTCTTCCGGTCCTGCTGGACGTCGGCGCCGCGGAGCCTCCACCGCCCTCCGACGCGGAAATGGAGGCCCTCGCGGATCGGACGGAGATGCAGGCCCTCTTCGACTGATCGGCTTTCCGCCCGGGGCCTTGCCCGGGCCGGGGAGGCGAGGTGTCTCAGAGGAGGGGCATGGCCAGCCCGTCGGCCCGGGGATCGGAGCCGCCGGAGAGCAGGCCCTCAGGACTCCGGAGGATGGCTTGGCCGCGGCCGAATGCCGCGCGACCCCAGCCCGCGACGGGCCTGACTTCGTGGCCGAGTTCGGCGAGCCTCGCGGCCGTCTTCCAGGGAATGCCTTCCTCGAGCAAGACGGGCCCCCCCGCCGCGGTCCCCCCGATATCGATGCAGAAGCGCGGACGGTCGAGGGCTGTCTGGGGCTCCTCTCCCGCGGCGAGAGAGAGGCCGACCTGCAGGTGGCCCTGGGGTTGCATGAATCCGCCCATCACCCCGAAGGCTCCGAAGAGCCTTCTCCCCGAGCCGGAGCCCCTCGTGATGAGGGCGGGAATGATCGTGTGATAGGGCCGCTTGCCCGGTTCGAGGGCGTTCGCGCCGCCCCTTTCCATGCTGAAGTTGTGGCCGCGGTTCTGGAGACTGAAACCCCGCCCCTTCGGGACGATGCCCGTGCCGAATCCCATGTAGTTGGAATTGATGAAGGAGCAGGCATTGCCCTCGCCGTCGACGACGCAGAAATACACGGTGTCGGAGGAGGCCAGGGGGGAGCCGGCCACGGGGTCGGCAGTCGCGCGTCGGGGATCGACGAAAGCCCTGCGCCGTTTCGCATAACCTTCCGAAAGAAGCTCGTCCACGGGTACGACTCGGAAGGCGGGGTCAGCCACGAAACGGCGCGCATCCGCGAAGGCGAGCCTCAGGGCCTCGATTTCGAGGTGAAGCCTTTCGGCCGAAAGCGGGGCCAGCGAATCGAGGTCGAAGCCGTTGAGGATCGAGAGGGCCAGGAGGGCCACGAGTCCCTGTCCATTGGGCGGGCATTCGTGGAATACGAGGTCTCCGTGGGCCAGGGAAATCGGCTCTTCCCAGCTGGAGTCGTGGTTCGCGAGGTCGTCTTCGTCGAGACAGCCTCCTGCCTCCCTCAGCGTCGCGACGATCGATTCGGCGATCTCGCCCTCGTAGAAGACCGAGGGCCCCTTTTCGGCCACCAGCCTGAGGGTCGAGGCGAGGCCGGAATTCCTGAAGAACTCGCCCGGTTCCGGCCCCCTGCCGTCGATGGTGAGTTCCCCTCCGTTAATCGCGGCGGCGAGCTGACGATCCGCCCCGCGCTTCCAGAACCAGGAGGTGACGGGGGCGACCGGGAAACCCTCTTCGGCGAGTTCGATGGCCGGCGCGAAGACCCTGGTCGGCGGGAGCCTCCCGTGCCGGTCGAGAAGCTCGAACCAGCCCGCGCAGGCCCCCGGTACCGTCACCGTGTAGGGGTGGAAGGGCGGCAGCCCCCCGCCCAGGCCCTCGCGCTGCAGCCGATCCAGATCGAGGGAGCGGGGGCAGCGCCCCGAGCCGTTGAGCGCCTCGATGGCTCCGCTCGATCCATCCCACCAGAGGGCGAACATGTCCCCGCCGATACCGGTGGAGCTGGGTTCGGTCACATTGAGGGCGGCGGCTACCGCTACCGCTGCGTCGGCCGCGTTGCCGCCCGCGCGGAGGACTTCGAGACCGGCGGCGGTTGCGAGGGGCTGCGAAGTGGCAACCATGCCCTTCCGCCCGTAGACGACGGAGCGTCGCGAATCGAAGCTTTCGAGGTCCATCCCGTCATGCTAGTCGGGGCAAGGCCAGCGGTCAACGCGTGGCGCATGACCGAGGCGATCAGGGCGCGACCTTGCGATTTCCCCGCCCGTCGAGTTATGCTGCACAAGCTCGTGCCACGTTACGCATGGATCAAGGAGTCTCGATGTCCTTAATCGCCTTCGGCCTCATGGTCCTCGCGGCGCTGGCCGCCGGTTTCATCAACGCGATCGCCGGGGGCGGAACCCTCGTCACCTTTCCCGTTCTTGTCGCCCTCGGACTGCCTCCCGTGTCAGCCAACGTGACGAATACGATAGCCCTCCTGCCCGGCTACCTGGGCGGCACCCTCGCGCAGCGGGACGACATGAGGGCCCAGGCGCGACGCCTCTTTCTCCTCGTGCCGCTCGGGGCCCTGGGCGGGCTCGGGGGCGGGCTTCTCCTCATCGCCAGCGGCGACAGGCTCTTCGCCGCCGTCGTTCCCTGGCTCATACTCGCGGCCTCCCTCCTTCTCGCCATCCAGCCCGCCCTGCGCTCCCTCCTGGTGAGGCGCGCGGCCTCCTCCGGTCAGGCGGGAGTGCATCCCGCCTGGAGCGTCGCGCCCCTTGTCGCGGCCTCCGTCTACGGCGGCTACTTCGGCGCGGGGCTCTCGGTCATCGTGCTCGCCGCCCTGGGGCTCGGCTCCGACGAATCGCTCACGAGGCTGAACGCCCTCAAACAGGCCTTCTCCTTCGTCGTCAACCTCGCGGCGGCCGTCTTTTTCGCCTTTTCCGGCAAGGTGATGTGGCTCGAGGCCGGGGTGATGGCGGTCGCCGCCCTCGCGGGAGGCTGGATCGGCGGCTTCTTCGCCGGCCGGCTCAAGCCCTCCATCCTCCGCTGGACCGTCGTCGCAATTGGTACTATTATCGGCTTCGTCTATCTCTTCCGCGGCTAAGGGCCCTGGCGGTACTTGTCGTAGAGCTGAGATCGGGAGATACCCAGGAATTCCGCGGTCTTCGTCTTGTTGCCGCGGAATTTCTCCAGGGTTTTCCGGACGATTTCCCTTTCCAGGACGGCGAGGTCGAAGGGCTCGTCCGGTATGGCGAGGTCGCCGAATCCCGCGCCTCCGGCAGTCTTCGCCATCGCGGATGGCGATGCCATCGCGGATGGCGATGCCATAGCGGATGGCGATGTCGCCGCGGCGGGCGATGCCGTCGGGACTGGCGATGCCGTCGGGACTGTCGCCGGCGCCGCGGCGTGGTGGTCGGCGGCCAGGAGTGCGGCCAGGCTCGAGGCTCTGAGGGTATCGCCCGATTCGAAGAGGGCCCAGGACGAAATGACGTTCTGCAGTTGCCGGGCGTTTCCCGGCCACTCATGGTCAACCAGGAGATCGAAGGCGGAATTCTCGATATAGCGCGCGGAAAGCCTCGATCCCGATCGCATCGCCCGCAGAAAGCGGACTGCGAGGGGCACTATCTCCTCCCGTCGCTCGCGGAGGGGCGGAACCCTCACGATGCACATCGAAAGACGGTAGAAGAGGTCCTGTCTGAAGAGACCTTCGGCGACTAGCCTCCTGATGTCACGGTTCGTGGCGAAGACGAAGCGGCATTTGACCTCGACGAGCCTGTCGCCCCCGAGCCGGTAGAAGTTCCTTTCCTGAAGCACGCGGAGCAACCTCGATTGGAGGTCGGAGGACATCTCGGTGATCTCGTCGAGGAAGAGACAGCCGCCCTCCGCGAGATCGAGTTTGCCGGTCTTGCCGCGTTGGGCCGCCCCGGTGAAGGCCCCATGTTCGTAGCCGAAGAGCTCGGCGGCGAAGAATTCCGAATTGAAGAGACTGCAGTTGAGGCCGACGAAGGGGCCCTCGTCCTCCTGGGCGACGATGCTCACGTAGCGGGCGGCCAGCTCCTTTCCCGTCCCCGTCTCCCCCTCGATGAGGAGGGGTATGTCGGGATAGGGAGCGACTTTTCTGATCCTTTCGCAAACCTCGAGCATCTTCGGACCGTAGACCCCGATGAAGGGGGCTTCCCCAGGGGCGAGGAGGGACAGGGGTTCCGGCAGCTCCGCGGCCGCCGATCGCGCAGAGCCACCGATCCAGCGCCTGATCTCCTCGGCCGGGACGATCGAGGGCATGGCCCGTCGTTCGTCGATCCGTCGGAGTATCGCCACGAGGCGCTTGAGATTGAGCGGCTTCGGCAGGAAGTCGTCGACGCCGAGTTCCAGGGAATTGACGCTTTCGATGATCCGGTCCTGGCCGGATACGAGGATGAAGCGGGGAGGGGTCTCGAGTCGGGACAGGGCGACGCGAGCCAGATCGATGCCCGTCATCCCGGGGAGGTCGACATCGGACACGACGACGTCGAAGCGCCCCCCTTCGATCATGGCCAGGGCCCGGTCGCCTTCGAAGGAGAGATGTACTTCCCATCCCACCGCCTCCAAGGCGGCGCGCAGGAGCTCCGCGGCAGTCCTATCGTCCTCGACGAGAAGTATCCTCATGTTTCGACCTTTCGCCGCAGATGCAACGCGAAGCCGGACTCGGGCGGGGCCCGGAGCGAATTCATGGACAGCTCGAAATCGCGCTCGGCGACGAGTCTGCAGAGCGGGCCCCCCCCTCCTTCGACCGCCTCCCTGTTGCCCCTGATCTCGATGTCGACGGACTCGTCCGGCGCGGATCGGGCTTTTATCGAAAGCCTTGGCGGTGGGTCCTTGATCGCGAAGGAGGGAAAAAAGCTCGCAATCATGCACAGGAGGAGCTCCACGAGGGAGCTCCTCCTTCCCCACAGCTCGAGGTCGCCGGGGCAGTCCACCTCGACCTTCACGCGGAGCCGGTCGAGGGCCGGCGAGTGGAGCCTGAGGCTCATGTCGACGGCCTCACGAACCGCGAAGTTCCCCTTCGCGGGATCGGGCTTGAAGTAGGCGCGATAGTCATCGAGGAGGGCGTTGAGCGATTCTATCTCGGCAAGGCCCTTGCCCACGAGTTCGCCGAGGGCATGGCGGTCGGGGGGGCCCGCGTCGTTCTGCATTTCTATCGCCTGGAGGACGAGGGCCAGGACATTGAGCGGCTGTCTCCACTGGTGGGACAGATGGGAGACGATGCCGCCGAGGGCCGCGAGCCTGGCCTGATCGACTATGAAATCGTTCCTGTCCCGAGCCTCGGCAAGGGCGTGGCGCAGCCTTCCGGACAAACGGAAATAGCCCAGAACGAGGAATAGAATGGTTGCCGCGGCGGCGGCGAGGGCGATCGCTGTCATCATGCTGTGCTGCTAATTCCGTTCGGCTAATTGTAGAGACTCCCCCGCCGCCATTCCAGTGCGGCGGCGCCTCGTCCTCCTTATCGTCCCGGTTCAGACATTTGTCTGTATTGGGACACTTTGCCGCTCCCTGCGCCACGATAAATTCTTCAATGGCAAAGAATTAAAAGATGGCATGAAAAATGCTACAATAATAGTATCCGACTATTCAAGGAGAATATCATGGGGGGTCGACGCCGATACCTGCTCCTTGTCGATGACAATCCGGCGATCATCGCCGCCTTGGCCCGTGAATTGCAGGCTTGGTCGCAGGAGCGTTCCCTTTCGATTCTCACCGCATCCTCAGCCGAAGAGGCCCTCGAGCTCGTCACATGCCATGGCCAGGACATCCTCATCGTCCTCTCCGACCTGCGAATGTCCGGCATGTCCGGAGCGGATCTACTGGTCGGACTGAGCCTGAGCCACCCCCATATGGTTTCCCTCCTTCTCACCGATGTCATCGATCTCGACGAAATCCTGAAGACCTCGAAGGCCGATGTCTTCGGCGTGATCAGCAAGCCCTGGGATACCTGGAACCTGCGTCTTGAACTCACCATGGCCTACGAAACCGCGGAAAATCGCGCAATCGCCTCGCCTGGCGCCTATTCGGAGCGACAGCTTCGCGCGAATGGCTCCGATGCGCCGAGCTTCGGTTAGGATCGAGGCGGAGAATCGGGGCGCCTGGGGGAGTTAGGCGCTCGAGTCTCGGGGCTTCTGCCGCGGTCTCATGGGCCTTGGGCGGGATTCCTAGGCCTGAAGATGGGCCCTCCCGTCCTTGCCCCCTCGCTTTACCTCGTACATGAGCGAGTCGGCGACATCGAGGGCCGATCGCAGCGCTTCGGGCGGTTCCTTCCACGTGACGATGCCGATGCTGAAGGTCACCGGGCGGCCATAGGCCCTCTGGGCGGCATTCACCGCCAGGAACAGCCGATCGATTACCTCTTCGGACAGGTCATAGTCCATGTCGGCGAGGGCCAGGGCGAACTCGTCGCCGCCGAGCCTCGCGAGGAGGTCGTCTGGCCGGATCGAGGGGAGTATGGCATCGGCGACCAGTTTGAGCACCTCGTCGCCCGCCGCGTGGCCATATCGGTCGTTGATGGCCTTGAAGGAATCGACATCGAAGAAGGCTAGGGTGAGGGGCCTCCCTCCGCGCCGCGCCCTCGAGACGGCGGTCAGGTAATATTCCTCGAAGTAGCGCCAGTTGGCCGCCTTCGTGAGGGGGTCGCGCAGGGAAAGCGCGGACAGCTCGGCAATGGCCCTGTGGAGCCAATCGGCCGTGACGGCGAAGGTGGTGAAGTAGGCGACGCGCATGGCCGCGCTCCAGACGAGGAAGAAGGGTCCCCTGAAATCGAAGTCGTCGACTATCTGGACGCCGAGCCAGATGGCCGCACAGGCGATGGCCACGACAAGACCGCCGCCCATGCCGAATACGAGACTGGCCACGACGATGGGGGCGAGATAAAAGTACGAGATGGCCAGGGGGGGGCCGGTCAGATGATCGATGGCGGCGATGGCGAGGATGGCGGTGGCGATGGCCGCGATGGTCGGAATCCTTCTCGCGCGGGTGAGGCGCTCGATGATCGCCGTCGCCCTGTTGAGACCTTTCATTGCCTGCCCCCCCTATTCAAGGTATCGACTCGTCCCCGCGTTACGGCGAATTTTCTCTCCTGTCCCTTCGCCCTTCCACCCTTCGTGAGCCCGGCATCAGAGGCCGGTCCCCGGCCCTCCGATCGCGCCTTTACAAGGAAGGCCGGGGCGGGGATGATGGGCGACGCCTCAAGGAGCGACGATGAAAATGGCTATCCCCTTCAAGCTGACATCCCGTCATCTCCTCTATGTCCTCGCCGGTCTCGCCTCGATCCTGGTCGCCATGATAGTCCTCGGCGTGCTGGGAGTCAGGATGCCGGACAAGCTGGCCTCGGGAATATCCGATGTCGTGATCATCGGAGCCTTGGCAGTCCTCCTCTACAACCGCAAGCTTCGGGCGGATGAGGCCGGGGCCAAGGCCGCCGAGGAAAAGGCCCGGGCCGACGAGGAAGAGAGGGCCAGGTCCGAGGCCGCGGGACGGATCGAGGATGGAGCCGCGGAGGATCCCGATGGGAAATAGACCCGACAGGCTTCGCATCGACATCGAGGGTTCGACGGCCATCGTCACGCTGACTCGGGCGGACAAGCATAACGGTGTCGACCTGCCCATGCTCGAGGCGGTAAAGGCCTCCCAGAAGCGCCTTCGCGGGATGCGCGACCTCCGTGGCGTAATCCTCCGAGGAGAGGGGCCTTCCTTCTGCTCCGGCCTCGATTTCAAGAGCGTTCTCGGCAGTCCTCTTTCGGCGATCGGCTCCTATCTCCAACTCTGGAAGCCCTTTCGCAACGATTTCCAGACCTGGAGTCTCGGCTGGCGAAAGGTTCCGGTGCCTGTCGTCGCCCTTCTCCATGGCTCCTGTTTCGGAGCCGGTCTCCAGCTCGGCCTCGGCGCCGACATACGCGTGGCGGCACCGGACGCGCGACTCTCGCTCATGGAAGCCAAGTGGGGTCTCGTGCCCGATATGGGGGGAATAAGCCTCCTTCGCGAACTCCTTTCCATCGACGTCGCCAAGGAGCTGACGATGAGCGGCAGAGTCGTTTCGGCTGAGGAGGCCCTGGCCCTCGGCCTGGTCACCCACCTCTCCACGGAACCCCTCGAATTCGCCAGGGGTCTTCTGGCGGAATTCGCCACGCGTTCTCCCGACTCGGTGGCCGCGGGAAAATTCCTCCTCCAGGAGGCCTGGCTCGCCCCGACCGATGAGGCCCTCGGCGCCGAGAGACGTTGGCAGCGACGTCTCCTTGGGCGGGGGAATCAGCGCATCGCGATGGCGGGCAATTCCGGCGGGAGCGAGAAGCCCTTCGGACCAAGGACCATAGGCTAGGGTCCCATGCGAGCCAAGGCCTCGCTCTTCGAGGCGGTGGGCCTGGGCCTTCTCGCCTCCCTGTTCTTCGCCTTCACCTTCGTTCTCAACCGGCAAATGAACCTTTCGGGTGGGAGCTGGACATGGAGCGCCTCCCTCCGTTTCATGTTCATGCTGCCCATGCTCGCCGCCCTCCTCGTCTCTCGCGGCGGGCTCGGGCGGGTGCTGCGGGAGATGCGTCACCAGCCCGCGCCATGGCTCGTCTGGGGCACGGTGGGCTTCGGCCTCTTCTACGCGCCGCTCTGCTATGCCTCGACCTTCGGCCCCTCCTGGCTCGTGGCCGCCACCTGGCAGCTCACCATCGTCGCGGGGGCCTTGCTTACGCCCCTTTCCCACGGCCCGAGGCCGCGGGAAAGGCGGGCGGCCGAGGGGGCTGGATTCGGGATCGGAGGGCTCGCCCGCGGGCTGCCTATCCGCGCCATCCTTTTCTCCCTCGTCATACTCGCGGGGGTCGGACTCCTCCAGTTGCGCGAAGCAGGCTCGGGACCGAAACGCGATACCTTCCTCCTGATCCTGTTCGTCATGATCGCGGCCTTCGCCTATCCCTTGGGCAACCGGAAGATGATGCGCCACTGCGACGATCGCCTGTCGACCATCGAGAGGGTCTTCGGCATGACCCTCGGCAGCATGCCTTTCTGGTTGGCCCTGGCGGTCTTCAGCCTGGCGAGCGCCGGGCCGCCGAGCCGATCGCAGCTGGCGCAGACCTTCCTCGTCGCCCTGTTTTCGGGCATCGTCGCCACCCTCCTCTTTTTCAAGGCGACCGACCTCGTCCATGGCGACATGCACAGGCTGGCCGCCGTCGAGTCGACCCAGTCGGGCGAGGTCGTCTTTTCGCTCCTCGGCGGCGTCTTCGTCTTCGGAGACGCGATTCCCTCGGCCCTGGGTTTCGCGGGCCTCGCCCTCGTCGTCACGGGCATGTTGCTCACGAGCCTCTTTCACGCCCGGTCTTGACCTCCCGGTCTGAGGGGTTTATCCATGCTGCTGCCATGATCGGCTGCCATCCTCGGCGATGGGCGGCTCTAGACCGACGTCAAAGGGGTTGGGAATGGAACGAACAGGAAAGGCCGGCGCCACGGTTCCGGGTCGGATCGAGTCGGTCCTCGTCGTCGGCGCTGGGGCCGTGGGCTCGGCCATCGCCTCGAGGATCCATGAGCGCCTTCCCGGGGTGGCCAGCCTCCTCGCCGACGGGGCCCGCGTCGAAAGGCTCCAGACAGAGGGGCTCATGGTCAACGGGAGGCGCTTCGACCTCCCCCTCGTCAAGGCCGGGGGCCCGCCCGCGAGGGGCGGCGGCTTCGACCTCGTCGTCGTCGCGGTCAAGAATCACCAGCTGGGCCGGGCGATCGCCGACATGAGTGCCCAAGTCGGCCCCTCCACCCTGATCATTTCCCTCCTCAACGGCATCGCGAGCGAAGACGAACTCGCCGCCGCCTTCGGTCGCGAGAAGGTCCTCTACGCGATGATCCTGGGCATCGACGCCGTGCGCGAGGCCAACCTGACGGCCTATTCGGTGGCGGGAAAGATCAATTTCGGCGAGGCGAAAAATGTCGCCGGCGAGCCGAGCCTTCGGGTATCGCGCATCTCGTCCTTCTTCGACAGGGCGGGTATCGACTATGTCGTTCCCCCCGACATGATCAGGACCCTCTGGTACAAGCTCATGATCAATGTCGGCATCAACCAGGCCTCGGCCGTCCTCCGGGCCCCCTATGGCGCCTTCCAGCGCCTTCCCGAGGCGAGGCGGGTCATGGACTCGGCGATGCTCGAACTCATCGCCATCTCGAAGGCCAAGGGAAGCGGTCTGTCCGAGGGCGACCTCGAGACCTGGTATCGCACCCTCGCGAGTCTTTCTCCGGTGGCCAAGACCTCCATGCTCCAGGATATCGAGGCGGGACGGAAGACCGAGGTCGAGATCTTCGCCGGTACGGTGATCGCCCTCGGCGAGGAGACGGCTGTACCCACCCCCGTCAACAGGCTCCTCTTCGACCTCATCAGGGCGCTGGAACTGGGCTACCTACAGGCCTGAAGTCTCCGGGGCGGAGGTTGCGGCACGGCACGGAAGGGGCTTCCCAGGGAGCCCTCAGTCGGCGCCGGTTTCGATCAGCCTGATGTCGGCGTAGTCCTCTTCCCTGACGCCCTTGAGGGAGGCGAGGGGAGGTTTGCGGGCCGGGTCGAGACGGGGGGCACCGATGCAGAAGCGCTCGACGAGGGAGCCCTGTCCCAGAAGCTGTCCCGCGGCGGCCAGGCCCTGGAGCCTGAAGGCGAAGTTGATGGCGTAGCCGATGTAGTCCCGATACTTGAGACCCGAGCATTCGCCGAAGATCTCGTACTTGTAGAGGTTGCCGAAGGTGACGGCGCCGGCCAGCGAGCAGGTCGAATTGTAGAGCTCGGCCACGCTTCCGACGACATCGCGGAGAAGGCCGAAGAGCTCGATGCAGGTCTCCATGGATTCGGCGTCGGCCCTGTCCCATATGACCATCGCGCCATCGCCGAGGAGCTTGTAGTAGGAGGCGGAGAAGCCATTGACCGCGGCCAAGAGCTCCTGACTGTATTTTTCGAGGAAGGCGACGACGATTTCGGGGTCGGTATCCCGCGCGTAGGAACTGAAGCCGCGGAGGTCGATGCACAACACGAGGGCGTCGACATAGCCCTTCTCGTAGCGGTCGTCCCTGAGCGAAACCGGGGTCCTCGCCATTTCGCGGATGACGGAGGCTTCGACGAGGACTCCTTCGCTTTCGTCGCCGAAATCGGCGGAGATTTCCTCGAATTCCCTGACCCTTGTCGCGTCCATCCATCCCCCTAGCAGGCCGATCATACACCAGGCCGGGCCTTGAAGTAAGCGGAGGCCCCGCCGCCGGCGGGGCCTCCCGAGAAGGGATAGCGACCCGGCCCGCGGAGCCTGGGCCGACCCCAAACCTTGGGGGGCGGCCGAAGTCCGCGGGTCCCGGTTATTTCGCGAGGCGCTCCTTCAATTCCGGCATGGTATAGCCGTACTGGTCCTTCATATCGCGGAGGGGCTTGTCGCGCTCGATGGCGGCGGGCAGCCCGAGCTTCGCGATGACGGCCTCCTCGCTCGCCTTGAGGTCCTTCGCCACCTGGCTGATGCTCATCGTCCCCTCGAGGGCGAAGTCGGCTGGGACCACGAGGTCCTGGGGCCGGTCCGTCTCCGCGGGGCCGGCGGAGCTGGTCGAAGGGGCGGGCGCGGAAGCCGCCGTCGGCAGGGTCTTGGCGGCTTCGACGGGGCTGGGGGCCGTTGCCGCGCTCTCCGGCGCCGAGGTCGATTCCGGCGAGGCCGAGGGCGAAGCCGTCGCCGTTTCGCCCTCGGGGGTATAGGGCACTCCGA
>Ga0307375_10002338_pt1 | contig 19476 bp, 14 predicted proteins | sample TR1MG_FD_202531 | JGI IMG/M metagenome (GOLD analysis project Ga0307375, IMG submission 202531) | Soil microbial communities from Risofladan, Vaasa, Finland - TR-1 | ecosystem: Environmental > Terrestrial > Soil > Coastal area > Acid sulfate soil | place: Finland: Risofladan, Vaasa | collected...
GAGGTCACCCATCGCGGGTTCGAGCCAGTACTCGCCCGCCATCTTCTCGATTTGCACCAGTCCGGTGTCCACGCCGACGGGTCGGGCTCCAGCCAGACACAGCTTGATGCCGTTGTACTGCGCGGGGTTGTGTGAGGCAGTGAACATCGCTCCGGGAGCGTCGAGGTGTCCCGAGGCGAAGTAGAGGAAGTCCGTGGACGCGAGTCCCAGGTCGATGACCTCCACCCCGACTGCCCGCGCACCCTGGGCGAAGGCGGCGCTCAGGGTCACACCCGAGGGCCGCATATCGCGCGCGACCACGATACGAGGGGCATTGACGAAGCTCGCGAAGGCCGAACCCACAGCCTGAGCGATGCGCTCATCGATCTGATCGGGGTAGGTTCCTCGAATATCGTATGCCTTGAAGATTGCGACGCTGTCCACGACTCACCACTCTATCGGCGCGAGTTTCGACGCCTCTTGAGCCAGAGCCACAGCGTCAGTAATGCCGACAGCACCGCGACGTCGCTCACGACGTTGCCCCAGAGCAACGCGGGCGTGCTGGTGTACGCCAACGTCACGTTCTTGGCCGTCGGAATCACCACCATGAGATTCGGGCTCACTCGATACGGCCCGGTCGCGCCCGTCACGTGCCAGCGCGGGAAGTACGAGATCTTCACCAATATGGGCACCCCGACCCGACTCACGTGGAACGAGAGTGCCTGCGTGGCGACCTTGACGTCGCTCACCGTCACGCGAGCAAGTGGCCGGGAGGTCGTCATTGCGTTGGTGTTCGCGACGTGGGGCCACGCGCGCGGACCGCTCTCGGCGATCAGAACCTTCCAGGCGCTGCCCGTCACCCACCACCAGGTGTTCGCGTTGAGCCACGCCACTCGGCTCGACAGGCCGGCGACCACGTTCGGCGTATGCGTGAGCGCCTGAACCATCGGGCTGTCCTTGATGAGATAGACGCGCCACGTCACGTCAGGCGTCGGCCAATGTGGCGTGGTCGCCACGAGTTTCAACGAGGGGTCGCTGTTCGCCTCGGCGATGGCCGTGGGCGAGAACGCGATGTAGTACTTGACGCCGAGCATCTGAAGGTGGCGCACGCCCTGGAATACGTCGAGGGTCCCGTAGGGCAGACCACTCTGCGGGTCACTCGGCGCCGCACTCAGCTCGGCCTGGTTCAAGAAATGGTACGGAGCGGTGGGCGACGACTCGAAGAAGAGGCCCTCCATGGAGTCCACGCAGTTGTTGGTCCAGTACGGCAGGAGCATCAGCGCCATCGGACTCCCGAAACGGTTCTCGTTGGAGGCGCCGCTCCCGCTGTACTCCCACATGGCTCGTCCGCATCCGTAGCGCTTGGCCACGCTGCTCATCGTGTCGATCAGGTTCTTGTACTCGGGCCACGCGGCCTTACCCTGGTAACCCGAGTAGTTCCACGCCGCCCAACTCGACACTTGGTTGCCTGTGGTGTTCAGATGCAGGTCATTGGCCAAGACGGGGATGAGACCGGGCACCGTCGAGAGCAGTCCGAGAAGCGCGACAATCGCCGTTGCCCTGATCGTTCGACGCTGGTGTCGCACCGACTCGGGCTCGAGCGCCGGCGCCCGAGTGAAGTCGTCGCTCGACGGCGCGTCCACGTCCTCCAAAGCCGGTACGGCATCGGTAGGCGCGAACTCTTCACCAACGTCAGCAAATCCGGCGTCAGCGGCATCGGGGGACTCGGTCGTGAGAGTCAGCTCTTCGATGGGGCGCTCGTCGACAAGTCCCCTTCGCCAATGGATCGCCCTCGGCCCTTTCGCCACCCACCTCGACATCGCGTAGCCGAGGAGCCAGCCCGCGCTGAGGTGGATCGTGATGAACCAGAACGGAACGAAGCGTTCGTTCCACAAGACGCTCTGCGGGTCGAAGACGTACGCGAGCAGCGAGAGAACGGTGAGTGACGCGAGCACCATACCCAGGCGATCACGCACGATGAACGCGACGACGATGGCGACGCCCGCCAGGACGATCACCCAACGGTCGCCCCCCGCGACCATGGCCCCGGTCGTCGGGTCGCGCACGAACCAACCCAGCTGCGCGAAGATCTGCCGCAGCGTGCTGACGTTGTCGTTGGTGTAGCCCATTGAGTTGGTGTAGTTCTGCGTGGTGACGAACGACGTCAACCACCACGCACTCAGGGCCACTGACATGAGTCCCGCGCCGACGGCGAAGCGAAGGGGTCGCGCGTAATCGCCGAGCACCATGTCGCGGTCGCGGGGGTCACCCCATCCGCGACGGGCGAACAACTCGAAGACCACGAGCACACCGGTGGCGGCGATCGCGAACATCCACGGTAGGACGTGGGCCGCGAGCGTGGCGCTCAGCGCGAACGCCGCGACCCAGTAGCCACGTCCCGTACGCACGCCGCGTGCGAACAGTCCGATCGTCAACAAGCTGAGCGCGAGCGACAGAGAGAACGCGTACTCGCCCGCCATCGTCGAAAAGAGGTTCCCCCCGTCAATAGTGAACGAAGCGTCGAAGAGGAACGGCAGGGTGGCGATCGCGAGCGCCGCCGGTACCGGACGCGGTGCGCGAAACAATCGGCCCATGAGGTAGGCGGTGAGGGGCATGAGCACCGAGCCGAGTATGGTGGCGAGCTTCATAGCCACGGCGAATCCAATGACGTAACTCGCCAGCGTCGCCAGGACATCGGGCAACACGAAGTAGTACGTGTAGGCGGGCATGCCCGCGAACCACCCGGGGTACCACGGCGTGAGGTTGAACAGGTTGCCCGTGGTCTTCAAGTACGCGGGCAGCGCCAGGTGCGCCCCCGTGTCGCCTCCGGTGATCAGACTCGACGAGAAGATGAGTGAGGGATGCAGCGACGAAACAGTGACGTAGACCACGACGAGGATCACCGCCGCATCAACGAGACCGAGTGCGGTGCAGTGTCGACGGAACCAGGCGAGCATCAATGACCAGCCCGTTGAGCGAGCAGCGTCACCATGGCGACGGCGTTGAACGAGACGTGCGTGATGATGCTCGGGATCAGCCGATTGGTCCGCTTCACCAGGACCGCTAACACCACACCGAGCAGGGCGAGTCCCGCGAACTGCAGTGGTTCACCGTGCGCCAATGCGAACAGACCGGCACTGATGAGCACCGCGAGCACCGTGCCCGCTCTGGCGAGACGACGCGAGAGTCCCGCGTCGAGCGCACGAAAGAGTACGCCGCGAAAGAACCATTCCTCGATGATCGGGGCGCCCACGGTCGTCATCAGCGCCACCACCGCGAACGTCAGCCCGCGCGACCCTCCGAAGAGGTGAGTAACGGGCTTGTTCAAGTCCTGCAGGTGGAAAGGCGCGTACCCGAGGTCGACCACGAACTGACATCCCACACCCAGCACAACAAACCAGGCGTCGCTCGCGCGAAGTCGCCACTGTTGGCTGAGCGGGGCCAGTCCACCCGAGGTGCGCGAGTAGTAAATGGCGCCCCCGAAGCCAATCCACAGGCCAACGAGGCCGAGCACGATGGACCACCACGGGGGGCTAGCGAGCTTCGACAACGCCTTCAGCCCACCGTGAAAGTGAGCGAGCTGCGCGCCCACGATGACCAAGAGCGTGGCGGCGATCTCTCCCAGAAGGAACCCGATGAGACAACCGATGACGACGAGTCCCGCGCGCACGTGATTCTTAGATTCCGCCGGCTCCAGAACACTCATAAGCCTTTACGCTAACAAGTACGAAGTTATCCACAGGCCCTAAGACCGTGCTTCGAGGTTCGCCCCTAGATTGGAGAGCGTGAGTACACCACCAAATGAAAAATCCGGCTTCAAGAAGTTGCTGCCGGGCGGCGACAAGCCAATGGCGCCCGAATCGCGCCGACGTCTGATCACGATTGCAATCGTCGCATTCGTGCTGGGAATTCTGGTGATTCCCTCCCTCTTCCCGAGTAAGACCGTCAAGACCCTCTCCTATTCATCGCTGATCCAGAAGGCCCACAACCAGGGGGTCCTTTCAGCCAGTATCAGCAACTCGTCGGGTGTCATCACCGGCCAGTTGACCAACGGGACCAACTACACGACCAACGGTCCGCTCCCGGTGATCAATGACGAGGTCAATACCCTCAAGTCCGACAACGTCATCGTCACCTTCGCGAACCCGTCGAGTTTCGCCTCGACGTTCTTGCCGTACCTCATCTGGATCCTTATCTTCGTCGGCTTCTTCATGTTCGCGAACCGCCAAGCCCGCGGACAGATGAACGGCATGATGTCGGTCGGACGGTCCAAAGCCAAGCAGTTCAACCAGGATCGTCCCAAGACCACCTTTGCGGACGTGGCTGGTTACTTCGGCGTGAAGCAAGAGATCAGCGAGGTCGTCGAGTTCTTGAAGACGCCCGCGCGCTACAAAGAGATCGGTGCCCTGATTCCCAAAGGCATCCTGCTCGTGGGGCCTCCGGGCACCGGTAAGACCATGCTGGCCCGTGCGGTCGCGGGCGAGGCCGGAGTGCCGTTCTTCTCCGTCTCGGGATCGGATTTCATGGAGATGTTCGTCGGCGTGGGTGCGAGTCGCGTCCGCGACCTCTTCGCGACCGCTCGAAAGCAATCGCCAGCGATCGTCTTCATCGACGAAATCGACTCCATTGGCCGCAAGCGCGGCGCGGGAGTTGGTGGAGGACACGACGAGCGCGAGCAGACGCTGAATCAGATGCTCAGCGAGATGGACGGCTTCGACCCCTCCGAAGGCGTGGTCGTTATCGCTGCGACGAACCGACCCGACGTCCTCGACCCGGCGCTCCTGCGCCCGGGCCGGTTCGACCGCCAGATCGTGGTGCCGCTACCCGACCTCGAAGAGCGTGTACCCATCCTTGAGGTCCACGCCAAGGGTAAACCACTCGATGCTTCAGTGAGCCTCGAGATGGTGGCGCGCGGCACCCCCGGCATGAGCGGCGCCGACCTGGCCAACCTGGTCAACGAGGCGGCCCTGCACGCGGTACGCCGTCACGCGACCACCATCAGCATGGAGGACTTCGAGTCCGCGCGCGACCGCGTGATGATGGGCCAGCAACGCGACACCATGGTCCTGATGGATGACGAACGCGAACGCATTGCCTTCCACGAGAGCGGCCACGCGCTGCTCGCGTACGTGTTGGACAAGACGGACCCCCTGCACAAGATCACCATCATCCCGCGAGGGATGGCGTTGGGCGTCACGATGACCTTGCCCGAAGAGGACCGTCACATCATGTCGCGCCAGCACCTCGAGGACTCGCTGTGCATGCGTATGGGCGGCCGGGTCGCCGAATTGCTCGTGTACGGTGACCTCTCCACGGGAGCTTCGGATGACCTACAGCGCAACACCGAACTAGCCCGACGCATGGTACGCGAGTGGGGGATGTCCAAGGAGATCGGGCCGATGGCCTGGGGCTCGAACAACCAGGTCTTCCTGGGCGAGGACCTCATGCACACTCGTGATTACTCGGACCACACCTCCCAAGTCATCGACGACGAGGTCGAGCGAATCCTGCGCGAGCAGGAGGCCCGCGCCATCGAGGTACTCACCCTGCATCGGCGAGGACTCGAATCACTCACCGCGACCCTGCTCGAGCATGAGACCGTCGACGGTGAGACCGCGGCGCGATTGATCGATGAGGCCCACGGGGAACCGGTGCACGCCGCCGGCACCAAGACGGTGAGTTCGCTCAAGAGCAAGTCGTCGAAGAGCCCCGCGAGCGGCGACGCTCCTGCGCCCTTGCTGCCGACGCCCGTGGCGCCGAACTGGCAGCCGCCGACGCTACCTGCGCTCTAGCGGATTCACCACCGTTATTCCGGCGGGCTTGCTCGGTAGGGTCGTCGACACCACCAGCGTGGGCCTCGAACTCGTGATCATCAACGTCTGGCCCTTCAGGGTGGAGAGTCCCGAGAACACACCCAGCAGGTCTGTCGTCGTCGAGCCGTTCAGCTGCGTGGACGCCGTCGCGGCGGCGGCGGAGCCAACCACCGTGAAGGTGACCTTGATCGACGACTTCGACGTGTTGGTGAGGGTCGCGGCGTCAAAGCCTTGGCCCGAGAAGTCCGAGATGATGAATTCGTTCGAAGCGTCCACCGGAGCCGCGAGGGCCAGACCCGCCGTGGTGCCCGTCGCCAAGGCGGCCGCGATCGGCTCGTTCGATGTGAGTTTCACCGCGGCGTAGCCCGCGGCCGGTATCGCCGAATTCGGGGTGATCACCACTACCCCGCTGTCGTAGGGCGCCACGGTCACCGACTCGGGGGCGATCTTGAAGTTCCCCAGACTCACGTTCGCGGTGACGTCGGCGGGCTGGCTGCTCATGTTGAAGACACGCAGTTGCGCCAGCGCACCCGTGACGGTGGTGACCCTCGGGAACCAGAGGGTCTTGGACATCTGGGGACTGCCGGCGTTGAACGACGTCACCAAGTTGGTCGCCTGCGTGCCCACGATGTCGATCGAGCCACGCAGCACCTTCACGTGAACCCCGACGTTGTCCGTGTTCACGATCTGAGCGCCCAGGTTGAGCGCGAGCAGCGAGTGCGCACCCACGGCCATTCCCTGGAACGGCGCGGGCGCGCTGAAACCACCGGGACCGTACACCGATGCGTTGAAGACCGCGGGCGTGGCCGTCGGATTGTAGATGTTCAGGATTGCGCTGGAGCCGACCGAGGTGTTGAAGCCCGCTCCGTACCAGTCGGTGACACCCGCCGACGTGCACGGCGTCTGGGTGAGTCCACCGTTGGCGACCTCCTCGGCGACGACGCCCCCGCCGCTCACCTGCACGGCGACCGCGAAGTAGTTTCCGCTCACGAATGACTGGGGTTGTATCGCGAGAGAACCGTACGCGGGAAGCTCGATGGTCTTCGAGGCTCGCTTCGCGGTGTTCGAGACCACCTGCACATCGAGCGATCGCGCCGAGTCCGAGGTGTTCAGGAACGTGACGTGACCCGGTGCGTGGTGCCGTGAGTCCGTCAAGCCCGTGCAGTAGAGCGCCGTGGACTCGGCGTTCTTTGAATTGGTCAACGATCCCGGCGAGGGCGGGGTATTGGTTGACTTGACGAGCGAACTCGCGGTGGCGACCCCGCCCAGGGCGAGGGCCAGCACGAGCAGCAGGGGTACGCGACGCGAACGAGCCATCAGTTGTCCTTCTTCACGTGTCGCGCCACCACCCGGCGTCGGCCGGTGAACACCCACTCGAGCCGCTGGATGATGCCAAAGCCCAACCAGACGACCGTCCACAAGCCGAGGGTGATCAGCGCGAGGATGCCGTTGAACGGGAACCGGTGCATGACGAGTGTGCCCGTGGCCTGGGCACCGACGGCGCCCACCTGGTAGGTCGGTGCCCAGCCGTACGAGACGCTGCGGGGTGCCACCTTGCCGTCGACGTCGAGTGTGAAGGCGCTCGCCGGCGCGAGTCCCGCCACGACCGTCGAACTCGCGGGGACGGGACCCGCGTTCGAGGAGCTGGTGAAGAGCGGCGTCGGCGACGTGGCGCCCGCCAAGGTCGACGAGACGAGGCCGTGGAACAGCGAGTTGGCGTACACCTCGACCGACGCGGTCTCCAACACGAGTGAGAGGTCCGTCTGGAGTCCGAGCGTGGTAGTCAGACTCGTCGGCACGGGTCGAAGTGGCACCGACTGCACGCCCGTGAGCTCGGGGGCCGCCGCGTTCATCACGACGATCGTCGAGATGCCGGCTTCGGCGAGGATCTGACCCAAACGAACCGTGCGTCCCTCAAGGGCGAGTTGCAGGGAGCCTAAGAGGACATCCGACGTTCCCGAGTTGGGCGGTGCGAAGAGGGTGGCGCCCCCGGGCAGACCATTGGTCGACGTGGCCGCTTCGAGACCGGGCGCGACCGACCATCCCTGCACGGGCAGCACCGAGGGATCACCGAGCCACAAGACCCGATAGCCCCCGGAGTTCGCCGGCGCGAGCGAACTGAGCGATTCAGCGACGCTCGTGGTCGGCAGATTGAATCGACCGCTGGCGAAACTGGTCAAGAACGGCACGGTGGCCACCACGAGGGCGGCCACGCTCAGGCCCGCGAGCAATTGGCGCCAACCGAAACCGGATTGGCGCAGGTCCAGCTCGATCGCGCTCACCCCCAGGCCGATCAGGAGCGCGAGCATCACCATGTAGAGCGCGAGCAGCACGTCGAGATCGGGCGAGAACGTTCCCATCCAGTGGTGGGCGTCGAGCGTCGCGAGCACCAGGGTCAGGGTGGCAATCGATGCCGCCTTGCTCGCCATCGAGCGACGCTCGTTACGACACAGCAGCAGTCCGAGCAGAGCCATTGCGGGCAGCAGCCAGCCCAGCCAATTGGCCCCGAAGGAGCCATCCGCGCCCCGCACTAGATCTGCAAACGATGGCGCGGCCCACGGTCCGCGGCTGAGACCAAAGACCCCGGGCGCTCGGCGTCCGGCCAAGGCCACGTCGACACTCAGTGGCAGGAGGAAGATGGCCACGTTGAGCACGATCGCACCAAGGAGTCGCCACGGTCGAACCGGCGCGGGCAGCTGATCGGGTTCAAAGACTCGGGCCAGCAGCACGCCGCCGATCACGAGGCCCACGAGCACCAGCGTCGCCGGGGCCATCGCGCTCAGCAGCGCGATCAGCATTATGGTGCTCATCCGCTTTCCGGCCTCGGTCGTACGCCACCCGCGGTGCCCGAATTGCACCGGTTCGGGATAGGGAGCGGTGCGAAAACCCGGTACCGCCAAGAGTTCGAAGAGTCGGCGCACGACGTAGGGCATGCCGGCCAGGACGAACAACACGTCGATGCGGCCTTGGCCGATCATGTTGAGGCCGAGTGGCAGCGCCATGTAGGCGACCGACGCGACCACACGAGCGCGATTCGAGACTCGACCCTTCAAGAGTCGAGCCACCCCGAGCGCGCCGATCGGCACCAGGGCGATGAGGGCGAACCGGGGCAGAATACCCATTCGACCGAACACGAATGTTCCCGCGAACGCGAGCACCCCGTAGGCGGGGGCGCCGGGGGCGCCGCTGCCGAGTCCGTTGGGTGACCAGGAGGCGAAGAAGTGGCGCCAAGTCGACCACCACGAGTCGAGCGGCGCGAGTCGTCCGATCAACGGAAGGTGCATCGCCACAAGATTGCGCGAACCTATCGCCCACAGTACGAGCACCGCGAGCACGACGGCCGCCTGCGATCGGAACGAGGTCAGGATGCGAGAGGGACGAGTGCGCAGTTCGATCGCGCCACTCTCGGGGATCTCGTCGAACTCCTCGTCCTCGGAGAACGCCGCCGCGAAGCCAACGCCCGCGACCTCCTCTTCCTCCTCGTTCTCGGGGTTCACGTGATCCGGGAGTATCCCGCGGGCGCGGTCGAGCCCGTCACGAAGGAGAGTGAAGAAGAAGCGCTTGAGTCGACTCGCGCCGCCCACTTGCAGACGGCGCAGTTCGTCGTCCGACAACACGCGCGTCTCGGCGAGTTGACGTCGGCGCTCGCGGATCCGCTTGCGGTTGAGCACCATCCATCGCCACGAGCCCACGATCGCCCCCGCGCGGTCGGCGTCGCGGCCGAGCAGGGCTAACGCGAATTCCATGAGGTCCATGACCATCAAGAGCAGGAGCGTCGTGAGCGTGTTGCGTCGACCCCAGCCCGTCGCGATCACCAAAAGCTGGTGTCGACGTTGCAGGTCCTGACGACTCGTACGACGAGTACCCAGGGCTAGCACGGCTCGCTCACCGGTGGCGATCGTCTCTCGGTGCGCGACCCTCGCCTGGGGCGCCACGATGATGCGAGCCCCCGCCACCTGCGCACGCCAGCACAGGTCCAAGTCTTCACCCAGCGCGGGAATGAGCGGATCGAAACCACGCAACGACTTGAACAGATCCGAACGGACCAGCGTCACGCCCCCCGGGGCCACGAACACGTCGCGCTCGAGGTCCTGCTGGCCGTGATCGATCTCGCCGGGCTCGACGCGCTCGTGCACGACACCGAAACGGTCACAGGTCTGGCCCACGTGCAAGAGGACCAGCGGGTCCTCGTAGGCCACGACCTTGGGCGAGACGATGCCGGCGTTGGTGCGAAATGCGGCCTCAACCATGAGATGTACCGCGTCGGGCTCGAGCAGGACGTCGTCGTGACAAAAGAGGAAGAAGGCCGAACCGTCGACCATCAATGACGCCTCGTTGCAGGCCGCGGCGAAACCCTTGTTCTCATCGAGGACCCGCACGAACGCGCTGGGGGCTACCGCGGCGACGCGTGCGGGAACGTGTTCGCTCTCCCCGTTCGCGACGACGAGCAGGCTTAGTTCCTCATAGTCCTGAGCCGCCAGTGAAGCCAGAGCAGCTTCCAGACCGGGGCCCGAACCAGTGGTAACGACGACGGCAACAACGGCCGGAGCACGAGATTCCATCAGTTCCTCAAGGCTAGTTGGAACGCGAGAACGCGTTGGACGTGCGCCAACCCATAATGGCCAATTTTCGTGAATTTCTTACGAGTTTCGAGCGGAAGCACGCAAATCGTCGATGACGTCGTGCAACGACGTCATAAGAGCGATGGAGGGCTCCCAGCCGGTCTCGTTGTGCAACTTCTCAAAACTGCCCCGCATCACCGGGATTTCGACCGGACGCAGCAGATCCGGGTCCACCACCAACTCGACCTGTGGCGCGATCTCTTGACGAAGCGTCTCGGCGATGTCGGCGAGTGACGAGTCCACACCCGAAGCGATGTTGTAGACCTCACCGGCGCGACCAAACCTTACGAGCAGGCGGTACGCCCTCACCACGTCACGCACGTCACTGAAGTCGCGACGCGTCGAGAGGTCTCCCACCGGGATTGATCGGGCGCCGCTCGCGCTCGCGTCGAGCAGGCGACGCACCAGTGCGGGAATCACGAACTTGGTGGACTGGCCCGGTCCGACGTGATTGAAGGGACGCGCGATGACGACGTGCTGACCCCTCTCGCGCCACGCCTCGTGCGCGAAATGCTCGGCCTCGAGTTTGCTCGACGCGTAGGGGTTCGCCGGGGCGGTGCGGAAGGACTCGTGAATGGGCAAGTCCTGATCGCTCACGACGCCGTAGACGTCAGCTGAACTCACGAGGATCACCACCGCCTCGGGGGCCACCTCGTGGGCGACGTCGAGCAGATTCTTCGTGCCGAGCACGTTCACTCGAGTGAATCCGACCGGATCGGCCCACGACTCGCCGACATGGGTCAGGGCCGCCAAGTGATAGATCGCGTCGGGAGCGCTCGCACCAAGATGCCGTCGCACCTGCGCCGCGCTCGTCACGTCACACTCTTGGTCCGCGCTCGTGACATCGTCGCCACACGACGCCAGATGACGTGCGAGGTGTCCGCCGACGAATCCACCTCCACCAGTTATGAACGCTCGCATTGACTACCCCTGACTCCGGGCGAGATTGTAGGCCACCCGGTGCCTTTCGAGAGATGCGTCCCACGTGAAGTACTCCGCGCGTCGCCTCGCGTGGCTCGCCTGCTCGGCCCGCTGGGTGTCGCTCATCGCGAGCGCACCTAGCAGCGCCTCCGCTAGCTCGTCGCTGTCGCCAACTCGAGCCAAGAGTGCGGCGTCACCGGCGACTTCTTGCATGACGGTGTCGCGCGACGTCACCACCGTCGCACCGCAGGCCAGCGCTTCGAGTACCGGGAGGCCAAAACCCTCGCCACGCGAGGGATACGCCACGACGCGCGCGCGTCGCATGAGCGCGGGCAGCACGGCGTCGTCCACGAACCCGAGCCTCCGGATCCGTGGCGCAGCCTCGTGACGGTCGATGAGCTCCGTGAGGTCCTGCATCCCCCACCCCGCCTGGCCCGCAATCCACAACTCAACGTGCGCATCGCGCGCAGCGACCTCTCGAAAGGACGCCAGCAGAACATCAAGACCCTTTCGAGGTTCCACGGTGCCGACGAAGAGTACGTAGGACGAATCCGCGAGGCCGAGTGGTTTGAGCAAGGCCACGTCACCCGATCCGTCGGGTGAGAACCGCTCGAGATCCACACCGTGGGGCGCGACCACCACCGGCGCGTGGTCGGGGACGATTTCGTCCAGCAGCGACGCGGTCAGCTCGCTCACGCACACCAGTACCTCGGCGTGTCGCGCCGCGTAACGAATGGCCCGGCGAAAGAACTGCACCTTGGACCCTTCGTGCCACTCAGGATTCGTGAAGAACGTGAGGTCGTGAATGGTGACGACCGTGGGCGTGACACCGCCGTGCGGCATGGTGTAGTGGGGTGCGTGCCAGACGTCGACACCGCGCACTGTCGACGACGAACCCATTCGCCAGGCCTCGTACGCCAGACGCCGCAACCTCGAGTTCGGCACCAACGGGACCACGCGCGCGTCGGGCGACCAAGCGCGCCAACGCTCCTCGTCGTCGCGACGCGTGACGAGCGTCGTGTCAATACCGAGCCCGGGCAGGCGGCGGGCGATTTCGACGACATAACGTCCGGCGCCCGCGACCTGGGCCGGCACCGCCGAGACGTCGAGACCAACTCTCATTGCCAGCCCGCCAGATGGTCAAGCGCGGCGTTACGCCACGTGAGCTGACTTACCGACTGCCGACGAGCGGTGCGCGCGGCATCGTCGCTCGCGAGTGAGAAGGCGCGCGCGAGACCCTCGGCGATCGCGTCGACGTCAAGCGGATCCACGAGTACGACCGTCTCGTTCGCGCTGACGCTGGGGGTGGTCGCGCTCGCCACGACTCTGGTTCCCGCGTGCAGGGCTTCAACGGGGGGGAGGCCCCAACCCTCGCGACGCGGCACGTAGGCGAAGACAGTGGTGTCGCGATAGAGCCCGAGCAACATTGACCGGTCCACGTGACCCAACACCACCGCATCGGCGGTCGCCACGTCGCCCCAGCCCGAGGGGCCAACCATCACCAACGGACCGAGGCCACGGTGTTCGGTGAGGGCCAGATGATGCGCCTCAACGAGTCGTTCCAGATTCTTCCGCGGCTCGCGAGTACCCGCGTAGAGGGTGAAGGGGCCGCGAACCCCGTGCCGCTCCAAGAGTGCGGCCACCGACGCGCGATCGGCGGCGTGTTGGGTCTCGTCGTCCGCACCCAGACGCACCGTTCGGATTCGCTCCCCCGCAATTCCGAGACTCTCCAAGCGCTCGGTCAGTCCGGGTGACGTCGTGAAGACTCGCAACGCACCGTCGCGGGTGATCCGGCGGAGCCGATCCTCATGAAACCTGATGCCCGAAGCGGTCGACGCCTCGGGTTCATCGCGCCACAAGAGGTCGTGCATCGCCACTGAATGCACAGCGTGCGCGCCACCAGCGAACGGCCCCGCCATGGACGTCGCGTGCACGACCGCGCTGGAGCGAGGCACGCCAAGGGGCCAATACGGCCACACCCGACTCAGCACGTTGAGCGGCACCCGTGTCGATCGCAGTCGCATCGGGAGTGACGCCAGATCACTCGGCACGGCACCGCTCGGCGTCAGCCCGACCAGGTCGAGTTCTTCATCGAGCGTCGCGAGCCCGCGCACCAGGCCCCGTACGTAAGTCGCGATGCCCCCGGGCTGGGGTCGATACAGCTGATCGACGCTTATCGTGATGGTCCGCTTCACCGCCCTAGCCTCGCACGACATCGCGGTACAACGCGATGTACGCCTTCGCGGCGGTGGAAGGAGCGAAGTCGAGCGCTCGCGCGCGACCTGCGGCCACCATGATGGATCGACGAGAGTCGCTCGACCAGACTTCGGGCAGCGTCGAAAGGACCTCGTCGTCCTCGACGACGAGCGCGGCGGCTCCGCCCAATAACTCACGATTGATGCCCGTGGCGAGGGCAATAGTGGGTACGCCCGCACCAAACGCGGCGATGGCGAACGAGGGGAACCTCGCCCCGTCCGACATGTGCAGCACCACGCGAGCTTGGCCGAGCGCGGCGCGGGCCTCGCGACGCGCGAAGACGCGTACGTTCAATCCACTCGCTCGAATCCGTTGGCCGACCGCGGTGCTCGTCACCGCGACCACGCGCGCGCCGCGAGGTTGGGTGAACTCCAGCAGTCGTGGCGCCAGGGCGAGGAAACGCTGGTCGAGACCGGTGACGTTGACCACCAGGTCGCGCCCATCGATCGTCGCCGCCACCAGCGGCACCGCCGGCGGAACCACGACGACCTGACTTCGCTGTAGTCCAAGTTCGCGCTGCACTTCGTGGCTCGCGACGCGACTCGACGCGACCAGTACCGCACCGCGCGTCGCCGCGCGTCGCAGCTGATTGATTCGCTGATGCTCGCGCGATTCCCCGCGCAGCGGTCGCAGGTCGTCGACCGAGATGATCAGGGGCACCGACGAGGTGGGTGGCGTCGCGAGTCCAGCGACGTGCACCACGTCAACGGGGGGCAACATCGAGTCGATGGCGGGACCCAGGCTTCGACGCCAGAGCGGAGCCCAGAGCGCGCGCAGCGCTATACGGTGTTCGTTCTCTGATGAGGCGGCACTCTGGGTGCGGAAACGTACGAGCTCGCATTCTCCGGTCCGTCCGAGCGCGTCGGCGAGGTCGGTCATCGTGTTGTCGAGAGACTCCAGCGATCCGTCGAGGTCCAGACCGACCCTCAGGAGTGGCGTGTCGCTCACGAAGCGAGGGCCAATTGCCGCATGGCGCTCGTCCACGTCGGCCACAGCGCAACGGCCCACGGACCGAAACTCTCGGTGCTGGTGGCGACGACGCCAATGCCCTCGTTCACGTTGAGCAGCATGAGCGACCCGCTCTGGCCGAAGTGGCCGAAACTCTCGGCCGGCCAGTCGCCCATCCAGTGTGCCTTGTTGCCCCGAACTTCGGGTCCGAGTCCCCAGGGGCACGGCGAGAACCTCCCGAACCCCGGCACGATACCCGCAAGATTAGGGGCGTAGGGCGTGATGAAGCGGTTGCGCGTCTCCTTGGAGATCGCGTCGGGCCGCAGCCACGCCTCGGCGAGTACGCGCATGTCGTTCGTTGAGCCCACCACACCCGCCGAGGGGCGACCCTCGAGTCGCGTTGTCGTCATACCGAGTGGAGCGAACACCCGGTCGTCGAGCCACGTGGACGCGTCGTGGTCCTTCGTCACCGCCTCCACGGCGAGGTCGACGCCGTAGTTGGAGTACACCCGCTTGGTCGAGACCTCCACGGTCGGGTCGTCCGCTTCGAGCCCGAGACCGCTGCTGTGCGACAAAAGGTTCGCCAGAGTGGCCCCGCGCGGCCCGAGGGCTTCGGACACCTGGTGGTGCCCCCAGTCGACCTCGACCGCGAAAGCGAGCGACACGGCCATCTTCGACACCGAGGCCCAGGGCCGCACTTGGTCGAGGTCCCCCCTGGCGTCGATGACCCGGACCATCCCTCCGTCGAGACGGAATACCACGTACGCGGGGCTACCCGGCCAGCCCGGTACCGACGAAGTTGTGCTCACGACACTTGATGTTACCCAAGCGCCCCTAATGTTTCAGAGGTGATAACCGTTCTCTGTGGTGGCGTCGGTGCCGCTCGACTCCTTCGCGCCTTGAGCCTGGTAATGGATCCAAGCGAAATCACCGCAGTGGTGAATGTCGGTGACGATCTGGTCCTACACGGTCTGACCATCTGCCCCGACCTCGACACCATCAACTACACGCTGGCCGGACTCAACAACGATGAGCTCGGATGGGGACTCTCGGGCGAGAGTTGGCGAGTGATGGACGAACTCAAGCAACTCGGAGGCGCGGCGTGGTTCGCCCTCGGTGACCGCGACCTCGCCACGCACCTCTACCGCTCCCAGCGACTGAGCGAAGGCGCGACCAAGACCGAGGTCACCCGCGAGCTGAGCGAGCATTGGGGCGTGAAGGTGCGGCTCCTGCCGGTGACGAACGACGTGATCGCCACCACGTTTGACACCGAGATTGGTCCGTTGAGCTTTCAGGACTACTTCGTGCGCCACCACCACAACGTGGTGGTGCACCGCGTCACCGTGCGCGGCGCGGTCGCGAGCGCACCCACTCCCGAGGTCGTCGAGGCGCTCGAGGCGAGTGAGCGCATCGTCTTCGCTCCCTCCAACCCACTCATTTCCATCGACCCGATCCTGCAGGTACCGGGGATTCGCGAGCTTCTCGCGCGTCGACGTGACGCAGTCGTCGCGGTGTCGCCCCTCATCAACGGTTCGGCTCTCAAGGGACCCGCTGATCGACTGATGCGAGAGCTGGGCCACGCGGCGACCAGTGTCGGTGTCGCCGACTTCTACCAGGGTCTCGTCGGGACGTTCGTCATTGACGAAGCGGACCGGGACCTCGCCGCCCAGATCGAATCTCGTGGTATCAAGGTGCACGTGACCACAACCATCATGGATGATCCCGCCAACGCGCGACGCCTCGCCCAAACAGTGCTGTCGTGAACGAGTTACGCGTCATCCCTATTCACGGCGTCGGTGCCGTGGAGCGCGACGACGACCTGGTCACCCTGTTCCTGGAGGGCATCGACGCGGCCGGCGTGGTACTGATGCACCACGATCTGGTCGTCGTCACGAGCAAGGTCGTCTCCAAGTCCGAGGGTCGTGTCGTCGACTTCAACGGCACCGAGGAACACAAGGACGAACTCATCGAACGCGAGTCGACTCGCGTGCTTCGAAGGCGCGGACCCCTGCGCATCACCGAGACCCAGCACGGGTTCATCAACGCCAACGCGGGAATCGACCTCTCGAATACTGAGGCGGGCACCGCCGTATTGCTTCCCAAGGACCCCGACCGTTCCGCACGGCGCCTGCGCGCGGACCTTCGACGCCGCCGTGACGTCGAAGTCGCCGTGATCGTCACCGACACCTTCGGCCGGGTCTGGCGCCGCGGCGTGACCGACGTGGCGCTCGGCTCGGCGGGTATCAAGCCAATCCTCGATCTTCGAGGGACGAGCGACGCGAATGGTCGCGTGCTCGAGGTGACCGAGGTCGCGCTCGTCGATGAAGTCGCCGGCGCCGCAAATCTCGTACTCGGCAAGGCCGAGGGCACCCCGTTTGCGCTCGTGCGCGGTCTGGACGAGTCGTACTTCGGTGAAGGTTCGATCGGCGAAGACGTCGTGCGACCCGCGAATGAGGACCTTTTTCGCTAATTACGCTTCGCCGAGGCGGATGTCGCCCGACAGGTGCGACCTCGCCGCGACTCGAACGTCGGTGCCCACCACGCAGGTCGCGCCCAGGATCGACGATTCACCGATGACGGAACGAGTGCCAATGATGGACGATCGAACCTGGGCTCCAGGCTCGATGACCGCACCGGGTAACAACACGACGTTCTCGAGCACCACGTCGGCACCCACGACGCAGTCCCGGTCGATCACCACGTTCGCCAGCGATGCGCTCGCGTCCACGTCGCTCGACGCGTGGCGCCAGATACCATTCACGACGTTCTCGATCACCCGACTCTCATATCGACCCCAGAGCAGGTCCATGTTCGCGCGCAGGAACGCTTGGGGCGTCCCCGTGTCGATCCAGTAACCCTCGTCGGCCATCGCGAAGAGCGATCCCGCCTCCGCGAGTCGAGGAAACGTATCGCGCTCGACGCTCACACGGCCCGTCGGAGCGATGCGGTCCAGCACGCTGGGCTCGAAGATGTACGTACCAGCGTTGATGAGATTGGTCGGCGCCTCCCCCGCCGGCGGCTTCTCCACGAACGCGAGAACGCGACCGTCGGGAGTCGTCGGCACCACTCCGAAGCGTGATGGGTCTTCCACCGGATGCAGGGCGATCGTGGCCTCCGCGCCGTGATCGTGATGAAACCGGATCAACTTCGTGACGTCGAGGTCCGTGAGCACGTCCCCGTTCACCACCAGAAAGGTCTCGTCGATCCCAGCAAACTCCGCCGCGAAACGAATCGCACCCGAGGTGTCCAGCGGTTCGGGTTCGACGGCGTAGGTGACATTCACTCCGCCGATGACGCCGCTCGGGTACGCCTCGATGAAGCGGTCGGGCAGGTACCCCAACGACAGCACCGCGTCAGTGATGCCGTGACACGCCAACGTCTCAAAGACGCACTCGATCATTGGGATACCCACGAGCGGCAGCATCTGCTTGGGGGTCGAGTACGTGAGCGGCCGGAGCCGCGTCCCCTCCCCGCCAACGAGGACGATCGACTTCAATATCAGCCCTTAGCTGTGGTCGTGGTGGTCGGCGCGGTGGTAGTGGTAGTGGTGCCCGCGGTCGTCGTCGTGACGCCCGTGGTGGTAGTGGTGCCGCTGTTCGAGGCAGCGAGCGCGACGGCCCGGACCATGGCGGTCGCCGTCTTCTGGCTCGGCACCATCGGTGTCACACCGGCTGGTTCGAAGGCCATCGCCACGCGAAGCTCCTCGGAGAACTTGATGGACGCGGGGTTCGTGGTGATCGTGGGCTTGGTCTGACCGAACGACGACCAGTAGGCGTAACTGACCTTGCCGACCTGACCCGCGTACTTCGAGCCCGAGGGACACGTGTCGCCGTTGTGGTACGTGACGACGCCACTGGTCTGGGCACCCTTGGTCGGGATTGCCAACTGAGTCGAACTGGCGATCATTCCCGGGTACTCGAGGGCGAACTGTGCCAAGGTCGCGTTGTTCCCTGCGTCAGCCGACGAGACGGGGCTGATCTTGATGACATTGTCCGCCTGGACGGTGAGGCCGCCCTTGAAAGTCGGGTCAACCACGAGACTGGGCAACTGCTTGCCGCAGGCCTCGATGGAGAGTCCGGCGAACCAGGTGGTACCCACGGCCGGCGGTGTGCCCTTCGTTGCCGTAGCGGGGTGCTGGTATTCGTAGCGCGCGAACACCGTCGCGACCAGTCCCAAGACGACGATCACGACGAGGATGCCGTAGTAATTACTCGGACGCGTCTTCTTATAAGCCTTGCCGCCCCCCGACGACCCGACTCTACTTACCCATTTGCCTGCTGCGCTTTTAGCCACGGGGGCAACGCTACTAAAGAATTGGACCTCACTGACACGGTGTAGGGGCGAAGGGACTCGAACCCTCACTGGAGGCGGTTTAAGCGCCCTGCCTCTGCCAATTGGGCTACGCCCCCACGCCGAGATGTTGCGTTGTAACCGTAACGCAATCTAAGTGCGTGGAGAACCAACAGTTGTGTCATCCCGGTTCACTAGGCTTGAACCATGATTCGCGTGCGTCGTCGGGGCACGACTCGATCAACTCCCCTCAGTGCAGTGGCCGCCATTCTCCTTGGCGGCCTTCTGATTCCAGCCGCCGCCCAGGCCCAGACGATTGCCCAGACACAGGCCGAAATCGCCCAACTCTCGGCGACCCTTTCCCAGCAGGAAAAGACCAGCGAGATCACGGCCAACGCCTACGACGCCGCGAAGGTGAACCTGGCGAACCTGAACGTTGCTCTCGTGCGACTCCAGAACAAGGAGGTCCGCAAACGCGCGGCCATCAAGGTCACTTCCGCCCAACTGGCGACTGCGGTGGTTCGCGCCTACGTCGACGGGGCCTCCGAAGCCCAGATACTGTCGCTCTTCAATCAGCAGATCACGACCTACGACGCCCGCACCGTCTACCAGAACCAGGTCATTGGCGACCTGAACAGGCTCGAGGA
>Ga0307375_10002339_pt1 | contig 19475 bp, 16 predicted proteins | sample TR1MG_FD_202531 | JGI IMG/M metagenome (GOLD analysis project Ga0307375, IMG submission 202531) | Soil microbial communities from Risofladan, Vaasa, Finland - TR-1 | ecosystem: Environmental > Terrestrial > Soil > Coastal area > Acid sulfate soil | place: Finland: Risofladan, Vaasa | collected...
CACAAAAGAATCAATGGAAGTTTTCCCAACCACACACTATGCGATGGGTGGAGTAAGGGTCGATCCGGAAACAGCCCAAAGCACTGTGAATGGACTATTTGCCTGCGGAGAAGTTGCCGGAGGCATGCACGGCGCTAACCGTCTTGGAGGAAACTCTCTGTCCGACTTACTGGTTTTTGGAAAGAGAGCCGGAGCCGGAGCGGCAGAGTATGCAAACAAAATTAATGATGAAATTAAAATTCACGACGAAGAAACAAATAATGCGGTAAAAGAGATGTTAACTCCGTTTGAAAATGCTGAAGGAGAGAACCCATACACTGTGCATCAGGATCTTCAGAACGCAATGGGCGATTACGTAGGGGTATTTAGAACAAAAGAAAAGCTTCACGAAGGAATAGAAGAAATTAACGTACTTAAAGAAAGAGCGTCACAGCTCAAGATAGAAGGCTCTAGGATGTTTAATCCTGGCTGGCACCTGTGTAAAGACCTTAAATCAATGCTCATAGTATCTGAGGCAATAGCAAGATGTGCGCATCAGCGTGAAGAGAGTAGAGGAGCTCATAGCCGTGTTGACTTCCCAAAATACAATGACGAAGTATGGGGAACAGTTAATTCCGTGATTTCTAAGAATAGTAGTGGCGGCATGAACCTTAGCACATCACCTCTTCCTCAAATGCCCGAAGAACTAAAGAAGATTGTAGAGGGAGGATATGAATAATGGCTGTTGCTAAATTAAGAATATACCGCGGTGATGCCAATGGTGGTCAGGAAGTCGAATACGAGGTACCTATCGAAGAGGGGATGGTTGTATTAGACGCCATTCACTTTATACAGGCCAATTATGACGGCGATCTGGCTGTAAGATGGAACTGTAAGGCTGCTAAATGCGGTTCTTGTAGCGCAGAGATAAACGGCATGCCCAAGCTAACCTGTAAAACCAGGCTTGATACGCTTCCACTCGATAAACCTATTTCAGTACATCCCCTTAAAACGTTCCCAATAATGAAAGATCTTGTAACAGATGTATCCTGGAACTACGAGGTTCGCAAAAAGATTCCGCCGTTTAAATATGCGGAGGATACTGACTGGAAAATGCAGCAGATTGACGTGGAAAGAAGCCAGGAGTTCCGTAAGTGCATAGAATGCTTCTTATGCCAAGATGTTTGCCATGTATTAAGAAACCATAACAAAAAGAATGAATTTTTCGGCCCACGCATGATGATTAAAATTGCAGAGCTTGAAATGCATCCACTTGACATAGTGGATAGGAAAGAAATGCTCAGAGAGGCGGCGGGGCTAAGCTACTGTAATATTACAAAGTGCTGTACCGACGTATGCCCCGAGGAAATTCACATTACAGATAACGCAATTATTCCTCTAAAAGAAAGGGTTGCAGACACTTATTTTGATCCCCTACAGTGGGTTGTGAATAAAATCAAAGGAAACTAAAGAAACCTTCAATTTGTTAATAAATAAAAGGAGAGAATTAAATTGAATATTCACGAGTATCAGGCAAAAGAACTACTTTCACAATATGGAGTTGCAGTTCCAATGGGAAAAGTAGCTTCTAATGAAGACGAAGCTGAGCAGATAGCAAAAGACTTAAATGTCGAGAAATTTGTAGTAAAAGCCCAGATACACGCTGGCGGCAGAGGAAAGGGCGGCGGTGTTAAGGTTGCCAATATGCTTGAGGAAGTAAAACGTCTGGCCTCTGAGATACTCGGAATGAACCTTGTTACACATCAAACCGGACCTGAAGGGAAATTAGTAAATAAAGTACTAGTAGAAGAAGCCTCCGACATTGCGACTGAGCTATATCTTGGCATGGTAATAGACAGGGCGGCAGAAAAGATAGTGATCATGGCAAGTCAGGAAGGCGGCATGGAGATTGAAGAGGTAGCTAAAACTAATCCTGAAAAAATCTTAAAAGAATACGTAGATCCTACAGTAGGGCTTCTACCTTATCAGTGCAGAAAAATTGCATATTTCCTTGGATTAAAGGGAAAGACAGTAAATAAGGCCGTAAAGTTTATTCTAGGCCTATATCAAGTGTTTACAGAAAAAGATTGTTCGCTCGCTGAAATTAATCCTTTAATAGTCACGCATGATGGCGACGTATTTGCGTTAGATGCAAAAATGAATTTTGACGACAATGCACTTTTCAGACACCCTGACATCGAAAAGCTGCACGACCCGAACGAAGAAGACCCAACCGAGCTTGAAGCCAAAAAATGGGGAATTAGCTACGTTAAGCTAGACGGCAATATTGGCTGTCTTGTCAACGGCGCCGGTCTTGCTATGTCTACCATGGACATTATTAAGCATCACGGCGGCGAGCCAGCTAACTTTTTAGACGTTGGAGGAGGCGCTAGTGCAGATCAAGTATTGCAAGCACTTAAAATGATACTTAGCGACCCTAACGTAAAAGCAATCTTCATTAATATCTTCGGCGGTATCATGAAATGCGATACTATAGCAGAAGGTGTTATTAGCGCGGCTAAAGAGGTTGGCATAGAAGTACCTCTAATAGTTAGACTTGAAGGCACAAACGTAGAGCTTGGACGAAAGTTGCTCTCTGAATCAGGCCTAAACATTATTACTGGTTCTGATATGAGAGAAGCCGCAGCAAAAGCTGTTGATGCTACCAAGTAATATAAACCGCACATTATAATCAGGTATCCTGCAAAATGTTTGTAAAAATGCATCTGTATAGTTGCAACTGACTGTTATTACTGCATATATTGATTGCAACTTTGCTATTTTAACCCCTTGACATCGCTCCGAGGATGATTACCTTGTCATAAGGAGACATATAACAACATGGATGCAATAGCATTAAGAGAGCCGTTAAATATATTTCTTAAAGAAATTGAGAAATATCCTGTTCTTACCAAAGAAGAGGAATATAAGCTTGCTCTAAGTTATTATGAAGAAAAAGACTTGGAAGCGGCAAACACTCTTGTTGTATCTAACCTCAGATTTGTTGTTAAGATTGCAAGAGAGTATTTGTCATACGGTTTTCCACTATCAGATCTTGTCCAGGAAGGCACAATAGGTCTTATGAAAGCGGTCAAAAAATTTGATCCTTTCAAGGGTTACAGACTAATTTCATATGCCGTATGGTGGATAAGAGCCGGTATTCAGAATCATATTATGAAATTCTGGAGCCAAGTTAAAATAGGTACAACACAGGCACAAAGAAAACTTTTCCATAAAATTGGAAAAGCCAAAAAAGAGTTAAATATTAAAAACAATGAAATGACAGAACAAGAAGTAAGTAAAGTAGCAGAATTGTTTGGTGTAAAAAATAAAGATGTTATAGACATGGAGTTTAGAATGGCATCAAGGGATTATTCCCTGGATGCAACGTCTACAGAAGACAATACAGTAAGCTATCTGGATATTCTCTCGGACGGTAAAGCAAACCAAGAAAAAGTTATAGAATCTATTGAAGCAAATGATTTAGCACATCAAGGGATAACAGATGGTTTAAAAAAATTATCCCCTAGAGAACAAAAAGTAATTGAAAGCAGGTATCTCAAAAATCCTCCTGAGAAACTCAGAGAGCTTGGAGAAGAACTCGGTATATCTAAGGAGAGGGTACGTCAGATTGAGGTACATGCATTAAAAAAATTAAAGGGTGCAGTTGAAACTGTTATCTCAAACGGTACTTAAGCAATTTTGTACACAAACACTAAGCACCGTCATAAAAAAGAATATAAAATTAGGAGGCTTTAAAAATGGCTAGCACTGGAAAAATAATCGGAATCGATCTCGGAACCACAAACTCAGTGGTCGCTATAGTTGAGGGCGGTGAGCCGAAAGTAATTATCAATGAAGAGGGAGCAAGAGTAACTCCATCTGTTGTCGCATTCTCCAAAGATGGTGAAATCTTAGTTGGCGGACCGGCAAAGAGACAGGGAGTAGTAAACCCGGAGAATACAATTTTCTCAGTTAAAAGACTTATGGGCATGCGCTATGATGAGTTTCAAGAAGAAGCATCTCATCTGCCTTATAAAATTGTTAAATCAAAAAATGATGACGCCTGGATTGAAGTAAACGGAAAAGACTATTCCCCTCCGGAGATTTCTTCACATGTATTAATGAAACTTAAAAAAGCTGCTGAAGATTACGTGGGTGGAGAAGTAACAGAGGCTGTAATAACGGTGCCTGCTTACTTCAACGATTCTCAGAGACAGGCAACTAAAGACGCTGGAAAAATTGCTGGACTTGAAGTTAAAAGAATTATAAACGAGCCTACAGCGGCTGCTCTTTCATATGGATTTGATAAAAAGACTGAGGGCATAATTGCTGTATATGATTTGGGCGGCGGTACTTTTGATATTTCTATTCTTGAAGTTGGCGATAATGTAATTGAAGTTAAATCTACCAATGGCGACACCCGTCTTGGTGGTGACGACTTTGATAGGGTAGTTATGGAATACATTATCGAAGAGTTCAAAAAAGAATCAGGGATTGACTTAAGCAAAGACAAGATGGCTCTACAGCGTTTAAGACAAGAGAGTGAGAAAGCTAAAGTAGAGCTTTCCAATACCCTTGAGACGGAAATTAATCTCCCGTTTATAACTGCTGATGCTTCAGGACCTAAGCACCTTGTAATGAAAATGACCCGTTCAAAATTTGAACAATTAGTTGAAGATAGAATCAAAGGAACTTTAGGACCATGCAAACAGGCACTTAAAGACGCCGGGCTAAAAGCAGGGGATATTAACGAAGTAATCCTGGTCGGCGGATCTTCTAGAATTCCATTGGTACAAAAAGTAGTGACTGACTTTTTTGGCAGAGAGCCTCATAAGGGCATCAACCCCGACGAAGTAGTAGCCATGGGTGCAGCAATTCAAGGAGCTGTATTGGGTGGAGAAGTAAGGGATGTTTTACTGCTCGATGTCACACCGCTTTCTCTTGGTATTGAAACATTGGGCGGGGTTATGACAAAGGTTATAGAGAGAAATACAACAATACCTACTAAGAAAAGTCAGGTATTTACTACAGCTGAAGATAGCCAAACATCTGTAGAGATACATGTTCTCCAGGGAGAACGGCAAATGGCAGGTGATAGTAGAACCCTGGCTAGATTTATTCTAGACGGAATTCCTCCTTCTGCTAGAGGCATTCCTCAAGTAGAGGTCACTTTTGATATTGACGCAGATGGCATTCTTCATGTATCAGCCAAAGATATGGCAACGAAGAAAGAACAAAAAGTTAGGGTTGAGGCTTCGAGCGGACTTAATAAGGACGAGATTGATCATATGATTAAGGATGCCGAAGAGAAATCTGAAGAAGATAAGAAACGTCATGAGCTTGTCGAAACTAGAAATAAACTAGATGAGCTTATCTATAGGACAGATAAGAGTTTTAAAGAGTTCGAAGGCAAACTCTCAGATGACGACAAGAAAGAGCTTGAAGAGGCATTAGAGTCTGGTAGAAATGCCGTTAAAGGTGAAGAACCTGAGGCTCTTAAAGAAGCTACAGAAAAGATTACACAAGCTTCACACAAGCTTGCAGAGCTTATGTATAAGCAGCAAGCTGAAAGTGCAGGTGATGGTGCTCCTGAGCAACCAGATGCATCAGGAGAACCCGAAGAGGATGATTCTCCTGAAGAGGATAAAAAAGACGGCGACGATGTAATAGACGCCGAGTTTACAGAAAAATAAAAGATTTAGAATAAACAAGAAAAATCCTAGTATTGAATATTAATAAGGCGGCGTATTGCCGCCTTATTAATATAATTAGAAAGAGGTTATTCATCTATACGAAAACTATTGCTGAGTGACAAAATAAATGTTAATTTATTATAACTTATTGGGGCTATTCAAATAACACAATTTGCAAGGTAATAAATTCGGAGGCAAGTAAAATGAAAACAGGCATTCATCCTGAATACAAAGAAGTAACCGTAAGCTGTTCTTGCGGGGCTTCATATGAAACAAAATCAACAAGGTTTGAAAACTTCACTGTTGAAGTGTGCGCAAACTGTCATACTTTCTATACTGGTAAGGAAAGAGCAGCTGAAGCAAAAGGTAGAGTTGAGAGATTTAGAAGGAAATATCAAACAAATTAAATCTAGCTCTATTGTATTTGAGATAGTAGGCACAAATATGAACGCAAATTTTTCTATTGAGGATAACATGTAAGTACTTCAAACAAAAAAGAATGCGGAGGTGACCTGCGATGGCAGAGTTTAGTAGAGATTGTATCAGAAATATCGCGCTAATTGCTCCCCATGGTGCCGGAAAGACTTCACTTGCAGAGGCCATGTTGTTTATGCATGGAGCCACAGACAAACTGGGAAAGGTTGATGACGGTTCTTCAACACTTGATTATGAGTCAGAAGAAAAACACCGTAAGATGTCTATTAATTCCCATGTAGCATTCTTTCAAACCAAGAACAATCATATCAATTTAGTAGACACACCAGGTTTTCTAAACTTCCTTTACGAAACAGAAAGTGCCATAAAAATAGTTGACGGAGCAGTACTCCTTGTAGAAGCAATTCAAGGGGAAGCTTCCATACAGGCTAAGAAATATTGGGATATGGCGGGGGACGTCCCAAGAATAATTTTCGTTAACAAACTCGATAGAGGGAACACTTCTCTTGATGATACCGTCAAAAGCATATCTAAGGAACTCGGAATAAAAGCACTCCCATTTACATATCCTATTGGCGAAGAAGGCAACGTTGAAGCTGTAGTAGTACTTGTAGACATGAAAGCATATACCCACGATGGGGAGGGTCATGTTCAAGAAATACCCATCCCTGATGATATTTTAGAAAAGGCTAAAGCTGCTAGAGAAAAAATTGTAGAAGCTGTTGCTGAGCTCGATGATGAACTACTTGTTAAGTACTTAGACGGCGAAGAAATAAACGAAGAGTTAATAATAAAGATGCTTCATCAAGGAATACTGGATGCTAAGATATATCCTGTATTCGCAGGGTCTGCTACCAATTTAATAGGTATAAAAGCCCTTGTAGGAGGTATTTGCAGGTATCTCCCATCACCAATCGAAAGAAAGGCAATTAATGCTAAAAACCACGATGGGGAAGAGATTCAAATAGCCCCCGAGGAACATGGTCAGGCTGCCGGATATATTTTTAAAACTATTTCAGACCCTTATGCCGGTAAAATAAGTATATTCAGGGTATTTTCAGGTTCTATAAAATCTGATTCTACCATTTACAACCCATCCAACGGAACCAAAGAAAAGTTAGGCCACCTCCACAGATTGATCGGGAAAAAAGAATATCCTATAGATGTAGCGGAATGTGGTGATATTGTAGCAGTAAATAAACTTAAAGAAGCCCACACTAGTAATACTCTCTGTGATGAATCCAATCCAAAGATAATACCCCCTGTAGAACTGCCTTCGGCGGTATTATCTTTTGCAATTGAGACAAAGTCCAGAAATGACGAGGATAAACTAAGCCCCTCTCTAGCCAAAATTCATGAAGAAGACCCAACTTTCCATTACCACATGGATGAAGAGACAAATGAATTTCTCCTTTCTGGAACTGGACAATCACATGTAGAAGTTATCGTAAACAAATTAAAAGAAACCTATGGTGTTAATGTTGATATTCATACACCCAGAGTTCCTTATAAAGAAACTATTCGAAGAAAATCTACAACTGAAGCCAAATACGTTAAACAAACCGGCGGCAAGGGACAGTATGGGGTAGTGTCGCTTACAATTGAACCACTTAAAAGAGGTCAAAACTTTGAATTTGCAAATAAGATTGTAGGTGGTGCAATACCTAAAAACTACATCCCTTCGGTAGAAAAAGGGATTATTGATGCTATGAAAAGCGGTAGTCTTGCAGGTTACCCGGTAATTGATGTTAAAGTTACTTTATTTGACGGGAAATTTCATGCTGTTGATTCTTCAGATATGGCTTTTCAAATTGCAGGATCAATGGGATTGAGACAAGGAATGAAAGATGCGCACCCTATACTTTTAGAACCGGTAATGAAGATGGAGATTACAATTCCCGAAGACTCAATGGGGGATGTAATAGGGGATGTGAATTCAAGAAGAGGCAAGGTATCAGGAGTCGACTCACTGGCAGGTACACACCTAATTAATGCCTTAATTCCGATGTCTGAGGTCCTTACTTACGCTCCCGAGCTGAGATCAATCACAAGTGGTAGAGGTACTTTTACTATGGATTTCTCACATTACGATGAAGTTCCTCACCAACAAGCAGAGAAAATCATTGCAGCATCTTCTGCGGCTAAGGAATCTGAAGAATAGCAGATTTTGATTATAATTACTTACAATCAATCGACATATGTATCTCTAGACAGATATAGTATTTTCCATTATTATCTATCTTTTGCTGCTAAACAATAGCAAATAATTAACTTGAGCTATTCACTGTAACCACTTTTTATCATTACTAATAAAGGATAACAATTGCGTACCGCATCCATTGACATTGGCACAAACACAATCAGACTTCTAATCAGCGAACGAACCGGCCGGGGTTTATTAAAAATATATATAAACCGAGTAATCACTAGACTTGGAGAGGGGTTTTCTGATAATACACGTCTATTAAATTCAAATGCCGTAAATAGATCTGTAGCTGCACTTTATGATTTCTCTAAAGTTATTAAGAAGTTTCATGTTAATAAAATAAGAGCTGTAGCTACCAGTGTAGTAAGAGAGTCAAAAAATGGTGAGGAATTCGTTAAACAAGTGGCCGATAAAACCGGACTTGCCGTTGAAGTGATCTCTGGAGAAGAAGAAGCCAAACTTACTGTCTCAGGAGTTCTAAATTCAGTATCCGTCAATGCTAATAATTGCATAATATTCGACATTGGTGGAGGCAGTACAGAATATGTTCATATACGGAGCTCAAATATAGTTAATTTAGTGAGCACAAATTTAGGTGTAGTTCATCTTACCGAGGAGTTTCTTAGAAGTGAAATAGAAACAGAACAAGAGCTAGCAAATTTATCTATATATATTAAGGAAACCTTACAAAGGGAATTAGAAAATTTTGAGATTATAGACAAAAAAGATTTAATTCTAATCGGCACTGCAGGTACTCCGACAACCCTTGCCGCAATAGAGCTTAAGCTAAAAGAATATAATCCTGAACTCGTAAACAATTTCGTTCTTAGTGAAGAGATGATCCTATCAACAATTAAGAAGTTACTGAACATGCACAAGAAAGATAGAGCTAAAATTACAGGCCTTGAGAAAGGAAGGGAGGATATATTAGTTGTCGGGGCGCTAATATTAATTGAAACCTTAAGAAAATACTCTCAAAACTCTGTAATTGTTAGCGATGGAGGGGTATTAGAAGGAATAGCATATAGCCAGAATTAAGGGGAACCGTAATATATCCTACTTTCTTGAAGATATTATTATTTCTTACGTTGACAATCTGAGCTTAATTATTATATTTTGAGTGATACTTTTCAAAGCAGGATTGGTATATTTCCAAAACATGAAACAATTTATATCAAACTACCTGCAATCAAAGGATATTTTGAGAATACCTATTAGTACAGTAGGGGGGTAAATATGAATACTGAAGATAGAGACGACATAAATGAATCAGAAGATGAAAACGTTGAAGAAATAGAAGATATTGCTAAAGATATTGAAGACACTGAAGCTGAGATAGAAAATGAGCTTGAAGAGCTCAACCAACAGTATTTAAGACTTGCCGCTGATTTTGAAAATTATAAGCGTAGAGTTACAAAAGAGAGGGCGGATAGTATTGCTTACGGAAACGAAGAGCTTATCAAAGAGATGTTAAATGTTCTGGACAATCTGCAAAGAGCTCTAGAACATACTGAACAGCAGGATGATGCAAAGCCTGTAATAGACGGAGTCAAGCTAGTTCAAAAACAGTTTGTCAGCGCTTTAGAAAAGTTTGGGGTTCAACCTATTGACGCTTCCAAAGGAAAAGAGTTTGATCCTATGCTGCACCAGGCCATAGAGCATGCTGAATCAGATGAAATAGCACCTGGACTTGTGCTTTCAGAGATGCTGCCAGGATATACCCTAAAAGAGCGGCTCTTAAGGCCCGCACTAGTTGTAGTATCCAAGGATAGAGAAGCTAATTAACAGAGGCTATATCAAACACTTAGGGATTTAATATGAAGGATAAAGATTCTAGTAACTAGGTATTAGCAATGACATCAATTGATTACTATGAAGTACTTGAGATAGAGAGAAGCTCTAACCACGAAGAGATAAAAAGGTCTTATAAAAAACTTGCATTTGAATACCATCCGGACAGGAATCCTGACAATACTGAAGCTGAAGACAGGTTCAAAGAGATAAATGAAGCCTACCAGATATTAAGCGATCCTGACAAAAGAGCGCGTTATGACAGCTTTGGACACATTTCTTCTGAAGGAATGTTTTCCGATCAAGACTTTGGGGGCGGCTTTAGTGATGTTTTTGGAAACTTGTTCGAAGAGGTTTTTAATGCCGGCAGAACTAGAGCACAAAAAGGCAGAGACTTAAAATATGGTCTCGAAATCACTTTTGAAGAAGCTATAGAAGGTACTGAAAAAGAAATAAAAATACCTAAACATACCTTTTGCCCTGATTGCGAGGGAAGCGGGGCCGCACCGGGCGGTGAAGCAACTTGCACAGACTGCGGTGGCCGAGGAGAATTGACATACTCCCAGGGTTTTCTTGCCATAAAAAGAGCTTGTCCTACTTGCTCGGGTACAGGAAAAAGAATTACTAAGCGGTGCTCAAATTGCAGAGGCGAGAAGCTAATCAAAACTGAGCATAATGTAAAAGTAAAAATCCCAGCCGGAATTACCAATGAATCAAGACTAAGAATAAGAGGGGAAGGGGAGATTGGCTTTTACGGCGGCCCTGAAGGGGATCTCTACATTGAAATAAATGTACAGGAACACCCATTATTTAAGCGAGACCGTGAAGACCTTTATTGTGAAATACCTATTAGCTTTGTTAAGGCTGCGCTTGGAGCTGAGATTGAGATTCCTACACCAAAAGGGAAAAGTACCATTCAAATTCCAGCGGGAACTCAGTCCGGTCAAACTTTTAGATTAAAAGGCAAGGGTGCTCCAAGGCTTGATGGAAGAGGCGTTGGGGACCTATATATAGAAACCAACGTAGAAATCCCTGTTAAGCTTAACAAGAAACAGAAACAAATATTAGAAGAGTTCTCAGAAGCCTGTAAAGAGGATAATGACCCGCTATCAAAAAGATTTTTTAATAAACTCAATCAACTATTTAGCAAACAATCCGAGAACAGTTAGCAATACAATACTTTTTAATCTAGAAACCGCCGGCGATTGCAGGAATAATCGAAACTATATCCGCGTCATTGAGAGCAGTTTCTTTTCCGTCTAAAAACCTAATATCTTCATTGTTAACATATAGGTTAATAAACCTTCTCACTTCACCAGACTCATCACAAAGTCTTGCCTTAATTCCGGGGTACTGGTTTTCGAGTTCTTCTATTAGTCCCGATATATTTGAGGCGCTTACGTTCACCTCATCCTGATCTGCTGTTAATTTTCTAAGCGGTGTTGGAATGCGTACTGACGGCATGTTCTGACCCTCCTTGATTTTCGTTATTTAATCTATCATAAAGCTCTTCAAACTCCTCAAGGTTTGCGTCTATTAAATGAGGCTGAGAAACATCATTTGCAATAGCTTCTTGAGTTTTAAGACCGTTACCGGTTATAGCCACAACAATAGACTCATCTTTGGGAAGAACTCCTTGCTCTATAAGCTTCTTAGTTACTGCTATTGTCACTCCACCTGCTGTTTCTGTAAAGATACCCTCAGTCTCTGCAAGTAGTTTAATTCCATCTATTATTTCCTGATCCGTAACATCCTCGCCCCATCCGCCGCTCTCGTTCATCACTTGCATAGCATAAAATCCGTCAGCGGGGGTCCCTATCGCAAGTGATTTTGCAATAGTATCAGGTTTTACAGGTTTGAATATTTCCCATTTGTTTTTAAGAGCTGTAGTGATAGGGGAGCAGCCTTTAGCCTGTGCTCCGTATATTTTAGTTCCTGTTTCTTCAACCAACCCTATCATTTCAAATTCTTTAATTGCCTTCCAAACCTTTGTAAGAAGTGACCCGCTAGCCATTGGCACCACAAAGTGTTTAGGAGAACGCCATCCAAGCTGCTCCATTACTTCAAAAGCTAACGACTTGGAGCCTTCAGCATAATAAGGACGCATGTTAATGTTGACAAACGCCCAGCCGAACTTGCCGGCAACCTCGCTACAGAGCCTATTTACATCGTCATAAGCACCATTAATACCGATGAGGGTTGCTCCATAAACGGTAGTTCCAACAATCTTTGCCTGCTCAAGATCATATGGAATAAATATATAATTTTTAAGATTTGCTGCTCTGGAAAGTGCTGCAACAGAATTGGCTAAATTACCGGTAGACGCGCAAGCTGCGGTATCATATCCAAACTCTTTTGCCTTGGAAAGTGCCACAGAAACGACCCTGTCCTTAAATGATAGAGTAGGGAAGCAAACACCGTCATTTTTTATATAAATCTCACTCACACCCAAGGCCTTACCCAGATTGTGAGCTCGTATTAATGGTGTATGTCCAACCTTAAGCCCTACAGTAGGTTCTTTGTCAATCGGAAGTAATTCTTTATAACGCCAGATATTATGGTCTCTACTCTCTATGACTTCTCTTGATAGAGCACCTTTTATACCTTCATAGTCGTATGCAGCTTCCAAAGGCCCAAAACAAATTTCACACACATGAAGCGCTTCTTTGGGATATGTTTCGCCGCATTCTTTACATTTTAATCCTTTTACAAAACTCATAAATCTCCTCTTTAAAAGCTTAAATAAACCCTAGAAAATACCCATTTTCTGCTACATTGTCAAAGCTTGCAGCCTTTATTCATTGGGTTTACCAATCGTTTCTTTTTTCAATTTCTTTGTCTATATCCTTTTCATCTTTATCTTCAAAATCAACTTTTTCAAATTGTTTAGCCTCAATCTCATTTGGATTCTTTCTGTATATTCCACCGATAATTATGTAGTCATTGTCAACAATTTCCCATTGACCAGGCATTCTTATATTTATGTAGCTACCCTTTGTATCAAACAATTTGAAAGTAGCCTCAAGATCATCAGCATTTGCTGAATCCGTTTCTTTCTGCTCAGAGAAATCCTGAACAACGCCTTCGATTACAACAATAGCACCGTCATAGGCTACTGGAGATAAAAGAATCCTAAAAATCGGCTCCCTGATACCCTGAATTCCAGCGCCTGCTATGTATTTAGGCTCCTTATTGCACCCAGCAATTATAAATACCAACAACAGTGGTGTGAGAATTATTAGTGTCTTAATAAACGCATTAATATTTTTCATATTATGATCTTTCCCTTGATTATTTAGCATAGAGATATATTTTACCTGCAAAGACTGAATAATCTTAATATTTTATGGCATACTAACTAACCGAATTTAACAAGCACGCTGAGGAGATAAGAAATGGACATTTACAACGGACCCGGATATGGAATAGCTAGAATCCTGATAGAAGATAGCGATAGCAACTATAATTATGTTGTTTGGTGCACGGATACCAAAGAATGCGCAGTTATCGACCCTATTGATCCCATTACAATTCTAAATTTTATACGAGACAACGGGCTAATGGTTAAATATGTTATTAACACGCATTGCCATCCGGATCATATAAGCGGAAACGATCCGATTCTTAAAGTTAGTCTAACCATGATTTCAAAAGCATTAATACATCCACTTGGCGAAGAGCTAATCGGAACCAGATATGATTTTGTTAATGAAGGGGATGTTATAAAAGTAGGAAATTTAGAGATTAAAGTGATATACACACCAGGCCACTGTCCTGAGCATATTTCGTTGATCTTAGATAATAACGTGTTTGTAGGTGATACCGTCTTTTTAAGCGGATGCGGCAACACGAAACACCGTGGAGTTGTTGAAGACCTCTACCAAAGTGTTGCAAGAATAAGAGAGCTTCCCAACGACTACAGAATGTTTGTTGGACATGATTATGCAGTGGACAATCTCAAATTCGCATTGGATTTAGAACCTGGGAATGAAAACGCCAAAAAGAAATTAGAAGAAGTTGAAACTACTATATCTGAAAACATAGAAATTCCTCCATCAACAATAGGGGAAGAGAAATTATACAACCCTTTTATGCGCTATGACGTAGAAGAAGTGGTTCAAGAAATAAAAAAGAGAGTTCCTGATTTGGACACTAACGATCCTGGGGCCATCTTTAAAGCTATTCGAGAGCTTAAAAATGAGTGGACTTCTTAATCCTTAAATATCTTCAGAATAACAATAACAAACCGCAGTCTGGTAAAATACCGTTATGAAAAAACCTGAGTCAAAATCTTATGGTCTCCTAAACGAGCTGCTTAAAGAGAGAATTCTCTTTCTAGACGGCGCTATGGGAACGATGATCCAGCGCTACAAGCTTGATGAAGAAGACTTCCGTGGTGAGCATTTCAAAGATCATCATATAGACCTTAAAGGCAACAACGATCTACTATGTATGACAAGACCTGAAATAATAACCGAGATACACCGCAGCTATCTAGAAGCCGGGGCAGATATAATTGAAACTAATACGTTCAATGCAAATAGACTTTCTCAATCTGACTATGAACTTCAGCATATAATCCCGGAATTAAACAAAGCAGCCGCACTTGTGGCGCGGGATGCAGTAGATAGTTTTATGTCTGAGAACCCACAGAGAAAATGCTTTGTAGCCGGAGCTCTCGGGCCAGCTAACAAAACAGCCTCAATCTCACCGGATGTAAACGATCCGGCGTATAGGGGAGTTACATTTGACGAGCTTGTTGAGACTTACTATGAGCAGGCGAAGATATTGGTTGAGGGTGGGGTGGATATAATCTTAGCTGAAACCACTTTTGACACACTTAACCTTAAAGCTGCTATTTATGGCATTAATAACTTTTTAGAAGAGCATAGTGAACAAGTACCGCTTATGCTCTCTGTAACGATAACTGACGCCTCAGGACGCACATTGTCCGGGCAAACAATTGAAGCCTTTTGGAACTCTGTGAGACATGCAAAGCCTCTAAGTGTTGGGATAAACTGCGCGCTTGGGGCTCAGGAGATGCGCCCCTATATTCAAGAACTATCTAAGATAGCTGATTGTTATATCAGCTGTTACCCAAACGCAGGGCTGCCCAATCCGTTAAGTGAAACGGGGTATGATGAGACTCCTGAAGATACTTCGAGATTTTTAGAAGAATTTGCTGAGAGTGGATTTATCAACATAGTTGGAGGATGTTGCGGAACAACACCTGATCATATAGCAGCTTTAGTAAAAAAAATAGAAAAACTAACTCTAAGGCCCATTCCAAAAATAGCAGAGGCAACAAGATTAAGCGGACTTGAAGCTCTTAACATAGGTGAGAACTCACCCTTTATCATGGTAGGAGAGCGTACCAACGTAACGGGATCGCCCAGATTTGCCAGGCTAATAAAAGAAGACGATTTTGACACTGCTCTGAGCGTAGCTAAACAGCAAGTAGAAAATGGCGCCAATATAATCGACATCAACTTCGATGAAGCTCTCTTGGACGGAGAGGCTTGCATGAAAAGGTTCTTAAATTTAGTAGGTTCTGAGCCTGATATTTCAAGAGTCCCCATAATGATAGACAGCTCCAAGTTTAGTGTTATTGAAGAGGGGCTCAAATGTATACAAGGGAAGGGAATAGTAAACTCCATAAGCTTAAAAGAAGGTGAGGAGAAATTCTTAGAGCAGGCCCAAAAAGTACTTAATTACGGAGCTGCCGCAGTTGTAATGGCTTTTGACGAAGATGGGCAGGCTGCCACAAAAGAAGAAAAAATACGTATTTGCAAACGTGCATACACGCTTTTAACTCAGAAAGTGGGGATGGATCCAAATGACATAATTTTTGACCCTAACGTCTTGACCGTAGCCACAGGGATAGAAGAACACAACAACTATGCGGTCGACTTTATAGAAGCGGTCAGAGAAATAAAGAAACAATGCCCAGGGGCCAAAACTAGCGGCGGCATAAGTAATATTTCATTTTCGTTTAGAGGCAATAAGGTTGTCAGAGAAGCAATGCACAGCGCCTTCTTATATCACGCCATAAAAGCCGGCCTCGACATGGCAATTGTGAATGCCGGAATGCTCGAAGTATATGAGAACATAGATAAAGAGCTCCTTATAAAAGTAGAGGATGTGCTTCTCAATAGAAACCCGGAAGCTACAGAAGCTCTCATCGATTATGCAGAGCAGGTTAAGGGAACAGGGAAGATAAAAGAAAAAGATGCTGAAAAGTGGCGTGAAGGAAGTGTGGAAGAGCGTCTATCTCACGCTCTTGTGAAAGGAATAGTTGATTTTATTCATGATGACACGGAAGAAGCGCGCCAGAAACATGATAAACCCCTAGATGTAATAGAAGGGCCGCTAATGAACGGGATGAAGGTAGTGGGGAGACTCTTTGGAGAAGGTAAGATGTTTTTGCCTCAAGTAGTTAAGAGCGCGCGTGTAATGAAAAAAGCGGTTGCAATTCTTGAGCCATATATGGATGCTGAAAAAGCTAAGTCCGGGGTAGGCCGGGTTAAGGGCAAATTTGTAATTGCCACTGTTAAGGGTGACGTGCATGATATCGGGAAAAATATTGTAGGTGTAGTACTTGGCTGTAATGGCTACGATGTTATAGATCTGGGCGTCATGGTAGCATGCGATAATATTCTAAAAACTGCAAAAGATTTAAATGCTAATATCATCGGTCTTAGCGGTCTAATAACACCTTCACTTGATGAAATGATATATAACGCATCTGAAATGGAGAGACAGGGATTTAAAACTCCGCTTCTAATTGGCGGCGCTACAACAAGCAAGGCTCACACCGCAATAAAGATAGCCCCTGCCTACAGTGGCGTTGTTAGTCATGTGCAGGACGCCTCACTAGTAGTAAATGTTTGCAACGATCTACTTAACCCGGAAAAATATGACAAGATTGCAAGCGATCTAGAGATCAAGCATGAAGAGCTACGTAAGTTGCACGCTTCAACTCAACAAAAAACAAAATATATACCAATTGAAAAAGCCCGTTCAAAAGGATTCAAAAGTGACTGGGCAAAAACAAGAATCGACGTTCCAGAAAAAATAGGGGCCGAAGTAATTGAAGTACCCGTTGAAGAAATCATTCCCTACATAGATTGGTCTCCATTATTTTGGGTATGGGAACTTAAGGGCTCGTATCCGAAGATATTAGAACACAAGAAATGGGGAGAGCAAGCAAAGACTATTTTTGAAGATGCTCAAAACTTACTTACACAAATCGTCAAAGAGAAACGATTTAGACCAAGAGCCGTAATATCATTTTGGCCGGCAAATAGCTCTGGCGATGATATAGAAATTTACTCAGACAACTCGAGGACTGAAGTGATTTCAAAATTCTATACTCTCCGCCAGCAAAAGGAAAAGGGAGACAGTGAGACATACATTGCTCTCTCTGACTTTGTAGCGCCAAAAGAATCTGGAAGAGAAGATTATATCGGAGGATTTGTAGTAACTTCCGGTGAAGAAGTCGAAGAATTTTCAGATACTTTTAAAGATAACAACGATGATTATTCAGCCATCATGGTACAAGCAATCGGAGACCGTATTGCCGAAGCACTTGCCGAAATGATGCATAAGAGAGTCAGGGACAAATGGGGATATGGAGATGATGAAAATCTATCACCCCAGGATTTAATAAAAGAAAAATATAGAGGCATCAGACCTGCTCCAGGTTATCCATCATACCCTGATCATACCGAGAAAGGGGCTCTCTGGAAATTACTCGATGCTGAGAAGAAGATTGGAGTTGAGCTTACAGAGAATTATGCTATTTATCCCCCAAGCTCAGTAGCCGGTCTTTACTTTGCTCACCCGGAATCAAAATACTTCCACTTAGGGCTAATTGATAGAGATCAGGTCGTAGATTTTGCCAAACGTAAAGGTATATCAAGAGAAGAAGCAGAGAGATGGCTCAGACCTAATTTAGGTTATGACTCATCATCCAGCAAACAAGCAGTTTGAGATGGACTAACTATCATTTTTTAATCAGTTAAGATTTTCTAATATTGAAACCAATTCTCTTACAAATCTAGAGCGGGGAATAACGATATCAAAACCTGCTTGGATTCCCTCTTTCTTTAGCTTGTCCTCAACATGAGGCAAGTAAGCTAGTGTTGAGACGTTCTTTAATTCTTGAGAAGATTTAAGCTCTCTTATAAGTTCAAGCGGTTTTAACTTTCTTGAGTTCAAATCAAAGATTATTAGGGTAGGGGGGTCAATCTTTATATTCTCAATGAATCCGTTGGCATTCTTAATGAAATCCAATCTCACACCACTCGATTTTGCTGCTTCTTTTATCTTAGATGCAAAAAAGATATCATCAAGCACTGCAACAACCCTTGTCTCTCTGGTATCACTCATTTAATATACTCCTTCTAAAAGTAATTCTATATCAAATCATTCCTGTCTACAAAGAGGATAAGATTATGAGAAACTCTAACATTAACACGATATTTTTTGATGCCGCAGACACGCTATTTTTTATTAAACAAGGTCTGGGGAATACATACGCATCCGTGGCGAAGAAACACGGCGGAAATCCTGATCCCAATCACCTTAGAAAGGCTTTTTCGAAAGCCTTTACATCCGCGCCTCCTCTGGCATTTGGAGGCGTTTCTGATGAAGAAAGAAAGGTGCTCGAAAAAAACTATTGGAGAGGTATCGTAGAAAGTGTCTACCAAGAAGTAGGAATGTTTGAGAAGTTCGACGCTCATTTTGATGAACTGTTTGAAGTGTTCAGAAGCGACGCTTGGGAGATATTCCCTGAGACTAAAGAAGTATTAACAACCCTTAAAGAAAAAAATTACAAACTTGGGATCATCTCCAACTTTGACTCAAGAGTATACGATGTAATGAATAACTTGGAGATATATGAGTACTTTGACACTTTTGTGATTTCTAGCGAAGCCGGACACGCTAAACCTGATCCAAATATATTCCACATAGCGCTAAAAGAAATGGGAGCAGATCCAAAGCAATGTCTGCATATAGGAGATAATATTTATAACGATTTCCATGGAGCTCGGGCGCTTGGTATTCAAGCACTGTTATTAGACAGGGAAAACGAATATGAATCGATCGGGAAACAACACAAAATCAGCAATTTAAAAGAGATTAATGAATTCTTGGATTAAATCGAGAACTTTAAATCTACTTACTTCTTAGCCAACACTTTAGCCGCGTCCTTTGCAAAGTAGGTAAGAATCAAATCAGCTCCCGCTCGCTTTATACTAGTAAGCATTTCCATCATAACAAGCTCCTCGTCAATCCACCCAAGCTTGCCAGCGGCCTTAACCATCGAATACTCTCCACTAACGTTGTAAGCGGCTATAGGATGA
>Ga0307375_10002340_pt1 | contig 19458 bp, 20 predicted proteins | sample TR1MG_FD_202531 | JGI IMG/M metagenome (GOLD analysis project Ga0307375, IMG submission 202531) | Soil microbial communities from Risofladan, Vaasa, Finland - TR-1 | ecosystem: Environmental > Terrestrial > Soil > Coastal area > Acid sulfate soil | place: Finland: Risofladan, Vaasa | collected...
ACCTTGGACACGCCGTAGCGCGTGTCCGGCCGCGGCTGCACCTGGTCGTCGATGAAGCGCTCGCGCCGGTGAAAACCCACCGCATGGTTGGAACTGGCGAACACCACGCGCTTCACGCCCGCGCGCCGCGCCGCCTCGAACACGTTATAGCAACCGACGATGTTCGCCGGCAGGATTACTTCCCACGCATCCTCGACCGCCCTGCCGCCGAGGTGCACCACGCAGTCCACCTCCTGCATCATCGCGTCGCAGGCCGCGGCGTCGCCGATGTCGGCCTGTACCAGCTCCTCGCCCGGCGCGGCCTCGCCCAGCGGCGCGATGTCCGTCAGGCGTAAGCGGTATTTGCCGCGGTAGGCCGCGCGCAGCACGCTGCCGATGGCGCCCGCGGCACCAGTGATCAATATGCGCTTCAATTTGCCTCCGTCGAAGCACGCAGTTTACCCCATGTGCAACGCAATAGTGTTTTCCAATTCAGGTATGAGCCAGAAGGAGCTGTCGGCTGGGTGACTTCGCGAAGTGGGTTGAAGGTTTAAAGGAGTTAGTGTAAAGGATTGCGTTCGAGGTGGTGGGCCTGCGGTGGAGGCTTGTTTTTGATTTTGGTTTTTAAGGGCATATTTATGTCGGGTTAGGGGTTTGGCGCCCGCAGGGCTTCCGGCTGGCCGATTGCGTAGCAATTGGTCTGCCCGGCAAGCGCAGCGCGGCAGTTGGCGGATCGGCTGGAGAGCTAGGCCCGACGTTGGGGTCTTACAAAGCGGGCGAACAGTTCGTTCTTGGCCCACTGCATTGCTTGCGCCGCCGCCAAGTCGGTTTGTGACTTCGCTTGAGCTTGCAAGGCTGCTAACGTGATGCCGATCTTGAAGGTGACCAAGTCTTGCGCACCCAGTTGCGCCAAACGCTCCAGTGGCGTCTTCACGTCCTCATGCTTGTAGCGCTTGACGGTCTTGCCCTTGGTGTTGGTGATGGACGTCGCAAACAGGCACGGGCGATGCAAATTGAGCCAGGGATTGAACGTTTCCTGATAGAACGCATTGATCGGTTTGGCGTACTGCTGCGGGATATGGTCGTCCCCCAGGGGGACTTCCTTCGGGGCGTAGCCCATGTGTTTGCGCACCACGCTGGCATTCTTGCTCTCGGTCAACGCGTTGTCATTGCTTTGGCGCGAGCGTGATTTGGTTTGCTCGATGCGCAGCTTCTCCAGCAGCTTGGCGACCTGATGGTTGATGTACTCCGAGCCGTTATCGGAGTGAAAGCCCAAGATCACAAACGGAAACTGAGCCATGATCAAGGCCAGCACTGGCAACAGATACGCCTCGCTGAGGCCCGGCACGCAGGCCTGGACCTGCCACTGGCTCACCGCATCCACACAGGTGATGTGATACACTCCCTTAATGCCATCCAGATCGCCCTAGTGGACGGTATCAATGCGCACAAAGCCGGCACGCCCCTCGGGGCCGGGGGCTTTGCGCACCCCGATGGCATTGCACACCGGGCGGGTCTTGGTAAAGTTCTTGCGCCGGACCTGATAGCCAGCGCTCTTGCGCAGGTTGTACAGGTGCGAGACCGACAGCGTGGCCAAGCGCTCGTAGCGCAGATCGCCATAGTCCCGGTAGGCGCGCTGCAGAAGGTGCGCGATGGCCGGGCCACAAACGTCCTCATTGGCCTTGTCCATCTCGACGAGTAATTCAATATCGATCCCCAGGTATTTGCGCGCGAAGGGTACGGCAGGCGCGCGGTAGCGCTTGGCCAGGGGGGGCCTCGGCCAGCCGGTTGCGCTGCCACTGGGTCACCAGTCGGGTGACCTGAGCCCGGCTGTAGCCGCTGGTGTGCCGCAGGTACTTCAGCAGCACTGCGCGCTCACGCTTGTTGCCTCGCGGGTAGTCAAAGCGTTTGAGCACGCGACTGATGTGCTCATAGCGCGCGCCGTCCTCTGCTACGGCCGAGAACTCGATGGGCGCACTGGCGCTGAGAAATTGCTCGATCTGCTCAATCGTGCACAGCCGCGTTTCGTTCATGTTGATCACCATCCTTGCGATGATCAACCCAATCTTCAATTCGACCCCTGAATTCCCCTTCAGGCTCATTCCTCGTTGGAAATACAGGCCTCGTTCAGGCTCATACCACGTTGGACAAGGCTCGACCTTGGACAAGGCTCGACCTGGACAAGGCTCGACCTTGACGCAGAGGTAACGAGCGCGATAACATTAGATGTGATCGTTGACCAGATCAAGCCCGTCATCGCGCACTATCGGAGTGGCGATATTGAAGCGGCGATTGCGGCCTAGATACGAGTATTGCCTGCAGTGAATCATGAAAACCGTCAGTGCGGGTGGCGTTCTTGCAAGGCCGCCATGGTCGAAGGTGGCATCATCAAGTCCGAATTTTGTCGGCATCCGATTGAGCCATTGCATCCGGCAATCAGGCCGCGGTTGATCAGTCTTATCAGGCCGCTTGATCCGGTCGTTCTCAAATGGGGACTATGAAAATGCTCACTGGAAGAAACCTTATTAATGGCCAATGGATGGGTTCCGACGAGGTCGTGAACAGCGCGGACCTTGTTGGTGTTGCCTTTGCGCAAGCATCAGCTGATCAGGTCAACATGGCCTGCAATGCGGCGCGTGCTGCCTTTCGGCCATACGCCAGTACGCCGGACGGCAAACGCGCCATGTTTCTACGAGCCATCGCTGACGAAATCGATGCGTCGGCACAGGTTATAGCAAAGGTCGGTCCGCTTGAGACGGGACTCCCCGCCGCACGATTTGACGGTGAACGCGCGCGCACCACAGGCCAACTGAAGCTGTTTTCCGAGATGATCGAAAGAGGCGAGCATCTCGACTCTCGCAAGGATGAGGCATTGCCAGACAGGCAGCCACTGCCGCGCACCGAACTGCGGCTGATACACCGACCGATTGGACCTGTCGTCGTCTTCGGCGCCTCGAACTTTCCATTGGCCTTCTCCACGGCTGGAGGGGATACTGCTTCGGCGCTTGGTGCAGGTTGCCCGGTCATCGTCAAAGGTCACTCGGCACATTCCGGCGTTGCGGAACTTGTGGGGCAGGCAATACAGCGAGCAGCCGAAAGGACAGCCATGCCGCGAGGAACTTTCCAGATGTTGCAGGGCGCCGGAAGGGTAGTCGGACAGGCGCTGGTGCAGCATCCAGAGATTCGCGCCGTTGGGTTCACCGGTTCGCAGGCTGGTGGCAGGGCGCTGTACAATCTCTGCCATTCCCGACCTGCGCCAATCCCCTTCTATGGCGAGCTAGGCTCGATCAATCCTGTCTTCCTGTTGCCGACTGCGCTGCATAATCGTGCCCCGATGATGGGTGAAGGTTGGGCCATGTCGCTTGTCCTTGGTGCTGGTCAGTTCTGTACCAATCCTGGTGTGGTGATTGCGATCAAGGGCGAACGGTTCACGGCATTTGAAGAGGCGGCGGTTGCCGCACTGAAAAAGGTGGCCGCGCAGAAGATGCTTAGCGACGGAATCCATGCCGCTTATGTAGCTGGTGTGAAGAACTTCAGTGCACTGATGAAAGAGGTCGGGTCATGCGGTGTCAGTGACCAGCCCCGTCATGCATTGCCAGCAGCTTTTCGGATCGATGCGAAAACCTGGATGGCGACACCAGCGCTTCAGCACGAAGTGTTCGGCGCTGCAGGTATTCTGGTCGAGTGCGACGATCTGGACCAGATGATGGCGTTGGCCGAAGGCCTGGAAGGGCAGCTTACTGCGACTATGCAGTACGACGACGAGGACCTGCCCCTAGCGTCAACGCTGATGCGGGTCTTGGAGGAAAAGGCAGGCCGCTTGCTTTGCAATGGATTTCCGACCGGCGTCGAAGTCTGTTCCGCGATGATGCATGGAGGCCCCTATCCTGCCAGTACCGATGTTCGTTCCACATCTGTCGGAAGTCTGGCCATTCGACGCTGGCTGCGACCCGTGTGTTATCAGAATTTCCCAGACGCGTTGCTCACGTGAGCGTTAGAGAGGGCGAGGGCGTGCGGCCAACACCAAAGAGTGATGGCCTATCTCTAGGGCAATCGCATGAAGGAACATTATTGCAGAGCGACCAATCCGAGGATATGAGCGCGGTAACGATCGTCTGCGCTGGCTTTGAGCCGCTTGGTCTTGGCGCCCACCTTGGTGGTGGGGTCCGCGCGCAGCAGATTGATCGCGATGCGCCGTAGGATAGCAAAGTTTTGCGCCGCGTTCTTTACCCGCGCACGGCACTGATCCTCCCCAAAGGCCACATCGAGCACCCAGTGCATGCTGTTCTCTATCCCCCAGTGCCCCCGAATCGCCTCGCCCAGGCGCTTGGCATCGGCCGCGAGGCTACTGATGTAGTAGCGCCGTTCGGTGCTGCTGTGCCCGCCGATCTGACGGGTCGATTCGATCATCGCCACCGAGCGCAGTCCATACCAACGCTCGCGCTGCTCCAGCCATCGGATATCCTCACTCGCCACGCAACGCCGGGTCTCGATACGGCCGTGGTCTTTGCCAATCTCGGTGTACTCGTCAAAGCGCACCGTCTTGCCATCAATGGCTACCACTTTGCCTTCGAGCCCCTGACACAGCCCACCCACCCAGCGAATGAAGCAAGCTTCGAAGTGCTTGGCATCGAGCATCGCGAATACCCGTCCGAACGTGTCATGCGAGGGCACACCGTTGGCCACCTACGCCCATCTCGCGCGCCTGGAGCGCGCGGGGATCACGTTTATCACACTCAGGCGCCGCTCTGCCGCGCTACTGGCCGAAATCGAGGGCTTGGCACCCTCGGCCTGGCGCCGTGTGACCCTCAATGTGCCGGCACGCAAGTACAAGACGCCGCGCGTGTTCGAGCAGCCAGTGGAACTCGCCGGGGCCACCTTCCGCCAACTCTTTGTGCTCGATCTGGGGCATGAGGAACCGACGATCCTCCTCACCAACGACCGGGATACAACCCAGGCCAAACTCATCACCCGCTACGCGCAACGCATGCTCATTGAGAACGCGCTCTCCGACGCGGTGCGATTCTTCCACATGGATGCGCTTTCCTCGGCGATCGGCCTCAAAGTGGATTTCGATATGGCTCTCTTGGTAATCGCCAGCGGACTCTATCGCCTGTTCGCGCGGCGCATGCGCGGTTATGCTGATGCGCAGGCGCGTCACATCTTCCGTGATCTCATCGACACCCCCGCCGATGTGAGCATCTCTGCAGGCGAGGTGCACGTGCACTTCCACCGTCGCGTTCACCTGCCGATCATCCTCTCTTCTGGTATTCTGAACCCTCCAGTGAAAGTGCCCTGGTGGCACGATCACACACTAATCCAGCCCATTTGCAATTCCAATTATCATGCGCTCTTTTTACCTCGATTGTTCAATATTGAAGCGGGTCGGTATGCCGAACTCAGCGGACTTGGCTTTTGACCGGGTTAATGAGTACGCCGATGGTCGCAATTTCGATCTCGATCCGGTCACCGTCTTCCAACGTGAACTCGTTGGGCGGGACGGCGCAGGTGCCCGTGAGCAGTACTGTGCCGTCGAATATGACATTGTCTCTGCACAAGTAAGAGACAAGTTCGTCAAATGTTCTCTTCAACTGGCTCGTGTTGGCGTGTTCCTCGACGACTTTCTTTCCGTCGCGAAAAATTCTACAAACAATTTCAAATCCATATGGATCCTTCACGGCTTCGTTCAATCGAATGGCCGGGCCGATCGAGCACGAGTTCTTCCAGATCTTCGCTTGCGGTAGGTAGAGCGGGTTCTCGCCCTCAATATCTCGACTGCTCATATCATTGCCGATCGTGTAGCCTAGAATTCTGCCAGCCCTGTCTATCACGAGACCCACCTCTGGTTCTGGTATCTGCCATTTGGAGTCGCTGCGCAGAAATACCGGCTCGTTTGGGCCGACTGTTCGGGCCGCTGTCGATTTGAAGAAGATTTCCGGGCGCACAGCGTCATAGACTTTATCGTAGATCGTGACGGCACCCATCTTACCTTCGGTCGATTCGTAGTCTCTTGCTTGGCGACTACGCTCGTAAGTCACGCCCGCTGCCCACACTTCCGGGGCAACGATCGGGACCAGCAAATTCAACCTTTCCAATGGGACGTCCAGCGCACACGCTTTGCCTATAAACTCTTGAACCAGGGCAAGCGGTGTAATTCCCCGCTTGTCGGCGTTAGCGACCAGATCCATGAAATCCAGATAGGGCAACGGATATATCTCGGAATTGTCGGTCACTGCTCCGAGCATGGCTTCGGATTTATTGTTGGCAAATCGAATTACACGCATGACGACCCTTCAAATCTACATTGATAACGTTTCCAAGCCCTCTTGGCGCTTAGTCTCGCAGTTGCCGCACCGATTGGTCAGACATCCGATACCCTCCCGACCCCGGCGCCTGTGAGATCTTCATCATTGTGTCCCGCCATATCCATTGTCCCGCCGATCTTAGCCATTAGGTCAGAGACTTTGTCACATGCCATCAATGCATCACGGTCATACGATTGTCCATTTGGTTGGACGTCATCGGACGGAATTTCCCGGGCATAACAACGCGGCACAGCGCTTCGGCAAAGAAGAAATCGCCGAACATCGTGGCACTATCGACGCCCTCGTTGTGAGGCTTCGAATAGCAGGAGTGCTTCAACAGTCCGCGGTGCGATGCCTCGCTTGCGAACTCGTCACGGCACAAGGTTTCAAGCATGGACAGTCCGTAACCGGTCCACTTGGCCGCTGCGGGCGGATCCGGATGCAGTCGCCCGAGTTCCAGCAAGGCCGACGATACCACCGCGGCCGCGGCAGTATCCTTGAACCGGGCATCGGCACCCGTTGCATCGAAGTCCCATGGCGGCACCAGGCGCCCGTCGAGACGACTGATGTAATAAGCCGCCAGTCGCTCGGCCAAATCCAAATACCTGCGCTTGCCGGTTTCGCGCGCCGAGCTTACGTAGCCGTAAATTGCCCAGCCCTGGCCGCGGCTCCAGGCCGACTCATCCGAAGCACCTTGAAAGGTGTATCCGCGTTTGCGTTCTCCGGTAACGACGTCATATTCGACTGCATGGTAGGTCGAATCGTCACCGCGAATAAACGCCTTGGCAGTCATGTCGGCATGTGCGTCGGCAGCCAGCCGGTAGCTGCTGTCGCCGCTGTAATTTGTGGCCCAATACAGCAGCGACAGATTCGCCATTGTGTCGATAGCGGAACTACAGCGACCGCGTGCATCGATTAGCGGTCCCCAGGACGCCAGATACGCACCGCTGCGTGTAATCACCAAGCGGGCGCGCAGCTTGTCTGCCGCCACCAGCGCAATGTCCCCATACCAGCGGTCGCCGGTAATTTCGAAACCAGGGACCGCACTGCTGTCGAAAATGAAACCAATGTCGTGTGTATTCGGATCTTCGGCACGTTGCGCCACCAAACGCATTCTTTCGCGGGCCCAGACCAGGTACTTTTGATCGCTGGTGTGTCGATAAGACACGAGCAGCAAGCCGACCCAAAAGCCGCACAGCCAGTTTCCATGGCTCCAGGAAGATCCGGTGTAGCCTGCGGACAGAGACGCTGGCAGGCGGATCCAGGAGCCGTCGGGCGCTGTTACGTGGGGGAATTCAACGCCCAGAGTCGGCTCGTCTTCTGCGACCTTTTTAGCCATCTGGTCGAGCCTGCTGCAAAAAAGCTCGCGTTGCGCAGCGGTGATCTCGATCCTGTTTGTGATGTCGTTCGGCATTCTTATCTCCGGGTAGCCTTCAGGCGGCCAGGCCCGCCAGGGCCTTTTCTGTGGCTGCAACCACCCCCTCTACCATTGCGCGTTCGGCGCCGCTCAGCGGCAGCCGCGGGGCACGGACCCACTCGCTGCCGTGGCCTTTCAGTTGCGCGGCGAGCTTGATGTACTGCACGAGCTTCGGCTTGGTATCCAGATGGAAAATTGGCGTCAGCACGCGGTACAGTGCGCGCGCTTGCGCCCATTTTCCGGCGGCGGCGAGTCCCAGCAACTGTGCCGATTCCTGCGGATAGACATTGGCCATGCCCGACACCCATGCGGTCACGCCGAGGACCGCGCTCTCCAGGATCAGATCGTCGACACCGCAAACGACTTCGTAACGGTGGCCAACCAGATTGTAGATGTCGGTGACGCGGCGCACATCATAGGATTCTTCTTTGATTGCGACCAACGTCGGGCAGTCAACCAGGCGCTGCAGAATCTCCGGCGTCACGTCCACGCCGTAACCGATCGGATTGTTGTAGATCAGGATCGGCAGCGCGCTGGCCTGCGCTACGCTGCGGTAATGGGCCTCGGTTTCGGCAGCATCGCACTTATAGCCGATTGCCGGGAACAGCATCAGACCGTCGATCTTCAGCTGCTCGCATTTCTTCGCGTACTCCGCTCCTTGGGCCGTGGTGAACTCAGCCACGCCTGATAGAACCGGCACCCTGCCGCGTACCGATTCCAGCGCAGCGCGCAACACATTCAGTTTTTCATCCGGACGCAACGCACTGTTTTCTCCCACCATGCCCATCATCACGACGCCGCGTACGCCGCCGTCGATCATTCGCTCAATACCTTTCTGGGTCGCATCGAGATCGAGCGCGCCATCTTGCTTCATCTGGGTGGTGACGGCAGGAAATACGCCGGTCCATTGCATGGCTTGTATCCTTTCCAATAGTTGAAGAACTTAGATTGCCTGCCGGCATGCGACGTTCAAATTTCACTTCGCGAGGAATTGCATTTGACAGGCCGGAGACGAAGCCAACAATGCTAACCACGATGTTCTTAATCACAATATCGTCGGTCCGGCAAACAGCACGAATCAATTGGCGACCACGTTGCTGTTCTAGCCGACTTCTCTACCCGCGACCGCTAACCATGAAACTGCGCGTTTCAGCGCTCATCCCTCGCTCGCGTGCGGCGGCCGGGCGAAGGATATCTCCTTCAACGCCGAGCGGCCGTCGAGCACCCTAGTGCCGTCCTGCTTCGTGACCACGGTCTCGAGCACCAGCACACGTTTCGCCGCCTTCACCTCGACTACCGTCACCGTAGCTGTGAGCGTGTCGCCTATGTGTACCGGCGCGCGGAAGTTGAGTTCCTGGCCGAGATAGACGAAGCCCGGGCCGGTGAGGTTGGTGTGGGTGGCCGAAACGATCGCGCCGGTAAGCAGTCCGTGGGAGACCCGCCTACCGAACGGCGTGGTGGCGGCAAACTCGGCATCCAGGTGGAGGGGATTGAGATCGCCCGAAATCTGAGCGAACCGGTCCACGGCGTCCGCGGTGATGGTGCACACCGTCACCTCGCAGGTACCCGTGCCCAGGTCCTCAATCCGCCGCATCGCGCTCGCTTCGGGGCTGAGTCCCCACCCTGACCACCCCATCGGCGACAAGGCGTTCAATGTACTCGTCGCTAAAGCCGTATTCGGCCAACACCTCGCGGGTGTGCTCGCCCATGGCCGGCGGCAGGCGGCGCAGCGCCGGCGCCTGGCCGTCATAGCGCACCGGGTGGGCGAGCAGACGCACGAGACCGGCCTGCGGGTGGACCACGTCCATGATCATCCGGTTCCACGCAACCTGCGGATCCTTCTCCACGTCGGCGTACTCGTTCACCGGCGCGTACCAGATGTCCTGGGCATCGAACAACGGTCCCCATTCGGCGCTGGTGCGCGTGCCAAGCGTCCGAGCGACGATGCCGTTGACCTCCTCGCGCCGATCCACCTGGTCCCGATCGGTGTAGTGCTCCAGTTCCGGCGCGCCCAGCGCCTGTTTGAGTTTGGCCAGCGTGGTGAGCGAGATCGCGATCCAGCCGTCGCGAGTGCGATACACGCCGTAGGGCGCAGGATGGAAGCGGCTACCCATCGCCGGTTTGCTGCGCGCCCAGAGCGGGCCGGTGTTGAGGTAATAGGTTAGCGGCTCGATCTGCAGATCGAGCGCTGCGTTCAGCATATTGCTCTCGATCTGGCTGCCCTGACCGGTGCGCTCTCGGTTGTAGAGCGCGGCGGCGATGCCGAAGGCGGCGAGCGTCGCCGAGTGCTGGTCGACGATCGACGCACCCACCGGCGTAGGCGGCGCTTCCCGCTCGCCGCTCAGCATCGCCATTCCGCTCAGGCACTGGAGCAGCATATCCTGGCCCGGGCGGTCAAGATAGGGCCCGTCCGGGCCGTAGCCGGTACATGAACAGTAAATTAGCCGGGGATTGATCGCCTTAAGCGTTTCATAGCCGAAGCCCAGGCGCTGCATTACGCCGGGCCGGTAGTTCTCCACCAGCACGTCTGTCTCCTGCACCAGACGGTGCACAATGCGCCGAGCTTCCTCCGCACGCAGGTCGATCGACAGGCTGCGCTGGTTACGGTTGGCGAGCAGGTAGAAGACGCTCACGCCGTCAATAAATGCGTCGGCGCCCGACCAGTGGCGCTCCCAGGCGCCCTTCGGCGGCTCGATCTTGATTACGTCGGCGCCCAGGTCGGCCAGCATCTGCACCGCCGAGGGCCCCTGCAGAAAGTGGGTAAAACTCAGGACCTTGACATTCTTGAACATGGCGGTGAACTCGCAGGCGAACCGGCAACTCAGGCGAGCAGGTGTCGCGAGATGATCATGCGCTGGATCTCGGAGGTGCCCTCCACGATCTCCAGCACCTTGGCGTCGCCGAAAGCGCGCGACACGGCGAACTCGCTCATGATCCCGTAGCCACCATGGATCTGGATGGCCTGGTGCGCCGCCTCCATGGCCTTCTCGGTGGCGAACAGCTTGGCCATCGACGCCTCCTGATCAAAGGGCTTGCCCAGGTCCTTCAACTGCGCCGCGTGGTAGAGCATCAGGCGAGCAGCATGGGCGTGTGTTGCCATGTCGGCGAGCTTGAACTGCAGCGCCTGGAAGCTTGCAAGGGCTTTGCCGAAGGCTTTGCGTTCCTTCATGTAGGCGGTCGAGCGGTCGAGCGATCCTTGCAGGATGCCCAAGGCCATGGAGCCTATCAGTATGCGTCCGGTATTTATCGTCGCAAGCGTCTGGCGCAGGCCCGCTCCGCGCTCGCCCAGCAGATTCTCGCGCGGGAGCCTGCAGTCCTCGAAAAACAATCCCCAAGTGCTGGAAGCTCGCCAGCCGATCTTGTTCAGCTTGCGCCCGTAGGTGAAGCCCGGCGTGCCGTGCGGCAAAATGAAGTTGGAAATCTCACTGCGGCCGTCGGGCTTCTTGCCGGTGATGGCTGCGATAACCACCGGTCCGGTCACGTCGGTGCCCGAGTTGCTGATGAAAATCTTCGAGCCGTTGATGACCCACTGCTCGCCCGCTTCCACCGCGCGGGTCTGGATCGCGGCGGCGTCCGACCCGGCGTTTGGCTCGGTCAGACCGATGGCGCCGATCTTGCGGCCATTGAGAATGGGGCGCAGATACTGCTCCTTTTGCGCCGAAGTGCCAAAATTGTTGATCAGGCTGGCGACCGTGGAATTGGCCATTACGGAGTTGGCTACCGCGCAATCTACCCGCGCGAGTTCCTCCAGCACGATGGCGAAGGAAACCCAACTGCCCCCGCCGCCGCCGTAATTCTCCGGATAGGGCAGCCCGGTGAAGCCCAGCTCGCTCACCTCGCGCCAGATTTGATAAGGGAACGCCTGCTCCTCCCACAGCGCCTCGGACACCGGCCCAATCTCGGCCTCCGCGAAGCGGCGCACGGCGGTGCGGATCGTCTCTTGCTCTTCGAGCATACCCGACAACATGGTGTTCATTTTCATTCTCCCGATCCTCAGAGGACCTTCAGGTAGGTGCGACCATCGGCGACGACGGTGCCTTCGTGGTTGGTGACTGCGGCCTTGAAGATGCAGGTGTTGTTCTCGTCGTCCTTCTCGATGAGATCGAGGCGCGCGGTGAGGGTATCACCGGCATACGCTGGAGCCCTGAACGTAATGTCGTAGCGATACGAGACGGCGCCCGGATGGGGCGCACGCGCCGCCATGTGCCCCATCACCGCGGACAGGAAGCCCACCGACAGCGAGCCTTGGGCGATGCGCTTGCCAAAGCGCGTCGTCTTGGCATACTCCTCGTTCAGATGCACGGCATAGAAGTCGCCGACGATGCCGGCCAAGCCGTAGATGTCATACTCGCTCACCGTCTTGGCCACTTCACCGTGGTCGCCGACGGCGTACAGGTCCATGTGGGCACGTTTCGTCATGCTTGCGTTTCCTCGCCTGCCTCGGGCGCGGGAATGGCCGTCCTTACTGGTTCTGCGAATAGTGTCATCGAATTGCTAGGTCGGTTTCCGGATCAAAAAAACATAATTGCTCACAGGGTACTGACAGCTGAAGCGTGTCGCCCACTGCCAATGGCAATTTCGGATCGACGCGCGCGACCGTCATGGTCGAATCGCCCAGGCGTACCTCGAGCACGATTTCGGAGCCGAGTTGTTCAATGACCTCGATCTCGGCCGTGCCGATTGAATTCCTATCGGTTGCGTTGATCGACAGATGCTCCGGACGAACGCCGAGAGTAACAGCGCGATCCCTCCACGCGGAAAGTGCAGCTTTGTGCGCCTCGCTGACGTGGGTCCGCAGGAACGGCATTTCCGCAATTAATTCGCCGTCCTTCGAGCGAATCATGACCTCGAAGAAATTCATAGATGGCGCACCGATAAAGCCGGCTACGAATTTATTGGCCGGTTCGCCGTACACTTGCAGGGGCGTGCCACATTGCTGGATGCGGCCGTCTTTCATGACGACCACGCGATCGCCAAGCGTCATTGCCTCGACCTGATCGTGGGTAACGAATACGGAAGTGGTCGGCACGCGCGCGCGCAGACGCTTGATCTCGATACGCATTTGCGCGCGTAGTTTCGCGTCCAGGTTGGAAAGGGGCTCATCGAATAAAAAGACTTTCGGATTGCGCACAATGCAGCGGCCCAGCGCAACACGCTGCTGCTGGCCGCCCGACAACTGGCGCGGTTTGCGCTGCATCAGCTCACCTAGGCCAAGAATATCAGCCGCGCGGTCAATGGAACTCTTGATGTCCGCCTCATTAATTTTCTTATTGCGCAGACCAAAGGCCAGATTGTCGTAAACAGTCATATGCAGATATAGCGCATAGTTTTGAAAAACCATCGCCACATCGCGATCCTTCGGCAGCAGATCGTTGACGACCTGGTCGCCTATGCGAATTTCACCGCTGCTGATGTCTTCCAGACCAGCAATCATGCGCAGCGTCGTCGACTTGCCGCAGCCCGATGGGCCTACGAGAACGATGAATTCCTTGTCCGCGATTATCAGGTCGACATCTTTGACGGCGTGCTGCATGGCGCCGTAATGCTTGTTCAGCTTACTAAGAGAAATTCGACTCATCGCAAACGCCCTCGTCGATTAGAGACGCGCCGCAATCCCTTGCGGCGCGGGTGGTTGAACTACTTACTGACTGCAGCGTTATGAACAAGCTTTGCGCCTTCGGCAAGAACCTCCGGAATATCGGCACGATCGCCGGTAACGGCCTTGGTTACCGTGTCGTTATAGGCCTTGTGCACAGCCGACCAGTTCGCGAAATAATAAGCGGCGTGAATTTTGTGGGGGCTGTCGAGATAATACTTTAGGAGCTTTTGCATAAAGGGATCGGTTTTGGCGATCTTGGCCCACAGCGTCGCATTCGGCGGAGGAGCGCCGGTTTTTTCCCAAAGAGCGATCTGGCCGGCCTCATCGGTCATTATGTCCGACAGCATTTCCTTCGCCAGTGCCTTGCGTGCTGCTGGAATTGCCTTTGGAATAGCCCACCCCCAGAGATCATCCCAGTTAGTGACATACTTGCCCATCGGGCCGAGCGGAAACTGCGCTATACCGACTTTTCCAGCAACCTTGGATTTGGCCGGATTATTGAAATCGTTCCAGTACGTCGTGTCCGCAACCGTGAAGGCTGCGTTACCGGCCGTGAACACGGCATTTGCCTCGTTGCGCCCATAGACAGGCATGCCAGGCGGACTGATCTTGTATTTGTGGAGCGCATCCCACCAGAACTCAACGGCTTGGCGCGCACATGGATCATTGAAGGAGCTTGTCCAGTTATTCTTGGCCAGTACCGCATTGTCGCGACTGCCGAACGGCTTCATGACATCGCAGCTATTGTTCCACAATGTCCAAAGCGACGTGTTCCAGTCGGAGTTCCGGTCCATACCTCCCACAAAACCATACTTGACCTTGCCTTCGGCCTGCAACTTCATGCTGATAGCTACCAGTTGTTTCCAGGTTTTGGGCAGTTCACTTTTCTTGACCAGGTCCGTGCGGTAAAAAAAAGCGCCAAAGGTCTCACCCATCGGCACCACTGTGTTCTGGCCGTCCTTGTTGTCAAAGATGATTGGATCCAAGCTCCACTTGTCGGCATATTTCAGGCCGGGTACATCGTTCAGCGGTTCAAGCAATTGTGCCCATAACTGCCCCCAATCGTCGTTGTGCCAGATGACGTCATACTGGTCTGAGCCCGACGTCAATGATGCCGTCATCTTTTCGACATAGACGCCATACGAATTTGGGACCTTGACGATCTTGACGTTGTGTTTTTCTCCCCATTTCACCATCATGTCGATTGACGCCTCTTGCAACGGGTTAGGTTGATAGGCGATGCGCAATTCCTTTTGTTGCGCGATTGCGCTACCCCAACTACCGGCGAGTAGCGAGAGTCCGGCGGCGCAGGCTATAGCCCATTGTTTCGCCTTAGTCATATCCATCTCCTTATCGTTAAATTAACATGGTGTTTCTAACCCCATTTAATGACAGTGCGAGCCTGTTCATCTGCCGTGCTCTCGCTACTGCCGCTAAACACTAAATCTTGAGCCCGCGGATAACGTATTTTTGTCCGAACAGCGTGAGCAGAAACGCGGGCACCAGCGCCAGTACCGCAGTGGCGGCCATTAGATTCCACTGCATGCCCATTTCAGATACGAATTGCGTCATGACCACAGTGATGATCGGTATATGCTGGCCAGTAAGAATCAGAGCAAACAGGAACTCGTTCCACGAGAACAACCAACTCAGCACCGAAAGTGCCGCAATTGCCGGGATCGCCGACGGTACCGCGACACGCAAAAATGCTCCCCAGCGCGTGCAGCCATCGATCAGCGCGGCCTGTTCCATGGATGGATCGATGCCGTCGAAAAAGCCTTTCATCAGCCACGAGAAAAAGCAAATGTGCACGGCAATATGCGGCAACAGTAACCCGGCGTAGGTGTCGTACAAGCCATAGCGTTGTTCGACGAAATAAAGCGGTAACACCCAGGTAACGAACGGCACAGTACGCAAGGCATAAATGACACCAAACCAGCCGCTGGCAATCGGGCCACGAAAGCGCGACAGCATGTAGCCACTTGAAACGGTCACCAGAATGGAAAAAACCGTCGCAACCGTGGCGACTATGGCGCTGTTGATAAACGCATGGACGAGGCGACCGTTTGCGAGCACCTGACCGAAGTTGCTAAGCGTAAAGTCCAACCCCTTGTATACGTAATACACACCCGACTGCGGCCGAAATGAAGTGAGGATCAGCCACAGAATTGGAAACGCAAATAGAAAGCACACCACCGACAGGGTCAGCGCAAAAGAAATGCGTCGCGCGCCGGGGGCGAACGAGTCGAAGAACCGTCGCTGTAGCGTGTTCATCAGGACACCTTTCGAACGCGGTCAAGAATGCGATAGAACACTAGCCCTAACACGAGAATGAGCAAGGCGCCAATGATAGCCGCCGCCGAGCCCTTGCCGAAGTTAAGAAATACAAAGGCATTCTCATAAGCATAAATACTGAACAATTCGGTCTCGCGCGCAGGACCGCCGCCCGTCAACGCCCAGACCGTATCAAAGGTTCGAAACGCATCGATTGCGCGAATCACGACGCACACGATGATCACCGGTCGCAGCATCGGCAAAGTAAGATAGCGGAATACCCGCCATGCCGTGGTGCCGTCGATCGCAGCGGCCTCGAAAGGCTCTTTTGGCAAACTCTGCAGGCCCGCCAAGAGCAACAACGTAAACCAAGGCGTCCAGAGCCAGACATCGGTCAGCACAATGACGGAAAAAGCGCTCCAGCGCTGCACCAGCCATGGCTGGGCTTCACCACCGAGTGCTTCCAAAACCACATTGACGATGCCGAACTGATCGTTAAACATCCAGCGCACCATGATGGCCGCGATCACGGGCGCCACCATCAGCGGCAACAGCAGTATCGTTTTAGCCAGTTTTTCTCCGCGAAACGGGCGGTTCAGTACTACCGCCAATGCCATGCCGACAACCAGAGAAATCGTGACGCTGGCGAACATGAATATAAATGTGTTGGGCAACACAATTTTGAGGAACGCCGGATCAGTCAGTACGCTGGCGTAATTCGCGAAGCCAACCCAGGTTTTCTTCGGGTTGTATAACATCCAATCAAGAAAACTCGCCGTGCCCCCGATAAAAATCGGTACGGCTTGAAACAATATCAAGACCGTTACCGCCGGAGCAATCAGCTTTAGCATGAAACGTTGCTGCTCTCCGAACATCCTCTGCCAATTGTTATTTAACTTCATCTATTCGCCTCTCGGAAACGTAGCATGGTCACTTCTTGCCAAGAATCCGGCGTCACACCGATTGATGCGAACACCTGTCCCAACGCGACCGCCAGAACCAGGATGCTGATACGCTTCTGGGGGCAAATGGAATTTCCGCCCAATTTACCTGGCTGGATGAAATAAAGTACTGGACGTACGGGGACGTACGGATTTTCAATGACTTCTCCTTTTTTGGCAGATGGGCCGCCACCTCGTTCAGCGAGTTCTTTCAAATTCCAGATTTTTTTTGACTTACCCTTGGAAAGGAAAGCGCTTTCACAAATCCTAATACCTTGGCTTTTTTTTGTCAACCTCTCCTTTCTCTTGATTGCGCTTAACTCTACGATGGCCGGCGCAATAGCCTATAACGCTTCACTACTGTCCGGTTAAAACGTGAATAGATTCATTTGATTGCAGTCGCCACCCTGTTCGGATTTGTAGTCACTGCCTGGAAACTCTTGCTGCAAGGGCATCTTCTCGAACAAGGTGACCGACAATATCTGTAGCAAAGTGTAGAGCGAGGCGTCCAGATTGAGGCGCCTCTTGACGATGGCAACGAGGACATAGACCGAAACGGCGATCCAGATTTGCGACTTCACTGCATTCTCGGAATTGCCGTAGAACTTCTTGATACGAAGATGCTGCTTGATCCATTTGAAGAACAATTCCACCTGCCAGCGCGCCTTGTAGAGTGCACAGATTGTACCGGCTCGGATTGTCTGGACACGGTTTTGCAACTCAGGCCGCCTTTCGGATGGCATAGGCCTGACGAGCTTCAAAGGGGGACATGAAGCCCAGTTTTTCGAGACGCCAATGGCGATTGTAACGATCTTTGAACTCGGTGACCGCCACGCGAACTTCTTCGACATTCTTGAAGATGTGCCCGTAAATCGCTTGTTCCTTCAGTGTTCGGTTAAAGCGTTCGGCGACGCCGTTGGTCTGCGGCTCTGCGACGAAGGCGAAGCTCGGTGCGATTCCCCAGAACTTGACTTGGTTGAGGAAGTCATCGGCCGTGTACTGCGTGCCGTGATCCATGCGCAGCGTCAGACCGCGCCCGGCATCGGCGCCGGTCGCGCCGAATTCGGTTTTGAGTCCCTGGGCGATCGGCTGCAGCGCCGCGAAGCGGTTGCCGGTCTTGACGGCATGGATGCCCACGCAGCAGGCATCGAAATGATCCACCGCCGAGAATACCCAGACCCAGCCTTCATCCACGGTCTCGATGCGAATGCCGTCGGTGCCCCACATCTCGTTCGGGCGGCTCGTTTGAATCGAACCCTCGTGCGACACAGGATCGCCCTGGGGCCGGCGATGGGGCGAGAGCAATGCGTTCTCGCGCATCAGGCGCAGCACGCGGGTGCGCGAGACACGAATGCCGCGCAGGATACGCAGGCGCGCCCAGACCTTACGGTGACCCTCTCCGGTGAAAGGCGAGGCTTCAAGATCGGCGCAGATGACAGCCAGGAGCTCGGCGTCGGGCATCTTCGGCTTCGGACCGCGCCGATGCGGGCGCAACGGCACCACCTTGGCCGATTCCAGCGCCTGCTGGGCGTAGATCGTGGAACGGGGAAATTCGAGCACCCTACAGACTCGCTCCAGGCCGTAGGGCTTGCCAGCGCCTGCGGAGATCTCGCGGCTCATCGCGACGACCTCCGGCCGACCAAAGGGCGCTTGACCCGCCTTTCCTTCTGCAAAATCTCGACTTCCATGACCAGTTCACCCAGGCGCCGGTTGGCCTCATCGAGCTGCCGCTCTAGCGGATCGTTCTCGCGTTCCTTGAGGCCTGCGTCAATCCCGGCCAGCGCCCGATCACGCCACTGCTCCAGCTTGTATATCGGCACCGAGACCTCCCGCGAGATGGCATCGACTGGCTCGCCGCGCAATAGGCGCAGGACGACTTCCTTCTTCCGGCCGGCCGACCAGCGTTTCACTTCGGCGGCCGCGCCGGGTTCGCTTCCAGTCGCGCTACGCGCTCCCTCCAGCGACCCCGGCGCAACCCCGCTTGCATCCTTCTCTTTCTGCATATCCGACTCCTTTTCTCAGACACGATTTAACCCCAAATTCGTGTCCAGGAAAATCGGAGGCGGCGCATAGAGTGCACAGATGGTGGCCGCTGGCACCGAGAAGTTGTTGGTGAGGAACACCAGTGTCTTGCCGGTTTCGGGATCCTTGAATCGGATGCGACGCAGATGTTCGGGGTAGTCCTTGCGACTGATGGTGCCGGTGAGCGCGATGATCTGATCGCAGATGATGCCGGTGCTGCGGTCCACCGCAGCCGAATAGAGGCGTTGAAACTGAGTGTTCGACTTGGCGCGTGTGACGAAGAAGGCTTGTGCCTGATGCATCATGTAAAGCCGAGCGAAGTCGAGATAGCCGCGATCGATGACGTAGATCGCACCGGCCTCCAGCACCAGGATGTCGAGTGCTTTGACGTCGCCCAGTTTGCCGTCGGAGATGTGGATGAAGCTGGGAATGTTGCCGCGCAAGTCGAGCAGTGTATGCATCTTCACCGCCGACTTGGTGGTGCGAAACAGTGCCCACGGAAAGAGCGACAGACACAGGTCGATAGTCGTCGAGTCCAATGCGTAGGCGGTGTTCTCCAGTTCGATGCCAAAGCTGTCGCCCGCGTAGAGCTTGCGTGCCTGTGCAATCAAGCGCTGGGCGAATTTGGCATGGATATGCCAGCTTCGTTTCTCGTTGGCATCGGCCAGCGTCGAACGCTTGATCTCCTGTCGCAATCCCATGTGGTAAAGCTTGGTGGCCTGTGCCGACAGACAGACTTCGATGTCGCGCAGGCTCTCGCGGCAGGTCAGTTGTGCGAAGGCCATCACCCGAAACTGCTCGGTGCAGACAAGCGACTTCACGTAGTGGTCGCCACCATGTCGCTCGACGATGCGTGTGAACGTGGTCCAAGGCAGAAAATCCATCAGTTGGGCGAACAGCGTTTTGCCAGTGTTCATGGGC
>Ga0307375_10002341_pt1 | contig 19455 bp, 16 predicted proteins | sample TR1MG_FD_202531 | JGI IMG/M metagenome (GOLD analysis project Ga0307375, IMG submission 202531) | Soil microbial communities from Risofladan, Vaasa, Finland - TR-1 | ecosystem: Environmental > Terrestrial > Soil > Coastal area > Acid sulfate soil | place: Finland: Risofladan, Vaasa | collected...
GCCGTGCCTATTGACTTACGCCGGTCACAATCGCGAACACACTCATGCTGCTCTGCCACATTCATCCCTCTCTGGATCACGGCTGGCGATGAGAGATGCAATGACACCTGCAGCTCTCAATATACTGGCTAGCAGGTTGTATGCCAGGGACACCCTGGTCGTTTTGTATCAAATGCTTACAATCCACTGGCGCGTACAACGCCGAACTTTCTTATCCGGGTTGCGCTTTATGGTGGTGCGTCATCGTTGTGCTGCGCAACAAAATGGAGCGCCCACGATATGAAATGGGAAGATATGCAAGATATTTAGATCGCGTGTTGGTGCGCGAAAGGGATTACCCAGCCCTGCGCATCATTGAGTATCCAGTGGGAGCGGCCACAACCATCAGAATTCGACGCCTTTATTGCAATCCGATATGACTACCGATTAGCGCGCAGTGTGGGAAGTTGGAGACGCGCATGGAACACCAGTTGCGCAGTTTTGTCGCCGTCGCCGAGGCAGGTCACCTGACCCGCGCCTCGGAGAAGCTGCACGTCAGCCAGCCCGCGGTGAGCGGGCAGATCAAGGCGCTCGAGGACGAACTCGATGTCGAGCTGTTCGAGCGCACGCCCGGCGGCATGGAACTCACCTTCGCCGGCCAGCGACTGCTCGCCGATGCGGAAAAGATTCTCGCCGCGGCGCAGGCATTGCGCAACGATGCGAAGCAGTTCAAGGGCAAGGTGGCCGGCAAGGTGAGCGTGGGCACGCTGTCGGATCCAGGACTCATCCGCATCGGCGAATTTCTCGGTGCCACGGTCGAGCGCCATCCGCTGCTGCAGGTGGAGCTGCGCCACGAGATCTCCGGCGCCGCGTTCGCCAAGGTGCGCGACGGCGAACTGGATGCGAGTTTCTATTTCGGCGCGCTCGCGCACCCCGGCGTGGAAGGGCTGCGGCTGCGCGGCATCACCTACCGTGTTGCCGCTCCGGCTGCGTGGAAGAAGCGCGTGGTCGATGCCGACTGGGGAACGATCGCTGCGCTGCCCTGGATCGTCACGCCGCCGATCAGCACCCACTACCAACTGGTGCACGCGCTGTTCGACGAGCACCGCATCGAGCCGACCAAGGTGGTGGAGGCCGACGAAGAGTTCGTCATCGCGAACCTGGTCGCCTCGGGCGTAGGCCTGTCGCTGATTCGCGAAGAATTGGCCCTGGAGAAGCAAGCCGCGGGAGAAATGTGCCTGTGGCGCGATGTGCGCCTGGAAACCGATCTGTGGTTCATTTACCGCGTCGGGCGCAGGAGCGATCCGGCGATCCGCGCCATGCGCGAAGTGCTCGCCGGTACCTGGAAGCTCGGGACGGAGGCGCGCGTGGTGCCCGGCGCGCGCTCGGCGCGAGACGCCAGCTCGCGCGGCAAATCTCTGGCTGTAGCGTCGGCCTAAGCCTTTATGTGCACTATTTCACAAACGTCAATCAAAAGGTATGCACATAGGGTTTGATCTTTAGCGCTATTCGATATTAGACTAATTCTAGAAATTAGATCGGCAGAACCAGAAGCAAATTTCCGAGCCCAGTTCCGAATCCAGCGGAGAACACAAAGGTGTTCCTATGAAAGCGGATGTCACCGATGTTTTCGCGCAAAACCGGCGAATTACGCGCGCACTTAAGACGCTGAGCGCCGGAAACCGCACGCTACTGCGTGCCAGGGACGAACAGGTACTGCTGACCGAGATGTGCCGCATCGCGGTCGAGCACGGTGGGTACCGCCTTGCTATGGTCAATTACGCAATCCAGGACACCTCCAAAAGCGTCCGCACGATGGGGCACTATGGCATCAATAACGGATTCATCGAGGCGCTCAACCTGACCTGGGCCGATACCGAGCGCGGACAAGGCACGGTTGGTATAGCTATCCGATCAGGTAAGCATTGCATATTCCATAGCACTTCCGCTGACCCCCGGTTTCGCCCCTGGCGAGAGGAGGCAATCAAGCACGGATTTCTTTCCCTCATTTCGCTCCCCCTGCACGTAGATAATTCGGTCATTGGAACCTTCACGATACTCGCCGGCGAAGAAGACGCGTTCGACGAAGCCGAGGTGGCGCTCCTAGATGAAGTGGCGGCGGATTTATCGTTCGGGATATCGGTAATTCGTACTCGGGCCAGACAAACCGAAGCAGAGCGGCTCGCGAAACAAGCGCTTACGCACGATGCGGTAACAGGTCTTTTGAACCGCAGTGCATTCTTGATCGAGCTCTCCGACACTATCCGGGCGCACGAACAACGGCCTGAACCCATTACCGTCCTGGTGGTTCGGCTAAGTCGACTGCAAGAGATATACGACGGGTTCGGTTACGACCCGGGATTCGAAGTTCTACGCGAATTGGCCGGCAGATTGAAAGACGTGATGGGTTCAAACGCCCCGTTGGGGCGCTTGCAAAGCGACGAATTCGGTATTTTCCTGCCAGGCCACAACGCTCACGCCGCGTCTATCGCAGCGGGCCGGCTACAAACTACACTTGCAGAATCGGTCAGTGTCGGCCCAATCTCGATCGACGTTGCCGCCAGCATTGGTTCGAGCTTTTATCCCGGACACGGCGATGACGCCGAGATGCTTTTGCGGCGTGCTGCGATAGCTGCGCGAGAAGGTGCGAGAAGGGATTTGCCCTATCACGCCTATGAAGGTACGAGCCAGCGCGAGAACCCGGAACGCCTCGCCCTGGCCGCAGAGCTTCGGCGCGCAATCGACCGGCAAGAGTTGATGTTGTATTACCAACCTAAGGTCGATTTCAACACCGGCCGCATCCTTGGCTCGGAAGCGCTGATTCGCTGGATGCATCCGAAGCGAGGAATGATCCCGCCCCTGCAGTTTATTCCGCTTGCTGAAGAGACCGGCCTCATCCGCCAGATGACCTACGGTATTATCGAGACCGCGGTTCGCCAACAACACGCGTGGGCGCGCCAAGGCCTGACGCTACCAACAGCAGTCAACCTATCGGTCCGAAATCTTTACGACCCACGTCTCATCGACGCATTTTCCGAGCAAATCAGCACTTGGGGTATCGATTCTCAACTGATTGACTTCGAGATTACCGAAAGCGCCCTTGTCGATGACCCGGAGAGCGCCAAGCACGCGCTGTCACTGCTTCGCCAAAAAGGGTCGAGCCTCTATATCGACGATTTCGGCACTGGATATTCGTCGCTGAACTATTTGGTATCGCTACCGGTTCACTTCCTTAAGATCGACCGCACTTTCGTCACTCAAATGAAATCGCGCAAGGAGGCACGCGCTGTCGTCGCTTCGGTGATTTCGATGGCTCACAACCTCGGGTTACAAGTGGTTGCAGAAGGGGTGGAAACGCAAGAAGAAGCTGACACGCTTAAGGCTCTGGGGTGTGATCAGGGACAGGGTTATCTCTTTCACAAACCGCTGCCTCCGTCCGAATATGAAAAACTGCTGCACTGATTGCGGCTTGCAGCGGCGAAAGCGATTGCCGACGCGCTTCCAACAAAACATTGCCGAGCCGCACCGGCAATCCTCGTAGTCCCACCCCTTCCCCTGGTTGGGGAGCGATCACCCAGTGAGAACGCAGACAAACCAGTGCCCACAGTTGGCTATAGATACATTGCCAAAGATAGTTAGAGGTGGCCCGGTTTGTTAGGACAGGTTTTGGGGGTTCTTAGGTGGAGCCCCTGCCGCTGCTTGCGGTTATCCACGGTGCCGCCGCCCGCCCCCTTGAGGCGAGAGGCAGGCGGCGCGGTGGATAACCAGATACGCATCACGCTGCCTGTTTAATCGGTTGGTTGTTGAAGTATGTCATATCCGGCGTTTGGCCATCCAGCGATGAATGGGGGCGCCGCGTGTTGTAGAAGTTGAAGTAGGTCGCCAGCTGTTGCTTGGCGTCACTGACGCTCTCGTAGGCATGCAGATACACATGTTCGTACTTCACACTGCGCCACAGCCGCTCGACAAAGACGTTGTCGAGCCAGCGACCTTTGCCGTCCATGCTGATGCGGATGCCGTTCGCCTTGAGGACGCTAGTGTGTTGATGGGCGAACAGAATTGACCACGTTGCGCGAATTGCTTTGACAACCTAATTTTTGTCCATTTCGCTTTCTCGTCAAGCGTTCGAAGATGATCCGCCCTGGTCAAGCCAGTCGCGCAGTCTGGTCAATCCACGCCGCGCAAACAACATGCGGTGGTAAGCGAAATCCGAGTGCGGAAAACAGACGCCATAATCGGCGGGAGCAGGCTTAAACTCGCCCATGTGATATCTAAATGGAAGCCGGGCATCCCCATAGTTGGGGTGCCCAGCAACGTATCACAATGGCGCGCCTGGCAGGATTCGAACCCACGACCCCTTGGTTCGTAGGGCGTTGTCCGTTGGTAAGTAACTGATTAAATGTAACTCAACTAGACCGTACGTCGCCTATTTTGCCGGACTGGTCCTAACAAAGTCACGCAAATCTCACGCAATGCGCGCAAGTGGAATGTGCAGCGTCATGTGTTTATTATGGGCTTCGAGGACGAGATAAAAGATTGTCGATCCATCTCTCATCGGCGTAGTTGCGCAGAAATTCTCCCGTATCTTCCTCTTGCTTCGCTATAAAAGCGCATCTGCATCGGCAAAATCAATTGGCGAGCCCCATATTTCCCTATACCCCAACGCCACATATTTCGAAGAGCAATTGCACTGAGGATCTTTCCCTCGGCGCATAAGCTTCGTTTTTGGTCCTACGGCTAGCACGTTGAGCGTAACACGCACCGTGTTCTGCACGCGAACCCAATGCCAAGCAGGATTAATTTCCTTGAGAAATTCCGCGCCGAGCAGCATTCCAGCGAGGACAGATACAAAACCGATAGAGGGATCGATCGGCACCTCGAATGCCTGCTGGGTCCCGTTCGACGCTGTAGCGCAGGCAGGTGTAGCATCCCGCGCCTGGTAGCAAATCCCGCACGAAAGATCGGCGTGGAGCGCGTGACGGGAAACTGAGAGCAGAAAATCTGACGTGCCAGCGGTCAGTAGTACTTTGGGCATGCGGTCGTATTGAACAGACCGTCGCGCTTCGTATTTGTCAACGCACGACAATACGAATTCGAAATGCCGGGCCTCACTGTGCTGCGGATCGTTTACGAAATCGCCCCACTTCGCGTCCTTGAGGTGCAAGTTCAAGGTCTGCCACGGAACGCGCGAACGGATGATGTCAGTCTTTAATTCGCCAATATCTTTGATGAGCGCCAGAATGCAACGATTGATGTTCGTATCTTCCAAGGGGTCGAAGTCGACGGCGAATACTCCTTCGGGCGAAGTGACGCCCGGAGCGCATAGAAGCGTGAGTAGGAGCGCCATCCCCACGGCACCTGTTCCAGCAATATATGTTCGCGGCAACTGGAGCCGTGACGGAAACGGCGGATTGGATCGCGAGTTGAGGGAATAGTCGAAGGCCGAGAAGACGAACGGGCGAAACACTGCGTCCGCAATGTAGATGCGCCGGTATACCTCGGCGGTGGCGAAGCAGGCTGCAGCGATGGGGCCGATAGGGTTAAGTTCGGGATGCAGGCTCTTCCAGGAATCATCCCCGATGAAAGCGAGCCACCCCTGTCCGGCCACCGAAAAATTATCCGCGCCTGCGGCGCCTCCTACATAGACTTCAATATAGCTCGCCTTATCTACCGTTGGTAATCCTTCCGCGATATCCATCGTGCCGTCGCTCAAACTGATGAGAAGCTGCAGCGTGGCAGCGCGCAGCTTGGAACAGTCGTTCGCGAAAAAGACATGTGGCAAGACATCGGGGTCATGATCCAAAACGAGGCGAATTTCGCGAATACCCTTGTATAGCCGGGCCGTCAGGTTCACGAGTACGGCCCAGGTAAGCTGCCCGCTATAGGTCCGGAGATAGTGCGCGTCGCCGATGAAAAGGACCCGGTCCCGCACCTGCGGACCGCGGAGCGGTTCATGTTTATCGCGGAGCCGTTCGTGTCGATCAGCGAGATTGCGGCGCTCAATCATGAGAGTTGCGAGGGCAAAAGTTGGATCCGGTTCCAATCAGCACCCGACCATTCCCGCCACGTGCCCCTTTCGTCCATTTCGACCACGCAAAACCGCTTGGCGTCGATCCACTCGACATTGCCGAAATCGGGCACCACCATGTTCAGCGCGCCCTTACGCTTATTGAGCGCGTTTTCCTCGTCCCACTCGGAAAAGAATGCTCTTCGCGGGTGTGTATGGATTCCCATGAGCATGAGGAGGCCGTGCGGGCGCAGCGCTTTTCGCACTGACCTTATGCTCTCTGCCGGAACGACGAAGTTCCCTGAGGTACTTCGCTGAAGTGGTCGGACGCAGGTTGTCGTCAGGCATGTATCATCGTCAAGCACATAGCCGTACCAAAGCACGCACCCTTCTACGCATTGGGACTTGAACGGATCGAGCAGTCGTTGTGTTGTCGCAATGACGCTCGATGGGACCAGAAGCCTTCGTATGACTGAAGGAAGTTCGGTGATCATTATTTTCGATAACCTTTGTAATAAGTGCTGCTCAAGGCCCGGTGTACTATGCGCACGACCCCGACGACATCGTGCTTTGCCGGATCCCACTTCTTGGGATCGTTATCGGGAAGCGCCCCGTGCGTCTCACTAAACTCGTGAGTCCATTGAAAGCAAAGATATGATTTGGCGGGGTCGGATTTGTTAATCTGGATATTGATGAACGGATTCCCATCAATGTTCGGCCACCAGCACTCGAATTCACCGGCTGCGCCGATTTGACGTGTCTCTGGATTGACGAAGATCACGCCTGGCTGATCGATCGGATAATATTCAAACGAGAGCCTCAGCATATATGTGTGCATAACTTCCTGGGCGCCGTTCTGGAATGGACGGGAGATCGTCACGTAGCAGAAGCCGCCCTCCCAATCCATATCGACGTCCCATCCGTAGCGCAAAGCATGGAACCCTCCGGTCATCCGCGGCATCTCCTCCTTGAGCGCCGCGTTGGCCATTGTCGTGAGAGCCATAACAGGTTATGCGCCCGACGTCGGGGGAATGATCTCGAACTCGAGCTCCGGACCGAAACGGTGCACCAGTTGCTCAACCGTGACACCGAAGTCGCTTCGCGGGAACGGTTGGCCATTCACCTCGAAGGTATCTTGGTCGCTCGCCTTCTGGTGAAAGCGCTGGTAGACGAGCTCGAACACCCCGGCCACGGTTTCGGTCAGGGTGACGTTGGCGGTCTTACTCTCGCCGGTGCCGCCCCACACCAAGGTCACCTTCAAATGGTTCTTGTCCCCCAGATCGGGGACACCATGCCCATCCTTGCCATGTGCCGCATCGGCGGCACCACCCATGTTTTCTGTTTCCGTATGCATTTGATTGTCCTTCTATCGTTTGGCCGCTTGCGGGATTGCAGATTTGCGGCCTTCAATAGCTCAATCGCACCGGATTTCAGGACCGGAAAGGTGAGTTCAATTTTTTCACGACGACTGGCCCACCGGGCAGGTCGCCGCAGATGAAGAAGTTGGGGCAGCGCGGGCAGGTGCGCGCCTCCGTCTTGGGTGGAAAATCGCCCGAGCGGACGCTGCGGACCATGTCTTGGGCCTTCTGGCGCCGGGCTGCGAGCTTACGTGCTGTGATTGAGACCGGTTCGGTGGTCTCGCTGGTTAGATAGGTGACCTCGGCCTGCGCTTGTCCACCGTAGGCCTGCTCCACGGCGAGATGGAGAATCGTGTACTCGATGTCGTCAAAGGAATTGGACCGCGGCTTGCCGGTCTTGACCCGGCGAACGACGATTTGTCCCCGTTCTCCAGTGCCAACACTATCTGGCATGACAAGAATGTCGCCATCTGCCCAGCCCAGATAGATTGGCTTTGTCGGAAGACGCAGCCCGCCGCTTCTGGTTTCGATGACGAAATCGATGAGGCGCCGGCCGATTCGCCGGTAATCTTCCGCATAGCCATGTTCCGCCGCGCCTTTGGCTTGCCACGCCTCCTCGAAACGCGCATTGAGTTCGGCCTCGTCCGGATTGGTCGTCTCATGTACCGACTTCAACCAATTGAACACCTCGCTGACAACGTTGTGCATTTTCATGAACGCGGTTTCCGTACGCCGTCCTCCGAGCTTGAGGACGTGTGTGTATAGGAACCGTCTCGGGCATCGTTCAAACAGGCTAATTTGGCTGTCTGTCCAGGTCGGTTTCTCTTCCCACGAAATCGGCACCGCGGTCACCGGGTTCGATTGCCTTGCGCAATACGCTGGATTAGGGTGGCGGAATAACAGATGATCGATGGCAGGAATGAACCTGGACGGGTTGCGCGCTCTGCCATCAGGCTGAACCGAGGATGCATAGAGAAAAAGCCGATCACGGACTCGGGACAGGGCTACGAAGAAAAGGCATTCTTCCTCTTCGTCGTGCCCCGCCTTCACCGCTTCCAGTCCGTTCAACCCTTGTAAGCCGTAGACCAAACCGTCCGGCGGCACGCAACGCGGCGAGATGTTGTTGCGCGGCAACCCGGATGTCACCATCCCCGGAATGTGCACAGTGTCGAATTCGAGACCTTTGCTCCCGTGTATGGTCATCAGCCGCACCGCATCGATACCTTCGGCGACCCCGGGCAACTGACGCAGGCCACGGTCCTCGAACAGCAGGACCAGACGACGAATTCTGTCGAGCAAACGCACGCTAGGAATCCCCGCTCCCGACGGTTGGCGACGGCAAACGTTGAGGAACTGCCACAGCGCCAGACCCTTCATCCGGCTTTGAGGATCCTGCGCGAGATGCACCGCCTTCGCGAGCCCTAGCCGATCAATCACCCACGTGGTCAAGATCGTCCAGGGGTTGTCCGTTGGCTTCAGCCCGTCGAAAAGGCTGGCAACGCGCGCTAGCGCAACCTTGCTTTCCGCCGCGAGACCCGTCAGCCGCGTCTCCGCCAGTCTCAAGTCGAGAGCTGTGGCATTGCTCTGCGTAAGATGCTCGACAACCTGTACGACATCCTGCAGTGGTACCTCGTGCGCCGGCATGGTGGCCGCCCTCATCAACCCGACAGCGCGTGGGTCCGTCAACATCGAAAGCAAGGCAAGCAAGTCCTTGATCTCCGGACGCTCGAAAAGGCTACCCAGGTGCAAGACCGGAATGCCTCTGGCTTCCAAGCCTTCGGCAATGTCGCTCAGTCGCGCGTTCGAGGCGCTTAGCAATGTCTGCTTGCGATACTGGACTCCTGCGTCGTGCTGCGACTGGATGGCGGCTGCAACCGCCGAAATCTCATCATCCGCTGACGCAACGATCCGGAACTCCGGTGCTTTGTGCAGCGTACCGCGGTGAGCCTTCAGTTGCAGTGGCAAAGCGCTAGCAGAGACCTTCATCGTTCCAGAGAACGCCGTGAAAACATCAACGACTTCTTGGGCAGAACGGTAGTTGATACCCAGCTGACGGATCTTTGCACTGGGAAAATCGACAGCAAACTGCGCCATGTTGTTAGACGAGGCTCCCCGGAACCGGTAGATGGACTGTCGTGCGTCTCCTACGACCCAGAGATTCCGGCCGCCACTCACGATAGCCTTCAAAAGTCGCACGGACGCGCGGTTGACGTCTTGATATTCATCGACGAGAACGTGCTGATGGCGTGTCCTCAGTGCATCCCTCACCTCATTGTCGGTTTCCACAAGCCGCACGGGCAGCGCAACGAGATCGCCGAAATCGATTAACTGCGCTGATTTCGTCAACCGCTCATAGGTCTCGAAGAGTAACGCGACCTCCAGACACTTCTCCGCACGAATGGTTGCCTCCGCGTCGTGACCGGCGTTGCTTGCCATGGCTTGCGCCAATGCCCGATACCCCGCAGCGTCGACCACCTCGTCCTTCGCGCGCGATATCGCACTTAGCATGTCACTGAGATCGAGCGCTGGGTCCCAGAGGTTTCGATAGTGGCGAAGCGGAAGCCGGGGCAGTTCATCTTCAAGCAGTTCAATCGCCTCCGACCGATCGATAAGACGAGGGTCGGGCGGCAGGCCCAGCCTGTCATGAAAGCGGCGAACGATATCCAACCCGAAGGCATGGAACGTACCGATCCACATCGCCGCTGCAGCCGTGGGATTGCTCGCCGCCAGCCGCTCGCTCAATTCATTAGCCGCCTTGTTCGAGAAGGTCAGAACCAGGATGGACATGGGTTCCACACCTTCAGCAAGCAGGCTCTCGATGCGCAGGACCAGCGCGCGCGTCTTGCCCGTGCCTGGCCCTGCCTGCAGCTGGAACGCGCAGTTCCGATGCTCTGCCGCCTCAATCTGCGTTGGGTCGGGAATCAACTCGGCGCTGGGCGCCGCGGTGGGCTCGTCTAGCTTGTCCTCCGTTGGCAGCAACAGTACGTCCAGAAGCTGTTGCCGAACCACCTGCAATGGTGCGCCGAGGCGATTGGCAATTTCCATCGACGAAAGTCTATCGCTCACATGGAGTTCTCGGGCCACCGAACGTGGCAAGATGAATTCACGAGCAAAGAGGTCCATCCGGATTTCTCTGCGCTCCCGCGCGCCGTAGTCGAGCACTTGCTCGATACCGACCGGCGCGTTCTCAACGGACCGGTCGGGTTCGACCAGCTCCGTCACGACGTCTTGTGTCCCGCCCTCCAGGACGACATGCCCAAGTTCATGGGCAATCAGAAAGGCGCGGTCGAATTCGGTACCCGCGTCCTCGTACAGGATGATCCCCGCCTGGCTATCGAAGGCCGCGCGCCCGCCTTTCAGTTGCGAATCGCCCTGCGATACGCCGTATACATCCAAGTCGCGACGTGCCGCCTCCCTCCTGACGAATTCGAGCAACTGCCAAGGGTCGTCACCTGCCGCGACAGCCGCGCGATGAATGCGTTCTGCTTCTCGGCGAGCTGCCTCGGTCGCGTCCATGGCCTAGTCTTTCAGCGCCTTAAGTGCTTCCTGTTGAGCCTGCGTTAGTTGAGATGTCTCGATCGCATACTCAAACGAGACTTGAGCCGTCACCGTCGGCTTTCCAGTCGACCTGAAACTGTGGTTCGACACCATGCCCGGCGGACTACTGAGGTAGGTCATGACAGCATCCGCGGTGGCTCCCAATTCGGTCGCGAGCTTCTGAACAAAGCGCCGCGGTATCGTCGCCACATCGATCCCTCGGTCACGCAAACGCACCAGTAGCAGATTTGTGATGTCGAGGCGTTTGGCAAGCGATCTGAGAGCGGTCCGATTCAACTTGGCGAACGGATTTGTGGCGATCGTATCGTCCGGCGTGTTTACGGCCGTTTGAAATCGTAGCCAGGCTCGATCCACGGCAACCTCAGAGGTCACTGCCTCCTCATCGCTTCGTATTGAGGCTATCATCAATTCATTCGAGCATTCGACCAGTGCTGTCGCGTGCTCAGGGTATTCCTTCAGGTAACGCTCCAACGTCTTGCCGTCGTGCGTTGGTTCGACAGAAAAAGCCAAAAGAACTTCTTCTTCACCGGGCTTGGCGTTTTCGGCGGTCATCGCGCATTCTCCTTTTGAAGAATAGCCTGAAGCGCCTTGCAAGCGCGATCACGACGGTTGCGGACTGTTCGTTCGTCGCACCGCAGGATGCTTGAAATTGTCATGACATTCTTGTCCTTAGAATCAATCGGAAAACCTTGTAGGATCAGGCCGATCACCTGTTTTTGGTTATTCGGTAGCCGGTCAATCGCAAGGGTGAGTTCCAACCGGAAAGCCGGATCATCTAGTTTCGATGGATCCCCCCCCAAGAAGTCGGCGGAGGCAGCTTCCACCTCAGGTGAAATTTCCAGTCCGTCCTCCTCATCGGCCGCCAACGGAACCGTGTCGATCACCGATGGCCCGATCTGACGTAGCGCGGAAGTCCGGAAAGCGGCGAACGCCTTGTCAAAGCGGATTTCATAGAAATCCAACAATCGTGCCCGTCCTTTGCAGTCTTTGGCGATCCGCTCCGCGAAGCGCCCGCTGATTTCTTCGCGAATTCCTCGCGCGCCGGAGATTCTTGAGTCGGAGATGATCGAGCACAGCGACTGATCCACTCGCTTCAGAAGAATACGGAAAATCTTCTCGAACTCTGCCTGGGCCCCCTCTGCCCAAGCTCTCCGCAGAAAATACACGAGCGCCTCCGGCGGTACGTAGCCCGGGTTTGTTCTACGCAAACCTTCAAACTGCCGAAGCCGTTCCGATGGCTCGATCTTCTCGATCTTTTCGAGCCAGGCTTCTATTTCGGCGGGCCGCGAATACCGCGTACCGTCCCTTTTTACCTTTGTAAGTGGTTCCGGCATTCGTCGCCTCCGTGATAGATCGCCCAATCATTTCGAATTGATATTGATAGGTAGAACTTCGACGTCGCCATCGGAGCCCTATCGGATGCGAATCGGCAGGGACACTTTCGGCTGAATGGGCACCAGCGTCTTCGCGTACGCTCGCAGTATGTCGTTGTAAAGATCGGCGTGCTTCGGCGCTTCGACCGTGACGATCAGCGCGTAGCGAATTTTCTCGGCGCCTGTTGCCCGGCCACCTGCTTCACGCGCGTTGTAGTGGATATCGAAGACCGGATTCTTGAGGCTGCTGCCGCGCATGCTCTTGGCGCCGTGCAACACGGTTTCCCACTTGCCCATGTCGGAGCGGCGCTCTTCCTCGGTTGCGTACTTCTTTAGCTCGAAGAAACCTTTCGTGTCGGCGTTGGCCTTGCCGTCCTTGATCTTCCCGTCATTGGGCCGGAACACTGCCTCCAGTCCGGCACGCGTATAGGCGGCCGCATCCTGAGGATCGGTCGGCGAGGCATAGCAGAAGGTTGCCTTGAGCAGGATGTTGCCATCCAGGCTGCCCGAGGGCAGCGGCAGCGTGACACGAAGGTATTTGCCGGGCTTCAACTCACCCTGGTAGACCACCCGGGCCACCCCCGCCGGGCAGGTGATAATACTCATCAAATCTTCCGGCACCTTGCCCCAGCCGACTTCAAGCTTGTCGTGGGTTGACGGATCGGCCGCATGAACCAACAGCGCCTTGATCCCCAGCGGAGTCAGTTCCGCACCCAGGATAGCGCGAATACCGACCGCACTGCGCAGTAGGTACGGAGAGGAAAAGCTGGTGCCGAGCTGCGGCGCAAGCGCAGGCTTCTTACCCGACGACAGGACGTGGAAATACTTGGTGGCATGACCGCCGAAGGCCATCAAGTCGGGTTTGACCACACCTGGGCTGCGACCGGGCCCTACCGCGCTATACGGTGCCCTCGCCCAGCCGGCTTCGGTATCATTGGCGGCGCCCACCGCGAGCGCGTTAACGCAGTCCGACGGCACCTGCACGCGGGCGTTGCCTGCGGCACGGTCCATTTCCCCGTTGTTGCCAACCGCGACCGTCATCAAGGTGTCGCCGTCGCTCAACAGATCGTCAATGACGGAAGTCCATGCGTGAACGTCGGAGTCCTCGATGGGCAGGTCCGGCCCGAGACTGAGATTGACGAAATGGTACTGACGCGAAAGTAAGACTTCTTCGACAAAACCCAGCGTGCGATACAGCTCCAGCGGGTCTTCGGTATCGGCGTTCTTGTCGAGCACTCGCAGGTGATCGACGTACGCAAACGGGCGTAGCGCGGCGCCATTCGGCTCAATCGGGCCGAATAAGAATGCTGACGTAACCCCGAGCCCATGCACCAGTCCTTCCGGATCGTCTTCCGCGTCTTCGTCGAGGACACGATACGAGCGGAGCCAGGGGCTGATCGCATGCTGCTTCGGCAGGCCACCATCGAGGATCGCGACCTTGGGCTCCGACGATAGGGGCTGTTCGGCCGGGAGACTGCAACCGACCGAGACTCCGCCTGTACGCTGCACAGGACGCATGCCGCGCAGCTTTGGCATCGGTCGAATCACGCGCACGAACACGAATTTGGCCAGTCGCTCGATGTTGGCGTGTTTACCTTCGACAGGAACGAACCAAAGGTTGCCCGCCGTAAAGCCGAGATCGCTATGAACCTTGACGTCCACGCCCTTTGAATACTTCGCAAAGGCGCGTTGAATAAAAAGGCGGTCTTCGTCAGGTAACAGGTGGACACCCACTTCGAAAAAGCGATCCTTGTCGCTGCCGTAGTCGGCAATTCGCTCATTAGGCGCGAATGCCGAGAACTTTTCGATGTGCGCCAGATCGAGTGCTTCGTCGGATTCGGGTTCGATCTGCTTGCTCCAGGCCTTGAGATTGCGGAAGATCTGCCGCTTGCCGGCGATGAACAGTTCCGTCGTCGTGCATTCCCGCGGCGCTCCCTTCTTGGTCCAACCATTGGGCGTTACTTTGACGGTCCGACTGCCAACCGACTCAAGGCCGACTGTTCGCAGCATTGCGACCGGGAAGAACGAGCGGGCGATGTAGCTCGGGTTCATGGTCAGACAGGCAACACCAAAGTCGCCCGGACATGCATCGGGCGGAAGCGCATCCAGTGCAGCAGCGGCCTTCACAAACTGGGGTACCAGCCGCCCGGCCGCTTGCTGCAAGGTGTAAACCTCCGCCTTGCCGGGCTTGCGCTTCGGTCCCTTAATGTCGTGCGTCAGCAACTCGCCCCGACCGATCAGAAAATTGGTTTGGCTCATGCCTCAGACCTCCCTTGTGCGGCCTTCTTGAGCGCAGTCAGCGGACCGGCGCTGTACTTTCGGATCGTGTCGCGGCTAACACCGGTAATGTCGGACACTGAGTGCTGGGACAACCGGGTCCGTTTTGCCAGCAGGACCGCCAAATCAATACGCGCCTGACGGTCCAGCGCCAGCGCTCGGGACTTGATGAAATCCTCGATCAAGTCGGCGTCGGAGGTGGCACTCAGGGCCACGGCCCGACGGAAGCGCTGGATCTCGCGCTCGATGTCGCTAAAGGACTGGCCGTTGAAGGCAAAGGTCAGGATGTCGATCCAGCGCCCAAACAATGCGAAGTCCGGGCCAAGGAATTGCTTGACCGCGTCTTTGACGGACGCGGCGTCCGGCACTTTGAACTCGATGGTCAAGTCGAAACGGCGCCACAGCGCCGGATCGATCAACTCCGGGTGGTTGGTTGCGGCGAGTAATACCCCAGTAGCGGGCCACTCATCGACCTCCTGCAGGATGACGGTAACCAAGCGCTTCAATTCGCCGACATCTGTATCGTCGCTGCGGCGTTTGGCAATGGCATCGATTTCGTCCAACAGCAACACGCAGGTATTGCGTTTGGCAAAATCCAGCGCGGCGCGAATGTTGCCTCCACTGCGTCCCAGAAGACTGCTCATGACCGCGGTGAGATCAAGCACATACAAAGGTACGCCCAACTGTGCGGCGACCCAGCGCGCCGTCAGTGTCTTGCCGACGCCCGGCGGTCCGACGAAAATAGCCGAACGGGTCGGATTGAGCCCTAGCGATGCCAAGCGCTCGGTCTGTCGACGCTCCTGGATTAGTTGGTTCAACTTCTCTTCCAATTCGCTCGACAACAAGGGCTGCTCCCGGTCCGCACCGTCTTTAAAAACCTTCAACAGCGAAAGGCGCGACTCGTCATCGACCGGCAGGATCTGATCGGGACTCTTAGGACTGACCGCTTTGCGCAGTGGTCCGCTAGTTCTTGGCGGCTTGGTACGCAGGTAGAGATCCATCTGCTCTGCCAGTGCTGGAGCGGTGTTACGATACTTGCGGACAAGCCGAGCCACGAACAGCCGTACATCCTCCGTCTGCTCGCCAAGCGCCAATCGAATCACCTGGGCTAAATCTTCATTCATGTCATTCATTTCGCCCAACATATTTATAAAGTACTGATATTAAATGAATTTAATAAACTATTAAACGGACTACTATAGTTTCTCACGCTTTTCGGCGGTTGGCAAGAAAATTAAGAGTGCAGAAAATTAAGAGTGCCGCTTCGGGCCTGATAGGAAGAAACCCAGAACTCTAGTCGCCAGATCACCGACGATCGTTTCGAGGGACGGCACGTCGGCAGCTAGTTGGTGACCTCCATCGCAGAACGACGACTATTTGGCGTTTATCCAAGTGGTCTATCGTTCCACCCGTTGCTGGATTTCTAAGCGCCTAAGGGGAAAGAGAAACTTGGCGGCGTGCCAGACGAATGATCGAGTACCTTCGCGCGATTCGCCCGAAAAGTTACGCAAAAACTCACGCAGACACCGGAAATGACAAGGGCCTAGGTTTCCCTAAGCCCTTGTTTGAATGGCGCGCCTGGCAGGATTCGAACCCACGACCCCTTGGTTCGTAGCCAAGTACTCTATCCAACTGAGCTACAGGCGCGAGGCGCGGATTATAACAGAAGCCGGCCGGGCCCCGCTACTTTGTTGCACGGGCCGCCATAGCGGCACATCGCCGCCATGGCGCTGGATGCTGGAGCCGGTTTCGATTAGGATTACGTCGTATGCGCCTGCACCTGAACCGCCCCAAATCACGCCAATGAATACCGTACCGGCAGGCGCCGCGCCCTTGGCCGCCCGCGGCGCGCCTGCGTCGCGCACGCCGCGTCAGGTAGCGACTTGGCTGCTCGCCTGCTGCGCGCTGGTGTTCGCGATGGTGGTGGTGGGCGGGGTGACCCGGCTCACCCACTCCGGCCTGTCGATCGTCGTGTGGCAGCCGATCGTCGGCGCCGTGCCGCCGCTCAGCGAAGCGCAATGGAACAAGACCTTCGGCGAATACCAGCTCACGCCCGAGTACCGGAAAGTGAACCAGGGGATGAGCCTGGCCGCGTTCAAATCCATTTTCTGGTGGGAATACTTCCATCGGCTGCTCGGCCGCATGATCGGCTTCGTGTTCCTGCTGCCGCTGCTCTGGTTCTGGTTGCGCGGGCGCATCGACCGGCCGCTGGCGCTGAAGCTCGCCGGCATTTTCGTGCTCGGCGGCCTGCAAGGGGCGATGGGCTGGTACATGGTGAAGTCGGGCCTGGTGGACGATCCGCGCGTGTCGCAGTACCGGCTCACCGCGCATCTGGCGCTCGCCCTCGCGATCTATGCCGCGATGCTGTGGACCGCACTGGAGCTGCTTCACCCCGGCGCGGGGAAGGCGGACGCGCGCCAGCCGCGGCTGCGCCGGTTTTCCTGGATTATCACAGCGATGGTCGCCTACATGGTGATGACCGGCGGCTTCGTCGCCGGCACCCACGCCGGCTTTGCCTACAACACCTTTCCGCTCATGAACGGCCACATCGTGCCGCCGGAGATCTTCATGCTCCGGCCCTGGCCGCTCAATTTCTTCAACAACCTGGCGACGGTGCAGTTCGATCACCGTCTGGGCGCCTGGCTGCTCGCCCTGCTCGTGCCCTGGTTCTGGCTGAAAGCGCGGCCGGCGGCACTCACGCCGCGCGCGCGCCTGACCAGCAACCTGTTGCTGGGGATGCTCGCGCTGCAGATCACGCTCGGGATCTCGACGCTGCTGCTGGTCGTGCCGGTTCCGCTGGCCGCGGCGCATCAGGCCGGGGCGGTATTGCTGCTTACCTTCGCGCTGCTCACGAATCACGCGCTGCGCTGACGGCTAGCACCCATCTCCAAACTTGTCATTCCGAGCAACGCGAGGAATCTGCTTTTCCTGGGTGGCAACAAGCAGATTCCTCCTCGCTGCGCTCCTCGGAATGACAATTTCCGGGTGTCCCTTCAGGGCATGACCTCGACGTATTCGTAGACCGCGCAATCGGCAACGCGGTCGCGCACGGACATGGGCATGCGCGCGTACCAGGCGTGCGGGTCGTGCCGGTCCACCTCCTCGCCGAGAAATTTAACCAGCTCGCAGATCGGTTCGACCACATTCTCGCGATATGCGGCGTCGCCCTTGACGTAGGCCAGATGCAGGTTCTTCATGCAGTTGCCGCGGCAGTAGGCGAAAGCCGCGCAGCGCTCGCAGGGCATGTCCGGATGCGGCTGCAGCGGGCTGCGTTTGAGCCAGTTCCCTACCACGTCTCCCTGCAGCATCTCCGGCAGGTACATCAGATCCGGGCAAGGGTAGATCTTGCCGTCTGGCATGACATTCAGAATATGCGTGGACGCGCGGCACTGCGTCAGCCCGGAGTACCGCTCCTGCGCGCGCGAGGGCAGCACCTTGTTGCGCACCGTGCCCATGATCGGGATGAAGGGATAGAGCGTTTCGCCGGCGAAGAATTTTTGCACCAGCTGGGCCATTACCGCGCGCTTTTTCGCCACCGCCTCCGGCGCATACGCGCCGTCCTGCGCCACGAACTGAAAATAAACGTAGTCGAAATGCTGCGTCAGCCGGTCCAGCTCCTCGAAGCTGGTGTCGGCGTCGCTCCAGGTCACGCGCGCGGTCAGCGTTCCGCCGACGCGCCCGCGCACTGCGGCGATGTTCTTCAGCACGCGCCGGTAGATCCCGCGCCCGCGGTAGCCGTCGGTGACCTTCTCGCCGCCGTCTATGGACACCAGGATGTTCGACAGCCCGGCCAAGACCCAGTCGGGCAGGCGATCGAGCAGGGTGCCGTTGGTCTGCAGCTGGAAGCGGTAGCCGGGATGGCGCTGCATCACCGCCATCATGAGATCCAGATTCAGCGTCGGCTCGCCGCCGTAGAAGGTGACGTAGATCTCGTAGCCGGACAGGTGCGTCGCGATGAACGCATCGAGCGCGTCCAGCGTATAGGTCACCTTGCGCTGCGAGCCGAGCACCTCGCCCACGCCGAGCGAACAGTAGCTGCATTTCAGATTGCAGCGCAGTGTCGTGAGCAGCTGCAGCTCGACGCGATCACCCAGAATGGCCGGAAGCTGCAACTAGCCCACCCACATGCGCGCGTTGCGGAACATGCGCATCCACGGACTGTCCTCGGCCCAGCCCTGCGGGTGCCAGGACTGCTGCACGCTGCGGAACACGCGCTCCGGATGCGGCATGAGGATGGTGAAGCGGCCGTCGGCGGTGGTGAGGCCGGTGATGCCCTGGGGCGATCCGTTGGGGTTGGCAGGGTAGAGTTCGGTCGCCGCACCGCGATTGTCGACGAACGTCAACGCGACCAGCGCCTTGGCCTGCGCGCCGCTGTCGGCGAATACCGCCCTGCCCTCGCCGTGGGCGGTGGCCACCGCCATGCGGCTGCCGGCCATGCCGGCGAAAAACAGCGACGGACTCTCGGCCACCTCGACCATGACGAAGCGCGCCTCGAACTGCTCCGACCTGTTCTTCAGGAACTTCGGCCAGTGCGCGATTCCGGGAATGATCTCGCGCAGGTTGCTCATCATCTGGCAGCCGTTGCACACGCCCAGCGCAAACACGTCGCCGCGGCCGAAGAAGGCCTCGAACTCGCCGCGCGCGCGCGCATTGAGCAGGATCGACTTGGCCCAGCCCTCCCCCGCGCCGAGCACGTCGCCGTAGGAAAAGCCGCCGCAGGCGGCGACGCCCTTGTAGACTGAGAGCGAAACGCGGCCGGAGATGATGTCGCTCATGTGCACGTCGCTGGCCTCGAAGCCGGCGCGGTCGAACGCCGCCGCCATTTCGACGTGCCCGTTCACGCCCTGCTCGCGCAGCACGGCGATCTTCGGCCTCGCGCCTTTCGCGATGTAAGGCGCGGCCA
>Ga0307375_10002344_pt1 | contig 19439 bp, 27 predicted proteins | sample TR1MG_FD_202531 | JGI IMG/M metagenome (GOLD analysis project Ga0307375, IMG submission 202531) | Soil microbial communities from Risofladan, Vaasa, Finland - TR-1 | ecosystem: Environmental > Terrestrial > Soil > Coastal area > Acid sulfate soil | place: Finland: Risofladan, Vaasa | collected...
GGCGCTGTTTTCGCCATTAAAGCTGGTCTGTTGATCCTGGTCGTCGCCGGTCTGCGATAGCTGGCCTAGTTCTGCGGAAAACGGCTGGGTTTTATTGAGGCTTCGGCCGCCCTGCGTCCTAGGGTTTGGATTAACGATATTCTTATTTACTATCTTTCTCGTCCCTGGCTGCTCTTTTTTCATTTGTCCCCTCTTTGCCCGCCGCTGTCCTTATCATCTTAAGGAAATTGTCGGACGCCTCTTTGAGTATATTTCTTCCACCAAACCCGGACTGTCTGATCTTCATGTTAAACTTAGTGTCTCGGCGCATTGTCTCGGTGGGCGAATTGATAGACCCCAAAGAAACTCGGAGAGACTCATCTATCTCGGCAGTTCTCTCTTCACGAATGTCGTTATCTAGCGTTCTCAGGTTCATGCCAATTCTATTATCTAGCTCCTTGGCTGTTTGTTGAGCATGATATAGTTGCTGCTTAGACTTTCTATCGTTTTCTATTATTTTTAAATCCGATAGATAGTAATTCAAGCCCTCTATCTGTCTTCTTAAATCTACAAGAACTTTCTTGGTGTCTTCGTTTTTCATCTTTTACTCGGCTCATAAGGGGTAAATGCACAGTTACAATTTGGATGCGATGTTCTAAACAGAGGGTTATCATACCCGTTTAAATCTCTTATCTCGTAAATATTTCCGTTTAAGCTTGTGCACTCTGGATCTGCTGCGTAGTTTGCCACAAAAACAACTTGTGAATATCCCTGAGATTCCCAGGTCCTAAGATCGGATGAACTAATATCAGGCCTTACAATTCCGCCAAGTCGCTGTAGTCTCTCTGTTCTTTTAAGAGAAAGATATGCATTTGTCATCTTCATTCATTTAGTTTTCCATTTCGACGCCATATATTTCACTGCCCATGTTACGAAGGCTGTTCCGGCGAAGATTAGGAATGATTTAATTTCTGCAGCTGTATTTGGAGACTTCTCGACAAGGCTGTAGTAATCTGAAGTTCCTGCCATTCCGAGCATGGTGAAGAATGTAAGCAATATTCCCCAGTCGCCTATTTTATTTAATATAGTCTTAATGTCGCTTGTGCCAGGCTCGGACGATCTAACGTTTTGCTCCTGCCTCCGTCGATTGGTCATAAAGCTCTGATCTCCTATGGCGGCAGTAATCTCGGCAGAAGAGTTATCATCTCCATACTCAATCGGAGATGCTTTTTGGGGAATGTTCATAGTTTTAAATAGTTTGGATATATTAGATATTATGTTGATGGCCCCTCGCAAACCTTGCTCTTCTAGGAATTTAGATATAAAATCTTCTCTCTCCTGAGGGCTCATATCTATAGCTCTTTGAAGCATGTCTTCGGCGCTAGCCTCAACGATCCGTGAGGATTTTATGAATCTATTTCTCAACTTATTTCTTCTATTATTTATATTCATTATCTTGTGATGAAGATGTCTTCATTGGAAAGCTGATTATCTTCAGCAACCCAAGCTATCTTCGTGACCCTTTTATTTTTTACGTCATCAATCCATTGGAAGTATTCTTTAGTAACAGATGGTGCTGCGGAGGCAAACTTGGTTGCAACTAAGGAGAGACATGCGTTGGCCCTGGAAAGATTCCCGCCATCAATGCCTGCCTTTATTTCTTTTCTTAGCTCATTCAATGATGCATCTGAACTTAGGAAGGCATTTGAAAACGCCTCCTGCTCGCTGTCATCCGTTACAACTTCTGTCTCTTCGGCGAAATACTCCGTAATAGCCTGAGCTGTTAACACTCTGGCGTTGCCGAGCGTATCATAAAAAGCCACGACCTTAAATTTATTATTCTTTACTTCAACAGGAACCGTGGCAACCCGAACCCCATTTCTTGTATTTTTGCTAACGTTAAATGCAATAACTCCTTCAAATGGCGCCGGCGTCTCCACCGGGGGTCCCTGCATAATAACAAGAGCCCCATCTTCGTCGAATGAAGCTTCGCCGACAGACTGATCGTCTTGCGGAAAATATTCAAACTCGCCAGACTGCGGCTCTCCTTCTGGGTCTTCGCCAGACGTTTCGTCGTCAGAAACCGCCATGGCGCCAGAGTAATTAATTGTTAAAGATACATTTGCACTAGGATTTTCTGCACCAGAACTGATGGCTGACTCGAGCGCCTGCTTTGCGCTGTCGATGGCAAACTGTATTTTATTTTGAATATTTGACATGTTGTTGTCGGAGTCTTCATCTACTGGAATTGAAAAGTTCATGCTAATGCTTGAATTTTCTGTAGCCTCTTCCTGTGTTTGTATTTGCGCCGTTGGAATCAAGGTGCGGCTACCCATTGTCATTCCTGATTTTTGAGCTGCCACATTTCTTTCCGGACCAGTGTACGTGTTCGAAAAGTCAACAAGTGAAGCAGATTTGAACGGTAAGCTAGTGCCAGCCGATGTAAAGAAAGACTGAGGTGCATGAGCGAAGCCATCAACCACTGGAACTGGAACACTTATTGCGGCTGGACCCTTGGCTGTAGGGAACTTTACATTCCACATGGCTAACCCGCTATCGCCAAGCTTAGCCACTTTAGTGTAGCCGGCAAAGTGATACTCGGGAACGGTTAGGACGCCAGAAGTTACATCTTTGATCCTCTCAAGAGATGCCTCTCTAATACTGTTCGAAATATCAGACGCAGCTGACATGCTGGGCAGAGAGTTTCTTTCCTGAGTATAATTGTCTCGACCGAATACAGATTCATCCGGAGCAGCCTTGGCTACTTCGGGCTCAGCAAACACATCTTCGAAGTGATCTTTAAAGTTGGATGTCTTGTCCATGCCGCAGAAATTTGAATAAACTTCCTTCAATTCCGCAGATGATACAAGGGCTTCAGAATTTACCTGCATCCGCTTTTCGTAAAGAGCGTGAATGTTTCGAGACACCTGATCGAATCTGCTTGCAGAGGCTACCCTCTCAAGACGAGATACTAGATCGGCTATTTTAAATAATTTAAAACTGGACATCAGAGTGTCTCCTTTTTATGATTCTTTGACCGTGATGAATTCGTCTCCGGATTCAGCATCCTTCTCAAGGATCCACTGACCCTTCTGTGCTCCAGAAACAGGTGCATATACATCCCAAAAAGCATGTCTCAGCCCGAATGCCTCAGCGTTAGCTTTAGCTATTTTCACCGGACGAACCCCTGTTGCCTTATATTTTGCAACAGAATAGTTTAGAGGGGTCATGTCCTCTAGTTCTGCTAAATGCAAGTCGGATGCTAGCTCGGTCATATCAACGGAGTTGAAATCCTGGCCTGCAGCCGAAGTAATCTTTACGTTTCCCATATCAGGGCTCCTTTTAGTTATATTTATTGAACTGTACTTAGTCTCATAATTAATTGTTTTTTATAAAAGATTTAGCTTTTTACCAAGTTGTTAAATTAAACAATTAACTACTAAAACCCCTCTAGGCTCTTTAGTTCTTTAATTATCTGAATAACTTCAGGGTCTGACTCGCAGGATTTGCGTAGGCGCTTAAAGCCAAGTTTAAGCCTAACATTAGCCGCTTCCTGAGAAACGCCCAAAATAGTACCCATATGTTCTTGTTTTTTGGATAGCATGAATAGGTTTAGAGCCTCCCATTGTCTTGGAGTAAGCTCTTTTTTGGCTTTTATGAAGATGATTTTAATTAATTTATCACGAAGAGCGTCTGTTTTTTCTTTATTCTCTTCGTCATCCATGTTTTTGAAGGCTCTTTTAGAGTCAACTATGGAGGCTAGTATTGAGGGATCTATGAGGCTGTGACGATATCTGTACTGCTGATCGTCGTATTCCAACTTGGACATATATCTTTTTGGCACGTGCTCACCGCCTTATTTTATATTTTTTAGTCTGGCTTGCTCCCGAGCGTTTAATATGGATGATTCTAAATAAGTCAAAACTTCGTCTTTGCCTTCCTGGTTCAGGAATTCGTCGGCGTCCTTATATTTATTGAACATGCATCTAAAAACTGCGGTCTCGGGTCTATCCATTTTTTTCTTATTAAACGATATGAGTGCCTTACGTCCGCCTGCGTCATTGTCGAAGACCAACACTATTTCTTTGGCATATCTTGACAAAAGTATATAGTGATCTTCTGAAAACGTAGTTCCCATGATACAGACAGAGTTTTCGATACCAAACTGATGGGAGGTAATGACATCTGCATTTCCCTCAAATACATATACCCTTCCAGACTTTAAAATAGCGTCCTTGGCCTTATCAAGACCGTAGAGTATTTTTGCTTTTTCATATACAGTATTGAAATACTTTGGCTTTACATTTGAGTCGAAGACTCTTCCAGTTATGGCTATTCTCTTTCCCCAGGTATCATAGACAGGAAAAATTACTCTGTCGTAGAATAGCGACCTATTGTTCTTAAATATGCCATGCTGGAGCATGTCTGTATCCCGACCTCCGGCATTTACTATCTTTACCTTAAGGTCTAGGATATTATCGGGCGGGAAGTAGCCGAGCTCCCACTTGTCTATAGTTTCCTGCGTCCATTTTCTTTTAGCCGCATATTCATTAAATTTATCATTGCGTTTATTCTTTGAATATTCAACAACAACGTCAAAAATATTATACATGTAACGCCACAGAATCTTTTGTTAAAAACCTAGCGTAGTACCCTTTAGTCTTATTATAGTAAAACTCTGACTTTTTCGCAACCTTTTTAGTGTTTATTTCAAGACTTATTTCCCCATCTTGGCGGCCCTGTTGAGTTTCTGTCAATATTATTTTATGATTAGATAATGGGATTGTGTCCGAACCTAAGCACGCATAGAAGTCAGAACTATTCATGTTGCAATATAACCTGCTTGGTACTTTTTCGGTGAGCTCAAAACCCTCAGGGATCTTAGAGTTAAATGTGAAGGTGTGCCCAGATTTAGCCGCTATACGGTCCTCGGACTCGTTTAGCTTAAATATTCCACCGGAAAATCTCTTGGCAATGATGACTATTTCCTCTTTGGTAATATCGATATTAAGCTTTTTCTTAATACATAAAGTCAGATAGTGAATATCTGCAAACCCGCCGTCGTCTATTCTTACCTTGTAGAAAAATGGCTTATGCTGTAAGACGAATGATAAAAATTTCTTCACCTTTAATGATTTATCTTTTTGTGCAATGGGGTCCATATAATAGTTTCCTATAGAAGTTTCGCAAATTTTTTGGCCGATAGGTCCCAGCTATAGTTCTTAGACACCCATTCCTCGCCCCTAATACCTATCTCTTTGGCCTTGTCGTAGTTGTCGTAAACCCATCTCATCTTGTTCGAGACATCATCCATGCTAGGAGCTTTCCATGTGCCCCTCTCTCCAGATACTGGGAAAAAATGCGGATCGTAGACCGGCTCCTCCTGATAGTCTCTTATGGTTATTGAATTTTCATCGTTGGCGTAATCTATCATTGCTGAGTTTACCGCTGTAATAGTTGGGATTCCACATGCCATTGATTCCAAAATGGGAAGCCCTATCCCTTCTGCAGCCGTGGCAAATACGGCCGCATGATGCTCGTTATATACTGACACTATATCGTCCACGAAGTCGTAAGTATCTATTCTGCTCATTGCGGAGATGTATTTACCTCCCTCGAAGTCTCTTAGGACACCACCAACAAACTCAGTGGAGTTAAAGCCGGGAATATGAATGTTGTGAATAAATAGGCTAAGTCGCACTCTTCGGTCGTTTGGAAAGGCCTTCACGAAAGCTTGAATTATTTTCGCCGTCCCCTTACGTACTTCTTTTTTCCCAACGTGTATAAACCTGAACTTTTTAGTATCTGGCTTTCTATTTTTAGAATTAAATATCTCATGGTCTACTCCACCCGGTATATTATGAGCAGGAACAGTCAAGCCGTTGTTTTTTAAGACATCGACACCCCATTCAGATGGAGTAAAGACCATATCCATCTTGTTCAATATTTCAATGTACGACTTTGGAATATTTGTATATTCAAAAATATAATATCCAAACTTCTTTGGACAAGCCTCCGCACCCACTAGGAGGGTTGGAAAAGTGTTGGGATACCAATAGACTAGCGTTGGATACTCTGGATTCAATGGTTTAACATGGGACTTTATCTTTTCTGTCAAACCAAAATTGTCATTTGATATATTCGGATGAATTGGCACTAGGTTTACGTTTTCTATATTATCTATAAGTGCGCTGGCAAAGGATCTAGTATGCGATCCAATCCCAACGCAGCCATAGAACTGGCCAATAAAATTTATTCCCTTAGGCATTTTCAGACACGAGCTGTTGCAGTCTAGGATCTATAGACCAAGAGTGTTTATTCCCAGTGTTCGTGTAATACTGTTCTATGTACCATGCTTGATAGTTATGAATTCTATTTGGTTCAAAATGATTGAAATCAAACGTAACCGCTATAGATCCATCGGGATTAGAATGCAAAATTCTAAGAAATACATCCTTAATTGAGTTGTTTACCCAAATTTCATTATTAGTCATCAGTAGTCAATCCCTGGATCTTTTTTCTTATCTCCCGGCTCCATTGCGATGATGCATTCGGTGGTTAACATCATACCCGCAACGGAAGCTGCATTCTCAAGAGCCGTACGAGTTACCTTAGTTGGATCTATGATTCCAGCCTCGATCAGATCTTCGAACTCGCCCGTATTAGCATTGATGCCAATAGATCCTTCTCTAGCCTCTGTATCACGAACCGCCATATCTCCGTTAAGTCCTGCATTTTCGCAAATCTGAAACAGCGGAGATCTGATGGCTATGGCTATGATGTCTACGCCAAATTTCTCATCACCCTCTAGGATTAAATCTTTCAGAACTCTTCCGGCTCTGACTAGAGCAACGCCGCCACCGGGAACAATCCCCTCTTCGACTGCTGCTCGAGTTGCGTTGAGAGCATCTTCTATGCGGGCCTTCTTTTCTTTCATCTCGACTTCTGATCCTGCGCCAACATTAAGTATTGCAATGCCCCCAGCCAGCTTCGATAGTCTTTCTTTTAATCTCTGCATGTCATGGATGTTGGCTTCTTTAATTTGATGCTTAACGATCCTTATGCGCTCCTCGACCTCATCCTTATCTCCTCCGCCCTCCATAATGGTCGTATAGGCCCGTTCTACTGTAATCTTCTTGGCATCCCCGAAGTGACTTTCATCAACCTTGTCTAGCGGAACGCCAAGAGCATCCGAGATAATAGAAGCACCAGTGGTGGCTGCGAGGTCTGCCATCATGTCGTTTTTCCAATCACCATAGCCGGGCGATTTTACCGCAACTACTTTTAGCCCAGACTTAAGTTTATTAATCACAAGAACCGCAATGATCTCAGGTGAGATGTCATCTGCAACAATAAGCAGGGGATAGTCTTTCTTGTGGCAATATTCAATAATCTTCACGACTGGCTCGACTTTATCTAGCTTGCGTGAGCATAAAAGAATTTTTGCATTCTCGTATACGCACTCAGCCGTTTCCTGTTTTGTTACAAAATAAGGGGACATGTAGCCGTTCTCAAACTGAATCCCCTCGGCAAGATCAACGGTCGTCTCGGATGTCTTAGAGTCCTCAACTGTGATAACGCCATTTTTGCCCACCTTCTCCATGCCGTCGGCAATCAGGGTTCCAATCTCCGTATCGTTGTTTGCTGAAATAGCTGCAACCTGAGCGATCTCATGGCGTCCATCGATTGGCTTGCTCATAACTTTTAGCTCTGCTCTGACGGCGCTGACGGCCTTCTCTATACCACGCTTGATATGGATTGGGCTTGCACCATTGCTAACGTGCTTCATTCCCTCTGCCATAATTGCATGAGTGAGTACCGTGGCAGTGGTTGTGCCATCGCCAGCTACATCGTTTGTTTTGCCTGCCACGTCCTTGACTAGCTGTGCTCCAAGATTTTCATATGGATCTTTTAGCTCAACAGCTCGGGCAATGGTTACGCCGTCGTTTATAATAAGCGGAGAACCGTATTCTTTTTCAAGAACAACATTTCGCCCCCTTGGACCCATCGTAACTTTTACAGCGTCATTCAATTTTGATACACCCGCCAAGAGGGCGTGACGTGCATCTTCTTTAAAAGACATAATCTTAGACATTATTTACTCTCCTTGTATTGGTTTTTGACAGCCCGAGCCATCCGTTTAAGTTTATTTTGTATAAGAATTTTATTCATTGGCGATATTTCGTCAACGAAAAATTTTCCATTAAGGTGATCTATTTCATGTTGACACGCAACCGCAAGAAGCCCTTCCGCCTCAAACGTATACGTCTCTCCATCTAAGTCGCTTGTTTCTACCGTTATTTTTTCAGCACGCTTACGAGGGGCAGATATTCCAGGGATTGAAAGGCAGCCTTCTTCTGCCTCCTGTTCGCCCTCTGAGTTTATGATACTCGGATTAATAAGTATTATTTGCTCGTCAGCCCTAGCTTCTGGATCTACATTTATAACGGCTACCCTGATAGGTAGCCCGATTTGGTTCGCAGCCAACCCTACGCCGTGACTCTTATACATGATAAGAAACATAGATAGGATTATCTTGTTTAGATCCGGATTTGGAAATGTAACATCCTCGCAAGTAGCACGAAGGACGCTTTCTCCATATATTTTAATTGGGTTTGGTGTTTGATCCATGTCAATACATTATATTAAAAACTATTTATTTTTCAAGTAAAAACAGAAAAAGGCAGCACTAAATGTGCTGCCTTTAATATTAACTGAGATGTATTTTATGTTATTTAGATCTGGCCAGGGTTGCTATTAAAATTCTATAATTGATGGCGCTAGCACGAAACGTGAGCACTTTCATATCGCTATTGGTTACAAACTCCGCCATGCCATGAGAGCGATTTGGGCCAAGCTCTACGTCCTGAACCTCTGCGACGCTCTTTGCTGACCTACCTTTAAAAAACGCTCTCTGTAGATCGTTGTAGGCCATCGTCCTGAAGTTAGATAGCCTTAGATGATTATTGACAATATAATAAAAAGGATTATCGATAATGCTTGGCATGTCTGCTTTATTGAATTTATTATATTCATCGATGGCACTTTGCTTTTTAGATAAACCATCAATTTCCATTACACCTATTTTTACGGGGCGGCCAATATGTTCATTTTCTACTTTCAGATAATATGAATTAGGAGTGAACTTTTCATGGCTCAATTTGCTTATATTGGCAGGCGCAAATACGCTATTCCCTCCAAGGTCGCTCAATTGGCGCACCTTGTCAAGAATTCCTGCCTGTTTAATTATTAGAGCTTTATATTGGGATTTAGTCATTTTTAATTAAGGACTCCTGTATATTAATATTTTCTTATAAAATATACAGGAGTCCCAGAACGATTACCTTAAGAGTTTCGTGACCACTATTGCTGGGGTCGAATATGATCTGATTTAAGCTCATATGCTCCCCCTCAAGCCTGCACACTGGGTCAATATGATCTGGATTAAAAATCCTACGAATATCAATTAAATTAACGATTATAACCAGGAGGATGGCGAAGTCTATCTGTATGCCGCCCCATATAAACTCTAGAACACCAAACCTCACAGTCGGGCGAATAGATGCGTCGCTAGGGCTCTGAGGCCCCTTAAATAGCCTATCGTACATTGCGTTGAAGGTCTTAACTCGGAACAGTTCCTCTAAGACGACCCCAAGATATACGACAAGGATAATCGGATTTAACCCGTCTGCAAAGGCAATTAATACTCCAAGTAGTACAATATGAAAAATCTGCCTAAATGTGGGGAATAAAAAGCCCCAATATCCCCTCTTTGTTGCATAGACCAGAAAAGGTATTACTAATAATATCTGAGCCAGAATGGTAGTTAAAATTAGAGTTTTCATGACATCCTCCTAGATGTGTTCCATGGCTTAATACTACCACTGTTAGGAGTTTATGTCAATTACTCTGGCGAATACTCATAGCAACTTGACCCTCTAATCAGTTTAAATCCACTTCTTCTTAAAAGTCGTTTAGATTTAAGGCTTATCGGAGTTGCAGTTAGTTCGTCAAGCTTGTTCATGTAGGCATCAGTTGTTATATATTCTAATAACTGAGTCATGAGGCCTTGTTTCTGATACTCTCTATGGGTTGCTATAGATATTTCATTCATCTTATCTATCCATATGCAAGATACTACTTCTTTTGACTTAGTATCAAACATTCCAACATATGGACTTGAGTATCTAACGACGGGATTAGCATTGTAAAGCTTATTTATTGAGCCCCTATATTTTTTAATATTATTTTTTGTGAATTTAATTATTTTTAATGACATTTGATCTGGTTAGGATAAACGCCAGCAAATAAATGCCGGCGGCTTGAGTGGCGTTTATTGCCGTCACCGGCCAGATTTTTACTAATAAAAAATTCCATAACAACATCACCGGAATACACCATATGATGCTACTAAAAAAAGCAACTGCTAGAAAAACTCCAGTCCTATAGAGCTCTTCTAGCAGTTGATCTAGCGGTGACTTGCGGCCTAAAAACATTAGGCCGCTTGAGCTGCCAGTGTATTTTCTATGAATGTCTTAAGAGACTGTTTTGTAGATGCTCCTACTGTTCGACCCACTTCCTTGCCGTCCTTAAATAAAATAAGCGTTGGTATCGACCGAACGGAAAATTTCTCAGCAACATCTGGCGCACTGTCTACGTTTAACTTTGCAATGTCTGCTATTGTGTTAATTTCAGAATCCAGATCCTTTAACATATGTGAAACCATCTTACATGGGCCGCACCATTCAGCCCAAAAATCTACCAGAACCGGCTTTTCCGATCCAATGCTTTGCTCGAAATTACTTGAAGTGATGTCAGTCATTGTTGTTTTCCTCTTCCTTTTTGTTATATTTGTTTAATTTAGAAACAAGTGCCGGTGTTATTTCAACCTTAGTCTTCCTTTTACTGGTGTCTACCTCTATATAAAATTCTCTACCACAGCCACATTTAAATAAATGTAATTGAAACATGTCGGTTTCGTGCTTTTTATCACAGCTCGGGCAATTAATTTTATAGGTCTTACTTCTCATATAAATACTTTTCGATAAAAGATGTTATTTAATTTGATAGCTATTTTTATGCCAAATTTTTAATTGACGCACTACCGCATCTGCGGTTCCTTCTGTGAGGCGATCAATAATACTTCTCTTGATAATATAGTCAACTTTGTATACATGATTCTTTTTTATTTTATCGGTTATGTAATCATCGCTGGCCTGAATTGAATCTACGAGACCTAGCTTGAGCGCCTCCCTGGCCGTCCAATGTCCTCCGGTCGCTATTTTTTCGATATTAACTCCTGGGCGATATGATTTAATATGATCTTTAAACTGCACATGAATCTTTCCTAGGCCCTCCGAAAATCTTTTCTCTTTATCTTTTGTTATTTCTCCGTAGGGCGTCACTGTTCTCTTGGATTTTCCGGCGGTATATGACTTCCAATCTATATGGAGTTTCTTTAGAAGTCGATTGAAGTTTGGAAATTCTGAAACAACTCCAATAGACCCTATGATAGCAAATGGCGACGCAACGATTGTGTTGCCGACCGAGGCCATCATATAGCCTCCGCTGGCAGCCATCTTATCTACTAAGACAGTTAGGGTCAGCCCGGCATTCCTGATGCGCTCAAGCTGCGTTGCTGCTAAGCCATACCCGTTAACCGTTCCTCCGGGACTATCTAAACTTACGATGACTTCATTACCCTTAGTTGCCACCGAAAGAACTGCAGATATTTCATTTCTAAGTTTCTCTACTTCTTTAGCTTCTAGGCTTCCTTCAAATTCCAATAGGAACACTCTGCCTTTTCTATTGGGCGCCGACCTTCGTGTCCTCTCGAACTCCTTGGCTTCTTTACTGCCCTTTTCTTTGTGAACAATAAGTTTCCCAAGGTCATGCACTACCTCGTCGTACTGTTCGTTTACATATTCAAATGAAATTCCGGAGTCTTCCCCGCCATTTCTTAATGTTTTTATTAATAAAAAGAGTAGTAAGATTGCAACTATATCAAATATCATTAATGCTCCTATTGTATTGTTGCATGATTTTTATAGCTCGACGGTGTCTTTATCTGGGTCAGTCATTTTCACTTTGTCTATCTCAACCATGGTCGGAGTATCCGAGTCGATCTGTACCGCCATAGTGATATGCGCCACTGGCAAGCTTCCTGAACTGATCGTGTACGTTAGAGCCATCACGCCAGTCAGCTTTTTACCGTCTAACTCTACATCGACGCCACCAAGGCTATCAGACATAACCCTAAGCTTAGGTAGCTTAGGAGACGAGGCTTCAGGACTTGCCATCCTCGGCCTCCTCGACGGTGTCTTTTTCGACCTTTTCTCCCTCAATCTCAGGAAGCGACTCCAGAGTTTCAAGTAGGGCGTCAACAGGAACACCATAGCCCTCGCAAACCTGGGCTATGGTTTCGAACTCAGCAATGGAGCAATGGGAGCAGCCACCCAAATGAAAGCCCGCAAAAACCTCACGGGCTCTCGGGTGGAGCATCTGCGCATCTGCTATCGTCATATCTTTATTATATTTACTCATTGCCGTCGTCCATTACATCTGCTACGCCGTCGCCACCAGCATCTACGTCAAGCCAGTCGCCAGTTTCGACATCAATAAGTTTTCCTTCAACCTCTTTGATTGCTACAGGGTCTGGATCTACCTGTTTGGTTTTCATGGCTTCGATGACTTTGGCTTTAAGGCGATCAAGAAGGTCACGATCTTCGCTAATAGCCTGATCGAAAGCCTTACGTGAGGCCCACTCAATCTCCTCAAAGGTGTGCTTGTTGCCGGACTCTGCCTTTACAACGATACCTTTTTTAAGGGCCAGGTCTCTTACTTCGGAGTCCTGATCGACGCCAGTAGTATAGTAAAGATCGAAAGCTGCTGCCCTAAAGGGTGGAGCAACTTTATTTTTAAGAACCTTAACGGTTACGTTATGTCCTATCTGGATCTTTTCCTCTCCAGTTCCTGCAAACTTCTCGCCCTTATAGGTTTTGTTGGCACGAAGTCTTACTGACGAGTAGAACTTAAGGGCCTTACCGCCAGGAGTTGTTTCAGGATTGCCAAAGCGCTGGCCGATGTTTTCACGTATCTGATTAATAAAAATGCAGCAGGTTTTTGATTTTGAAACGATTGGTGTTAATTTTTTTAGAGCTAACGACATCAGTCGGGCAGTTAGACCCATATGCTGAGCATCCATGTCTCCATCAATTTCTCGCTGGGTCACAAGGGCTGCTACGGAGTCAAGAACTACTACGTCGACAAGTCCGGTCTCTACAAGATATTTCATGGTGCTCAGAGCCTTTTCTCCCGACTCCGGCTGAGAGATCAAAAGATTGTCGTAGTCAACACCTATGCTGCGACACCAGTCAGGAGTAAGAGCGTGCTCTGCGTCAATAAAGGCAGCTACTCCGCCGTTTCTCTGAACTTCTGCGATAGTCGATAGACTTAAGACCGTCTTGCCGGATGCTTCTGGTCCAGAAATTTCAACGATCCTACCCTTGGGAAGACCGCCAATTCCAATTGCGTTATCAAGACTTAGAGAACCTGTCGAGATTGCCTCTATGTCCATCTGGCCGCCATCTCCCCCACGGAAGATTGCTCCTTCACCAAACATCTCATTTCCTTTACTGGAAACTTTGGACAGGATTGCGGCAAGCTTTTTAGCTTTTTCCGCTGAGGATAATATTTTTTCTTCTTTCTTTTCTACTACTGCTACTTCTGACTTTTTAGGACGGGCCATTCTATACTCCTTTTTTGACGTGTTTACACGTTATACATTTTTTTCTTTGTCATGAATATGCTTCATGACATCGTCTGACGCACGATCAAACTCATTGCCCATTCGTTCAATGTTTGTGAAAGTGCTGTTGTCAGTTACTATTTCCGACTTCGTTTGAGGCTTCATCTTTTCCTCAAGCTTTTTATCTTTGATCTTTCTAAATAACGGCTCGCTTGGGGCGAACTGATAGTCTATATGATCCTTCTTGCACTGCTCCCATTTCTGGTAATTTTCCGAACCTTTTGCCCACCCCTTGATATTCACTCCACAATTCATGCAATCCCTAAGAGTTACACGCTTGTTTTGTTGTGAGCAAAAGCCTATCTGATATCCATTTTTTGCAATATGAGCCGTTGCCAACTTATGCAGCCGTGAATTAAGCTCATTCTGATCTGTGATCTTCTCCAAATCCATCCACTCCATTTCTGGAATATAAATCTCGAGAGGCTCTTTTAGATTTTTATTTGCTACCTTTACTATCATTCTTCTTGTCCTTTTTATCAAAACCCAGGATTTTTTTAACTTCCTTCTCAACCTCGGATACGTCTTTGTTGTTCATCCAGACCATATCCTCTTCGTCGTTCTCTTCTAGATTTATATTGACGAAGGACTTGACTTTAGCCATTATAGATTTGACTATATTCTTATCCCAGTCGAATTTCTTATCTTCAGGAAGCCACCACTGACCTTCTTTTATGAAGCTTGGATTATAAGAAACGTCTCCACTTTCTAATCGATCAAGTTTGGAGTAGTACGTCTTCCAGTCCTTAGTTTTCCAGCTAGCCTCTTCTTCGGCTCTAAGTTTTTTAAGATCGTCTATATTACTTATTGACTTCATCTTATCTGCGAAAGTAGTGGCTTTGGTCTCTATCTTAAATTTCTCTCTATACTTTACGTACTCAGTAAGGTCGAAAGAAACCCACTCTCTTTCCATAAACTCAACGATCAGGTATCCTTTGTCTTTATTTTCTATCCATTCTTTTTTAAATCCGAAAATGGTTCCGCCCTTGGCAGTATGAGTCTGAAGTAACTTCAGCTTCATGCTTTTAATAATATCAAGAGCGAATTCCTTAGGTATAAATATGAAGTCCTGACCACACCTCAAATACGAAAAGACGAGAATCTCATCGTTATTGAAGTCTATCTTGTCAATCCATTCTTTCTTTATACCAAGGATTCCATTTTCGTCATTAGTTTTTTTGCATTCGATCTGGAGAAATATATTAAAATCCTCTCTCCAGCTACGAACATCATGCTTGCCTAACTCTTCCTCTATTTGGTCGGAAGCACCGGACAGAGGATTTCTTTCACTCTTCCATCCGGCCTTCCTGAAGAAATCACGAACACGATACTCGTAACCTCTACCAATGACGTGAGATTGCGTTGTCAACTAATTCAACTCCAATCACCGTTGCTTTAGTCCTCGTCAAGCCAACTATTGTCTGACTGCTGAGCTTTTGCCATCAAACTTGATGCTGGCTGTGCTGACGGAGGGGCCTGAGCCTGCAGCGTTGCCACAGGAGCAGGAACAGAGGCTCTAGCTGGCACTGATACGGAGTCAGATGGCACTTGGTAGTTAGCCTGAGGCGCTGATTCAATATCATCTCCGGCTGCGATCCCAAGAATCTGTTCCTTGATGCGCTCAACTGTCCACGGCTTTAGCAATGGTTCAAAATCAATGTCATCTGCATCGATGATATTTTTGTCATTCGCAATGGTTTGAGCATCACGTGGATCTTCTAACCTTTGACCCAACCCAAGAGTGTAGAGCGGATTAGCTCCAGGCTGGCGCTTACGAAGCTCGAGATTGTAATTAGGGACAACATCATTCTCGTCACTAATACCCTTCGCACGCTTCTCTCTTAATTCGCCAACGTACTCCTCGATTGAGGTTTTAATCTGAGATCCAAACTCCCAGATCTTCAGCTTGTTCGTCTTCCTGTCAATCACTTTAAGATAATATCTTGTCTTCGGCTGATTGCCAGCAATAATAAGCGGATCTCCAGCCCCCGGAGACTTAACAAATACATATTTGCCGTTAATATCTTTTACATAGTGAACCTTAAATGATTTTCCTTTAAGATCTACCAGGCGAATAGTATTTAGCCCCTGTTCTGGATTGAAAAAGAGTTCCTTAAAATCAATCCTCTTTCCCTGTGGTCTTACATTTTCGAAATCAAAATCACTAGACATTATACAAACCTCCTACGGTTTTTACGTTTACTGGTTAAAGTCAACATCTTCATTAGGTTGACCGGTACTGTTATTTACAGTATTTTTACTTACTTTCTTACCTGCGTTCTTACTTACGCTCATCCCTCCTTCTTTAAAATCAGGCTCATAGCCAGAAACTTTCATTTCCTCTCTGGCCTGAGACTCCTGCTCTCTCGCCCAATAATGGGTCGCTTTGAAATTGTCCAACATATTCTTGTAGAATTCAACGTAAGAATCTGCAAGACCGTGGAGCATAGCAGCTGCTTCATATTCAGGCTCTGACTTTGCTATCTTTTCAGCAGTCGTTGCTCTGTCGGCGGTTCTTATAAACCCGCCTAAAACTTTATCCATTTCAATTTTTTTTAGCCTTTGCCACATTAAAGCCTTGGCATATTTTACGTTGGCGGTCTGAATTGCAGCCAAACAATATGTAGCGATAAGCCCTGGATCAACATCTAGAAGCCTCTCTGGTGTTCGAGGAATAAGCTTTGCAACTTTGAGCAGGAAGAATATGTTTTCCTTGCCAGGATCTTTTTCATCCGTTACAATGTTGTAGTCGTTTATTTTTAAGTACGTAGCTAATGTGATTTCTTCGTTTTGCATGATGCACCTATTATATTAAAATTTACTATAGTTTCAATTAATCTATAGTACTTTTTTTGCTCCGGCCGTTTCTAAAACGAAAGTTTTGCCGTTTTTATAATCCTTAGTTCTCTGCGCCCTAACTGCCACGATATTACCCTTCTGGAACATAGTACGAAGCTCTTCGCTGGCTCTTATTTTATTCACCTCTGCCTGCCATATCATAAGCTTTACTTTTTTATTTGAGCTTCTAAGCTCCAAAAAGCCAAATGTCCTACCGCCCTTATCGGAGATATAAAATGAATTTATGATACCACATATCCTTATCGTCGTCCCAGTATTAATCATATCAATAGCGCTAAACTTCATTATTCTGTCGTCCGCATCAAATTGTTCGTTTATCTTTTTATCCACAAGATGAAGAACGTTATTGAATATCTCGCCGCCAATAACATCAGACTCATCTTGAATGGCATTCATTATTGTTGGGCTATATGGAATCTCAGTCTTTTTGTCTTTCCTGAATGATAGATACTCTCTCAGTAAATCATATCTAAAAGGAAGCTCGCTGCGATCTTTAATTCCAATGATTTGATCAAAGCTTCCAGAATGTATTAAAGCCATCACGGCTGACTTATTTACACTTCTCCCATTGATCTTTCTAATAAAATCCTGGAAACTTGAAAATGGACGCTTCTCCATAATTTCAGAAACAGCCCTATCTCCAAGGCCCTTAATGAATCCAAACCCTGAGCGGATCTTCCCGTCCTTAACCTTGAATGCAAACTCGCTCTCGTTTATATCCGGAGGAAGGACTTCTATATCCATCCTCCTTGCTTCGTAGTAATAGTCAATGAATTTGTTTTCATTAGTTTTGACATCTGTTTTATTGGGAGTGTTTGTCAGTAGGGCGGCCATGTACTCTTTGGGATAGTAAACCTTTAGATACATACACTGATAGGCCAAGAAGCCATACTCGACAGAGTGAGATTTATTGAATCCGTATCTGGCGAATGTCTTGATTTGGGAAAATATCTCATCTGAGATTTCAACGTCGCAAGAGATAACCTTAAAGTAATTTCCGTCCTTATCTACGCTTTCGTTTTCCACCTTAACATTTTCAGCAGTTGTTGGTATTTCCAAATCGTCATGGATGGTCTTTCTAGTTCTTACCCTGCCCTTAACTCCATTCCTCAGGCACCCATTTATGAATAGCTTTTCATGTTTCTCGAAATCGTTGATACCCTTTGCCAAGTTTGCCTTGCCTTTAGAAAGAGCACTGCGAAAGTTGTCAGCCTCATCCATCGAGAAGCCTGCTAGCTTTTGGGCAATCTCCATAATTTGTTCTTGGTATAGAATAATACAATACGTATTCTTTAGGATTGGCTCAAGCAGCGGATGCAGATATGACTGCTTCTCAAGACCATTCTTGATCTTCCAAAACTTCTCGTCCATGCCTGCGTCGAGTGGTCCAGGGCGGTTTAGGGCATTCACGGCCGCAATGTCTTCAAAGCTTGTTATTTTAATCTTGCGCAACAGGCTTCTAATCCACCCACGCTCAAACTGAAATACGCCAATGGTATTTGATTTATAAAATTCATCTAGAACTAATTTGTCCGTGAGATCCAGATTGTCCATGTCTATCACGACATCGTGATTTGCTTTAATCATCTGAAGGGCATTTTTAATTACAGTAAGCGTGTTCAATCCAAGGATATCAAACTTAATAAGCCCAACCTTTGAAAGTTCGTGCCCATCGCTTCCGCTTCCTTCTTGCCAACATGTTACGACTACGTCCTTGGTCTTTTCGAGGCCACAAATGGTATCGAGGGGCTTGTCCTGAGGCGACACAACAACTCCAGCTGCGTGCATTCCTAGGTGGCGAATGTTTCCCTCAAGCTTCGTGCATAAGGAATATAAATTCATATATGAATATTTTTGGAAGAACTCGGCGATCTGCTTGTTTCTTTCGCAGATCATCTCAATGGTGGCAGTTACGTCTTTGTCACCAACAGAATAAGTATCAGGAATTAGTTTAGTTATTTCGTTCACTTCTTCATATGGGATACCTTTGATTCTCGATATGTCTTTGATTACAGTCCTTGGGTGCATTACATGCAGAGTACAGATGGACGCCACGTTGGCCTGGCCATATTTACTGATTAGATACTCCTTGACCTGATCACGTTGAGCGTCCTCGAAGTCCGTATCAATGTCGGGATATTCAGCAGACTTAGTCTTTATCATTTCAATTTCTAATTTAACAGGGTCTTCGTCTGATATATCGAGCAGATACGAGACCAAGAGATTATTTGTATTCTTAAGCCTTTTCCCTGTACTTCGGAGATGGTCGCTTAAATCGGTAAAATACGAATACAGATTAGTTTTATAGTCATGTGCTTGATTCTCGAGAACGCTTAATTCAAAGTGAAGTCGATTTTTATACTTCTTAGAAGTCAGACCTTTTCCGTTTAACTGCTTTATGCAAAGGTCTTTAAAGTCGGCTTGTATCATAGTCTAGGCAACCCCTGAAGCTCACGCTCTTTTTCTGCGAAATATAAGCGTCTTTCGTTTGTATTTTCTATATCTGTCCACATCACAAGATCTCTGTAGTCAACCTTTTCCATCCACATAATTTGTTTTAAATCATTCTCGGTATCGCAAATATGCGCCCAGTCCCACAGGCTATTACTCCCGTCGCCGTGATGCTCCGTGACATTATCTTCAGCACGACATTCCTCTATTGAGTCAAAGAGCCCCACTAAGTCTTTGCTCCCACCGCTAGGGTAATAGTATGATCCTGCGAATAGTGCATACCTTTTCATTTCTTCTCCAAGGGGAAATCGCTAAAGTCCAACTTGTATTTTGCGCTACTTCT
>Ga0307375_10002345_pt1 | contig 19438 bp, 15 predicted proteins | sample TR1MG_FD_202531 | JGI IMG/M metagenome (GOLD analysis project Ga0307375, IMG submission 202531) | Soil microbial communities from Risofladan, Vaasa, Finland - TR-1 | ecosystem: Environmental > Terrestrial > Soil > Coastal area > Acid sulfate soil | place: Finland: Risofladan, Vaasa | collected...
TCCTGGCCGGCCACGTCCACCGTGAAGGTGACAGCGGCCATCCGCCGCTCCCGGTAGTAGGCGGCCAGGTCATCGACGGTGTAGGACGCGGCGTCGGCCTTGAAGTACCGGGCCATCGCCTCCTGCGACTCGCCGGCCGCCGCGCTCGCCGCGCCGCCCGCCGATACCGAGCGCTGCACGTGCGTGTGCACGTCGATGGCGGTCAGGCCGGCGATGTCCGGCCCGCGGCCGGCGGACTGCTCGCCCGTCATCTGCATCCCTTGCATCCCCTGCTCTCCCCGCTGGCTGCATCCCTGCCATTCCGGCTGGCTGCATCCCGCTCTCCGGCTGGCGCGGTCACCGTGCCCTTGCTTGCGGACGTTTATGCCAACATAATCGTTAACAACTCGTTTGACCATAAGGCTCGTGCCGGCCGCCCGCTCCCGCGGACGCGGAGGCCGGCCAGGGGAGGGACATGAAGGCCGTCGTGTGCGTGCCTGGCGGCTGCGAGGTGACGCAGGTGCCCGATCCCCGGCCGGCCGCCGGGGAGGTGGTCGTCGAGGTCGACGCGTGCGGGCTGTGCGGGTCCGACGTGCACGCCGTGCGCCGCGGGCTGACCACGCCGGGCCAGATCCTCGGGCACGAGTTCGGGGGCCGGATCGCCGCGCTCGGCGCGGGCGTGTCCGGCTGGCGGGCCGGCCAGGTCGTCGCGGTGAACCCGCTAGGCTCCTGCCGGGCGTGCCGGGCGTGCCACCGCGGCGTGCCGTTTCGCTGCACGGCCCGGCCCAACCTCGGGCTCAGCGTCCCGGGCGGCTACGCCGAGTACGTGGCGGTCCCGGCCGCCCAGCTCGTGGCCCTGCCCGACGGACTCCCCGCGGAACTGGGCGCGCACGCGGAGCCGCTGGCGGTAGCGCTGCAGGCGGTCAGCCAGGCCGGCGTCGGCCCGGGCGACGCGGTGCTGGTCTACGGCGTCGGCACGATCGGGCTCTGCGTCATCATGGGCCTGCGGCTGGCCGGCGTGGACCGCGTCGTCGCGGCGGGCCGGTCGCCGGGCCGCCGGGTCGCGGCCGCCGGCGTGGGCGCCGATGTGGTGATCGACACCCGCGAGACCAGCGTCGGGACCTACGCCGAGGGCAGCGGCCAGCGTTTCGCCGCTGTGCTGGAATGCTCGGCCGCGCCCGGCGCGGTCGCGCAGGCCCTGGACGTGCTGGAGCCCGGCGGCAGCTGCGTGGTGGTGGCGCTGACGGACGAGGCGCCCGCGGTCCCGCTCGGCCACCTGGTCGGCGGCGGGCTGCAACTGGCGGGCAGCTGCGCGTTCGCCCCGGCCGCCTACCGGTCGGCCGTGGAGCACATCGCCGCCGGTCGGGCCCCGGTGGCGAGCCTCGTCAGCGAGCGGGTCAGCCTGGCCGGCACGCCGTCCGCGCTGGCCCGGCTGAGCCAGCCCGGAGACCTCGTCCGCGTCCTGGCCCGCCCGGGGCAGGCGGAATGAGCACGAACAGCAAGGAGCGCAGCATGGATCAGTTCGCCGGCCGGGTCGCGGTCGTCACCGGCGCGGGCAGCGGCATGGGCCGGGCCTTCGCCGCCCGTTTCGCCGCCGCGGGCATGAAGATCGTCGCCGCCGACATCCAGGAAGACGCGCTGGGCGACGCGGCCGCGCAGATCTCGGCGGCCGGCGGCGAGGTGCTGGCCGTGCCGACGGACGTGTCGGACGCGGCGTCGGTGCAGCGGCTGGCCGACACGGCCGCCGCGCGGTTCGGCGCGGTGCACCTGCTGTGCAACAACGCCGGCGTGGAGGGCTACCTGGACGGCGCGATCTGGGAGGCGACCCCCCAGGACTGGACGTGGACGGTGGACGTCAACTTCTGGAGCGTGGTGCACGGCATCCGCGCGTTCGTGCCGGGCATGCTGGCCCACGGCCAGCCCGCGCACATCGTCAACACGTGCTCGATGACCGCGGTGGTCAGCGCGGCCAACATGTACGGCATCACCAAGCACGCCGTGCTGGCCCTGTCCGAGGTGCTCGCCTCCGACCTGAACAAGCGGGGCGCCCCGATCGGGGTGACCGCGCTGTGCCCGGGCATCATCGCCACCAACCTGTTCCGCGGCAGCCGCAACCGGCCGGCGGAGCTGCGCGGGGACAGCGAGACCGACGGCGCTCGCGAGGGCGCGGAGCTGCGCGAGCGCATGCACGCCACGCTGGCGGCCGGGATGCCGCCCGAGCAGGTCGCCGACCTGCTCGCGGACGCGATCCGCCGCGGCGACCGGTACCTGCTGACCGATCATGACTGGGACAGCCAGATCGGGGAACGGCACCGGGCCATCCTGGCCGGTGCCGGGGTGGCCCGGTGAGCGCGCGATTTGAGGGCCAGGTCGCGGTCGTCACCGGGGCTGCGGCCGGGTTCGGCCTGGCCGTCGCCACCCGGCTGGCCGCCGAAGGCGCGCGGCTCGTGCTGGTGGACCGGGCGGCCGACGCGCTGCACGAGGCCGCCGCCGCGCTGGACGGCGCGCTGCCGGTGGTGGCCGACGTCAGCCAGGAGGCCGACGTCGACGGCTACGCCCGCGCCGCCGCGGCGGCGCACGGCCGGATCGACCTGTTCTTCAACAACGCCGGCATCGAGGGCCGGATGGCCCCCATCACCGAGCTGTCCGTTGATGACTACGACCGGGTGCAGGCCGTTAACGCGCGCGGGGTGTTCCTCGGGCTGCGGGCCGTGCTGCGGGTCATGAAGCCGCAGGGGTCCGGCGCGATCGTGAACACCGCGTCGATGGCCGGCATCCGCGGCGGCGCGACGTTCGCGCCCTACGTGGCGTCCAAGCACGCCGTCGTCGGGCTGACCCGGTGCGCGGCCCTGGAGGGCGCGCCGCACGGCGTCCGGGTCAACGGCGTCGCGCCGGGTCACATCGACACCCGGATGGCCCGGGACCTGACCGCCCAGATCGACCCGGACGACCCGGACGGCGTGTTCGAGCGGGTCAGCGCCCAGGTTCCGCTCGGCCGGTACGGCACGGCGCAGGAAGTGGCGAGCCTCGTGGTCTTCCTGCTGTCGGACGAGGCCTCCTACCTGTCCGGGGCGACCCATCTGATCGACGGCGCACTCAACGCGTGAGGAGCAACTAATGCGGCATGTACTGCTCGGCCATACCGGGCTGCGGGTCTCGGAGATCGCGCTCGGCACGATGACCTTCGGCACCGAGTGGGGCTTCGGCACCGGGCGCGACGGCGCGCGGGCCATCTTCGACTGCTACGCCAGCGCCGGAGGGAACTTCATCGACACGTCGGTGAACTACACCGACGGGACCTCCGAGCGGCTGCTCGGCGAGTTCCTCGGTGCCGACCGGGAGCGGTTCGTGGTGGCCACCAAGTACGGCATCACCATCGACCGGTCACAGCCGAACGCCGGGGGAACGCACCGCAAGTCGCTGCGCCACGCGGTCACCACCAGCCTGTCCCGGCTCGGCACGGACTACCTGGACGTGCTGTACGTGCACTTCTGGGACTACCACACGCCGCTGGAGGAGACCATGCGGGCGCTGGACGACCTGGTCCGCTCCGGGCTCGTCCTGTACCTGGGGATCTCCGACAGCCCGGCCTGGGTGGTGGCCCGCGCCCAGACCTACGCGCTGGAGCGCGGCCTGACCCCGTTCGCCGTCGTCCAGGCGCCCTACAGCCTGCTCGAGCGCACGCCCGAGCGCGAACTGCTGCCCGCCGTCGACGCCCTGGGCCTGACCCTGGCCGCCTGGTCGGTGCTCGGCCGCGGCGTCCTCACCGGCAAGTACAACCTCACCGGCAAGGACAACGGTACCGCGGCCAGCGGGCCGGGCGGCGACGCCGCGGCCAGCGTGCGGCTGTCGGGCGACCAGGCTCCGGGGGAGCGGGACCTGGCCATCGCCCAGGTCACCACCGAGGTGGCCAGGGCCGCCGGGGCCACCCCGGCCCAGGTCGCGACCGCCTGGGCGATGCGGCTGGGCTACGTCGTGCCGGTGCTGGGCGCGCGGTCCGCCGGCCAGCTCGCCGAGGGGCTGGCCAGCGCCGACCTGGTGCTGTCGGCCGACGCCCTGGCCCGGCTGGACGCCGTGTCCGACCCGGGTGACGGCTACCCGACGGCGATGCTGCGGGACGCGCGGCCGTTCTTCCTGGGCACGGTGCTGGAGACCACCCGCGACGCCCGGCGCGGCGGCGTCCTGCCAGGCACCTAGAACCTTCAGGCCCTGTGCGGCATGTTGTTCGTCCTGTATGCCGGCGTTCCGCGGGAGTTCGTGCGGCGGGGACTGGGCATGGGTCGGGGATCCTCTGCGTGGTGCGAGGCGCTCACAAGCGCTCTCGGGGCGTCTCAGGCCCCCAAGGCGCGGGGGGGTGCCGCGCTGGATTCGGGTGCGGTGCTGGTTAGCAACTCCCGAAACTCGCGGATTGCGCGGGACTGCTGCTGCTCAACGGGCACGGCGCGGAGTACGGCCTTTCCGGTCTCCGTGATCATGTGGCTGCGGTATCTCGGCGGCACGGAGTCGAGAATTTCCGTGGCGTAATGAATTCCTTCGTCGAACCCGCCGTTGGCCACCACGCACTGCGCGTCGCGCAAGTAAACTAGGGTTGATGTCTGGTAGTCAGGGTTGCCGGAACTGGCGAGCACATGATTCTTGGCCTGGTGTGCCTTGGATTCGTCCCCGGCAGCTGCGTGGACCATGTGTTCGGCAAAGTGCAGTTGCCCGCCTTTCCAGTAGCCGGGCATGATGCCGGTCGGCTCAGGCGCCGATGCGGATAGGTCGCGATAAGAATTTAGTGCTTGCACTGCTTCCGGATGTCTGCCTAGGAGCGTAAGCGCCTTCGCCTTAGAGCAGACGACTAGCGCCAAGCCCAGCGACGGTGCGCTGCCTGCTATCTGCTGTGCATTCTCGGTAAGCCGCAGCACGGTATCCGGGGCACGCTGGCCATACAGGCCATGTCCCGCCTCTGTAGCACGAACCCCTAGCCGTAGTTCAAGATCCCCGGACTTATCGGCGGCAGCCCGGGCCGTGCGCCACCAGTGAATGGCGGACCCGTGATCCCCAAGTCTGGTTAGCGCATTCGCGTGAAGAGTCGAGAGCGCGGCCACGATCCGCTGCAAGTCCGGGTTGTCGTGCGCATCAGTATTCTTCATCTGGCGATGAATCGCCAGCAGGTCAACGATAAGTGCATCACGAACCTTGGAGGGCGGTTGTGTGCGTAGCCCATGAAGATGGTCCGCGCATGTCATCTCCCAATCGTCAACGGACCGGAGTTCGCTCATCACGGCCATGTCCAGAAGCTGACGTACGGGTTCCCCCGTGCCTGCTGGATCATTTTGCTCGATGGTTGCGAGCGCCGCAAGGTCGAGCAGGAATGCGCGCCGCCTCATCACTTCCTCGTCATCATCTTGGCCCGATGGCAAGAACGCCAAGTCATCGCTGCGTCTTGGGCTCGGGATCGATCGCGTCACTACTCTTTCGGGCAGGCACGCGACAAGTTCCCCATCCGCGCCAAGAAGCTCATCTAGAAGGGATGCCATCTTACGGGATGGCTTCTTGACACCGTTGGCCATATTCGATATATAGCCGGCATTACACGGAACACGGCGAGCGGTCGCCCGCACTCCCAGGCCATTGGCTGCCATTAAGCTGCGGAGCATCCCAGCGAAATTACTCAGCGTTTCATCCGGTCCTGCATCATAGCTTATGACGCTCGCTGGAGATTCCGGGTCTGGCAGCGGTACCGGCTGGCGGCCGACCTCAGATGGCACCAGGCCGAGCGCGGCACGTGCCTGCGGGGGCATGCGGAGCCCGTCTGCAATACACCGGATAAGAGCAGACTGGGTTATCCGCTCATCACCGTTCATTACCTGGCCGACCAGGTGAGCAGACATGCGCGTTCTGACCGCAATGTCAGCAGGACTTAACCCATGCCGGGCCGCTATGAGAAAAACCGCGCGGAAATCACCAGTCCGCAGAGCGCGCACGGCATCCGGCGCACGCCATGCGTCGTCCGGGATGCTCACAGAACCGGCCACCACGTGAACCCCCTCATGAGCAGGAATCCCTACGCAACGTAGCGTACGCCACGCACCCTGGGAGACGCGCCATTTGCGCACGTGCACGTGCATGGCTGACGCGCGTCTGCACGTGGGGGACCGTGCACGCAGCCGTGCATGCACGCACGAGCCGAGCGCGCACGCCGGGCCGCTAGCTGGACTCTAATTACTCCGCGTAATTGTTAATTACTCCGCGTAATTGTTTTGCGCTTGTCTTCGATCCTGGTGGTTAATTCGCGGCGCGCCGGATGGTGTGCTCGGTTCGGGCCGTGATGCGGGCGCTGGCCGCGGCGCATCCGGCCTGGCTGGAGCAGCGGATCTGCGTGAGCGATTTCGCCCGCCGCTACGGGACGCCGATGACCTCCTGGCGGCCCCCCGTCTCCCAGGCCAGGCGCGATGAACTGGCGATCGCATACGCCCGCGACGGCTACGCGCTGCTGAAGGCGGTCTATGACAGCGCGGCACCACCATGGCTGCGCGACATCCCCGCAGTCGACGTGCTGCGCCGGGTGCTGCCGCGGAACTACACGCGGACCATCACCGGGGACGGGCGGGAGGTGATCAGGCGGCGGGAGAAGGAGCCAGAGGGCGACGGTCTCCCGCCCGGCCATACCCGGATCGCCTCACCGTATGACACCGACGCCGTGCGGGGCGTCAAGCGCGACACCTTCTGGCTGGGCTGCAAGCTGCACATCAGCGAGACCTGCGACGACGCCCCGCCCTGCACCTGCCGCCCCGACCCGGCGCAGCTCCCCGCCGGGGACGCGAGCGAGAGCGGGCACGGCCCCGGCCATGACCGCGAGCACGGCAAGGGCTGCGCGCACCTGGTGTTCCCGAACCTGATCACGCACGTGGCCACCACCGACGCCACCGTGACCGGCAACCAGATGACCGGCGCCATCCACGACAGCCTGGCGGAAAAGAACCTGGCCCCAGGGCGGCACTACCCCGATTCGGGATACCTCAGCGCCGCCCTCGTGGTCTCCGGGCTCGCCAGGCACGGCATCGCGCTGACCGGGCCGCTGCTGGCCGGCACCTCCGCGTAGGCCCGGGCCGGCAACGGCTACGCCCGCGCCGACTTCACCACCGACTACGACACCCGCACTGTCACCTGCCCGCAAGGCAGGACATCAGCGTCATGGACGCCGTGCGCGCAAAGGGGCAGGAACGCGATCGTGGCCACCTTCTCCGCCACCGGCTGCGGCCCTTGCCCGGCCCGCCCCCAGTGCACCACCGGGAAACGACGGCAGCTGACGCTAATGCCCCGTGACCTGGCCGAAGCCCGGGCCGCTGCCCGCACCGCGGAAACCACGATCCCGTTCCAGGCCGACTACGTCCGCCGCGCCGGAGTCGAAGGCACCATGCACCAGGCCGCCAGCCACGGCGCCCGCCGCGCTCAACCTGCTCCGGCTAGAGGCATTCTGGACCGGCACGCCGCTAGACCGGCAGCGAACCAGCCACCTGGCGCGCCTCGAACTCGGCCTCGCCACATGAACCAGAATTAGCCACCAGGATCGTCTTCGGGGGACTGTCTATGCGCCGCTATGCGCCGCTACGTGCAGACACGCGCGAGGCGCAGGGCGTAGACAACCGCGATCACCTTGCGTGATCGTCTCGTTGTCTCGTCTCACGGCGCGAGTGCGGCCCCAACGCGTGCAGACGCGCGCGAGGCGTGAGACATCCGCCGGCCCGATCCCGGACACGCACGGTCACCAGCCGCAGCAACACGCGCGACGCTCTGGCGATCTTCGACTGCTGGGTACCCTCCCGTTCATCCCGCCCGCCTCCGGCAGCCCTCCCGACCCCGGCAACCCCCCGGCGATCCGGATGATGACCCGGAAGGCGATCGGCCCGGCAGCCCAGGCGGTAGCCAGGACGTTGACCCGCCCTGCGGCCAGGGCGGCGGCCTGGCGGCGGTGATGACGACGCTGGCTCTGGCGGGCGGCCGGGTGCTGGTCACGGGCAGGCCCAGGGCGGCGGTGGTCCCGGCCCGGGTGGCCGGGGAGATCACCGCCGACCTCCGGGCATGGCCGGCGGCCGGCCGCCGCGTGGTAAGCCTTCCTGGCCCGGCCGGGGTCCTGGCGGGAAGCCCGCCCGGCCAACCGGCCCGGCCCCGGAACCAGGCCGCGGCACCGAGGACTGGCCCCCCGACACCGCCCCAGATCCCGCCCGTCCGGACCCGCCCGGCCCCGGCTCCAGCCCACCTGGCTCTGGTCCGCCCGGTCCTGGGCCGAGTGACTTCAGGCCCCCTGGGACCTGTGCGCCGAGAGCCGGGCCGGGTGGCGGCGGCCCTTCCCTGAACGGCATGGCCGGGGCTGGCTGGCGGGTACCCGGCCGGGTACCCGGGCGAGGTGCCGCCGCTGACCGACGCCGACGCCCCCGACGACGACGGCGGCGGGTACTGGCTGCCGGGCGTGGATGACTGGTGGGGCGACCCGGACACACCGGGCAACCCGGCGGGCAGGCCCGCCGGCCGCCACCAGGGCTGCTGGACCTCACCATCTCCTGGCACGTCCTGACCGGCGACCGAGCCGTGGCCGCCCGCCTGGGCCGCCTCGGGCCCATCAGTGCCCGCCAGGCCCTCCCTGTCGCCGTCCTGGCCATCGCCGACCCCGCCGCCCAGTGGCGCGTCATCGTGACTGACGCCCGCAGCCAGGGGAGGCTTGATGGCGTTGGAAGCGCTGAGCTATGTGGCCAGACCGCTGGACGAAGATCGCGGACGCTCGGCGCTAAGTGCGCCCCCGGAGTCGCTGAGAGATGTGCTCTACCGGGTTGCCGTGGGCGGACCGCTCGAAAAGGGCCTGGTCAAGCAAGGATTTCTCGATCTTCTTGATGTCGATCCGAGGTCCCGCGACGGCTACCTGGGGGCTCTGATGTCAGGCATCATGGCCCGCGGTCCGGTCGAGGACGAGGTGGTCGAGGTACTTGAAGCGGCTCTCGCTCTGGACGCGATCGGGCCAGACGCCGCCTTACGAGCCCCGGTCACACCGGTCGTGGTGCTCGCCGGCAGTGGCAAGAAAGGCGTTAAGACCTTCAACGTCTCGACTTTGAGTGCGCTGGTCGCAGCCGCCGCGGGCGTGCATGTCGTGAAGATCGGCTCGAAGGCTACGTCCTCGGTCATGGGCTCCCGGGATCTGGTACATCGGCTCGGTCTCCCCGAGGTGCTCCAGTCCGCGGATGTGCTGGCGTTCGTTCAGCAGCACCGGTTTGCCTTCGTGCCGGTTGAGGACGGCATCCCGCTGGTCGACTCGATGTACGGTGGCCGCTTCCACGTGCTGAGTCCGTTCAGCTTCGGCCTCGCCGCGCTCGTTTCCCCGGTACGCGGGGACGTCCTGGTTTACGGCTTGGCGCATCCCGACGTCGGCCTGGCGGCGAGAGTGCTTCGCCGGTTCGGTGTCCACCGCGCGCTCGTCGTTGCGTCCCGCAGCGCCGGGGGCTACTTCACTGACGAGTTCGGGTTGGGGGAACGCTCGTGGACCTGCGAGCTTCGCGGCGGAGCGGTCAGCGAGCCGACCGAGTACGACCTTGAAGCGGAGGTGTTGCCCGGGCGGCTCGCTCGGCGGGCACGCCATCAGGTGACCCCGCCCCGCAGCGGCGACGAAGCACTGCGGTGGGCGGTCGACTTACTTCGCGGACGCGGCCCCGAGGACCGGGCACGCATCGTCGCCCTGAATGCGGGCTTGTATCTCGCGGCGGCCGGTACCGCCTCCAGCCTGGCGGACGGCTACGACCGTGCCATGGCTGTTCTGGGCACGGGCCTGGCCTACGAGAAGATGGCTGAAGTGCGGGAGGCGGCGCAATGCGCCGACCGCCAATGACCACGCGACCTGGTGCGCCAGTGTCACGAGCTGGCCGGGCAAGCCGCCTGGACCCGGCCCGCCGCGCTCACGCGAACGCGCCGTCGCTGCGAGTTCTCTGGATTCCGTATGCCCAGCGAGGCAGCCTCTACCCGGTCGCCCCGGTGATCCAGGAGCTGGCTACCTGCGCGAGCAGGTCGCTGCTCACGGCGGCCTAGCGGAAGAGCCCGTCTGGTTCGACTGGAGCGACGGGTCGGAATGGGCGTACGGCGAACGGTTCCTCGCCGCGCTCGACGTGGCCGCTGGACGGTAGCTCTCACCTCGCTCACCCAGGTCAGCAGCCGAGTTTGCCGAGTATCGCCGAAAGGAGCACGCCGAGATCATGGCGGCCTACAGCACGATCTACGAGGAGTCATGACGATGCACGGCACCCTGTTTCCCCGCATCTCGATCTGCATCCTGAGCTATAACTACGGCCGGTATCTCCGCCGGGCCATTGACAGCTGCGTGCAACAGGAACCCGGTGGGTACGAACTCGAAGAGATACTCGTCGCTGACGGCGGATCGACCGATGGCTCCCTGGATATCTGCGCCGGGTACGGCGAGCACGTCAGGGTGTTCGGCCGGCCGCGCGTTCCCTTCGCGACCACGCTGACCGACTGCATCGAGCAGAGCCGGGGCGACTGGGTAGCGCTGCTCGACGCTGACGACTGGTTCGCACCGGAGAAACTGAGCGTGGTGGCTCCCCATCTTCACGGCGGCACGCTGCTCGTCCAGCACTGGGAGTACGTGACGGACGAAGATGAGGCGCTGCTCGTGCCCGTGCCCCACCTGGGCGGGAGCACCAGCACGCTGGTGGTGAACCGGCGGGCAGCGCTCGATCTCCTGCCGGTCTCCAACGAGCTCTTCTTCCATGTGCTGGCCGACGTCGGCCGCGGCGTTCAGCTCACCGACCCGCTGACGTACTACCGCGTCCACGAGGCCAGCATGACGGACCGCAAGACGCCCGGAGTATGGCAGGAATACCTCGCGGGCGTGTGCGTGGCGCTGGCCGGCCGAATTGACGGGCTGGCAGTCGCTACGCCGGCCTGGGTGACGGAGCCCGCGCTGCGCCGTCTCGCCCACCACTACCGGGCGGAAGCGCGAGCACACGAGGTGGAGGCAGCTCTTCAGCGCGGGCGCCGTGCTCACGCCCTGCGCCCGCTGTGCGCGGCCCTGGCTCACACCGTGCGGGCCGGCCAGGGCTACAGACGCCGCTGGCACGCACTTCGCAGCGTCGTCGCCGGCCGCGCGCTGGTCAGGCTGCGGCAGGCCGGCTCGGCCGGGGCGTGAGATGCGTACCCGGCTACGAGCCGTGGTCCTGGACCTCTTCGGCACGCTGGTGGACGCTCCGACCAGGCACGACCGTCACCACGCGGCGCGCGCCATCGCCGCGATCACCGAGGTCGACACGCACGCAGCCGAGGAGACGCTGATCAGCACGTGGAGGATCCGCCATGACGGTCGCCTGGCCAGCCTGGACGACCTCGCGGGCTATCTTGCCCAGCGCCTGACCGGCTCAGCTGAGACACGCACCGACCTGGCCCGCCTGCTCCACCCACAGGCCGCGAACCGCCTCCGCCCCGACAAGAGCGTGGTTGTCGCGCTGCAGCGCCTGCGAGATCACGGGCTGCGAATCGGCGTGCTGAGCGACGCCTCCGCAGACGTCGCCTCCGCCTGGCAGGCGAGCACCCTCGCCCCGCTTGTCGACGGCGCCCTCTTCAGCTGTACCGCTCACGCTGTCAAGCCGTCGCCGCGGCTATACGGCGGCGATTCTCGACCTGGTCGGAACGGAACCCGCGAAGACCACGTTCTGCGGCGACGGCGGCGGGGACAAACTCCGCGGCGCGACCGCCGCAGGGCTGGCAGCCGTCCGGGTCCAGCGGCGCGGCGGTGCGGGCACGCTGGCGTTCGGCGACCGGCCCTTACGGTCGTGCCCGGCCGTTGTAGGCATCAAGATCGCCGAGCACTACACGGTCTACCCGGCACCCAAGCACGCCTTCCGAGACTCACCCCTGTACAACGCCGCGTCGAGACCGAGGCCGCCAAGGCGGCGGCCGCACTGCTTACCGACCGCATCTTCGCGACGTTCGCCACCGTTGCGCGCCAGCAGCTACCTCCCGGTACCCCGCTGCGAATCTCGGGCGGCTGCGGACTGAACTGCGACTGGAACGCTGCCTGGACCGAGCTTGGCCACTTCTCGTCCGTCTTCGTGCCTCCGTGTACCAACGACTCCGGATCAGCCATCGGCACCGCCGCCGACGCCATGGCCGCGCTCACCGGAGACCCGCACATCGACTGGGACGTCTACAGCGGCCTTGAGTTTGTCAGCGACGCCGAGCCGGATGCTTCCCGCTGGCAGCGGTCCCCGGCCAACGGTTTTCCAGGGCTTCAGCCGAACCGACCGGAAAAGAGGCCCCGGATGTTACATTCCCCGGATTCCCGGCTGCCGGACCAGCCGACGCCGGCTGACCGGCTCGCGTCCACGCTGCGCTGGCTGCGCTGGCCGGTGGTGATCGCCTGGGTGCTTGTCCTCGTGGTCCTTTACCCGCTGGCCGGCAGCCTGTCCAGCGTGACTAACGGGACCGCTGCAGCCAACCTGCCAGCCTCGGCACCTTCCACGCGGGTTGTCCAGCTCCAGCAGGCGCCGGGTCAGCCCGACGTCGACCCGGCGACAGTGGTGTTCGCCCGCGGCGCGGGCCTGACGGACGCGGACCTGACGGCGGTCGCCTCGGCCCGCGCTGCTGTGGCCCGCCTCACCGGCCACACCCAGGGGCTCGGCGCCCCTGGCCGGGCGCAGCGGTCAGCCGATGGGCAGGCCGATGAGTTCACCGTCGGCATCACCGCCCCGGCCGGCAGCCAGACCAGCACGGACACCGCCGCGGTGCAGGCCATCCGCCAGGCGGTCAGCGGGCCGACCAGCAGCGCCGGTAACGGCCTGCAGGCCGCCGTGACCGGATCGGCCGCGGTGAATGCCGACAGCGGCGTCAGCAGCAAGGCCCAGGACACCCTGCTGCTCACCGCCCTCGTGATCATCATGGTCATCCTCATCCTTGTCTACCGCAGCCCTCTGCTGTGGCTGTTGCCGCTGCTCGGCGCGCTCGGGGCCATCGTCGTCGCCGAGGCCTCCGCGTACGGGCTGGCTAACGCCGGACTCACCGTCAGCACGCTGTCGGCCTCGATTCTGCGGGTACTGGTCCTCGGCGCGGCCACAGACTACGCACTGCTGCTCATCCACCGTTACCGGGAGGAGCTGCGCCGCCATGCCGCCGCGGAGGACGCGATGGCCGCCGCGCTGCGAGCGACCCTGCCCACCCTGCTGGCCTCCGCCAGCACCGTCATCTGCGCCATGGTCTGCCTGCTGGCGGCGCAGTCGGCCTCCCTGCACGGCCTGGGCCCGGTAGGCGCCGTCAGCATCGCGGCCGCCCTGCTCGCCCAGATCACCTTCCTGCCCGCGCTGCTCCTCGTCGCCGGGCGGGCCGCGTTCTGGCCGCGCATCCCCCGCTACCTCCAGCCCGGGCGCGAGGACTCCCGGCTATGGTCGGGCATCGGCACCCGGGTCGCCCGCCACCCCGCGCCGGTCGCCCTGGCCGCCGTGGTGCTGCTAGGCGCCGCTGCCGCCGGCCTGGCTGCCCTGCATATCGACAACAACCCCCAGGCCGCCGTGAAAGGGCATCCCGGCAGCGTCACCGGCGCGCAGCTGCTCACCGAGCACTACGGAGCAGGGGTGAACGCGCCCCTGACAATCCTTACCCCGCCGCACGAGGCGGGCACGGGCGCAGCGGCGGCACGGGCCACGCCGGACGTCGCCGCGGTGTCGCCGGCTGGCCCGGTTCAGGGCTACGCCAGCTACTCAGTCACCTTGTCCGTACGGCCCTACGGCGCAAGCGGGTCTGCCGCCGTCGGGAACCTGCGCGGCCGGCTCGGCCGCGATGCGCCGGACTCGCTGGTGGGCGGCGGCCCAGCCATCCAGTACGACATCACCCAGGCGGCTCAACGCGACACCCTGCTGCTTATCCCGCTGGTCCTCGCCGTGATCGCAGTGATCGTCGCCCTGCTGCTGCGCGCGATCGTCGCGGCGCTGGTGCTTATCGCCACCACTGCGCTCAGCTTCGCCGCCGCCTTCGGCCTGTCGAGCCTGCTGTGGCGCTACGGCTTCGGCTACTCCGGCATCGAGGCGCAGCTTCCCCTGTACATCTTCATCTTCCTGGTCGCGCTCGGGGTGGACTACAACATCTTCCTCAGCGCCCGGATCCGGGAAGAGGTCCGGCATCTCGGTACCCGGCCGGCCATCGTGCGGGGGCTCGGCGTCACCGGGGGCGTCATCACCGCCGCCGGCATCGTCATGGCCGCCACCTTCGCCGCCCTCGCCCGGCTCCCCAACGTTTCCGTCGCCCAGGTCGGCGTCGCTGTCGCCCTCGGCGTCCTGCTCGACACCCTGCTCGTGCGCACCGTGCTGGTTCCCGCCAGCCTGCTCATCATCGGAGAACGCGTCTGGTGGCCCACGCGACTGGCAGAACCAAGCCAAGGGCAAGGCCCTCACCACAACGCCCGGGTGTCGCCGGAGGCGCCGGCCGCAGACCCAGGACGTTCATGAACTACGGCGCCCAACGCCACGGATCACCAGGCGCCCTGCCTTCGGTCCGCGAGCACAAGCGAAATGATCCTGAGCGCGCGGCGATCTGCCAGGCCATCTCAGCTCGGTGAAAATAGCCATTCGGGCTCGCCATAGACAACCCACCAGGCCCCTTTTCGTGGACGCGCCCGGTGCGGCCGGGCTTTCTGTGCGGTCAGTGCCCGCCCGCCGGTTGCGTTTGCAAGACTCACCAGGTGGTTCCATCGGGCATTCATGATTTCTTCGCGGCCAACGCCAGCGTGGCCGGAGCGCTGATCGGGCTGCTGTTCGTGGCTATCTCGGTTGGCGTCGCTGCTGTCGCTGATCCGCCCGCGTCAGGTGCAGTGGGGCACAGTGCGTGATGCACTGTTCCTGATCGGGCTGGCCGTCACGTTCGTGATCCAGCTGATCCAGGGAGTAGACGTGAGCGCCCATCCGGGCGACTCCGGGGCCGTGGACACGATCGCGATCCTGGCAGTGGTCTGCTTCCTGGTCGGGATCGCCCGTTCCTGGGAGCTGATCGGCGGCCCGTCGATCGGTATCACGCACGAGGTCACCGCACTGGTCCGCCATAAAGGCGCGGAAGACCCGCAGAGAGTTCAGCCGCCGCCCTAGCGACCCTGAGTCGTTGATTCGCTGGCAGTAGGCAGCGAGGGTGGCGAGGATCTCGTCGGCGGTCTTGGTCCGATCTGCGTGACGTGCGTGACCTGCGTTCTCCGGCCGGCCCGGCCTATTTCCTGTCCCTGGAGATCCGGCACAAGATCGAGTTGCATCAGCTGACCGGCCGGGTGTGAGCAGCGGGGAGTCGGCTGAGATCAGGCGGCTGAAGCGGGAGAACGCCGAGCTGCGCCGGCGGCAGCGGTCCCAGCGACTTGGGCGAATGTGCTCCACGGTGTCAAGCGATCCTCGATCTTGATGCGATGGACGCGAACTACCTGTCTCCCAGCGGCGAGTTCGGTCAGAGAACTGCCGCTGCCGGTTTTCCCGTGGCGGCGCGACGGGCGAGGAGTGAGGTCCCGGTGATCGCGACGGTGATCGCGGGGACCCGAGACCCGCGGCCGGCTCCCGGACGCCGCCTTTGGCGTTTTCGCGACCCGCAGGTTCGGACGGGTAAGCGTCGAAGAGGTGTGCGAGGCGGCGGGCTACACCCGTGGCGCGTTCTACTCAAACTTCGACACCCTCGACGAGCTGTTCTTCGCCCTCTACACCGAGCGCAGCGAGCTGCTCGCCCGACCCGGAGAGGCCCGCCTAGCCCGATGCTCTGGACGACGACCGGCCGAGGGGCCCGGCGGGTCTGTCAGCCCCCGACGGGCTGGTTTTCCCGGATAACGACACTTGGCGGCCGGCGGGCCGACAGCGAGACAGACCCGGAAACTCAGCCTCGAAGACATCAAGTAAGCCGCTGCTCTAGGTGTGTGGTTATAACTTGCAGGCGGGCGTGCGGCTGCACTGGTATATATGGCCGTTGAGCTGGGCGAATAGCTGACGGATGTGGCTTGAGGCGCAGACATTGTCGCCTCAGTTCCGATGGCGTGCCCTCTCAGGGGCACGTCCCGGAGGGGGTGCGGGATGGGCCGCGTTCGCTACTCTGTGGTTGTGAGCTACCAGTCGATGAGCCTTGCTGAGCTTGCTCGCTTCATCGCGGCCGAGCCGGACTTCGACACGCGATGGCGGCTGGTCGTCGAGTTCCTGAAGGAGTATCACCGGGAGCAGGCAGGGGCGCGTCAGCGACTGCTCGCGGATGCGCCGGGATCGACCGGCGATGAGCGCTGGGACGTGCTCTTCGCGGGGCTTGCCGAGCACCTTGCCATGCGAGATGGCAAGGACGCGCCGGGGTGGTCAGCATCCCGCGGGTTGCGGCGCTTCTGGTTCCCGTTCGACACGCCAGGCGCGCGCGCGCAGGCGCTCGTGCATGCTCCGGCCGCGTTCCGCAGGCGGGGCGTGTTCGTCGCCGACTACGAGATCGACGCCGCGTGAGTGGTCCCTCGCCACTGCTCGACCGCGCGGGCATCGAGGAGGCATTCCGCCGTCTTGGCGACCGGCTTGCCAGACGGGGCGTGGTGGCAGACCTCTACGTGTTCGGCGGCGCTGCGATGGCCCTTGCGTACGACTCGCGCAGGGCCACTCGTGACGTCGATGTCCTCTTCAAGCCGCACGGCATCGTTCTTGAGGAAGCACTGGCGGTCGCTGCCGAGCTCGGCCTGCCCCATTGGTGGCTGAACGAGCAGGCCAGTTCCTATGTCGCGCCTGGCGGGGACTCGGCAGCCCCCCGGGTATTCGACCACCCGGGCCTTCGCGTCTTCGCCGCCTCTCCCGAGCATCTCCTGGCTATGAAAGCGCTCGCAGCCCGGCCTCGTGACGCGGAAGACATCCGGCAACTCGCGCAGGTGCTCGGCCTGCACACTGTCGATGACGTCCTCGCCTCGGTCCGCGAGATCTTCCCTGAAGGGGAACCGCCCGCGCGGCTCGGGCTCCTCCTAAAAGACATCTTCTTCGATCAGGACGGATGAGCGGGCCGCCGCAGAACTGGCGCGCAACCGAAACGACCTAACCCGAAAATAGAACCTCAGCCAGGCGCGCGGCAGCGCCGGCGGCGCCGGCTCCGTGGCCCGCCGGCGATGTGGTGAGCGGTCAGGCGGTCATATCTGCCGTCCACTCGAGTACGACCTGAACGCCGGTGCGCTCTACATCAGGCTGAGCGGTGAGGAGATTGCCCGCACCCGGAGCCGCCGATCACCGCCCGGGACCAGCCCAGCGCGCCAGCAGCGCTCAGCCCGGCCAGCAGCAACCCGCGCCGCCGCCGCACCCGCGTGCCAGTCCTGCAGCCGCCGCTGCTCGCCCTTCCCCGCTGGCGCCCTCAGCCAGCAGACGATCACCCTTACCCCGTGACCACTCTGTTAGGAGTTCTAACTAAACCCTGGTCTTCAGGACGACGGACTTCAGCTCGGTGTAGAACTCGGCGGAGTGATCGCCGCCCTCGCGGCCGATGCCCGAGTCGCCGTAGCCGCCGAACGGGGCCCGGGGGTCGCGGACCGAGAAGCAGTTGATCCACATGTTGCCGGTGCGGACCTCGCGGGCGATGCGCTGCGCGGTGTCCAGGCTCTGCGTCCAGGCCATGCCCGCCAGGCCATACGGGCTGTCGTTGGCTACCGCGATGGCCTCGCCCAGGTCATCGAACGGCAGGACGGCCAGGACCGGCCCGAAGATCTCCTCGCGCACGCAGCGCATCGAGTTGTCCGCGCCGACGAGCACGGTCGGCTCCAGGTAATTGCCGGCCGCGAGGTCGGGACGGTCCGGCGGTCCGCCGCCGATGAGGACCTTCGCGCCCTCGGCGCGGGCCAGGTCGATGTAGCCCAGCACCCGGCTCATGTGCTCCCGGCTCACCAGCGGGCCGAGCCGGGTGGCCGGGTCCATCGGGTCGCCCGGCACCCAGGCCGCGGCCAGGTCGGTGAACCGGGCCAGGAACTCGTCGTACACGCTGCGGTGCACCAGCGCGCGCGAGCCGGCCACGCAGATCTGGCCGGAGTTGCCGAAGATGGCGCGGGCCGATGCGGGCACGGCCTCGTCCAGGTCGGCGTCGGCGCAGATGATGCTGGCCGACTTCCCGCCCAGCTCCAGGGACAGCCGCTTCAGCGTCGCCGCGCCCGAGCGCATCAGCGCCCGGCCGGTGGCCGACGCGCCGGTGAACGCGACCCCGTCCACGCCGGGGTGGCTGACCAGGGCCTCGCCCGCCGAGCCCGGGCCGGAGCCGTGCACGACGCTGACCACGCCCGGCGGCACCCCGGCTTCCGCGCACAGCTCCGCCAGCAGCGTGGCGGTGACCGGGCTCTGCTCCGCCGGCTTGGCGATCACCGTGCAGCCGAAGGCGAGGGCCGGGGCGACCTTCCAGGCCATGCTGAGCAGCGGCAGGTTCCACGGCGCGATCGCGGCGATGACGCCGAGTGGCTCGCGCAGCGTGTAGGTAAGGATGCCGTCCTCCGGCCGGGCGTACGCCTGCGTGCCCGCCCCGGCCGCCCACTCGGCGAAGAACCGGAAGATCTCCGCCGAGCGCGGCACGTCCATGGCCCGGGTGTCGCTGATCGGGGCGCCCATGTCCCGGGTGTCCCACTCGGCCAGCTCGTCGCGGCGCGCGTCGATGAGGTCGGCGACCCGGTGCAGCAGGGCCGCCCGGGCCCGCGCGGACGTCCGCGACCACGGTTCGAAGGCGGCGCGGGCCGCGGTCACGGCGCGGTCCGCCTCGGCCGCGCCGCCGAGCGCGACGGTGGCCAGCACAGTGTTGTCGACCGGGGTGAGCGAGTCGAAGGTGGCGCCGTCGGCGGAATCGGCGTGCTCACCGTTGATGAAGTGGCGGACCTGCATGGGCTCTCCTGCCTGCGCGGGCGGCTTACGGTGCGGTTCGCGGGCCGGGGCGGTCCCGGTGCGGGTGCTCGTCGAGCCAGTCGAGGACGGCGACCGGCCCGGGCGCCTCGTGCTCCGCCCCGCACGCGCACCGCGCGCGCAGCACGCCCTCGGCGACGTGCCAGACCAGGACGAAGGGCAGGCCGACGGCGGGTCCGGCGGGCCCGCCGGTCACGACGGGCCCGCCGGTCACGACGTGGCCTGCTCCGCCGCGAGCATGCGGTGCATCACGCGGCGGCTGCGCAGCGCGGCCACATCGCCCTTGATGCTGGACTCCGGCATGGTCGCCCCGCCGGTGGCGTACATGGCCTCCTGGACCTCCAGCGCGGCCACGTCCTCGGCCATCACCGCGAGCTGCTGCTCCTGCTGGAAGCGTGACAGCTCCGCGTCACCGGTGAGGTAGTCCCGGCCCAGGGCCCAGAAGTCGTGGCACTCGCTCTGCGTCGCGGGCGTCATGCCGTGGAACACCTCCATGTGGTAGCCCTCGGGCTCCTGCGTCCCGGCCGGAGCCAGCCGGATATGCAGCAGGAACACGCCAGGCGCGTAGAACTCGCCGTCCTGCCAGCGGT
>Ga0307375_10002346_pt1 | contig 19436 bp, 13 predicted proteins | sample TR1MG_FD_202531 | JGI IMG/M metagenome (GOLD analysis project Ga0307375, IMG submission 202531) | Soil microbial communities from Risofladan, Vaasa, Finland - TR-1 | ecosystem: Environmental > Terrestrial > Soil > Coastal area > Acid sulfate soil | place: Finland: Risofladan, Vaasa | collected...
TGGACGAGCTCTCCGCGGGCCTGGTCAAGCTCTCCACCGGCGACCTCGCCGCCTTCGTCGAGCCTCCGGCGAAAGGGGAATCCCTGACCGCCGTCGGGCTCATGTCGCGCTTCGCTCCGGTGTTCGCCGACATGTCGAGGCGCCTCTCGGAGAGCGTGGTCAGCTTCGACGCCATCACCGACGAGCCCTCCCTGCGGCTCTTCTACGTCGGTTCGGACAGCTTCGAGGAAGGCCGCGCCATAGGGGCCGCCATCGGCCGGACGCTCAACGGCAAGGGCCGGGTGGCCGTCATCGTGGGCGACCTCAGCTCGGTGAATTACAGCCTGCGCCGCCGGGGCGCGATGAGCATCCTCGCCGAGAAATATCCCTCGATCTCCGTCGTGGAGACCTTGGAGGCTGCCGAGTCTCCCGAAAGAACCTACGACGCGGCCTCCGCCCTCTTGTCCCGGCATCGTGGGCTGGAAGCGATCTACGTCGCGCAGGGAGCGACGCCTCCCTCGGCGGCAAAGGCGGTGATCGATGCGGGATTGAAGGGCAAGGCCCTGGTTTTCGGCCACGATCTGACCGAGGAAACGGCGGCCATGATCGCCGAAGGGGTCATAGCCGGAACGCTCTCCCAGGATCCCTACGCCCAGGGCTACAACCCCGTCGTCCTCCTCTTCAACCACTTGGCCGCCGGCTGGAAGCCCGTGGTTCCCCGTCTTCTGACCACTCTGGAGACCATCAGCCGCGACAATATGGAAAGCTTCCGCGCTGCCGGCTCAGACGGAAGACGCGGTCGGACCGCTGGACTCGCCCAGATTTCCCCTTCGGCCGACCGCACGAAGCGTCCGCGCATCGCGGTCGTCCTCCCGGACACCGCGGGGTTCTGGGCCCCGATGCGCCAGGGCATCATGGATGCGAAGAAGGACCTGGAGAGTTTCGGCGTCGAGGTGCAGCTCTTCACCCCGCCCGGCGAAACGGGATCCGACAGGAGCGCCGCGGTCTACGCTCCCATGGTCGAAAGGCTCGGTTCCGAAGGCTGGAACGGGCTGGCCGTTCCCATCTTCGACCGCGCCCTCGTGCCCGTGGTGAATCGCGTGATCCGCAAGGGGACCACCGTCGCGACCCTCAATTCCGAGCCCGTGAGCCTGCGCGAGACGGTCGGCTCGACGGCGCGGCACGCCGAGACCCTCATCGCGGTGGCGGCGGAGCTGGCCGCCTCGGCCGAAGAGTCGGGGCAATCGACCGTGCGGATCAGCTCGACCATGGGCAAGATCGGAGAAAGCCTCAGGGGACAGACCAAGGAGGTCGAGCGTACGGGCAAGGAGCTCGGAGCCCTCGTCGAGAGCATCGCCAAGGCGAAAGACTCCGCGGGCGAGAGTCGGGCGATAGCCGGACGGGTCGCGGCCTCTTCGAAGGAAGGCTTCGCCGCGGTCTCGGGCATGCGCGCCACCGTGAAGTCGCTCGAGGAAGCCTCGTCGGTGGCCGCGGAGACGATCCGCGCCCTCACCGCCGACACGGCCAGGATAGGATCGATCGTGTCCGCGATCTCCGACCTGGCCAATCAGACCAATATCCTCGCCATCAACGCCTCGATCCAGGCCGCGCGGGCGGGCGAGCAGGGCAAGGGCTTCGCCGTCATCGCGGCGGAGATCCGCAAGCTCGCCGAGCAGTCGAACCGTTCGGCCGGGGAGATCGCCGACCTTATCTCCCGCGTGGGCACGAGCGTCAGGAACGCGGCCGAGGCCACCTCGCGCGGACTGGCCAAGTCCAAGGAGAACGCCGAGCACGCGGCCCTCTCCGAGAAGAGCCTCATGGACATCGCGTCGGCCGCCTCGGAGAGCGAAAAGCGCATGGGCGTGATCTTCGCGGCGGTGGAGGAGATGGCCTCGTTCTCGCGGACGATCGAGGGCACGATGCGCGAACTCATGCGGGCCAACGGAGGCTCGGGCGAGGCGGCGGCGGAGATCGAGTCGGCCACCAGGGAGATGTCGGCCCAGGCGACCGACGTGGCCAGGATGGCGCAGACCCTCTCCGAAATGGCCAAGGCCCAGCAGGTCCTGCTCTCGCAGTTCAGGCTCGTGCGGGAGTGAGAGCGCTTCCGGTCCCGAGGGGCCGGAAGCGGAAAGCGCCGCGGGGCCTCCCGCCATTTCGCCGATCGGCTCCGCTTGCAAAATCTGACATTCTCGGTAATAGTGTCCGAGTCGCGGGCACGCAGCAGGTCTCCGACAGGCTTCGAGTCCGGCGGCAAGCTGCCAACCGCCGTACGAAAGGACATTCCGGCCATGGTCGACTCAACGTACCGTTCGTCTCCGTACCGCTGGGCCGTGCTCGCGGTCTTCATGCTGGTCAATCTCGTCATCCAGGTTCTGTGGATCTCCTACGCCCCGATCACCGCCGACGCGGCCAAGTTCTACGGGGCCTCGGAGCTGGGCATCGGTTTCATGGCGATGGTCTTCATGATCGCCTACGTCCCCCTCGCCATCCCGGTCGCCTGGGCCATAGACCGCTGGGGCTTCCACAAGAGCGTCGGCTTCGGCTCGGTCGTCTTCACCCTCTTCGCCGTCCTCCGCGGTCTCGCCGGGCGGAACTTCATCGTCGCCATGATCGCCTCCACGGGCATGGCCATGGCCCAGCCCTTTTTCCTCAACGCCTGGACCAAGATGCCCGCGCACTGGCATCCCGTCGACGAGCGCGCCACGGCGGTGGGCCTCATCACCTTGGCGAATCTCCTGGGCATCGCGGGCGGCATGGTCTTCACTCCCCTGCTGACGGCGGCCATGCCCATAGACAAGGTCCAGTTCGTCTACGCCCTGGCCATGGCGGTCGCGACGGCGGTCTTCATCGTCGTGGCGCGCGAATATCCGCCCACGCCCGTCGGCCCCTCGAGCGGCGAGGTCAAGTCGCTCATGCTCGACGGACTCAAGAACGCCATGTCGGTGCCCTCTTTCAAGCTTTTCCTCATCATCGTGTTCATCGGCATGGGCCTCTTCAACGGAGCCACGACCTGGATCGAGGAGATCGTGCGGCCGAGGGGCTTCGGGGCCTCGGACGCCGGCACCTTCGGCGCCCTCCTCCTGGTCGGCGGCATCATCGGCGCGGTCGTCATCCCGGCGCTCTCGGACAAGACGGGCCGCCGCAAGCCGTGGATGTTCGGCGCGCTGCTGGCCGCGGTGCCCGGCATCGTGGGCATGGCCTACGAGCGGAGCTTCTGGCCCCTCGCCGCGAGCTCCTTCTTCCTCGGCTTCTTCCTCACGAGCGTCATGCCGGTGGGAATGCAGTACGCGGTGGAGGTGACGCGCCCCACCCCCGAGGGCACCTCGAACGGGCTCATCCAGCTCTTCGGACAGGCTTCGGTCGTGTTCGTCTATTTCATGCAGATCCTGCGCGACCCGGCGGGGAGCTTCACGCTGAGCCTCCTCGTCTTCGCCGGCCTCGTCGCCGCCGCGGCCTTCCTCATCCCCTTCATGAAGGAGCCCGAGCGGATACCGGCGACGAAGGCGGAGCTCGGTCCGCGGGAAAGCGACCTGGAACCCGCACCCTGATCCATCTGCTAGCGGCGCTGCTCAGCGCCGGAACCCGATCAGCGCAGGGGCCCGGAGCGGAAGTGGGCGGCCAGAGCGGCCGTCATGAGCTCGTGGTCGCGGAGCGAGGCGGTCTCTCGCGCCGAGTGCATCGATAATAGCGGGGCGCCGATGTCGACGGTGGCTATGCCGGTGTGGGCCGAGGTCATGGGGCCTATCGTGGAGCCCGGAGCGATGTCGGCCCGGCTCATGTACTTCTGGCAGCTCACGCCCGCGTCGGCGCAGAGGAGGCGGAAGGCCGCCTCCGCCTCGGCGTCCGTGGCGTAGCGGAAGTTGGCGTTGGCCTTGAGCGCCGGCCCGCCGCCGAGCACGGGCGCGTAGCTTTCGTCGAACTTCTCGGCGTAGGAAGGATGCCAGGCCTGGGCCACGTCCACCGATACGGAGAAGGAGCGGGCGAGAGCGCGGTAGAAGTCCTCGGTGCCGCAGCCCTGGAGCGCGCAGATCCGCCCCAGGATGTCGCGGAGGAAGGACGAGTCCGCCCCGCGGGCCGTGCGCGAGCCGATCTCCTCGTTGTCCAGGAACACGGCCACCTGCCCATGACGCGCCGGGACGGCATCGACGAAGGCCTCGAGAATGGCGTGGCAGCCCAGGAGGTCGTCGAGACGGTAGGCGTTGATGAGCTCGCCCTCCTCGCCGAAGACGCTCGAGCGCTGGGCGTCGACGAAAAAAAGGTCGGCGCCGAGCAGGGCCTCGGGCTCGACTCCCAGCTCGCGCGCCACGAGGCCGAGGATCCAGGAGGGCGCTGAGCTCCCGTTCTTGCCCTCGCCGCCCTCCGGAGCCTCGAGCCCGGCGGCGACGAGGACGGGCAGATGGGTCTGGGCGTTCAGCTCGAAGCCCTTGTTCACGTCGCGGTTGAGGTGGATGGCCAGGTTGGGCACGACGCCCACCGGCTTCGAGAGATTCAGGAGCCGGTACTCGATCAGCCTGTCTTCGGCGCGCGGGTTTTCAGCGGCGCCGCGCAGCGCCACCCGCCCCGCCAGGGCGAGGGGCCGGTCCATCCAGGTGGAGAGTATCGGCGAGCCGTAGACCTCGACGGCCGCGCGCTCCAGGCCCTTGCCGGAGAGGGGCTTTTCTATGCGCGCCTTCAGGGCCGGGCTGTCGGTGTGGGCGCCCGCGAGGGCGAAGCCGGTCTCCTGCGGCGGCAGGAGGCCGGGCCGAAAGGCTATGATGGCGGAGCCGCCTCGCACGACGAAATGCAGGGCGCCCGGTTCCAGTTCCCAGGCCGAGCCCTCCTCCAGCCGCTTGCCGCCCCGGGCTTCGAGGAGGGCGGCCATGGAGTCCACTGCGTGGAAGGCGGTGGGCGAGGCGTCGAGGAAATCGCAGAGACGTTTGGTTGAAGCGCTGGTCATGGCCTAATCTACCACGAAACGCTCCCCGTGAGGATGGGGCCGTAGTGGAAAAGGTAGACCGAGGGCGAGGCGTCGACGTGGGAGCTGTCCACCGGCCCCTTGGGCGTGATGCACATCACCGTCTGGCCGCCCAGGTTGAAGCCCAGGCCGAAGCCGAGGCGCACGGGCCCCGCGTCGCCCACCCACTGCAGGCCCAAGGTCAGGTTGTAGTCGACCATCATGGCGATCTGCGTAGCGCTCCAGAGCGGTTTCCCGTTGGCTGTCTCGACCCACTGTTGAGCCTGGGAGCTTATGTACGACAGGCCCCCGCCGAAGCGGTCCTGGGTGGCCATCCAGATCCCGAAGCCGTCGCGCTGGCCGAGGCTCCCCGTCCGCATGAAGGCGTCGTGGAGGGTGTCGATGCCGAAGAGGAAGGAGTAGATGTGGAAGGCCATGTCTGGCTGGTAGACCGATTGCGTGGCCCACCAGACCTCTTGGCGCGTAGTATCGTAGGTGAGACAGTCGAGCTGCACGGGCAGCTGGTAGGAGGTGTAGCCTATGCCGTAGTAGCCGATGCCTCCCGATTTCGGGTAGTAAAGGAGGTCGACGCTGATGTAGGAATTGTCGAAGCTGCTCTGGGAGGGCATGGTCGCGACCGAAGGCCCGGACCAGATGGCCGAGCCGCGCAGCTCCGAGGTCTGGACCCTGAGGGTGAAGCCCGAATAATTGATGTAGCCCATGAGGCTGTTGAGCTTGCCTATGAAGTTGTTGTCCACATTGACGTTGAGCCCCACCTTGAGGCGAAGCTTGCGGAAGAAGAGGTCGCCCTCGTAGAAGGTGGTGGCGGTCTGGTCCATCGATACCGAAAGCTGGTTCACCCGTTGCGTATCGTAGCCGAAGAGCTGGTCGGTGAAGGCCTCGAAGTCGCCGGCGCCCCAGGTGTCGACGGGAATGATGGAGAAGCTGCCGCTCGTGGTGATGAGCGGCTCGACCACGGCCGCGACGCTCCGAAGCGTCTGCGCGCGCTCCTCCATGATCTGGAAGAACATGAAGACCAACACCGACGAGGCCAAACCGACGAAGCGGACCAGGTGGCTACCCATATCCGCAGTATACCACGCCTCGGAAGCGGGCGAGGACAATTCCTGGACGGTTTTGCGCACGGGGGGAGATTTTCACGCAAGGCCCGCGGAGAGCGCAGGGTCGAGAAGGGGGAAACAGGATCGATCAGGGGATCCTCGACCTCTGCGGTATTTTCGCCCCGGAGCGGGAATGCGTCTCTATTTGCCTGAGCCCCCGAGGAGTCTACCCGCCTCGAGGGCTGCGAAGTACAGGCCGATGAGCTCGCCGCGCAGCTCGGCGAGGCAGGCCCGGCTCTCCGACCGGGGAGAGCCGAGTTCCGAAAGAAGCCGCTCGGCCGCCGCGCTGAGGCCGAGGCCGCGGCCCAGCGCCAGGTGCTTGATGCGCAGGAAGAGGCGGATGTCCGACTCGGAATAGCGCCGCCTCCCGAACTGGTCCTTGCGGGGAGCCAGGAGGCTGAACTCCCGCTCCCAGTAGCGCAGGGTCGAGGCGGGAAGTGAGAGGAGGCGCTCGACCTCCCCCATGCCGTAGGAGGCCACGATCCTACTGGGCGCCGCGGGCTTTCCTGGGCGGCCGCGGCTTTCGGGGCCGCCGCGTGCCCGAGGCGGCCGCCCGCTCCTTGAGCCCGCGCACCGCGTCGGGCCGCGATCGGCGCGCGGGTGATGCGCGCGCGGTTCCTCCGCGCTCATGAGACTCGTGCGCGGTGGAACCGCGACGGCCCTTCGCCGCGGCCTCGCTCGCGGCCTTGCGGTTCCTGGATATCCGGCTGGCCGGCTGCGACTCGCCGCCGCCCTTCCTGCCCTTGGCGGCGCCCGAGGAGGAGGCTGGACCCTTCGCGGGTTCCCGCGTCGCTGAAGCCCGCGGCGCGGGAACCCGCTCGGCGGACTTCGGCGCCTCCGACTTCCGCTCCGCAGCCTCCCAGGCGGCAAGGTGTCTCGGAGCCGGTTTGGGATTCTCCCTCGTCTGGTTGATCCTCTCTCGCGCGCTGACCCGCGTGTGCGACTCCTTGAGCTCGAGCAGCACCGGTATCTTGTCGAGGCCGAGCTCTTCGCGGATCTTGTTGCGCAGGAAGGAGACGTAGGCTTCGGCGACCGCCTCGGGCCGCGTGACGAAGACGGCGAAGGCCTGGGGATTGACGCCGGTCTGCACGGCGTAGCGCAGCTTGAACCTGGTGCTCCGTCCCACGGGCGGGGGCGTGGCCTCGATCCATTCCTCCATCGCCCGGTTGAGCCTGCCGGTCTCCACGCGCTTGGTGAGCTGGGCGTGGAGGTTCACGACGGTGTTCATGAGCTTGTCGACGCCCGTGCCCTCCAGGGCCGAGAGCGGGAGCACCGGGGCCCAGGCCATCTGCCCGAAGAAGTAGCGGAGCTTGTCGCGGGCGGCCTCGAAGGAGTTCTTGAGATCGGGCATCGTGTCCCACTTGCTCAGGGCGAAGACGAGGCCCCTGCCCTTCTCCGAGGCGAAGGCGGAGATCTTCTTGTCCTGGTCGGTGAGGCCCTCGCGGGCGTCGATCATGAGGACGACGACGTCGCACTCGCCCACGGTCCTGATGGCGCGGTTGACGGAATAGTACTCGATCGCCTCGGTGACTTTCTTCTTGCGCCTGATGCCGGCCGTGTCGAGGACGACGATCTGCCTCCCCTTGAAGACGAAGCGGCCCTCCACGACATCCCGCGTGGTGCCGGCCACTTCGCTGACGATCGACTTCTCCTCGCCCAGCAGGCGGTTGAGGAGGGTGGACTTCCCCGTGTTGGGCTTGCCCATGATCGCCAGGCGGATGGGCGGCCGCTCCTCCTCGACATCCACCACGCGCTCGAAGTCGAGGCGCGCGGCCACGGCCTCCTCCAGCTCCCCGATATTGCGTCCGTGCTCGGCCGAGACGAAAAGCACCGGGTCGAAGCCCCATTTGGCGTGAGTCCAGACCAGGGCGTCCCGCTCGGGGCTGTCGGCCTTGTTGACCACGAGAAGGAGCTTCGAGCTCCACTTCCGCAGGAGGAGGGCGAACTCCTCGTCCTCGGCGTTCACCTCGACGGCGTCGACCACGAAGAGGATGAGGTCGGCGCGGGCGAGCGCTTCGAGGCTCTTCTCGACGACGAGGCCGTCCAGGCCCTCGCGCTCGAGCTTGAAGCCGCCCGTGTCGACGAGCCTGGCCCGGCCGCCCGCGGCGCGCAGCTCCCAGACCGCGTCCACAGGGTCGCGCGTGACGCCGGGCGTGGGATCGGTGATGGTGCGCCGCTGGTGCAGGAGGCGGTTGAACAGGGTCGATTTGCCCACGTTGGGCCGCCCGGCTATGACGACGAGGGGCAGGTTTTCGTAGCGATGGCTCGGCTCGCGCTCCGCGCCGCGCGGCTCTGATTCGCTCGCGCGCGGGGATGGGTCGTCGTGTTTCATGGTATTTCAGCTCCGGAGCTTCGCGTGGAGATACTCCGCCACCTCGGCGGAGCTGGATAGGGTGAGGGCCTCGGCGGCGAGCGCGCGGGCCTCTTCGACGCCGACCGACCTCAGCGCGCGCTTGACGGCGGGCACCGAGGCGCTCGACATCGAGAACTCGTCGAGGCCGAGCCCCAAAAGGAGTACGGCGGCGCGGGGGTCGCCGGCCATCTCGCCGCACATGCCCACGGAAATGCCCGCGGCCTGACCGTTTTCTATGGTCATCTTGACGAGGCGGATCACCGCCGGCTGGAAGGGCTCATGGAGGTAGGCGACGCGCTCGTTGCCGCGGTCGACGGCCATCGTGTACTGGACCAGATCGTTCGTTCCGATGGAGAAGAAATCGGCCTTGCGCGCGAGGATGTCGCTCGCCACGGCGGCCGAGGGTATCTCGATCATGATGCCCGCAGGCAGGCTTTCGGGCACGGCCTGGCCTTTGGCGACGCACTCGGCGCGGGCCTCGGCCAGGATGGCCAGCGCGCGGTCCAGCTCGTCGGCCGTGGCGATCATGGGAAACATGATGCGCGCGTCGCCCAGGACGGCCGCCCGGAGTATGGCCCTGAGCTGCGTCTTGAACAGGGCGACGTTGGAGAGGCAGAAACGGATGGCCCTCCAGCCCAGGAGCGGATTCTTCTCGTCCTGGGCGCCGAGCTCCGGCATGACCTTGTCCCCTCCGATATCGAGGGTCCTGATGGTCACCGGCCGGCCCTGCATGGACGAGATGACCTTCGAGTAGGCCTGGTACTGCTCCTCTTCGTCGGGGATGTGGCCCCTCGCCGCCCCGAGGAAGAGGAACTCCGAGCGGAACAGGCCTATGCCGTCGGCCCCGTGGGTCAGGACGCCGGCGACCTCCTCGGGAACCTCGATGTTGGCCTTGACCAGGACCAGCTTGCCGTCGGTGGTCACCGCCGGCAGGTCGCGCAGGGAGGTGAGTTCGAGTTCGCGCGCTGCCGCCGCCTTGCGGGCGGCCGCGCCCCGTTCGAGAGTGGCCTCGTCGGGCTCCACCGTCACCGTGCCTAGGTCGCCGTCTACGGCGAGGATCATGCCGGAACGCAGGGAACCGAGGGCTCCGCCCACGCCGAGCACGGCGGGGATCTCGAAGGCGCGGGCCAGAATGGCGGCGTGGCTGGTGCGGCCGCCTATCTCCGTCACGATCGCCTTCACGCGGTCCCGGTTCATGGAAATCATGTCGGAGGGCAGGAGGTCCCGGGCGACGAGGATGACGTCCGAGGAGAGGTCGGCCAAGTTGAGCCGCTCGCGCAGGAGGAGGTGGCCCAGGATCCGCCGCGACACGTCGCGGATGTCGGCGACCCGGTCGCGCAGGGCCGGGTCCGAGGCCGCCGAAAGTCTCTCGACGAGCTCGCGCTCGATCTCGACCAGGACGCGCTCGCTGTTGCGCAAGGTGGCGTTGAGATCGGTCTGGATGCGCTCCAGGAGGTCCGGGTCGCTGAGCATGAGGAGGTGGGAATCGAAAATGGCCGCCTGGTCCGCTCCGGCCTCCTCGAGGGCGCGGTCGCGGAGCGAGGTCACCTCGGAGCTCGCCTTTTTCACCGCGGCGAGAAAGCGCGCCCATTCTCCGGGGACGTCGCTCGGCTCCAGCGAATAGGCGGGGACGGAGAGCTCCGCCTCCTCGAAGAAGAGGAAGGCCGGCGCGACTGCGTTGCCGGGAGAGGCCGGGATGCCGCGGAGCTCTTTCATCTGGGCTCGACTCTATCAGAAAAGACGCTTCGATTCAAAGCGGTCAGTGCAGGACGTTGAGCGGATTCACGCTCCTGCCGTTCTTGAACACCGAGAAATGCACGTGGGGTCCCGTCGTGTAGCCCGTGTTGCCCGACAGGCCGATGACCTGCCCCAAGGCGACGCCCTCTCCGTCGTGCACCAGGATCTTGCTCAGGTGGCAATAGAAGCTCGCCCAGCCCGAGTGGTGGGCCAAGAGGACATAGTTGCCCGAGATGGACGTGTATCCGGTGTCGGCCACCACGCCTTCCATGGCCGCGTGGATGCGCGTCCCCACGTCCACGCCGAGATCCAGGCCGTTGTGGAATTCCCGCGCGTTGGTGAAGGGATCGTTCCTCCAGCCGTAGTAGCTCGTGATCCAGCCGTTCACCGGCCAGCGGAAGAGATCGCCGGAGATTTCGCGGAGCTTGAAGGAGGCCATGCGGGCGTCGGGAAGGAAGTATTCCTTGCCGGGCACGAGAGCTTCCTTCATGAGGTGATTGGCCTCGATCAGCCTGTCGGCCGAGATCTTGTTGGCGTCGGCCACGGTCTGGGCCGTATCGCCGTTCTTGGCCTTGTAGAGGACGCCGGCCATGCTCGGAATCCTGAGCACCTGTCCGGGCCTGATGTCGCGTGCCGCCTTGATGTTGTTGCAGCTGATGATGGTGTCGAGGGTGACATTGTACTGCTCGGCGATCTGGCTCGTCGTGTCGCCCTTCTGGACCACGTAGGCGGTGTAGTAGAGGCCGCGATCGTCCTTGGGCGGGACGAGACTCGTCACCCGCGGATCGAGGCTGCCGTCCATGCTGCCGACATCGGCCATCAGGGGGAAGGACCTCTGCAGCGACGAGCCGGCGATGGCGAAGGAGCAGGCGAGAGCGAAGAAGAATATGAGCAGGTTTCGAGGAGTCGCCAGACTGCGGGCGAAGGTTCCGAATCTTTCCTTCATTCGCGACATCATTGAACCGTCCCCTTTTTTTATGGAATGGAGCCGGTTTCAGAACCGGCCGCCGACATGCCTCGCACCTAAAAGCATCGTACTTATAGCGAATGACTTTACACGAAACCGAGCCTCTGCGCAATCGATATTTCGGCTCTTCACCGGTTCCAGGCGAGGAGTTTTTCCCGGTCCGAGGCTACGAGGGAGGGGAAAGCCGCCAGACGGCGCTCGCGCAGGGCGGCATCGAGGGCCTGGTCCATCCCGAAGGCCAGCTTGAGCTCGATCACGCGCTCACAGGCCTCATCGAGGCGAGAGCGCCTAAGTTCGCCGGAGCGGACCGCCCGGACGATGGCGTCGCGGATCCTGAGCGACGCGCCCTGCATGGAAATCATGAGCAAGTCGTCCCCGGCGGCGAGCGCCTCGACGGCGCTGCGCTCGGGCGGCACGCGGTCGGTCAGGGCCTTCATGTACAGGTCGTCGGTCAGGGCGACGCCCCGGAAATCCAGGCCCTTCTTCAGCTCGCCCTCGACGAATCGAGGAGAGAGGGAAGCCGGGTCGGAGGGATCGATCGACGGCACGATGACGTGCGAGAGCATGACCACGGCCGCGCCGCGCCCGGTCCGGCCCGAGTCGTTCCCGAGAGCCGAGGCGAAGCGGGGCAGCAGCAGCCTCTCGTAGGTCTTCCTGTCCACGTCTAGATACGCGAGACCCTTGTGCGGATCGGCGCCGGTGTTGCCGGGGAAATGCTTGGCCACGGCGGCCACGCCCTGGGATTGGAGACCTTCGATGAAGGCGAGCGCATCGGCGTCGACGACCGCGGGGTCAGAGCCGTAGGACCGGGTTCCGAGGAAACCGCTGTTGCCGGCGGTCAGGGCCTCGACCACCGGGGCGAGCGCCAGGTTGACGCCCAGGGCCCGGAGTTCCCGCCCGGAGGCCTCGCCGAGAAAGCGCACGAACTCGGGGCCGCGGCGCGCCGCCGCCAAGGGCGAAGGCAGCCGGGTCACGTCGTCGCCGTGAAAGCGGAACACGGTGCCGCCCTCGTCGTCCATGGCTACGATGAACGGCAAACCCGAGCCGTTCTTCGCGGCCGCCTCCTGGACGGCCGCCGTGAAGAGACCCAGGTCCCGAGCCTTTTGGGGCACGTTGAAACCGAAAAGGAGGACGCCGCCGAGCGGCACCCGGGATAGAAGGGCGAGCGCCTGGGGCGAAGGGAAGCCCTTCCCGTCGATGCCGACGAGAAGGACCTGGGCCGCCTCCTCCTCCAGCGAAAGCCTGGAACGAAGGGCCTGGGCGGCCGCGCGGATCGCGCCGTCCACGGTATAGGGCTCGGCGGCGGCGGCGCCGAGAGCGAAGCAGAGGAGAGCGAGGCCGAGAGGTACGGAAGACTTGCGCACGGCGAGGACTCTATACGGCAAGCCCTTCCTAGGGCAACAGCCCCTCCGCGCCCCGATTCTGCGCCTCGGCGATCAGCCGTTCCAGGATGGCATCCTGGGCCCGAAGCGCCGCCTCGCCGCCGGCCGCCTCGACGGAAGCCAGCTCACCGGGGGCCGCCGGCCGGCTCTCGTCCGTCTCCGGAAGACTGCGGCGCGGCTCTCCGTCGATCCGCGCGGCCACGGCGCTTATCCCGCGCGAGAAGGGCGAGGCCGGATCGAGGGCGACGAGGGGGGTGCGCAGCGCGACGCTTTGGGGCAGGGCCGGATCGTCGAGGAGATAGCCCGTGAAGGCGACATCGAGCCCGAGATTCAGCTTGGCGATATCCCGCAGCCGGTAGCCCAGTTCGGCGTCGCCCTTTCCGAGACCCTGGTTCATGATCGCGCGGGGCCTCAGGGCTTGGAGGCGCTCGAGGGCGACCGAGCCTTCGGCGGGGAAGCGCAGCGCCAGCTCGCGCGCCGCATCGAGAAAAGAGCGCCCCTTGCCTTCGGTCTTGCTGCGCCCTAGTTCGAGCACTTCCACCCTCCCGGGGCTCTTGTCCGGAAAGCATCTGGTGAGAAGCCTGAAGGCCGCGGTCTTGAGGAAGGAGTAGGCATTGAGGATCGAGGTGATCTCGGGGCGTACCACGACGAGGCCGTCGGCCGAGGCCAGGAAGAAGTCGACGACATTGTAGGAAGAACCGGCGCCGAGATCGAGGATGACGAAATCGGCAGGCAGCCGGGCCAGGTCCCTGAGGATGCGACGCTTGGCGGCCCACTCGAGGTTGGCGGTTCCCGGCAGAAGCCCGTCGCCCGGGATGAGCCAGAGCCGCTCGTAGGAGGTTTCCGTGAGCAGATCGCTCAAGTTCCGCTCGGCCTTCCATACCAAGGCGCCGAGCCCCGGCTGCCGGTTCCTGACGCCGAGGCAGGTGTGGAGGTTCGAGGCGCCCAGGTCGAGATCGACCGCCACGACAGTGCGCCCCGAGCGGGCCAGGGCCAGGGCGAGATTCGCGGCGATGACACTCTTGCCGACCCCGCCCTTGCCCGAGGCGATAGGCAGAAGAAAGGCCATAGACGCTCCTAGGGCTAGACTCCGCGCCGCGGCCCGATCAAGGCTTCGCCGCGCGATTGAAGCACTTTAACCCAGGCGGCTCGGGCAGGCAAGCCGAGTACAGTGTTCCGAACCTTGTGGACGGCCAGACGGACGGGATTCTGCCCATATTTCCTCCGCCCCGGACGGGACCGAAGCCCGCGTCAGCACCGATCTTCGCAACACTGCGGGCTGAACCGCGATTGCTCTCGGCAGGCCGGCACGCTATTGTAAAGCGATGGACAGACGCATCGGCTTGGCGCTCCTCGCGGCGGCGCTCCTAGGCTCTGGAGCGACGCGCCTCTGGGCCTTGGGGCTCGCGACCGACGAGGGCACCGTGTCCATCGTCACCAAGAGCACCGGCGCGGCCGGCTGGGCCTCGATCGAGGTGCACAGCTCCGCCCCCGGCTCCATCGTCAGCATCAACCGCGTGGCGGCCGGGTACAACTCCTTCTCGAACGGCTACATACCCCCGGGCGGCGGCTACACGACAGGCATCGATGCGGGCGGCGTCAGCTACTCGATCTATCAGAACGCGGCCCTCTCGCCGGGAGGCTACATCATCGGCGTCTCGGCGCCCGGCTACTACAAGCGCGAAATCGCCCTCGTTCTCAGCGAAAAGACCAAGTACACCTTCTACTTCACGCTCGCCATGATCAGCGGCACCCTCGACCTCGAGGTCTCGCCCGCGGACGCCTCCGTGTCCGTGGACGGGCGCGCCGTCGCGAGCGGCGCCCTCACCTTGCCCGTGGGAGAGCACCTAGTCGCCCTGAAGCGCTTCGGCTATGTCGAGCGCAGCGTTCCGGTGGTCGTCCGCGAGAGGGAGAGGACGAGGCTCTCGGTCGCTCTCGACCGCGCCGCCTTCGCGGTCTCTCAGCTCCAAGCCTCGCGCACGGCCTTCAACCCGGCCAACGCGGGGCTCTTCGGCATCGTCGATCTGCGCTTCAGGGTCGAATCCTTCGGCTCGGCCACGCTGGCGATCGAAGACGCACAGGGAGGGGTCGTGGCCCGCGCAGATTTCCCCTCCTTCGACACCTGGCGCCAGACCTACCGCTGGGACGGCCTCGGGGCCGACGGCCGGCCCCTCCCCGACGGCCTCTACCGGGCGGTCCTGGAGGCCAAGGCTGCCCCGCCCGACGCCGCGGCTTCGGCCAACGCGCCCGAGACTCCGATCGTCCGGCAGGCCGAGCTGCGCATTGACAGCGCCCTGGTCATCAGGCCCCGCGGCAGCCTGTCCGCGGTACCGGGTCTCGCGTTCTTCCCCGATCCCCGCGGCCAGCCCGGCGGCCTCAGTTCGACCGACCTCACCTGGATCGGATCTCTCGCGGACCTGCAGAGCCCCAGCTTCTCCTTGAGCGGCGTCGCGGCTCTTTCCGATAGACTGGACCTCGGCTACGCCGCGGCCCTGGAAAACCTGGCCTCGCCTTCGGGCGGAGGCGATCTCGCCCTCTCCTTCCGCCTGGGGCTGTGGGAAGGATCGGGCACAGTGCCGCATGCCGGCGCCCTCTTCCTGCGCGGCTCCTGGAGCAGCGCCTCGGCGCCCGTCCTGCCCGACGCGGCCAGCGCCGTCGAGGCAAGCCTGCCCGTTTCCGTGGGGCTCGGGCCCATCAGCCTCGGCGCCTCCCCCGGCCTGCGCATCGGGTTCTCGAACTCTTCCATCGGCCCCTTCCTCGTCCTGAGGGACGGCCTGTGGTGGAGCGCCAGCGCCTTCCGAGCGGGCTTCTCCTCTGAAATGAGCCTGCTCTGGGCAAACGGCACGCTCTCCCCCGCCTGGCCCTTCGACCTGGGCTTCGAGATCAGGGCCCTGCTTCCTCCTTCTCCGCTCGAGATTTCCGCGCTGGCCATGAGCCAGCTCTCTCCCTCGGCCTCGCCGACCTTCGCCCTCGGACTCGCCCTCGGACTCCTCTTCTAGGCTTCCGGAGGCAAGCCATGGCCCCGGCGGACTGAGCTTGAGCGCCGAGTCCGAGGCGCCGAGCCCTTCCTGAGCTGCGGCGCTCCGCGCTATTATCAAAGCATGAGCCACTACTCTTTCGCCGATCTCGTCGACTTCGGTTCTGTCGAAAGCTATGAGCGCCTGGACTTTCCGCCGCCCAAGCCGCTACCGGCGACGGAGCCGGAGGGCCCGATCTTCCGTCTCGAATCCGGCCTTCTCGCCGATCTCGCCCGGCGGGCCTTCTCGGAGATCGCCTTCTTTCTTCCAGCGGAGCAGCTCGCCGCTTTCGCGGCCGTCGTCTCGGATCCGCGCGCGAGCCAGGCCGAGCGTTTCGTGGCCGCCCAGCTCATCCGCAACGCCGCGGCCGCGGCCGAGGGTCTCTACCCCTTATGCCAGGACACAGGCACGGCGGTGGTCTACGGCTGGAAAGGTTCGCGGATGCTCAGCGATGGCCGGGACGAGGTCGCCCTGGCGGAGGGAGCGGCCAGGGCCTACCAGGAGCGCAGGCTGCGGAACTCCCAGCTCGGCCCCCTAGGATTTCTAGCCGAGCGGAATACGGGCGACAATCTTCCCGCCATGATCGATCTGCGCTCATCCGGAGCGGCGCACTCGGGCGAGTACCGTCTCGTTTTCGCTGCCAAGGGAGGGGGCTCGGCCAACCGGACGACGTTCAGCATGGAATCGCCCGCCCTCTTGCAGGCCGAAGCGCTCGCCGATCGTCTCGAGCGAGGCATCTCGGCCCTGGGAGCGGGGGCCTGCCCGCCCTATCGCCTCGGCCTCGTGCTCGGCGGCGCGAGTCCCGATCAGGCTCTCTACGCTCTCTCCCTCGCGACCCTCGGGCTCCTCGATCGCCTGCCGACCGAGGGCTCGGAGGGCGGGGCGCTGCGCGACAGGGAATGGGAAGACCGCCTCATGGCTCTCGCCGAAAAGACCGGTGTAGGCGCTCAATTCGGCGGCCGGCATCTCGCGATAGACGCCCGCGCCATACGGCTTTCCCGCCACGCAGCGAGCCTGAGCCTCGCGCTCGGCGTTTCCTGCTCGGCCCACCGCCACGCGCGCTCGGTGCTGAACGCCGAAGGCGTGTTCCTGGAGCGCCTGGAGCGCGACCCCGCGCGCTTCCTGCCCGCCGAGGAACCGGTCCTGCCCGGAGCCCGAAGCATCGACCTCGACCTGCCTCCCGAAGCCCTCCGCTCCGAACTCTCCACGCTCGAAGCCGGCAGCTTTCTCCTCCTGTCGGGCACGGTGGTGACTGCCCGCGACGCGGCCCATGCCCGCTTCAAGGCCCTGCTCGAGTCGGGCCGGCGCCTGCCCGCCTACCTTTCGAATCATCCCGTGTTCTACGCCGGCCCCACCGAGGCGGCGCCCGGCCGGCCGAGCGGTTCCTTCGGGCCCACCACGGCCGGCAGGATGGACGGCTACCTCGATATGCTCATGGAGCGCGGCGCCAGCCTCGTCAGCATCGCCAAGGGCGGCCGCTCGTCCCAGGCCGCGGCCGCGATCGGCCGCCGCGGCGGCGCCTACCTCGCCTGCATCGGCGGGGCGGCCGCCCTGGCCGCGCGCGACCACATCGTCTCCAGCGAGGTGATCGACTACGCCGACCTGGGCATGGAGGCGGTGCGCGCCGTCCGGCTCCGCGACCTGCCGGCGGTGCTCGCCATCGACGCGCGCGGCCGCGACTTCTACGCCCGCCCCTGATCGCCGGCGAAAACAGCCCTTAGCCGAACTACTATGACAAAAAGCGAATCCGACATGAGCAAGGCTCTGCCCAACTTCCGCTTCAGCCTGGTATACTTCGTGCTGTTCACGCTGTACGGAGTGGCGACGCCCTACCTTCAGATCCTGGTGCAGGGTCTGGGCTACGGTCCGGCCGCCGTCGGCTTTCTGCTCGGCCTCTTCGAGGTGGCGGGACTCGCGGGGCCGCTTCTGCTCGGGGGCCTGAGCGACCGTGCCCGAAGCCCCCGGCCTGTGCTCCTCGGCCTCGCGCTGGCTTCGATGCTGGCCCTCCTGCCCCTCATCCTCGTCCCTCGCTTTCTGGTCACGATGCTCTCGCTCGCCCTCTTGGCCGTGGGCATACGCACGCTGATTCCCTTCACCGACGCCGCCGCGGTGGCCTTCGGCGAGGCCTCGGGGCGACGGCGCGGATCGGCCGGGTACGGTAAGATACGGGTCTTCGGCTCCGCGGGCTTCATCGTCACGGCCGTGGTCCTGCAGTCCATACCCGGCTTCGACAAAAGCCCGCCGTGGCGCATAGCCGTCTACATGGCCGTGGGCGCGGCGGCCTTCTGCGCCAGCCTCCTCCTCCTGCCTAAGGCGGGCACGGTTGCGGCCGCGGTTGCAGGCGAGGGTGCGGCCGCAGGCCCGCGGCCCAGGACCCTGGGCGGCATCCGCGGCATCGATCCGGTGTTCCTGCTCGGCGTGGCCGTCATCGCCCTCGGGCGCATCGCGATGGCGCCGATCACGTCCTTCCTCTCGCTCTATGTCGTGGACGACCTCAAGTGGAACGCCGTGGGCGCCCTCTGGGCCCTTTCGGCCTGCGCGGAGATGCCGCTCATGGTCCTGGCCGGAGGGATCATCCGTAGGACGGGCGCGATGGGCGCCATAGCCATAGCCTCCGTCGCGGTGGCTCTGAGGCTCGCGATCTACGCCATCTTCCCCAGTCCCGGAGGCGTGATCGCGGGGCAGCTTTTGCATTCGCTGTGCTACGGGCTGTTCCAGCCGGCGGCCGTGGCCTTCGTCGCCTTGCGCATTCCCCCCGAGCAGCGTTCGCGCGGCATGGCCGTTTTCACGAGCCTGGGCGTGGGCCTGCCCACCTTCCTGGGTAGCTCTCTCGGCGGCCTCGTGGTCCAGGCCGCCGGCTACCGAGTCCTTTTCGCCGTCTACACGGTCTTCGCCGCCGCCTCGGTCGGGCTCTACCTCGCCGCCCGCCGGCGCTTCGCGGAGCGAGGGTAGTGTTACGGAACTATCAAAAGTCGGACGTCATTGAAGAAGTTGCCGTAGATTGCGGCATCCGCGCACGCTTTTGCAGAAACCGGAGCCGATGCGAGGCCAATCTCACGAGCTTCGAAACACTGCCCCGGACCCGGCACTCGGCTCAGGCTAACGGTCAGTAGTTGTACTCTTGAGGTTGTCTTCGATGAGCGAGACGAGTTCGTTGGAGAAATCCAGCTCGAGGAGGACCTCGCCCGCGGCGAGATCGGTTTTGCCTGAGGCCGAACAGGAAAGGGTGAAGGGCTGCCCATCCTTCACCACACGCAAGGCGAGGCCCTCGTCCTCGACCGCCTCGAGGTCCGAGGCGAGCGTCAGGCGTGCCTGGGAGGTGCTGATGGCGGACAGCTCGACCGGTATGCGCGTTTGGCCCGCGAGGAGTTCGGCCGAAAGGCTCGGAGTCTTGAGCTTCTTGGGCTCGAGCCAGCGGCCGGAGAGGAGTTCGCGCTTCTGGCGCCGCGCCTCGACCTCGCCGAAAAACGAGACGAGTATCTCCGAGTAGATGGGGGGCACCGTCTTGAGCCTGAGCGCGGCCATGCAGGCGTTGGCTCGGCCATGCATGGGCTCGAGCGCGGCGAGCGCGGCGCGGACGAAGAAGCGGACCGCCTCCTTGGATCCGGGCAGGTCGAAGGCCAGGACGAGGCTGCAATTCCCGTTGACGTACCTCGAAAACAGCGTTAGCTCGGAGGTGCTCAGGACGAGGAGGAGGCTGATCTCGTCCAGGGAAAAGTACGCGGGGGCCGCGGCGAGGCTGTAGTCCCCGATGCGGAGAAGCATCTGCTGGGGCAACAGCGAGGTTGACTTGATGAAGAATGCGTCGGCTTTGGCCCTGATGCCCTTGTACTTCTCCTCGGGCCGCACATCGTCACTCGGCTGCATGGCTCATCATCCGATCAAAGCGGCCGCCGGTCAAGTGACGCGGCCGCCGGTCAGGAGCGGTTGCCGGCTGCCGGGCCGCC
>Ga0307375_10002347_pt1 | contig 19429 bp, 20 predicted proteins | sample TR1MG_FD_202531 | JGI IMG/M metagenome (GOLD analysis project Ga0307375, IMG submission 202531) | Soil microbial communities from Risofladan, Vaasa, Finland - TR-1 | ecosystem: Environmental > Terrestrial > Soil > Coastal area > Acid sulfate soil | place: Finland: Risofladan, Vaasa | collected...
TTGAGTGATACCTCGATAACACCCCGAGACAGGTAGTCTTCTACCAGACCCCAGTTGCGCCATAAGAACCGAGCCGGAAATGGAACGGTTCTTCCAGCGTCAACATAGCGTTCCGGGAAGACCACGAGTCTACGAGATGATCTCGATGCACACCCAGTAAAGGATACGCCGACCAGGCTTTTGACCTGGTAGATACTCATGATTCACGCTCTGTTGAGAATCAGATAACGTCAACGATCGGGGCGACCCCACCTTCGACGATTCGGTTCTGCTGCGGCGAAAGATCACGCTCGACAACTGGTAAAACAGCCGCTGCTTGACGTCCAGCACCAGGTACCGTAACGAATCCAGCTGTCAGACTTCCGCTGTAGAGCTCGAGCTTGACCAGTGCGTTAACGTGCCCGATGCCGATGCAACGAGTACTCCACGCGGTCATCGAGATCTCACGTGCACGTCGCTCTGCCCAGAAGGCCGACTCTGTCATGGCAAACGAAACACCGAGGAACTCGGGATCCGTGAAACCATAAATGTTGCCCTCTCGCAGAATCTCACCCTTCAACGTCACAACCAACTTTAGTCCAGCGAACATATTGTCCCGCCAGCCGCGCTTGGCAACGTCGTCGGTGTTATTCAGACCAAGGTCATCCGACGTCATAGTCGAAATCTTCGCATGATCGTTCTCAGTGATGAGAGCGCGTGTGATGCGAAGACGCTTGGTCGAGCCGCGCAGTGTACGCAGACGCACAAAGTCGGCACGAGTAGGAGGAACCAATGTGAAATCAGCTGTTGTGCCGGAGGTATTGACCCCCTTGGCAACTGAATCCACTATTGAAGTCCCAGTGAGAATGTTGGCAGTCGTGTGTCCAACTGTGAAAGTCCCTCCTTGGGCCTCCAACTGGACGAACTGCGCAGCGGTCTCACAGTATAGCAAGAAAAGCCGGTCGTAGGGGTCGCCGATGTCCTTTGCCATATTATCGCGAATTACCTTCACGATGTTATTGGCATAGGCTGCGAGCTCCTCTTCCGTCTTCTGGTACCACAAGGTCTGTACCGTGGTAAACGGGAAGTCGACGCGTGGAGCTTGGATGACCTCGCCCTCGGAATTCGACCCGAGAGTTACCATCAACGCCCGACTACCTGGTTCCATTTCGGCGCGATAGATGTAAGTATCCGTCTCTTTCGCGCGAATGACGCCGGAGTCGTTAGGACCGATCTGGCGTGATGGGAGAATCTTCGAGCAGAACATCTCTTCTCGGAGATGATCCCGAAGCATGACCGTTCCTGCTTCCTGTGCTTCTTTCTGAAACTCAGGGTCTGCCAGGCGCGAGTAAAAAATTCTCGCGAGTTCATCATTGCTTACGCTTTGCATTCTTAGCCTCCGTATTTACCGAAGCAACTCTTATGTTGCTATACAAAGTTAGCGCAGTTAACCCGCACTCACTCTATAAGCGTCTACTATGCGAAATCTGAGAAGAGCTGGCCGGGGATGTTCAAATCGATGATATAAAACGTTTTGCCCCAACGAGTCTCCGTATCCCGACAGAAGCCCATCAACCATGCAGCTGACGCAGCGGTCGGAACGAAAGTCTGGTATCCAGAATAGACGCCCCCAACCAAGGCGCCAGTGATCATGTCCTGTCCCGGTACGGGCGCCGTACCTGTGAACAGATCCTCACTGATTCCAACGATTGCACGACCGCTATGAATGATCGATACCTTCTTCGAGCCAGACGTATCGCTACGGCCAGCTTCGTCGACCATTGGGTATGCAAACTTGGGCCAGAAGCGCGGGTCGCCGATGTCCGTAAAAACAGCACGCTGAACCTCACCGTTGGGGGTGAAATTCATGAGTTCGCCGTCCTTGAATTTCGTCGCGTTTTGTCCTTCAAGATGCTGTTGTTCTCCCACGACCACGGTTGCAGGGAGAATTGTCAGGTCCGTTCGCCGCGACTTGATGAAAAAGTTCTTCTTCATCTCTTTCCTCCGTTATTCGCCGAGAATGGTGTCGATGAATCGCTGAGTGCTAGCGTCCGCCGATGAGGCTGACGCTTCCTTTGGGACGCGGAAAAAATCGCCCTGGGCGACGATCTCAGCTGCTGCTTCGACCTCATCCATAGTGCGACCACCGGATACCAATGCATCTACAACCGAATCTGGTTCCGTAATCCCGATGGATTCTCTTAATTTCAAACTGACAGAGGCACGCTTCATACTTGCTGTTGCCTCAAAAGACTCTTTTTCGAGTTTTTCAACCCGTTGGGTCGTTTCTCGCAGAACAGAAGCCGCTTTGCGGAAGACTTCTGGCAGAGTCATATTTGTATAATCTTCCATCTTAGGCCTCCGAAAAGCGGTGATGAACCTTATCGCCCTTCAGCACATTGATGACAAGCATCCTTCGTGCTTCTGACAAAAGTTTCGCTGTTTCGCTGTGAAATGGCGAAGATGTAGAAGGCATATCCTTGTGGGAACCGCCCTTACCGGTCGCCGCCGTACTGTTGTCCATAGCAATCTTTGCAGGCTGTGGGGTTGCAGACGCGGTCATCGGATCGAGTGGGGTCTCACCTGTGTCGGAACGCCCGGAGGTCAAGAGCTGACGAACGGCCTCAGCACGATTACCAGCGTCGCGTGCGATACCTGTCGCATCCTGGATACCTTCCTGCACGACTCCCTCTTGCGGAGGAATCATGTCCCCGGCTGCTTCCTTCTCGGTAGCATACTCGATGTTAGCAGCAAGAGCCTCCAGGAACTCAGCAAGCTTGACGGCTTCTTCAGCTGTCTTCGAAAAGGATTCCTCACTAGCGATCTCAGCCGGCGTTTCATCATGCGCAGCTTCTTTTTCAAAGCCCGCTAGAAGGCCGTCAACAATATCGCTCACTTGGATCTTCTTGTCCATAGTATCCTCCAGGTGTCCTCGACGCAGTCGAAAACAAGGAACTAACAGGCCACTCTGAGTGGGCCTTATCTATATCAACCCTTGAGGCGAGCCTTCAGAACTTCGAGTGTCCCAGCTGTCTTTGTCGTAGAAATGATATGCTCAACAGTCTGGTTGATGGCTGCGCCACGGGTAACGCCCTCTTGTACCTGCTGTTCGAAAACAGATTCAGCAAGCTTTTGCCCTTCTTCAGACGATTCCTGAAGTCGCATCACTTCATCGTAAAGGGCTGCCTGCTTTTCCATCAGAGTATCGAAAAAAGCATGCGCCTGAACCTGACCCTCGAGAATGGCCTGTGCCACCTTCTCTTCACCGATCTGAGCTGCAGCCTTGGCGTAAATGTTCTCGCCCTCGCCCTCGCCCTCGACATCGCCTTCTTCTGTTTGCGTGTCCTCTTCCTGCGCTTGAGCTTGAGCCTGCGCCTGCGCCTCCGCTTGAGCCTGCGCCTGAGCTTGGGCCTCTGCCTCCGCCTGAGCTTGCTCTTCTTCAGAAACCGGTGCCTGCTCCTCACCCTCTTCCGACGCCATTTCTTGCTCTTGGCCTGAATACTCCAAAAGCTGGGCAAGTTCGTCGTCGTTGAGTCTCATCAACTCCATGGCACCGATTAGTTGCTCTTCAGAGAGCTGATTCAAATCAATACCTTCATCCTGGGCGAGTTTCTCAAGTGCCGAGAGAATATCTGAATCCTCTCGCTGACCCTGCAGCATTATGGCTTCGAGGTCTGTCACACCGGCAGTTTTGAGTTGCTCAGTAACGTGGGACAACTCATCCTCTGTCAAGTCATTGAGAAGTTCTCGTTGAAACATGCTCAGTCCGTTCATGCTAACTCCTTACTTCTGCTTCCAGACCTCTTAACGAACGCAACCGGCTCTGTCAAAACAGTCTATCTTTATAACGACACGTTTGAAAGAGCTCGTTTTAGAATTCGCGCAGCTTCCTTCCGGGAATGTGCGTTCTGGGCCAGCTTTGTCATCATATAGATAACTGATCCTGTGCTCAAACACAAGGGTATAGAGCTCGTTTTTAGACCAGCCATCTTCGAAAGAACAAAATTATCCCCGTACGAAGCTTCTGTTACCTCCGGTACATATGCAACCGCCGGAAGAAATTCCCCAGCCATTTTAATAGCTTGCTCGATGTAACCATTGTACGCCTCTCCAAGGCCCGGTAAATCAACGAAGCTAGCTATTTTTTCTTCTGATTGAACAGGAGATTTTATAATTTTAGTAACTCTGATTCTAACAACGGGATCGGCCATTGATCTTCCACTAAGAAATGGAAGAATTGCCCTGATGATAGTTGGTATAATATCGCTCGAACCAAAATCCATCTGTGAAGATTCATTAGATGGACGAAACACAGACCCAAGTCTGTGAAGGTCACTCGCAGTATCTGATCCATGTTGAGGAGATTTACACAAAGAAATGTACTGAAACTCACGAGGAGACATGATCATGCCGCTACCCGCTGTAGACGCCATGATAGACGACATTGGGAACGTCGACATCTTTCTGAGTACACCCTCTGGCAAATCCTTCTCTGACTTGATCAGCGTCTTGTACGCCTCTGTGTCTATATCCATCCCTGGGACACGCTTATTAATAGTCGCGTCTTTATTCTCAACAGCTGCCTTTTCCCAGTCTGGGGCCTGGACTGGATAAGCATCGGCTAAATCAGAACTCAGATACAAACCTGAACTCGCTACCTTCTTCAACCCAAAGGCAATCGAATCCGCTGGCTTCCGCACTCTGGATATATCAAAGAACCTTGGAAGCCAGTTAAGCGCTTTTACTTGCCTTCCATCAGGTAGGATACCCAGCATATTATCTCTGAGGTCTGGGCAATACTGAGCGCGTGTTTTGGCGCGTTTACCGCAGATACTACATTCGTCCCACGGGACTCTACAGCCCATCGAAACTGGTACCGCGCGTCCTTCGTGTAGCGAGTCTAGATAATCTCCGGCTCCGAGATCTCGAGCTCTGCGGTCTATAATTTTTTGTATGATCTCAACACGATGCATCTCGGGATTGAAAACTACATGGATTACTTTTCCATATGATCCGCCGGGATCCTTGTTTTTATGGAAATCAAAGCATCTAGCAGGGCTTGTCGTAAACGTCTTCATCCCGTATCTCGGATGCGACGTCATCAGACCGTGATCGGGAGCTCCACCTTCCGGAAAGCCGTCTCCATTTATGTTGGGTCCGTAAAACTCATCTGACCCAAGAGCGATCGAAAGTACGTAGGTTTCGCCTTTACGAGATGGTAGCCCGTCGATAAAGCGTGCCATACCCGGAGTAATTTCACCAGCTGTCTTTACCATCCTACCCGGCATCAGTAGCCGAAGTAGTGGTTCTCCCCCTTCCCCATAGGCGGGGAATTCTACACGTTTATCAATCAAAGCTCTGTAGCGTCTCTAGAAGACTCCGATTATCTCCAATACCACGAATGGCTCCTGGTATTGTTGATTTAGCAGCCCGTACTTTTACTGATTTCTCACGCGCCCCAATCATCTGCGGGGCCATCGCAAGCGCCGATTCTGGCATCTCAGACATTCGCCTGATCGCTGCACCCGCAATTACTGGATCCTTAGCGTAATCTGGGTTTAGACTCCACAGTGTGTCGTAGAATTTAATGACTTCTCTACGAGGCAAACCCTGAAGATCTTTATTCTCCCGTAGTATGCCGCGAATATTATCTTTCATGGTAAGGAGCTTATGCGCTTTCTCGGTCGCACCGGCCGCAAGAGATGTCCCAGCTCCTCCTACGATAGACGCAAGACCAAGAGCAAGACCTAGTTTACCTGTTCGCCTCATGGCTTTCGCAAAATCTGTGGGATCTGCAGCCATTTTATGCTCCTGGTATTTTTGGGCTGTACGGTGGTTTGTACGTGATGAACGAGTGCGGGTTTCCTGCTCGAAGAACGGATTGTTCGTCCTGCTGCTTTTTTAGCATTAGTGGTGTGATGATCGCTGCCTGAGTCCCACCCATCGTCCCCATGAGTGCTTTATCAACTAGGCTAGATACCAAACCTGCCTTTTTTCCAAACATATTTGACAGGAATGCGATCTTCTCTATGTCTTCAGTATGAACACCATTAATAGCTTCAATAGTGTTCATACGAGCTTCGTGGGGCTGAATCTTATTAAGTGCCGCATTCTTCCATATCTTCTCGAGACTGGTAGCAGCCTTTTCGAGACTGATCGCTCTTTTAAGACGTTCTTCTGCCCATACAACGTCTCGACATGCTCCAGCCAGCGGGTGTTCGGCTCTCTTTTTCAAGTATGGCCGTGGTCCACGCCTAACCTTGATACGCCGATTTTCTGCGATTTTTCTGATCTCTGGAAATGCGCGCTTCACGATATCAGACGGAAACTCTTCCCCGACGAAGTAAGCTACTTCATCAAGAGTGTTCTCATAGAGAGCATTTGTTGCTTCTTCAATTAGATGAGCTAGCTTTGCGGATAGTTCGCCCTTACGAACAATGCGCTCACCACGAGCTTCCTTATTGAGAACTCGCGTCTCTCGGTAAACACGCTCACAATCTATCTTAGGGGCAGGATCGCCTGGGATCATCGACGAAGCTTTCTTCTCGGTTAAGCAGAATTCTTCTCCAGGACGATAGTCGTGTACACGTGAAGTAGGACGCAGAAACTGAAACTCATGAGCAGACGCGTTCTTCTCAGTCGCTGCGATAGCGCCGACAGGATCTGCAGGCTCAAACGTAACATAATCAGGAGCATCCTGATCAAAGTTTAACGCATGAGTGGCTCTATTCGTAGCTTCACATAAACGCTTAGTCTGCTCGTCAGAAAGACCTTCATTCTCGCGAATAGAAGTTACGGCATCTGTGAGTGAATCTGCCGTTCCATCTTGGACCCTCGCGAGAGCGAGCTTCGCGAAATATTTCGTATTCATCAGTAATCCTCCAGACGGATTCACTCTAGCTGCTGAAAGCTGGCTCTGTCAAGCCATAAAAAAAGCCTCTTCTAGGTATAAGAAATACGATAGCCCACCAGGTTACTAGAGAGTCCGCCGTTGGTACAGCGGATGGATAGGCAAAGAATGAAGAAAGATGTAGCATTTTGGGTCATGGTAATCGGTGTGTTCTTCTTTTTCTACATGAGTATGCGTCTGGTGGGGTGTATGCCATGATGGAAAATAAAAAGGAACAACTGATTAACGTGGGTAAACTTACCTTGTCTTTTCTTGCACACTCAGAGGTAGCAGTTATCGTATCTAAAGTAGCAAGGACTCGTCCTCTGCTTGGATTTGTAATAGCAGCTACCCCCGTTATAGCAAAAATGGCACTTGGTTTTATTGAAGCCCACAGGGAGCGTGTTTTGCTCGAGGATAAATAAAGTGGGGAATGAACCTCACTGGCCGCTAACTGCGGCCTTTTTTAGGTTCCAGGTACATTGTAGGTAGGAACGACGACATAGTAACCAACGTTAACCGGTCCAGCGCCTCCATCGTCCGCTGCCCGCCTGATCCACATGCGTACCTCTTCACCCTGCCTAATACCCTGAGCAGGAAGAGTAAAATGATCATGTGTATACTCCGCCCACGGTCCTGTATTCCCATCAAATGATATCTGAAAATCAAACCCTGGGTACGGGATCAAGAGCCAGAAACGATCCTTGTTGACGGGGACAATAACCCCCGGAGTTGTCGCAAACTGTGTAGGAACTATCACAGTATCTTGTACAGCGACGGTCTCGGAACGGTAGATAGCTGGTGATGAAATAATATCATTGAACATGATGTCTCCTAGATCTTGTACGGATCCTGCGCATCGACCTCTTCGATTTCGAGGAACAGTATATCCGGACGCGGGTTAAAAACCAGCATCGTCAAAGAGAAGATCACCAGAGCGCTCCAACCATCGTCTGTTGTATTCATGATCTTCGTGAAACTAACGCGTCTTCCTTCGTCTCCACCCTCGCGGACAACGTTCAATATATCAGAGAAGAATGGTTCTTTCGAGACCAAAGCATCTGGAAATGAGTAAAGAGGATTCGGTGGGTGAGCAAAACCGAACAAAACATCATATACTTCTGCCTCATTATATTTATACCTATGCAGATTTCTATCAAACGCAAACTTTTTCCCGTATCCACTGCTAAGAGCCTGCATGACCAAGATTCGCTCTGCACCATACTTTCGTACAAAATGCGCGTTCCTTTTGTACCCCATCCCGTGGTCGACGCCGATACCTACTGGTTTGAATAAATTTATGAGTCTCTCGATCTCTTGGTATTCAGGATCGTGTTCCGGTACTACATCATCATCTCCATAAAATATTCTCGTTCCTGCGTCTATTTGCCTTGCATAAAGTACATCGAATGCTCCGCTTTTTATGCCCCCTATTACGACAAAAGTCTTTGAATTATCACCGCCAGATCCCCAATCTATCCCCATGAATATCGCTCTGTACGTGTTAGCCTCACGTACAATATCATCCATTCCGAGACCTCTACCCTTGACGCAGCTATCCAAAAGTACTTCCAGCTCTATAGGCCGCGTACCATAACTATGCGGCATACTAAAGACCTCATTCTTCAGTCTACCGACAGGATAGGTATCTACCTTCTGTAGAACCTCACCCCAATCAAGCCACGGGACCATCAACTGATTAATACGAAACCATTTCGTTGGGTTCGCTATCTTTTTGTTCGGGGTTGAAACTACCGCCCACTGTGCATCTGGGTGCTGTATATTTATTAAATTACCGCACTTGTCGCAGATGTTCCCCTTTTTTCCAATGGATTTTGGCCCGGTTATAACCCAGTGCCGAGGAGAATGGAAATCACAAGGTATCACCCATTCATGGCAAACCCCTTCCATTTTCTTCATCTGCTCAATCGTACCATCGAATGTCTTATGCGTCCCGGTGACCCGCTCGCGTTTTTCAGTGGAGTGCGACATCGTCTCACGGATAACTGGGATACTGTCCGATCTCAGATCTTGTATCTCGTCCATTTGCACAAGCGTAACGCCTGGAATTCCTCGTATTCGATCTGCGTGTAAGAACGCATGTCTTAGGTACCATCTATTTCCGTTTAACGCTCCCTTTGACATTACCCTTCGAAGACCGGGTGGTGACATGGAAGAGAGTACGACGCTCATAGACGTTAGCTCGTCAATATGCGCCTTCGAAAATACCGCCATCTGTAAATGCGTGGGCACAACGTAAAGAGCTCGCGTAGGTACCTTGAGCCACATGAACGCCGAACCCTCAGCTACCAGGAATGTAGATTTCTCAATCTGACGGCCGCCCTCTATACCAAGACGCGGGAACATCGCCTCGTAGATAGGAGTTAGATACGGTCGGCCGCTGAAATTGATTGGTTGGATGCTTCCATCCTCTCCGCGTAGACGAAGCCCAAATTTAACGAAGTCAAGCGGGGACAGCTCTATCTTACCCTTATGGCTAGCTACTTTGTCTACCTCTTGATCAAGAAGAAGACGGGGCCCACTGCGTTTTCCAAGTTGAAGCTCAGCCACCCATACCTTCCTCTGGATACTCGTACTTCCACTTTCTACGTAGGTTATCCCAGGTACGATTCAAGTATTTGTATGTTTTCGCCTGTTTGTCAGTAATGACTTTCTTCGGCTCTATCGGGGTTGGGATCGCTACGGCGGGGGCTATTATTTTAGGCTGAGGTGTCGCTGTAGGTATGACATTACCCATCTGTTCATCTAATCGTACTCGCCCTCGTAGTCTTGATATGACCTTGTTCGCCGATTCAATGTCTAAAGACTTTAAGGGTACATCTACCTTAGGTATTTCTTCTCTCAAAGCTGGACGCCCTGATATGGCAGACTCGAGCATATTAGTCAGACGTTTCTTAGCCTCCGCCGTTTCATACACCCATTGGTCAGTTGTTCTCTCGCCACGCGGCTGTAAATCGAGAAGACGTCCTAAAAAACCTCTTCTATCTGGTAGTACTGAACGATAACGCTTGATGATAACAAACCGATCTTCGGGCGCCCGGTGCGAAAGACCCTTCGCGCGACGAATACGTCCCTCAGGTTGATCTACCCTAATTGGGTTGAAATGTCCTTCTAACCCCTGGAACATCGTTCCGTCAGGAAGATCTATCCCCTCCGCCCCCGCTGACGACATAAGTAAAACCTTTAACTCACCGGATCTGAATAAATTTGCATCACCTTGTCTACTCTCCTCTGTCACCTTGCGTCCAGACATCTCGACACCTTTACCCAAAAACATACCAAACGGTACACCCCTGGCGTTCAAGCCAGCGGCAAGTACATCGATTCCGTTCTTTATATTGTTCGAGTACATAACGATTTTACCGTCAGGTGTCTCTTTGAGGTGCTGTTCCGCATCGTCTAAGATTTTTCTTACTTTCGGAGTTAATTGAGCAGATGCTTCCAGAGGGATGTACCGGTTCATCGCAGATACAGAATTCGATACACCGCGAGCACCTTGGATTACCTTAAAGATATTCTTGGCCTCCGAAGCGCTTACAGGTAATCCCTCTCTAATCTTCCTGGCAGTCAGCGGGTCAACTTTACCCATTGCATACCCATAAAGATTCTTTTGAAGCGGACTCATTTCAACGTCCACGTACTCCATTCGCTTACTAGGGAATGCCTTCTGAACATCCTTTGGATCGACATAATGAACAAGATCGCCGAGTAGGAGTTGTAGCTCTTCTTGCCTGACAAGTCCGCGTACATTATGCTTACCACCAAAAAACCCTTTTTCATTGCCGATAACAGGACTGTACCGCGCCTTGAAGAACCTTTTATCGCTGAGTGGGTGTGAAAAATTAGATGCCAACCCAATTAGAGGTGCCATCTCAGATACTTCATTCGCTGTAGGAGTAGCCGTCAGACCAATAAAGTTCTGAACATGTGGACGTATAGCCTTTGCAGCACTAAAGGTCTTCGTATCCTTGTTACGTAAACGGTGATATTCATCGAAGATAAGAGTATCAGCTTGAGAAGCAGCCAAGAACGCTGCAGGATTCATCCTGAACAACTCATACCCCACGACCGAGTAGTCAGACGGCTTTGATGACCCGAGGCCAGAGAACCCCATGTCGCGCTGCTCTTCCATGTTCCCAAATACTTGAACACTGGCGTCTGAAAATCCTTTAACCGTATTCGCAAAGTTAGTACGAAGACCTGTCGGTACAACGACAAGAGCTTTCTTCGCTCTATTTGCTTTCTTGCCCGCTTCCATAGCGAACACAGCCGATGGCGTTTTCCCTGCACCTGTTGGATAGGCAAGGATAACAACACCGTTGTCGGCAAACCGTTTTATCCCAGGTTTCTGGTAATCAAACGGTTTGTACCCCTCTTTTACGCTGCCTTCTTTCGCGAGATCGCCTAGTACCGTCCAGCCTGTCATGTTCCCTTCACAAACTGCGGGATAACCATGAGAACCCGCTTAGCAGCCTCAGGCGCCTCAGCCTCGACTTCTGCTGCAGGCATGAGGATCGGAGGCTTGATGTGTATGTAATAAGCCCAGCCCATACCGAGGTCGTCTATACCCTTCTCGTAGATCATTTCAGGTAGAAATACCTTCCCGTCACAAGCAGCAGCCGCCGCGGCCGCAAGAACCTCTTTATCCTCAAACGGGAAATATATGTGTAAGAGTACAGCTCTCGTTCTTGAGTCGTACTTCACCTCGATCGAGACATCACCTCTCCACGTTGAAACACCGTCACGATGCAATACACGCAGATGCTTCAAATTACCTAAAGGTACAACTACCCCCTTCGGCGTCTCTTCTTGTGTGTTCTCAGTCATTACGTTCTGCCTCCTCTGTTACAATCCTATCGAGCTGCTCAAACCCAGAAGCATGACCCTTCAACAAGAATGTCTTAAGGGCCTCCACGACTCTAAGGATAAGTGCCTGGTTTGATTCTCGCGCTTCATGAGCGCTACGCATAACCTGCATCCAGGCATTTGCAGTCAATGCTTTTGTTCTATCTGTACTCAAATCTCTCCGTAGACGCAACAAGTTTACATACGCCAGGTTGAAGACCTCTTGGAACGCCTCCCCTGATTTTACATCAAATGGAAGGCCAAGGAAATTAAAGAGAGATTCTTTCCCATCTAGGGCTGCCCAATATCCGTTGTCCGGCGGTGGGGCGTTATCATTATTTTCGAGAGCATTCTCAAATTTGCTACTTTCTTGCTCAATCGATAAGAAATGCCGTCGTAAAAACGCAATCAGTTCTGGTCTTGTGAGGATAGATGTATCCCAAAAATAATACTTGAACTCATCTATCGACGCTGGATTAATTGTACGCCCTCTCTCTGAGCGTACTGCTGCGTGTACACTAACAGAATCCACCCCAGCTAGAAGCAGTTGCTCGATAAAAGGCCTATCCGAAGATGACAGAATCCTTTTCGCTTCCCGTACTTCGTTTGTATCTTTAAAGATGGATAAAAGACCGAATTTTGTACCGTAGTCTTCGTACTGGCTTTTAATCGTGGAAGGGTATAACTGAGTCAGATGTCTTCTGTAATCAGCGTCTGGTGCCTGTAAGCCGTTGTTCGTTATGTAGCTACCGAGCTGCGAGACACCGTATCTCGCTATGATGTACCCCATAAACCTTTCGTGGGGAAGACGTATCATTCACCTCTCAACAGCCTCAGTCTTTCAATCACTGCATCAATAGCACGCATCGCGGTACGAACAACCGACGATTGCAGCGCATCGGGAGACAATCCTAATTGACTCGAAATAAGTAACTCGGAAAGCTTCCTAACCGCATGCTCATACTGCGGAATCGCACCAGCAATAGCAGTGAGCCTCTCTGGCGTCAAAAAATGGAGCGACAGTGCCCGATCGACTGTCATCGTATCTTCAATCTCCAAAGCCTCTTTAATGAAATCAAGTTCTGGCCACATATCCAGAATAGTCTTCGAAGGAGCCGAGGCCACCTTTTCACTACCTTCCCAGTACATGGGTGCTCGAATAGACCCGCGAATAGCTGCTTTTTTAACTGCGCTATCGGCGTCTCCAACACCTAGACCGGCTAGTAAAAGAGCAGCGTCCGAAGCCGCCATTCCATCGCTATCAATCTGTGTCCCGTGTTGAACCCCGCGCAAAGAAAACTGACTGCCATCCGAGATAAGCTCAGGATCATCGACTGGTCGAACATCAGAGGTCGCTATCTTCAGCCCCTTCAGCGGAATAAACCGCGCTGAATTCGGTAGCATAAACTCGCCCTGTGCTATCTTCTGTGGCATTTTGACAGGTCCACGTGTCAAGATCTTACGTCCATCAAGCCCAGCTAGGGCTGCGTATTTCTCTTGTCCTCTTTCAACTGACACATTCAAGACCGTGACCGGCTCGGTTGGGGTGCCATTTATCATAAACACCCCGCGCCCCATGAACTCACCCGAGGGTAGAGATACGGGTGCCGAGGCCGTTTTGCGAATCAGAGGCGCATCCAGATACGCGTAATCACCGTACCTAGAAATGAACAACGAACGCCCGTCGAGATCTCCACTCAACTTGATAATATCTGGGAAAACATGCCCATCAACCAGATTACCCTCGAGCTCAGCTGTACCCCACTCAGGATAGTTTGCGATCACTTTAGGTTCGCACGCAGCGGTCTTCTCACCTTCAGCTGGTTCGACAAGACTGATCGTCTTACGCTTCTTAGGAACCTCACCGAAAGCTTTCATCGTAGCTGGATAGGACGCTTTCTTCTCGATTACTTCCCCCGAGTCCATAAGCATCCTGACGAATACACTATCTCTGGTTGGCGTAAGTTGTACAGAAAGCATTCGTCTATTTGAAACGAGCTCTTCTGCTTCTATGGATGCTATCTTTTCTCGAAGATCATTCGGGAGCCAGGATAGCGCAGCTTTACCACGTATTAGGATTTTAGGATCTACAGACCCCATCTTGCCCATGAAGTATTCCGGTGTGGCTGGCGGTAATGCGCTGAGCGGGGAAATAAACTGCCCGTCCTGCATATCCGCCTCTTCCTTGGGCGCAGGCTGATAAATATTCTCATAATCAACCAGAGCTTCTTCAACACGGCGAGGTGTAAGGGGTTGAAAACTCTCACCGGATGCCACAAACACATCCATATCCTTCAGAACCCAGTCAGAGATAATAAACGGGATGTACACCATCTTCCCGGGCGGAACTGCTGTATCGTCCTGCACCTGCTTGGGACGAGACATCACAACTACACGACCGACTCCGACACCTCGATTCTCGTCTGCCTGATTAATATGAACTTCCTGGTAGTACTTGTTCAAAAATGGGTATTGATTCAAAATCTCAGCCTGAATGGCCGTTGTCCACTTTCCCATCTCCTGAGGAAGCTTTACACCCGCCTCTTTCTTGATTTCTTTGTGGCTCTCTTCGAACAGTCTCATACCAGGTCCTCCAAGTTGACGACTTCTTGATTCGGGATATATGTCGTCAGATAGACTCCCAGTTCCTCTGACCGAAAACGAACAGCTGCTGTTCTCGGAAGATCTATAAAGCCGAGCCCAACAGCGTCAGTATACACGATATAAGTTTGCTCACCCCAAAAGATGTCGCCTGCATGACCTGCGCGTCTGTTGACAGTCATCACACGACCCTCTTCAGCACCTGGAGGTCCGACGGCATACCAAAATACTCGGCAGACATCAAAACCAATAGGAGGGGGTGGATTCGGTCCCGGAATGACAGATCCGTACGCTTTGCCGTCGAATACGATGTCTTCGTTGTTATCCGGGCCTACTACTAGAAACAACTCACCTGTAGTATCGGGAACAATCTCAGGAGTTTGGAAAAAACCGTCCTTACCGGGTACCGGAACAAGAACGATCGGATAAGCGAGTGGTGCTCCAACATTGTCATCAAGGGAAACAGATGCCAGCGTGTCCTTGATATACACAGATTTCAAATAGATCGTGGCGCCTGAATCTGCGGCCAGAAAAAACGTAGCTTTCGTCGGTGTCGATGTAGACAGATTAACATATGAACGGGAACGAACAGCATCCTGAACAACTGCTTCGATCGTCTCTTCCCATTCATTATTTTCCCAGACCCATTTAACCTCCCAGAGACCCAGTCCATCGGCAGGGATCGTTAGAGTTACAAAATATCTTCCGGCACCGATCTCGCTGAATATGAGAGCCGCTGCTTGGACGACTTGATTTTTGTATATCGTATACGAGAAGTCAGCAAACGTAAGTCCCGTGACGGGATCGTCAGCCAAATCTCGTACCGTAAACCCTATTGATATCGTTTCCCCGGTGAGGGTTGTTCGCATGTCAGCTTCTCTCTCCTGGTGGTGTATTCGTGGACATAACGATTGGAATACCGCCAGATAACATGTTGTTCTTCAAGTTCTCGACAAGACTACGTGGCAAATGAAACCTATGAGTAACACAAGCCTTCACCGGATTTTGCTGCGCATCTCTAACCACGAACCCCACGTCCATGACAACAAGATCTCCATTGTCGTTCAGACGAATAAAATCTCCCGGAGATGGGGCAGAAGCTACTACATCAGAAACAAAAAGCGGGATTTCAATTTTGTCTTTAATGGGTTCATTGGCCATTTTTCTTATTCCTATAAGCGTCACGCATAAGTTGCATCAGGAAGCGCCTATTCGCTTCATACTGATGGATGCCGTTTGACTGCAATTCACACATCTTTGTGCGAGCTTCATCTGGGTGAATGCCCAAAATGAATACGGCTTTTGTAGGTGAGCTAGCATCGATAGAAACAAGTAAGACACCCTGAGACAAAAGATATGCCGCACACATCGTATCTGTCGTAGACCATGTCTCCTTCTTATCACCCATGGACCCTATTGAGCTCCTCGAGGTGCTCCAGCATTTTATCATTTATTTGGCCGGGCATAATCGTTTTAAGTGTGACAGTATCTAGTATCGCATAGAAATCCATCATACCTCGATTTTTGTCCGTGTTGATTCCAAGTGCTCGTGCCTTCCGGGACACTTCACGCACTCGTACAAGAAGAAATCTTGATCGACGCTCATCCATGTCAGCTCCTCCTGCCGACATAATACGTCAACGAGTATAGAAAAAACAAGGAACGATATCGTTTAGACTTGCTCTTCCCAGCATTCTATTGTAAAGCGCCCGGACACAATGATCTTCGCGCCATTAGCTGGGATATCAGCCAGTCCCACAAACTCCGCAGCCCACGCATCGTGCTCAGGGGCCTCAGCGGCAGGCTCGCTATCGATGGTCATGGCGCTTAGTTCAGTGATCAGAGCACTCGCCTTGACGAGAGCAAGAATAGTCGAGGTACCGTCTGCTGTGATTTCCAGTCCAGTGCCCTCAGTCCCGATGAGATCCAATTCAGATCGGCTAACGTTGTAACTCGTAGCTGCCGCGCCTGGCACCGGCCTGATACTTTTGCCTGTGATTTTACGACTCTTTTTATTGTAGTTCGGCATATCTATCTCTCCTATGCGTAATTCTTAGCCATCTCGAGTAGCTGGTCTTCCGAAAAGCCTAGCTGTGTAGACATATGCCGTAACATATTCCACAGTTGTCCGATAGCACCCAGCTGAAGAGCTGTTACCCTCTTGTTGCTCACGAACCCATTCTTTATCACTCCAAGTTCTTCTAGACGACGCTTGTCGTCTTCACGAAGCATAGTTAGATTTTGTGCCATCTCGTAGCGAGCAGCAGCGACCAGAGCTATATCATCTTCGTCATCATATGCACTCGCGGTACCATCGTAAAGCAAGTCACCGTTGCCTTTGAATACGAAACGCGTAGCCCCGTTATCCTTTATGACAACCACATTTCCGGTCGTACCGACCGTTGTAACGGCCGTGCCGTTCTTTAACGCACCGCTCATCTCGATTGCTCCATCCGACGATGCTGAAGCGCTCGCTGTGTCAGCCGAAGAACAAAATCCCCATAATGCAAGACCTGCATCTTTATTGGTTACATCATCTGTAAGACCGAGTATCTGTAAGCCGCCGTTGGCTGCTACATGCTTTCTGAATCGTCCATATGTATCAGTCTCGCCGAAGTCAGTCATACCGTGTGCTACATCGCTCTTGAAGGTCAAAACACTCGCATCACCTGCACCGTGGTTCAAACATAAACCACCATCGTCAACATCTGGAGCAGTCTCGCTACCCGTCGCGAGCTTGCCACCTTTCCAGAGTGTGGATCCATCACCAAAAATAGCAATCCTGCTCGAAGATGTCCGAATATCAATAATCGGCTCAGCCGCTCCTGGCGCCACAATATTACCGTCCGGATATGCCACTCCATCCCATTTAAGGATTTCTATTTTAAACGGAGCATCTGCCAAAGTTGATTCACCAGATATAGCCTGTATTCGGATAGCCGGAACACCCGAACCATCGCCATCGGTGATCCCCATAATCTCCAGTCCGCCTGCTGCATCATTAGCTTTCTTGAATGCACCATATATGCGCCTATCCGTGATATTGTTCTCAAATGGGTGTGCTACATCGTCGTTACGAAAAGCTAACACATACCCATCTCCGGTACCGTGGTTAAAGACCGCGCCACCCGTATCCACGACACCACTATCCGTTGTGAAACCTGTCGCGAGTGTTCCACCCAGCCACGCATTTCCAGTCCCTTTCAGTAAGAATATTTTGTTTGAAAGAGATGTGAACAAAAACGCGTTTTCAGACGACGTCAAACCGGCCCTGCTAGTTCCACTAAGTTTATAGGCCCCAAAGTTAACAGTTGCATCTTCTGTCAGAGATATATTTGGTGTGTGAACAGCTCCACGTAAATAGAACGCTGGTAATGAATCAGAAGAGAAAGCATCCATACCAACCCCACCGTTTGTCGCAGACACTAGATAAGTAGATAGGTACGTATCATTTTGTTCGTGCGTCGTGAAGGTGTGTGGTGTTGATGGTATATTACTCTTAAGAGTTAGGAATCGATAGTTGCTACCTGTCTGATACAAGCATAGCCCACCGTTTCCAACGTCTGGGGCTGCCTCTCCGTTTGTTGATACCGACCCATTTCCAAAGATGCTAAACTTAGTAGAAGTTGTACCTACCCTAAATATCTCGTCATCCGCCGCAGGTGCTGCCGTATCACCGTTGGGGGCAGCGGTTCCGTCCCACCCAAGTATTTCGAAGTACACCCCTGGTCCCGCAGGCGACGTTTCTCCTTGGATAGAAGTGAAGTGTACCCCAGGAGCTCCTTCCCCTCCGTCTGTAAACCCTGTTATATGTAGCCCGCCCCCGATGCTCGAGCTCTTCTTGAACGTAGCATATGTGTCAGTCTCATCGTAGTTCGTAGCGAACGGGTGTGCGACGTCACTGTTCTTTAGTGTAATGACATTACCGTCATTTGATCCGTGATTTAGACACACACCACCGTCATCAACGTCTGGTGCGCCTTCACCTCCGGTAGAAAGAGTGCCGCTAGCCCATATCGTAGAACCGTCACCGTAGATAGTAAACTTAGTAGCAGTAGTCGCGACCGCGAATATCTTCTCTGTAGAAGCAGGGGCCACGGTACCCCCACCGGGGGCAGCAACTCCGTCCCACTTTAGGGCCTCGAAGTAAAAACCGCTCGCGGTCGGGGTCGTTTCACCCTGAATCGACGTGAACTGTACCCCGGGTGGGCCCTCCGCTCCGTCTGTATAACCCGTTATCTTAAGACCGCCCCCGATGCTTGATATTTTCTTGAATGTGGCATACGTATCCGTCTCGTCGTAACCTGTCTCGAACGGATGCGCTACGTCTGAGTTTTTGCAGGTGAGCACATTTCCATCTCCTGCACCATGGTTGAGGCACAGGCCGCCGTCGTCAACATCCGGGGCCGTCTCACTGCCGGTTGAGAGCTTTCCGCTCGATGACCAACGCGTACCACCACCGGCGAGGAAAGAGACCACCCCGGTCACAGTAAGGACCTCCTGACCGTTATCAATCGCTGCTCGCCCGCCGGCTCCGTTCGACTTGTAACCATCCATGATGATTGGAGTAGCTGGAGTTCCGGTTGTGTTCGTGTAACCAGAAATTCTGATACCGGTGTTGTTTGCGTCGGCAAAGCCGTTGATGTGGAGCCCTGCGCCCACAGCATCGTGCTTGTGAAAAGTTGCGTAGGAGTCTGCCTCGGCGTAGGTCGTAAAACTGTGGAAACAGGCGGTGTTTTTGAATGTCAGGACGTTACCGTCCCCGGAGTTGTGGTCGAGACAAACACCACCTGGATCAACATCTGGTGAGGCCTCCCCTCCTGTTGTCAACGTCGTGCTGACTCCCAGTTTCAGGTAATGGTTGGTTTTGTCCCATGTAAGATCAGCGTCTCCCGCGAATGCACCGCTATCATTAAACTGGATCTGTGTAGTAGCTCCACCCGGAGAACCGCCGCCGATTTCAGACCTGAAAGCCAGCGGCAACCAGTCAACGCCATCATAAACATCAACATCAGAGTCGTAATACCGCAGAGACCCAGCGAGCCAAGGACTGCCATTGACAGTCATCGGTAAGACTAACGACACTGTGTTGTC
>Ga0307375_10002348_pt1 | contig 19420 bp, 13 predicted proteins | sample TR1MG_FD_202531 | JGI IMG/M metagenome (GOLD analysis project Ga0307375, IMG submission 202531) | Soil microbial communities from Risofladan, Vaasa, Finland - TR-1 | ecosystem: Environmental > Terrestrial > Soil > Coastal area > Acid sulfate soil | place: Finland: Risofladan, Vaasa | collected...
CACGACGGCCTATCTCGTAGGGCAGTTCTCCCGGGCAAATGTCGCGGGACGAGATCCCCGTTATGCCCGCTTCGCTGCCTTTCTTCTGCTTTTCGTAGACTCCATGAACGGCGCCATACTCTCGACGCATCTCGGTCTCCTGTGGGTTTTCCTCGAGGCCTCGACGTTGACGAGCGTCGTGCTTGTCAACTACAACGGTACCCGCAGCTCGCTCGAGGCCGCGTGGAAGTATGTCTTCATCTGTTCCATCGGAATCTCCTTCGCCTTTATCGGCGTCATTTTCCTCGGAGCGGCCGATATGTCGATCCGCTCGCTTTTCTTCGCCGACCTTAACCGTGCCGCGCCATCGATGTCGATCTTCTGGCTCCGGCTGTCATTCGCATTTGTTCTTATCGGTTTCGGCACAAAGATGGGTCTTGCTCCCGTTCACAGCTGGCTTCCGGACGCCCACTCCGAAGGGCCGGCGCCCGCCTCGGCGCTCCTGTCCGGCGCTCTTCTCAACGTTGCGCTCTTCGGAATCCTCAAGGTGGATCGAATCCTGAATCTCGCCGGGCAAAGCGGATTTGCGCGCGGACTCCTCCTTGTCATGGGATTCCTGTCCCTGTTCGTGAGCTCGGTCTTTATTCTGAGCTCCGTCAATTACAAGCGAATGCTGGCGTATTCTTCAATAGAACACATGGGGATCATCGCCATCGGCATCGGACTGGGCGGTCTGGGCGTCCTTGCCGCCCTGCTTCACATGATCGGCCACTCACTCTCGAAAAGCGCCTTCTTCCTGACTTCGGGTAACGTCCACGACCTTACGGGGTCCAATCTCATCGAGTCGGCCCGTGGCCTGCGCAGCCGCCATCCGGCCACGGCGGCGCTGGTGCTCGCATGTTTTCTGGCGATCAGCGCCGCCCCACCGTTCTCCACGTTTCTCAGCGAGTTTCTTCTGGTCCGTGCGCTGTTCGCACAGAATGCAGTGCTCCTTGGCCTGTTTCTGCTGCTGGTTGTCGTCATACTCTACGGCATGGGTACACGCGTGCTCGAAATTTCGTCCGAGCGCAGCCCGGTTCCTACGGTTACGGAATCGCCGTCGGAGCATGGTAAGTCCAAAATACCGACGATATGGGGCGTGCTTCCGCAGCTTTTCCTGCTTCTTCTGGCTGCAATTCTCGGTGTCTATCTCCCCGGACCGATCTGGGCCGCACTGCACCGGGCTGCAGCCTACCTTGGAGGGTGAGTTGAACGACTGGCTGGATCTGAAAAACGGCAGCGCTGTTTCGCTCGCCACTGTGCCCTCGATTCCATATGATGCGCTGTTCGATTCGATCCGGGAACGGTGCGGAAAAGGCGATCGGCCGGTGGCGTACTTCGGCGTCGCCGAGGGTGAAGGCGTTACACTTTTCACCGTACTCGCGAACGACGGAGAAGGCGTGCTCGCCGCGGCGCAAACCGAGCTCTCCCGCGGGCAGCATATCCGGTCGCTCACCCCCGCGCTCCCGCTCTTTCATCTTTTCGAGCGGGAGCTTTTCGAGGATTTCGGAATCCTGCCCGAAGGTCACCCCTGGCTCAAACCGGTGCGATACGCGGCGAATCGTTTTGACCCCGATGCAAAGGTGGAGGACTACCCATTTTTCATACTCGGCGGTGAGGGTGTCCACGAAGTTGCCGTCGGGCCGGTACACGCCGGAGTGATCGAGCCGGGGCACTTCCGATTCATGTGCCGCGGGGAGCGCGTCGAACACCTGGAAATCCAGCTGGGCTATCAGCACCGTGGGGCGGAAACGCTTTTTGGTATGGGGCCGCTCTCACAAAAGGGGGCTCTTGCCGAGTCCATCTGCGGCACTTCCGCTGTCGCACACGCTGCGGCGCATGCGATGATAGTCGAGGCCGCCTCGCAGACGCGCCTCATGGAAGGTGCGGGGATTGCCCGCGAGGTTCTGATCGAAATTGAGCGCGCAGGCGGCCATCTGGCCACCCTCAGCGCACTTGCCGGCGATGTCGCCTATCTGCCCGGGAACTCCGTCATGGCCGGCCTGAGAACGACAGTAATCAACACCCTCCTCGAGCTTACCGGCAGCCGGTTCGGCCACGGGATGATCCGACCCGGCGGAATCCTGCGAAGCGTCACCACACAAACCGGAAAACTGGTTCGTGAGCGCCTCGCAGGCGTCGCCGAACGTCTCGATCACCTGGGCCGGGTCATGTGGTCGTCGCCGAGCGTGCTCTCCCGTTTCGAGCGCACCGGAACCGTCGACGGGGAGACCGCAAGGAGGACGGGAATGGTGGGGCCGGCAGGTCGGGCCTCCGGCGTGGACCGCGATGCGAGACGGGACCTCGGAGTGCCGTGGCGGACCGGAGGACAACGGCCCGCGAATATCGCCGTTTGCCTCGAGCAGGAGGGCGATGTCCTCGCGCGGGCGATGGTCCGCTACCGGGAAACGCTTGAATCGATCCGATTCGTCGACGGCACAATTGCCTCCACCGATCTATCGTCGGTAGAACGCACGAGCCCTTCACAGACGAGAAACATGCGGCCTTCCCCCGACCTCTTCGCGGTGGGGGTGATCGAAGGCACCCAGGGGGAGATCGTCCACACACTCGTTACCGGACCCGAGGGCGAAACCCGACGCTACAAAATCAAGGATCCGGCATTCAACAACTGGTATGCCCTTGCCCTTGCCGTTCGGGGGGAAGCGATAAGTGACTTTCCGCTGTGCAACAAAAGTTTCGATCTTTCGTATGCCGGACACGACCTGTGACCGCGGCCCTGCAGGGAGAGACTGACGATGTTTGATCTGATTAAGTTGAGGCGCGAACAGGGAAGGCAATATATCAAGGATATAGCCGGCGCGACTGTATCGCAGAACTACCGGGGCTTCCCACTCCTCGATGAGACGTTGTGCAACGGTTGCCGGGAGTGTGTCGAATCCTGCCCGACAGGTGCGGTTACCCTTGATCGGCTCAAGATCGACATGGGGCGCTGCGTGTTCTGCGGTGTGTGCGAGGCGGCGTGTCCCACAGGCGCGATCCGCTTCTCCAACGAACACCGACTCGCAGCCACCAGCCGTGAAGCGCTGATTGTAGCTTCAGGAAGCAAGCCGACCGATTATCTGGCTACCGCGGTTCGTCCACGCAAAGAGCTGAAACGCATTTTCGGCGGGTCCCTGCGCATACGGTCGGTTTCGGCGGGCGGATGCAACGGTTGTGAGCTCGAGCTCGCCGCCACGACGAACGTAAACTTCGACGCCGCTCGCTTCGGAATCGATATTGTTGCCTCTCCCCGACACGCTGATGTCGTGGTGATCACCGGACCGATTTCCGCAAATATGGCAACAGCACTCGAAGCGACCGTGAGCGCGGTACCCGCTCCGAAGCTCACGGTCCTCATGGGGGTCTGCGCGATTTCCGGCGGGGTTTTCGCAGGATCGCCCGCGCTCTCGAGGGATTTTTTGAAGAATCACACGGTCGATCTGTACGTTCCCGGATCTCCACCGCATCCGCTCGCCCTGGTGCACGGGTTGCTCTCGCTGCTCGGGCGCCGGGGTTTCGCGCTCAAGACTCCGAATACCCCGGAAACGCCCGCCGACACCGACGGCTGACGCGCGGTTCGCAAACCTATCGGCCGCGGGACTGGCTCCCGCCCCGGGTGATCCCCTGCACTCCGGAACCGTTGGAGCGGACTCCAGAACCGGTGTCTCTGCCACCTGATGCGTGGCCGTGCCCTCCGCGGCCGAAGCCGTTCTGCCTGCCGCTTCTGCGGTATTCGCCGCCGGACGGTTTTCCGCGACCCTGCGATGACGCGCCTTTGGCGCCGTTTCGTCCGCCACCCTGCGGTCGGACGGCCGCCTCGGCGATCCGGGGGGCATGATGGGCGTGGTCGGCCATCACCGGAATCGGTCCCGCCAGCGATTTCTGGATGGCCCGCAAGTTGTCGATCTCCGACTCATCACAAAGTGACAGCGCGGTTCCGCTCTTTCCCGCTCGCGCGGTGCGGCCGATCCGGTGCACGTAGCTCTCCGGTTCGTTCGGAAGCTCGAAGTTAATCACGTGGTCGATATCTTCAACGTCGATTCCCCGCGAAGCGATGTCGGTTGCCACAAGCACCTGTATCTTCCCGGAGTGGAAATCCGCCAGCGCGCGGGTACGGGCGTTCTGGCTCTTGTTCCCCTGAAGATCGTCAGATGGTATCCCGTTTTTCGTGAGATAGCGGGACAGATCCTTCGCCCGGTGCTTCGTCCGGGTGAACACGAGCGCACGATAGCTTCCACTGTCGTTGAGGAAGAGCCGGAGCGCCTCACGTTTTTCCTCGCGAGTAACGAACATGATTTTCTGGTCGATTTTCGGCGTGTTTTTTTCCGAGCTCTCCACGGCGATGCGAACGGGGCTCTTCAGCATCTTGTCGGCAAGACGGACCACCTCCGGCGGCAGCGTCGCCGAAAAAAACAGAGACTGCCGTTGCGAAGGAAGTTTTTTAATGATTCGTTCAACGTCCGGAATGAACCCCATGTCGAGCATCCGATCGGCTTCGTCGAGCACGATGACCTGGACGTCGGCGAGCGAAACGATGCCCTCGCCCATCAGATCCAGCAGACGCCCCGGGGTTGCCACCACGACGTCGACCCCTCGGCGCATCGCGTTGATCTGGCCGCTTTTTCCGACTCCTCCGAAAATAACCGCAATCGACACCTTCAGATTCCTGCAGAAGATTTCAAAGACTTCTGCAATCTGACCGGCAAGCTCACGAGTGGGCGCGAGCACGAGAGCCCGGGGACCACGCCGTCCCGGACCCGGCCGCGCCGAGGAGAGCATCTGCAGTATCGGGAGCGCGAACGCCGCGGTTTTTCCGCTTCCTGTTTGCGCCGATGCGAGCACGTCCCGCCCGGCGAGGACCACGGGAATGGCCTCCTGCTGAATCGGTGTCGGGGTTTCGAATCGCTCCGACGCGAGGACGCGCATAATTGGTTCGCTGAGTTTCAGCTCGCTGAAACTAAATTTGTTCATAGATATCCTTTTGTGAACTCGATTCTACGAGTTCAATAGTGAGAAATGGCTGGAAGATGTGAACTGAGCTACACCTCGAGACCCGCGAAGGTAGGCAGGACAACTGATCGCGCCGCGGTTCGTGTGGCTGTTACCGCGCGGCACTGCGCGCAATCTAACAATCCACCGGGCACGGAGGGATCTCTTCATACGTTATCTATCAAAGTATACGCTCCGCTCCTCTCGGTCAAGTCTGTTCACATGCAGATCTCTGCCGCGGCGATAGTAGCTGAATTTCCCCTGACCATGGAGTATAATTCTCGCCATGTTCATTCGCTGGATCGCCCGAATAATCGCCGTGTTGAATTCCAACCGCCGCCCCATCGAAGTTGGGGCCGCGGTGGCATGTGCGTTTCTTCTCGCGCTCATGCCCTCCGGCAACCTGCTTTGGATCATCCTGTTTCTGTTGACCTTCTTTTTGAGATTGAATCTCGGAATCGAGATGGTATTTCTGGCTGTCTTCGGCCTCCTCGCGCCGCTTGTCGACCGGCCGGTGGATGCGGTCGGTTACTGGTTTCTCACGATTCCCGGCCTGCAGGGTCTCTTTACCGCTCTCTACGCTGTTCCGCTCGCGCCGTTTACCCGGTTCAACAACAGCATGGTGGCCGGCGGGCTGTTGCTGGGGCTCGCAGCGTGGATACCCGTCTGCCTGCTGGCCATGCAGGGTGTGGTGCTCTACCGACGACACGTGCACCCGCGCATCGTGAACAGCAAACTGGTACGGGCAATCAAATCGAGCCCGCTTGTCTCCCGACTGTCGCTCGCGGTGGGAAGGGTTCGCGGTATGTACGGCGCGGCGGGAAGTTGATCCGGAGGATCCATGGCAGAAAAGAAACTCCCGCGTCCTTTCAACAGGCCGATCCCGGAGTCGCGTTACCTTCGCAAGGTTCTCGGCCGGGTATACCTTGAACCTGATCGCGAATACCTGAAATCTCTCTTCGCAGCCGATGAGGTTGGGATGGTTCGGCTTGTGCGCGAGCCCACGGACGACGAGCGTAAAAGGATCAGGAAGATTGCGAAAGAGGTCAGACGAAACCGCGGCGTCGTTCAGAAAGGCAAACTCACGATTCTCATCATCATCATCGCCGGGGTAGCGGTGTTCGACCTCGCATTCAAGAATATTCTAGTTACCCGAGCGGGCGACCAGCTTCTTGAAAGCGCCTTCGGTGCCCGCTCGAATCTTTCGGGCGTCGACTTCCGGCCGCTTCGCGGCAGCATCTCCTTTTCATCGCTCACGGTGGCCGACAAGTCCAGACCGATGATGAATCTGTTCGAACTTGGTTCGACACGGATGGATGTGGACACACTCAGGCTGCTCGGCGGTCATCTGATTATTACCCGCATGGAGGCGAAGGGAATCCGCTGGGGAACACCGCGCAAGATTTCCGGTGCGCTCACGCAGGCGCCCTCCTCGCGGGCGCCCTCCTCGCAGGGAAAAAGCGACCCGACGGCAGCCGGATCTTCAGGCGGCGTTGCCGTTCCGGAAATCTCCTCGGTACTCGCAGGCCTGAACATACCCGTTCCGGGAAGTTTCGACGCAAAGAAGTTCGTCGAATCGCACGCGCAGGACCTGAAGAGTGTAACAAAGATAACCGAAATCACCTCGCGGGCGGATACTCTCACGCAGATCTGGAAGGATCGAGTTGCCGCGCTTGCTTCGGATGCGCAGGCCGCAGCGGGACGGGCATCCGAGCTGAGCTCGATAGACGTCAACGGAATAAAGAGTCTTGACGCGGCGGTTGCCGCTTACAAGCAGGTGCAGGATGCCGGAGCGGTGATCTCAAAGACGAGCACAGAAGCGCAGACTGCCTACGACGCGGCAAATGCCGACATTTCCGCATTCGCCGCGCAGGCCGCGGCGATTCCAGGACTCGTTTCGGCTGACTCCCGATACCTTGTGTCGCTCGTCCCCGACATATCAACCGGGGGCAGAGAGATTCTGACGAAGATCGTGGAGGTCTATGTTCGCGCGGCAATCGGATCATGGTACGACCGGCTTCTGCAGGGTTACGGTGTGGTGACCCGCCTCGCCGACCAGAAAACTGCAACCGAAAAGCCCCGAACGCGCCGACTGCCCGGTCGAACCGTCGTCTTTCCATCGGCTGCACTACCCCGTTTCTGGCTCAAGCAGGCGAGCTTCGATGCGGCGGACACGACGCAATCTTTGACACTCGCCGGCAGGGTTCTTGACGTAACGAGTGATCCCGATCTTATCGGCATGCCGGCCTCTTTTGATTTTCAGGGACGGAGCGGCGCCGCATCCCTCGAGGTGAGAGGAGAAGTCGACGGGCGAAAGGATGCTGCCGATCGGGTTTCGGTCGCCGCATCGACGAGCGGTCAACCGCTGGACATCTCGGGTGGTCTTGAAGGGCTTGAAATCTCCTCGGTGAAAGGAAACCTGAAACTGTCCACCGGGATTACGCTTATGGCCGGCAGAGGAGCGGCCGGCCGCGTGCAGATGGAAGCGTCATCGCTCGCAGTGACAGGGACCTACGCGCGAGATTCGTTCGGCGGAATTCTTGCCGACGTGCTTCAGCAGGACCTTCCGCTTGAAGCAGCATTCGACTACCGGGTTGCGCCTGACGGTTCAATCAGCTTCCCGTCCGGCACCACGAACCTGGATCAGGCGGTGAACGAAGTACTCAAGTCCAGGGCAAAACAAATCACCGACGCTTTGCAGGCGCGCGTGAAGACAGAGCTCGACGGACTCATCGCCGCGCACCAGCCGGAGATCGATGCAGCAAAAGCGCAAGCCGAAAGCGTCCGAAGCGCCGTCAGAAACCAGCTCGATACGGTAGCTGCTGCGGGAAATCAGGTGGAGTCGGTGCAGAAACAACTCGATGCGCGGACAGCGGCGATCAAGAATCAGGCGCAGCAGCAGCTGCAGAACCAGCTCAATTCCCTTCAGAAGGGCGTCAAGATCCCCGGCCTCGGCCAGTAGCGCGCCCGGCCGCGCATTAGCGGGCGGAAAGTTTGTAGAACGCGGCGGCGGTGTCACCGAGAATCCGGTCTCGCTCGGTCGGGCTGAGCTCGGCCACGACGGCTTCCACAATTCCGTAGATCTCCTGGTAGGGAGCTTCGAGGGTACAGACCGGCCAGTCGCTCCCGAACATCACCCGATCCGGACCGAACAGGTCAATCACGGTTTCTATGTACGGCCTGAACTCCCGTGGAACCCAACCCTTGGGCCGTGCCTCGGTAACCATTCCGCTCAGCTTGCAGAAGACGTTTTCACAACGCGCAATCGGTCGCAGCTTGTCGCGCCATTCGCGAAACTCACCGTCGCGGATCCTCGGCTTTGCGATATGGTCGATGACAAAAAGCTGGTCCGGGAAATTGTGAACAAACCTCAGCGTCTGGGGAAGATGGCGGGAGAAAATGAGGATATCGTAGGTGAGCCCGAACCGGGAAAGCATGGCGATTCCGCGGCCAAAATCCTCGCGTAGTAAGAAGTCCGGATCCGCCTCGTCATGCACTACGTGGCGCACACCTTTGAGCAACGGCAGGTTGAGGTACCGGTCAAGCGTCCGGTCAAGCTGTCGGTCACGCAGATCGACCCATCCCACAACTCCGGCGACAAGTGGTGTCCGCCCCGCGATATCCAGCAGCCAATCAGTCTCTTTCAGCGACTGTCGCGCCTCGACAGCGACTGTTGCCTCGATGCCGACCGGCGCACTTGCGGCGGCAAGTTGATCCGGCAGAGAATCCTGCTTCAGGATTGCCATGTCGTCGCTGATCCAGCCGTACTCCTCCGGATTGTATTCAATGAAATGCTGGTGAGAATCTACAACCATTGGTACCTCCGAGCTTTCATCTCTCCCCGACAAATTCGCAGGAAGGATCGATAAGCGATTCGCGTTTCATTTCCGTCCAGAATTGTCGGGGGGCGTGGTTCACGACAGATTCCACGTTCATCTGCACATGGCGCGGATTCGAGGTGTTGAGCCCAACAGCACAGACTCCCGGTGCCGATAACCCGAACTCCACGCAGGCATCCGCCGGTTTCACCGAATGGCGAGCGCAGAGCGCGAAAAATCTCTCGCGCCAGCGGAAAAGCTTCGCGTCGACCGCAGGGTCGGGTAGACGATAGTCGAAGTAGGTTCCGCCGGTGAGAAACCCGGCGTTGAATACCGCCGAATTGATGATACCGACACCTTTCAACTCGAGTTCGGCTGCGAAGTCCAGAAGCTCGCGCGGATGCGTGTAGATCGTCAGGCTGCAGGCGAGCATCACCCAGTCAAGCTCGACCAGCCGGGACACCTCCCGGATAATCTTCCAGTCTTTTGCGCCGATCCCCACGGCCGCCACTTCTCCGGAACTCTTCAGCTCAGCGAGCGCCCGGTAGGCTTCCAGCACATCGTTCAGCCTGGCCGCCCGCTCCGCGTCATCCGCAGCGGCGGCGACATATTCGTCCGGGTCGTGCACCGAGCCGAGCATTGGCCGGTAGGGTTCGCCAAGAAGCCGGCACCCCTGATCCCAGCATTCTCTCATGCCGTCATAGGAGATAGCCTGCACTGCGTCATGCTTCAGGTCCACCCACGCGCCGGGTTCGAAGGTGGGCAGCGGGGTACGCAGCGGCACTCGCTTCCAGGCGAGCTTGTTGCTGATAAGAACGTCTGCGGGGGGGATGTCAAGTTCGCGCATGAGTTTTCCGATCGTTTCGAGGGCGAGTCCCGCGCCGTACTTGCCGGCGGTATCGAGGGCGACCGGGGCCGCAACCCGACTGAACCACTCGGCAGCGATGGCCTTCTTCACCTCCCAGTCGAGGGCCGTGTAGAGATTTCCCATCGCACTGGTTCCAAATATGATCGGAGGTACCAAAAGACCGCTCTTTCCCAGAGGGCGCGTTAGTGTGAGTTTCGACATGGTCCATTGTACACCGCGCCGATGGTGCGGCAAGTCGCAAAAAGCGTATATTATATCCTGAATTGCGTAACCCGGAGCTTCGAATTGCGCTTTCCATGGGACTCTCGGATTCCTACGAACATGGGGTCGTTCGAGGTGTGGTACGCTACGCGCGGGAGCAGACCCACTGGAGCCTCTACGGGGCCGGCTGGATGTTCCGCGGCCTCGGGAACATCGATTCCTGGGAGGGCGACGGCATCATCGCCCGGGTTGAGTCCCGGAAACAGGCGCAGCTGCTTGCCGGAACCGGGCTGCCGGTGGTCGACGTGGCAGGAGCATACCTGCTGCCTGAGCTGCACCCGGTGACCAACGATGACTTTAACACCGGCAGGCGTGCCGGAATCTACGCGGCAACCGGCGGTTTCAGTCGGTTTGCCTTCTGCGGGGTCGCCGACGTGAGCTGGTCGCACGTGCGATTTGCCGGATTTCAGGAGGCGGTCGGAGCACCGATACCGGTTTTTGAACAGCCGCTCACCTGGTGGGAACGCCCGGAAGAGTATGGACAGCTTGCCGTGTGGATCCGATCGCTCCCGAAACCGGCAGCTCTGTTTGCATGCAACGACACCGCCGGTATCAAGGTGACAGCGCTATGTCGCCGGCTTGGAATAGCGGTGCCGCAGGAGATCGCCGTGCTCGGCGTGGACAACGAAGACATCCTCTGCGAGCTCTCCGATCCACCGCTTTCGAGCATCCCGCTCGACTGTGAAAGCATCGGCTACCGCGCCGCCGCCGAGCTCAGGAGGCTCATCGAGAAGCGGCGAACCCTCCGCGGCCGCCATTCGGCGAAGGACCGCCTGCGCGATATCGCATCGCCGTTTCCGGTAATAGAACCGCTTCCTATAGTGGAACGAACGTCGACTCAAACAATCCCTACTCTGGATACGGTGGTCCGTCGCGCCGCGGAGTTCGTCAGGGATCGGGCCGGCACGAAGCTGCTCGTCAGCGAAGTTGCAGCGGCGGCCGCCGTGTCACGCCGAACGCTCGAGCTTCGATTCCGCGCGGTCACCGGGAGAACCGTGCACGCAGAGATCCTGCGTGTGCGTATGCAGCACGCGGCGAAGCTGTTGCGCGAGACCAACCTCCCCGTCCGTGCAGTTGCCCGACAGAGCGGGATCAGCACCCCACAGCGCTTCTACGTGCAATTCCGCAGGGCGGAAGGGTGCACGCCTGACGAATATCGCCGACGTTACAGAAGATGACGCTCCATTCCTGATTGACCCATCGGCGCAGAATCGCTATTATCGACTGAGCGGGCGCTCATAATAATGAGCAGCCGCTCAAAATCGTAACGAAGGAGGCCCAACCTCCATGCTCAATGCCACCGACTGGAAAGAGCGGCGCACGGACGAACTGAAAGAGATCATCCTGAACAGCGCCGCGAGCGTCTTCAACGAAAAGGGCTTCGATCGCACTACCACCCGGGAAATCGCGCGGAAGGCGGCGATTTCGGAAGGTACGATCTACAACTATTTTCCCACGAAACGTGATCTGCTTCTCTCGCTGGTGCGGAACTTCGCCCAGAGCGCGCGCGACGCGTTTCATGACAAACTCGGCGACCCGGAGAGCCACGAATCTCAGGTAAATTTCGCCGCGCGCTATTTCCTCGAGCGGCTCCAGCTCTTCAACATGGGCTTGAGCCCTACCCTCATTCTCTATCATGCAAAACGGGATCCGGACGTACGCGCCATCCTCGACCAGATCCTGGTTGCATCGATGGGAGAGATGCTCAGACCGCGCCTTGAGAATCTGCGTGACCTTGGCCTCATCCGCGACATCGATATCGATTTCCTGATCATGTTTCTCCGTTCGATCGTATTCGGAATTGCGGTCCTTCAGGACATCGAAGTTCCGGGTGACCGGCGCGGGGAATCCCTCGAAGAGTTGAGCAATATGGCGCGGGATCTTGTCTGGAACGGCATCGTGAAAGGGAACAACAATGCAGAGGACTGAAAAAACTGGAAAACTCCCGATACGATATGTCGTGCTGGCGCTGCTTGTCCTCGCCACGGCAGTTGTGTGGTTTGTATTCAAGCACCCGCAGGCAGCAACTGCCGAGCGGACGTCGCTGCCGGTTGAAGTGGTGCTTCCTGCGGTCGGGACCATCGATCAGACGATGACCATCAATTCCTATGTCCAGTCCGACTCGGTTGTGACGGTTCTTCCGACGGTGTCGGGAACGCTCGTGTCCCTGTCCGCGGACATCGGTACGCACCTCTCGGCCGGACAGACAATCGCGAAAATCGATCCCGAACCCTACCGGCTTGCGCTCGATCAGGCAAAATCTGCGTACGACGGTGCAAAATCCACTTTCGACCGGACAAAACAGCTGTTCGAAAGCGGCGCGACGAGCAGACAAAACTACGACCAGGCGCTCGCACTCTATCAGAACACTAAATCTCAGAACGAGCTCGCACAACTTCATCTCGACTACACGACCATCACCTCTCCGGTAGACGGTACAGTGATCGTGCGCCAGGTTTCCAACGGCGCTCTGGTCTCCCCATCGGTTCCTGTCGTGACAATCAGCAACAGCCACACATTGGTGATCGACACGCAGGTTCCCGAGATGAACGCCCTCGCCTTCGAAAAGAATCGCGCAACCATGCAGATCCACGCGGTGATTCCGGCGATGCAGAGTGCGCCCTACTCGCTTCGCATCCGCAATATTGCGCCGTCGGTGGACATCCGCACACGCACCTTTGACGTACAGTGCGAGATCGAAGGGGAAATCTCGGGTATCCTTCCGGGGATGTTCGCCCGGGTGACTTTTGTAATCGCCGAGAGGACGGGAATCCCCTACCTTCCCTTCACCGCGCTCGTGGGGGGAAACCAGCTGTGGTACGTGGACGACAAAGAAACGGCGCAGCCGCTTGAGTTTCGTCCCTCCTACTACAACGACGACTACTTCCAGATTCCAGCCGATGATGCCGACCGCAGATTCATTCTCGCGGGTCAGCACTTTCTCTCGGCGGGTACGCGCGTGAAAGTCGCCGGGACCGTCAGGGCAGGAAAATGAGAATCGCGGACTACTCGATCAACCACGGACCAACCGTGATCGTCGCGATTGCCGCGGCGGTGGTCTTTGGTGTCATCGCGCTGACGAGCATCCCGCAGGAAAGGACGCCGGACGTCGCAAAGCCTTCCATTCTCATCGTTACCCAGTATCCGGGAGTAGGGCCCAGGGATGTCGAGCGGCAGATAACCAAACCGATCGAGGACGTGGTGAGCACGGTGTCCGGGGTGACCAAAGTCACGTCCGACTCACGCGACTCGTTTTCGATTATCACCCTGGAGTTCAACTGGAACGAGAATGTGGACACCAAGTTTTCCTCGCTGCGCGAGAAGGTAAATACGGTTATCTCCGATCTCCCCTCCGGCATTACCGGCCCCCCCGAATTCTTTTCGTTCACCGCTTCCGACCTTCCGGTGCTGACCTATGTCGTGCGAAGCAGTGGGAACATTCAGGAGGTTCGCCGCTACCTCACCGACCAGGTGGTGCCCTTCTTCGAGCGGGTACCGGGGGTTGCCTCAGTTTCGGTGAGCGGCGTGCCCGAAGAGGAGGTAAAGGTATCGCTCGACCTCGCCGATCTCGCCAATCGGCATATTTCCCCGGTGGACGTTCTGCACGCACTTCAGGCGAATAACGTCACGATCCCCGCGGGAAACGTCGAGTTCCGCGGATCGAGCCTGAACGTTCGCAGCGTAGGGGAGTTTTCCTCGCTCGACCAGATACGAGATATGGTGGTCGGCGTCCACGGCGGCACGTTCGTGCGTCTGCGCGACATAGCCGGTGTCAACATCTCCGACAAGAAGCGGGATCTGTACACGGTGGCAAACGGCAAGGATGTCCTGGTAATCGACGTCAAAAAGCAGCGTGGAACCGATACGATCTCGATAATCGAGCAGGTCAATCGGGCGGCGAAGCAGGTCGAAGGACGAGAACAGGGCCAGATTCAGTTCTATCCAATCACTGACCAGAGCGTCGATATCCATCGCTCGGTTCAATCGGTAGCGAACTCCGCCCTACTTGGTGCGCTGCTGGCAGTGGTCATTCTGTTCCTGGTTCTGCACAACCTCCGGAGCACGCTGGTGGTAGCCGTCTCAATTCCCCTTTCGGTGGTGATCGGGATCATCGGACTCTATATGTCCGGGCGCTCGCTCAACCTGGTCACTCTCGGCGGCCTGACTGTGGCGATAGGAATGGTGGTCGACAACTCGATCGTGGTGCTCGAGAACAGCTATAAGCACATAGAACGCGGCACTGACCCCGCGGAGGCCGCTTCCCGTGGCACCACCGAAGTGGTGGGCGCAGTGATAGCCTCCACCGTGACGAGCCTCGCGGTGTTTGTACCCATTCTTTTTGTACAGGGCTTTGTCGGAATAATTCTCAGAGATGTTTCTCTTGCCGTCATCTTCGCGCTCACTGCATCTCTCGTGGTTGCGGTATTCGTAGTCCCGTTTCTCTTCTCCCGGGTCGTTCATCTGCCAAAGCGGAAGCTCGCCATTTCACAGATGAGTGAAGGGGTCTTCACCTCGCTTGAAAAAGCCTATTCTCACGCGCTTGCCTGGTGCCTGGACAACACACCCTTTGTCATCGGGACGGCCGTCATAGTACTTTTCATGAGCGTCGGCGCACTCAACTTTCTCGGCGCCCAGTTTCTTCCCGACACCGACACAAGCCAGATCATCATGACAATCGACACCCCTCCCGGCTACAGCCTCGCCCGGACGAAACAGAAGATAGTATCGATCGATGCGCTCACCCGCAGGCTCGTTCCCGAGATAGAGTCCACCCTTTTCTACGTCGGCGAAGCCAACCTCGCCGGAATCGGGAACTCCAATACCGCCACGCGAGCGGTCATTTCACTCCTGCCCTCGGAACGCCGCCAACGTTCCATCTTTCAGATCATCAGCCTGCTGCGCAAAGAGATTCCGGCAACCATTCCCGATGTACGCATCGAAATCCAAAATGGGGGAATAGGCGCAATAGTTGCATCGGCGATCGGGTCCGGAGGCCTCCAGATTGACGTCTCGGGTTCCGATTTCGAACACGTTCGCCAGGCGGCCGACAGGATAGCAGCAATCCTCGCCGCCGACAGAAATGTTTCGGCTGTCAGACAGAGTGTCCAATTCGACCGCGAAGATCTGGTGGAACAGTTCGACAAGCCCGTCATGTCTCAGCTCGGCGTATTGCCGTCGGAAGCTGCGCTCACCTCCCGCATTATTCTCAACGGCGTCAACGCCGGAACCTATAGAGCGTCGAATAACGACTACACCATCAATCTCACATCGAACGCTGCGGGCGGCAGGATCACGGGTAATCTGCTCAATGAGATGTCGGTCAAGACAGCTGCCGGAAGTTTTGTCGACTTTTCCGCGTTCACCACTCTGCGGACTGAGCCCTCATACTCCGACATTCCCCACCTGGAAAAACTGAAATCAATATCCGTGAGCGCCGACCTCATCAATCCCGACGTTCGAGGCACCAGTGCGCGCGCGACGACACAGATCGGCCGGCTGACGCTTCCGCCGGACGTGCGCTTTCAGATCGCCGGCCAGGCGCAGCAGATGCAGAGCTCATTCAAGTCCCTCGGTGCCGTTCTGCTCATTGCGGTGTTTCTGGTCTACATCGTCATGGTCATACAGTTTCAGCGTTTCGCGCAGCCGCTCATCATAATGGGTTCCATACCGTTCATTTTTATCGGCGCCGTAGCGTCGCTGCTGATCTTTGGCTCGAATCTTTCGATCATCGCTTTTCTCGGGCTGATCACGCTCGCGGGAACGGTTGTCAACAACGCAATAGTGCTCGTCGACTATATGAACATGCTCCGCCGGGACTACCAGATGCCGCTGCGTGAAGCAGTTCTCGATGGCGGACGACTGCGCCTTCGTCCCATTCTCATGACGACCCTGACCACCATCCTGGGAGTAATCCCCATGGCGCTCGCGCTCGGTGAGGGATCGTCGCTGAACGCACCGCTCGGGCAGGTGATCGGAGGCGGACTGCTCACGTCCACGCTGATCACCCTCTTCCTTATTCCCACGCTCTACTGGCTGCTCGAACGCCGCGTCGAGAGGAGTCGATCATGAGACGAACCACAGGCGTGGTCGTTGCGTTGTTTCTCGGATGCGCGCTTTGTGCCTCCGGGGATCAATTGATCTCCCTGGACCAGCTGGTGCGGGCGGGGCTCGCCGACAATCCGGACATCGAGCAGCTCGCAAGCGCCCGCGCCTACAGCCAGGCGGGGCTTGCAGGAGCACGGGCCTCCGGACTTCCGTCGGTCAGGTTTCAAAGCAGCTACAGCTACATCCCGGTTCCGCCGGCCTACGACATCAGCCAGGGATCGCTCGGCAGCTTCACCATCCCGCCTGCCGGGCCGACGCTCCAGTTCCCTGCAACCGACATCACCGTGCCGCAGGATTTGTACAACTGGAACTTCAACTTCGGTCTGCAGATCGATCAGCCCATCTTTCTCTGGGGAAAGATTCGTGGAAACATCGCACTCCATCGCCAAATGGTTCTGTCCGACGCGGTACGGATGGAAAAGAAACAGGCCGAGATTCGAACCGCGATCACAGTCCAGCTCTACTCACTCTATTACCTGGACCAACTCCACCGCCTGGTGGGCGAACAGCGGCAAACTGCTGAACAGATGTTTCAGATCGCGCAGGATTCGTTCACGGCCGGCCAGATCAACGAAGCAGATCTCACCGAAAAGCGCATGGCATTCCGCATGATTGACCACTCGATTCTGGCCATAGAGGAGCAGGAGCAGACTGCGCTGCGCAGCCTCCGTTCGGAAACCGGTCTGCTCGAGCTCCGCCTCGACACCATCTCCTTCGAAGGCGTCAACACCAGCCTCGACAGGGCTGACCTTCCGCCGCAGGAGACACTTGTTGCCGAGGCGCTCGGCGGCAACCGCGATCTTAAGCTGCTGGCCGTGGCGCAGGAGATCCAGAAGGATCGAGTCGGCATCGCGGACTCCGATGCACTGCTCAAGCCGGACCTGTCGCTCTCGGCAGTCGTCACCTACGGAGGTCCGCGCCTCCCTTTGACGGCATCCGACTGGACAGCGAAAGACAATTTCGGCGGCAACATCTCCCTGGTCATCGGCGCGAGTCTGTTCGACGGTGGGAAAGCCGCTTCATCGGTTGCTCAGGCGAAGGCGCAGCTTGACCAGACAGCATATCAGAAACGGAGTACCGAAAGAGACATTCGAAGCTACGTGGAACAAACCCGGTATCAGCTCGACGTCGACAGAAAGAATATCGAGTACTTCTCAACGCGGGTCGATGATACGCAGAAGCTCGTCGCCTATCAGAAACACCTGCTTGATATCGGGGCGGGAAGCAGACTCGACTACTTCCAGCGGCGCATCGATCTGTATACCCAACAGGTCCACGTCCTCGAAGAGCGGCTCGGTTTTGCGAACCGCTTCCTTACGCTCATGAACGTGGTCGGACGAATGTAGCACATCGGCAGACGACCCGGGCAGCGTCGGACCCAAGTCGTGAAATAGATCAGAACTTCCGTCGCTTGGCCACCGTGTCAAAGGTTACTGCGGCAAGCAGCACCAGTCCTTTTGTGATTTGCTGATAATATTCGCTTACGTCCATCAGAATCATCCCGTTCGCGAGCACCCCGGTGATCAGCACACCGAACAGCACACCGAGCAGAGACCCCTCACCGCCCATGATGCTCACCCCACCGAGCACGACTGCAGTTATGACATCCATTTCATACCCGGTACCGATTTTTGGCTGCCCGGTGTTGATTCTCGACAGCATGATGATGCCCGCCAAACCGGTCAGGAACCCGGAAATGACGTAGACAAGAGTTTCGATTCGCGAGGTGTAAACTCCGGAGAGGCGCACAGCCTCACGGTTTCCCCCCAGACCGTATATGTACCTGCCGAATTTGGTGCGATTGAGGAAGACCCAACCCACGCCGAAGGTGGCCAGCATGACAAGCACCGGTATGGGAACGGGACCGATATAGCCTTGTCCCAGAATCTTGAACGATGCAGGTAGCCCCCAGACAGGCATGCCTCCGCAGAGCACGTAGGAAAGGCCACGGAGGATGGTCATCATGGCGAGCGTCGTGATGAGCGCGGGAACGCGCACGTACGCGACGAACAGTCCGTTGACAAGTCCGATTACCGCTGACAGAACAAGCGTTATGAGAACAGCCGGAAGAATAGGAATCCCCGCCGCGGTCATCAGCAATGCCCCGGCAATGTTGGTAATCCCCATGACCGACCCAACCGAAAGATCAATTCCAGAGGTAAGAATGACGCACGTCATTCCTACCGCAGAGATACCGAGCATTGCAACCTGCCGTGTCACGGTCATGAGATTGCTTGTCGTAAGGAAGGATTTACTGACGATCGAGAAGAAGAGCGTCAGTACCAGCAGGACGCCAAAAATGGCGTATTTTTTCAAGGAAGTGATTCTAATCTTCATGATCTTTTTCCCCGGATGCGAGACTTAAGACCCGGTTCTGGGTCGCTTCGGTTCTCGAAAGCTCTCCGCTTATTCTCCCCTCGTACATGACGATGATCCTGTCCGCCATCCCCAACAATTCCGGCATTTCGGAAGAGATGAAAATGATCCCTTTGCCGCGTGCCGCGAGCTGGGAAATGAGCTCATAAATTTCCTGTTTTGCTCCCACGTCGATTCCGCGGGTGGGTTCGTCGAATATGAGCAGATCGCAATCGGTGGCAAGCCACCGCGCCAGGACGACCTTCTGCTGGTTCCCCCCGGACAGTTCCTTGACCTTCTTGTCCAGATTCGGAGTGGCGATGCGCAACAGTGCACGGTAATGTTCCGCAGAAACGGTCGCCAGACTCTTCAGGATAAGGCCCAGTCTGCTGACTCGCTTGAATGAACTGTAAACGATGTTCTCCATCACAGAGAGTTCCGCGATTATCCCCTGTTGTTTCCTGTCCTCCGGTATCAGGCCGATCCTGAGCCGAACGGCAGCATTGGGATGATCGATCCGCACCTCTTTCCCACGTATGCTGATTCTGCCGGCGGATATCGGATCCGCACCGTAAATCGCTCTGGCAAGCTCTGTCCTTCCGGCACCGACAAGGCCGCCGAAACCAAGAATTTCTCCGGTTCGCAGCGTGAAGTTTATGTCCTTAAGAAGCCGCTGCGTGCACAATCCGGTAACTTCGAGAAGGACATCCGAACTTGCCTCCGGTTTCGTCGGATAGCTCCCCGAGAGCTCTCTTCCGACCATCAGGCTGATGAGTTCATTTTTGTCGGTCTCCCTGGTGTTCATGGTCCCGACGTGTCGCCCATCGCGAAAGACGGAAACTCTATCGGAAAGTTCGAAAATCTCCGAGAGCCGGTGAGAAATGTAGATGACCGACACTCCCCTCGCCTTGAGGTTTCGAACAAGGGTGAACATTTTTTCAATTTCGTTGGTGGTAAGAGGCGCGGAAGGTTCATCCATAATGAGGATTTTAGTATTGTGAGATAC
>Ga0307375_10002349_pt1 | contig 19416 bp, 17 predicted proteins | sample TR1MG_FD_202531 | JGI IMG/M metagenome (GOLD analysis project Ga0307375, IMG submission 202531) | Soil microbial communities from Risofladan, Vaasa, Finland - TR-1 | ecosystem: Environmental > Terrestrial > Soil > Coastal area > Acid sulfate soil | place: Finland: Risofladan, Vaasa | collected...
TCATATCTTCCCCTCCAGTAGTAGTGAACTGGGAGGGTTCCATCATGACCCATCTTACGCTGCCAGTTCTCACCGAAGCGTCTGCTGCATAATACCCTGAAGTCGGCGAACAGGTTTGCTGAGCTTGATTGCTGGACTATGAGGACTGCTTTCAGGTTCTCTGAGGCTGATTGTCTAACCTCTAGGATTGCCTTAAGGCTCTTAGTGCCTGAGTGCCTGACTGTGAAGTCAGTGAATAGGTTTATGGAGCTGGAGCGCCTAATCTGGAATTTAGTGTAGACTGCAGTTGAGGCTGACTGCCTGATAATGAGGATGGCTTTCAGCTGGACTGATGTTAATTGCCTGACTATTAGAATGCTCTTCAGGACTACTGAGCTGCTATGTCTAACTGTGAATACTGAGAACCGCGTAACAGTTCCTGATTGCCTGACTATGAGGATGGCTTTCAGTGGTTCTGAGTCCTGTATCTCGAAGACTGACTTCAGATCATCTGAGTCAGAGTGTCTAATCACCGTTATGGCTTTCAGAGATTCTGAATCCTGTATCTCGAAGACTGCCTTCAATTCAGCGGAGCTACTATGCTGAACTATGAGGATGGATTTAAGATCCTCAGTGCCTGATTGCCGGACTGTGAATAATGCTTTCAGCTGGGTTGATATTGAGTGCCTGATTACTGTGACTCCTTTCAGCTGGGCTGATGTTGAGTGTCTTACATCTAGCTTTGAGTAGAGGTTCTCTGAGTCAGGGGTTGTTACTATCAGTTTAGCGAATAATGTAGTTGAGCTGGAGTGTTTAATAGAGGTCTTCGCGTAGAGGTTCTCTGAGTCTGAGTGTCTAACTGTGAGGATACCTTTCAGTTGGGCTGAGCCAACATTCTTTACTGTGAAGATTGCTTTGAACTCAGCAGAGTGCTGGATAACTAGGATACTCTTCAGGGTTACTGATGCTGACCGTTGAATCTTGAAATATGCTAGCAGATCCTGTGAGGCTGGATGCCTAACCGTGAAGATAGCTTTCAGTGTCTCAGTGTCTAAGTTCTTGACTATGAGGATTGATTTCAGTGTAGCTGATGCTGAGTGCTGAACGGCTAGTATTGCCTTCAGAGTTACTGAAGCTGACCGTTGAGTCTTGAAGTATGCTAGCAGATCCTTTATGGCTGAGTGCTGGACTTCGAGGACACCCTTCAGTTGAGCTGAGCCAACATTCTTGACCTCTAGGATTGCTTTCAGAGTAGTGAATCCAGATTGCTGTATTACTAGGACTGCTTTCAGGTCTTTAGTTGCACTACGCTGAATCTTGAAGTCTGTGAATAGGTTTGCGGAGCTGGAGTGTCTAACCTCTAGTTTGCTGAATAGTCCGGCTGATGTTTCCTGTTTGACTGTGAACTTGCTGAACAGTGTAGCTGAGCCTGACTGTCTAACCTCTAGTATTGCCTTCAGAGCTACTGAAGCTGACCGTTGAGTCTTGAATACTGCTTTCAGGTCTTTAGTTGCACTACGCTGTATCTTGAAGTCTGTAAATAGATCCTTCGTGGATTCTTGCTTAACAGTGAACTTACTGAATAGATCAGCTGACGCTGGATGTTGAACCTCAAACTTAGTGTAGATATCCTTAGTTGCTGACCTCTGAATCTTGAATACTGACTTACGGTCTACGGTTGCACTGCGCTGTATCTTGAAGTCAGCGAATAAATCCTGTGAGGCTGGATGCTGAACCTCGAAGATGCCTTTAAGCTCAGATGTTCCAGATTGTCTAACTATAAACTTCGCGTAGAGGTCTTTAGTTGCTGAGCGCTGAAGTTCCAGAATGGCCTTCAATTCTACTGCTGCACTGCGCTGGATAGTGAAGTCACTGAATAGATCTTGAGTTCCTACTTGTCTAATCTCTAGGATTGCTAGGAGGTCTTTTGTTGACTCCTGCTTAACCGTAAATTTACTGAATAGATCCTGTGAGGCTGAATACTGAACCTCAAACTTTGCGTAGAGGTCCTTGGTTGTTGTCCTCTGGATATCAAAGTCAGCGAATAAGTCTTTAGTGGTTGATCTCTGAATCTCAAAGTCACTGAATAAATCCTGAGTTCCTATCTTCTGGACTTCAAAGACAGCTTTCAGTTCTGCGCTGTCTGGATGCCTAATCTGAGCCTTTGCATAGAGGTCTTTAGTTACTGATCTCTGGGTCTTAAAGTAAGTGAACAGATCTTTGATTGCTGATCTCTGAATCTCGAAGTCCGCGAACAGGTCACTGCTAGTTGACTGTCTAATCTCTAGGACTGCTAGGAGGTCTGTTGTTGCCTCCTGTTTGATTATGAATTTGGTGAATAGATCCTGTGAGGCTGAATACTGAACCTCAAACTTTGAGTAAAGGTCTTTAGTGGTTGACCTCTGAATCTTGAAGTCAGCGAATAAATCCTTGGTTGCTGATCTCTGGATCTCGAAGTCAGCGAATAAATCCTTGGTCCCTATCTGCTGGACTTCAAAGATGCCTTTAAGCTCAGAGGTTCCAGATTGTCTGATTTCAGCTTTTGCGTAGAGGTCTTTAGTTACTGATCTCTGGGTCTTAAAGTAAGTGAACAGATCCCGTGAGGCTGATTGCTTTACCTCAAACTTAGCGAGTAAATCCTCTGATCCTGATTGCTTTACCTCAAATTTACCAGGTAGATCCTCTGAGTCTGAATGCTGAACTTCAAACTTAGCAAGTAGATCCTCAGAATCATCAGTGACTGAACTGACTGTAAAAACTGCTTTCAGGTTCCCGGTTCCTGGTAAACCGTAAGTGACGTAGATACTAAACTGTGTACTCCCATAGGTGTTACCCCAATCAAACGGTAACGGGCTAGCATAATTATTCCCAGAGTCATCATGGCTGTCTGGGGCACCAGCGTCTGAGTACAGTCTAGCGTTAATGAGCTCTGGGATACAGGCTAACTGATAACTGTAGTTTGAAATCAAGCTTGGTTGAGTTACGAACTTTGAAGTGTAAAACTTTTTAGTGGTACCTAATGAAAAGGCTGGGGCTAAACCATTAGTGATAATGCCTCCATGATTCCAACCAGACCAGATCCCTGCTTTAGCATTACTGGCTGAAAATCTCATACCACATACACTTATTGAGATTGCTTTCATACCTGTACCTGTTGGCATCGTCCATGGTGTACCCCATAGCCTCCCTACAGCTTGCAAATACTGAGTTCCACCACATGTTTCGTATCCGAAATTAGGGTCTATTCGGACAGGATATTTCGCCTTCTTCAGCCACTGTTTATTAACTGTGACGATTAATTGCTCATTGGCGTAATTCAGTTCACCCCATATCCAGTCACCATCAGCGTCAATGACTTTAGGTCTGTAGATGTGACCGAATTTACCTGTTCCATACTTGTTATCCCTCTGCGAGGAATGATAAACAGCGTAGGAACCAACTATATTATCTGGTCTATAGCCCCCATTATCAATCTCATCTTGGATGAGTTCTGGTTGATAGAATAACGTCAGATTCTTGGTTTCAATATCAAGTGAAAAAACATTATATCCGAGGTAACTATCTAAGATTAAATCGTATTCAAGCCCACTCTCCGACTCAAAGATCTCGACTCTATAGTCGTTGTAGACTAACTCTTTCAGATTTAATGAGATTGAAGATGAGCTAATCGGTGTGCCAGGTGTCTTAATCCTGATGTATGCCTCTTTATTCCATCGTGAGAGCTCAACCACGCCTAGGATATTATCAAGTGAGGCTGATAGCCCATGCCGGACTTGATATACATCCTTTGACAATACTGCAACACCAGTGCCTTATAGAGAATGATTGCTTTACTACATAAAACTGTTTTATATCCCAATACACTTTTTATGTAGTGAGAAGGATTTGACTGCAGATGAAGTAACCAGAGGTACACGTAAAACCTTCACAGTTTACATTACTGATCTTGATGGTAATCCTCAGGACCCTGATTCATGCACTGTTACATTCGTCAAAGCCGGTGAATATGGGTATGATTCGCCACGTGGACCCTATACATGCAGTAAGGTTGGAACAACAGGCTACTGGGGGGCAGATGTTTTATTAAGAGACACGATGACGCTGGGGGATTGGGTAGCAGTATACGCGTGGTATGTATCCGGCGTGAAAGATGGTGACGAATTTCCATTCATAGTGGTTGATAAGAGAAGACCATGGATAAATACGCGCCCTACTCCAGTTAATGTAAAGGTGGTTGGATAATGTCTGGATCAATAAATCTTCAGGGAAATTTCGATGTTGGTCAAGACTCAACTATTCTTAAAGGATTATTTATAATTAGACGGGATTCTTCACTGAATCTCTATACCAAATTTGAAGTCAGACATAGCGACTATGTAGTCAAACAACTGAAAGGCTTAATTATAATCCGTTATTCAACATCTACGATTCTAAAAGGTATCTTCGATGTTGGTCAGAACTCAACGACTCTTAAGGGAGTACTTATAGTCCGTCAATCTACATCGACAACTCTGAAAGGCGTCTTCCACGTTGGACAGAACTCAACGACTCTTAAAGGAATCCTGAAAGTTCAACACATAGGTACACCAATTAACCTTCTAGCCGAGTTCAAAGTTAAGATACATTTCTCAGGTACCCCAAGAAACCTCAAAAGCGTATTCGTTATTGACTGGCCTGATGAAGAACTATTAGCGACTTTCGTAGTAAAACAGGAGGCCTCATCAAATATCTTCAGCAAACTCATTGTAAGGCATCTAGGCACAGATAGAAATATCTTCGCTAAGATGTGGCTGAAGTATTTCTTCGTTGAGGGATGGGCTGACGAAAAAGCAATATTAACTGTTCAACAAAGCGGCTCGTCAAATCTTGCTGCTTATCTCATTATCCTGAATATTGGTGAAGTAGATGAGCCGAAAGGCATAGTGATAGTGAGGCAATCAGATAGTGTAACTCTGTTTACAGACATGATAATCAGTCACTCATCAAGCATTAATTTACCGAAAGGGGTAGTGATAGTCCGCCATCCTGCCAGTGTAGTGCTGAAGGGAATCACCACTATTAGACACAGTAGCTCCGTTGATGGACCTAAGGGCGTTTTGGTTGTGCAGAAATGGGCTGCCTTAAAGAGCATCTTCAAGATTAAGCGTTCAACTTCAACAACTTTGAAGGCGGTCTTCTGGACGCGTTTCCCGACAAGGCTCTGGACTAATCGCAGATACCTTAACGGTGTCGTATCATTAAGTGAACTGGAGCTTGGTGACGCAATACTGGAGTATGTTATCGAGGGAGTCATGGAAGATATTCAGGGAATATTAACAGCAAATGAGATAAGCTACTCTGAATGGACTGATATCACCCTTGTTCCAACATTAATTAGACGTGCCACAACATTCGGGGTAGTAGCTAGTCTATACGCCCGTAAAAGCAGAACTTTCCGAAGCAGAATCATCCCAACCGTCACACCTGTAAACGTCGTTGTAACTGGTGATGATGAGAGAGCGATGGAGCACTGGGAGAGCCTTATGCAGGAACGGCTTAACACCTATCTAACAACAATCGATGTGGATATAATAACCGTTAGCACAATCAATGATGAACCCTTCTTCACAATCAAAGATATTGTTCCAAGAACATCGGAAGAGCAGTCATGGCATGAATGGAATGAACAGAGAGAAGGATAATGGCTGAAACTGAAGTTACAATAACTATTAAGGGACTTGAATCCGTGCGTGTCTTCGTAGCCTCAGTTCCAAGTATTCTACCATTATCCGCTGTGAAACCTACCCTCTACGAGACAGCGGAAGTTATGAAGACTGTAATGAAGGCATCTCTCATGAGAACTACGGGTGAGAAAGCTACCGGCGCAATGGCTGACTCAATAGAGAGCGACGTAATATTTGAGGGTGAAAACAGCGCTAGAATAATTGTTGGCAGCAAACTCCCGAAAGGACCATTTGTGGCGAGAGGCGTCGGTCAGACAGACTTCACTCAAGTCTCAACTAAAGGTGGCTTAAGAGTTGGAAGAAAAGGTATCCCCGTACAAGTACTACCGGGGAAATGGCGATTTATAGGTGTTAGACCTGCGATGAAGGGACACCCATTCATCGATGAGGCTGCGGAAGCAGGGAAGAATGCCTTAGCAGATTTCTTCAAGAAGAACTTATCTGCTACTGTGAGAGAAGTTGATACAGCACAGCAAGCTGTGTCAGATGTGGAGGGAAATTGATGCCTCTTCCTGTACCAAGTATGAATAACGCAATTGAGCCAATGATTCAAAAAGTTAAAGATACCTTAACAGCAACTGGTTTATTTAACGATGTCAATGAAGGTGAGAAGATTTATGATGGGGGCACAACTGCGTGGGTTATCCCGGGGCCAATTAGAATTAATTCGAGAGCTACGAGTACACTTCAGCTTAATACTACTCTCTACGTTATCGTGATGTCCTCAGATCCCGATACAACACCGGCTGCTTTGAGGAAAAAGATGCATCCAGCATACGATGCAATGCTTGAAGACGTCACTTTTGATGGAACCTGCTGGAATTCTATACCAACATTATGGCATCCAGGGTTCGTGCAGATGGGTGAGGAAACCTATGTTGGAATAATGGGTCAATGGTTGGTAATAACTATGCAAGGTTATTCCCCTAAGGGCGTTTAAAAGCGTAAACGCTTTTTATAGCTAATGAATCTGTATTACTGGGAGAAACACATTGTCCAGTATATTGGGTGGATATGAAGCCTTAGTTTATACGAGTAGCGGCGTCACTAAAGATTTAGGGAATGCTACGAATATTGGTGTGGCTTCACGAGTTAATGCTATTCTTGATCCAGGTAATATTGAGGTTGCGGGAACAGGTAAGAGAGGTCTTTATGATGTTCTCCTCGGGATGAGAGAACCCCAATTTGCTTTTGATTTACTTTTCACAGATAAAACTTTCCTAACTACCTATCAGGATGGATTATCAGTTATTCCATGGCTTCATCTCCTTTTCCCTGGGTCCCCAAATAAGGGCTTGACTTTTGAGAATGCTGTCTTGAATAGAGTTAGTGTGGAGAGTAGACATAATGAGGCGATTCAGTCATCAATTGAGGCGTGGGCTGAGGATCTTTCAGCTATAGGTGCCCCCTCATTCGGGGCGACAGTTACAACTCCTTATCGTTGGGTTGATTCAACATTAACCATTGGGGCGCTGGTTACTGATTGGTGGAGCTGGCGGTATGAGATTGCGAATAACCTGCAGCGTCTTGGTAATGTTGATGATGGAGACACTAGGGCTATTAAGGCTCGTCAAAGACGGGTAACTGGCTTAATCATCAGAGATTTAGCGACCTTCACTGAGTATACCGACCTTGTCAATTACGCCTCAGAACCAGCGAAGTTCAACATAACTATTCAGGTAGACGGTGTTGACATGCTTAATTCCGACTGTAGGTGGGGCAGATTAGAGTCACCAAGCGGTCCCGAGGATTTAATTGCAAAGAGATTTCCCTTCGTAGCGTTAGATATCTCATAGGTGAACTTCATGTTTGAGAAAGAGATAACTATTGAGATAACGAAGGAAAAGGCGCCATTCGCGCCGGAGGAACAGTTAGGGATCTATAAACTCATACGATATACCTGGTTCGAGAAACAAGGCGTCGTTGAACGGGCAACTGAGATTATCAGTGCTGAGATGGGTATTGTAAAAACATCTGCCACAAATTTCTGGGCTGAAGCTTTAGTTGTTCTGGTTCATGAATACCCTGAGGGATTACCATGGAATATAGACTATGTTAAAACCAAGTTAGATGCTGATATTGGAAGTGAGCTAGTTAAAGCAGCTCAGAAATTAACGGATATCCCGATTCAGGCTAAAAGAAGTTTTTTAGAGCCATCAGACAAGGACAAGGACATCCCTGGGTAACTCTGCTTTGGGCTTGCAAGTCTCTAGCAAGTTTCCCAGAACCGGGGAAGGCGGTATGGGATCAGGATCCACTAATCTTAGAAATCTTGATGAAGTCGGAGGAACTAATTGAGAAGGAAGAAGAAGGAAGGAAAAAGAGGGAATGAGTGTTGAGTGAACGGTTTACAGTTGCGACGGAGATACTAGTTGTAATTAATGAGAAAGGCTCCTTTGATGCAACTATTCAGGGAGTTAAGATATTAGCTGCAGAGCAGCAAGCCGTCACAGCATCGACAAAGAGTTATAATAGTCAGGCTCAGAATCAGGCTTACCTCATCCGGAGAGTGGCGATGGATCTCCGTATGCTCTCCATTGGACTATCAACTCTGAAGCGTGAATATGGTGGAATTAACCCTGTAATTGATATTACAATCAGTGCATTCTCTCAGGTTTCAGCCGCAATGAGTGTGGTTTTAGGGGCTGCCAGTGGAGTAGCAGATGTTTATAAACTTCTTCAAGAAAGGACAAAAACAACAGGTCAAGGAATATCGGGCTTATCGACCGCTTTAATGGCTGGACAGATTGGTCTTATGGGTTGGGCTGCCGCAGTTGTAATAGCTGCTGGCGCGGCACTGGTTGCTGGTACATGGATGTTCGAATGGCAATCAGGTGTTGGCGCCCTCCGAGGTGAAATTAGAGGCTTAGAGGAAGACATTAAAGGTCTAAGCAGTGCCATGCGTAATTTGAATGTTGAACAATCTGCACTAAATTCAGCCTCTGCAAAAAACCAGGCTATAATTGCAACACTTAAACGTGAGATTGAGCTCACAGGTGATCCAACAGGTATCTTAGCTACTCAACTTAAAGCCGTTACTAGCGAATCAGCTGATCTGTCTGTCAAATCATCTTGGGTTGCCGCAGGTCTCGCTAGAACCTCCTATGAAACCACAAAAGCAAAAGATGCTGCAGCAGATTATCAAGAGGCAATCGACAAAGCCATCCAAGTCGGAACTCAGGCTTTATTCTCCATTGGAGGAGGTGGTGCTCCTGGTATGCCATATGGAATGATGGGGGCTGAAAGTGGAAAGATCCCTGGACAGACGCTGGGTGGATCGGTTCGCAGAAGTGGGGTTGTCTCTGTGGAAGCTGGTGAAGTTATAATGCAGAGAGAACAGACAGCCACCATGATGGGTCAGGCAGGTGGAAATCAGAGTGTATCAATCAGCCTCGCTGGAGCTAATATCTATGGCATCACAAACTTTGAGGAAGCGATGCGTAGAGGTGCAAATGCTGCAGGACAAGAACTTGAGCGTTTAAGATATAAACTGAGGAGCAGATATTGAGTGGCTCAACGACTCTCTACGCCCGAATGCTGGTTCAAGGATATGGATTCGAGGAGCTATCAGCGTCCTTCTGGATCTCAAAGTGGAGAGTACCAAAAAACATTGAGGACGATGTATATGCCGCAATTCTCTGCATTGACCCCTATGGAGTAAGGTTAGATAAGAAAGGCCCAATCATCTACGTCCTAGATAGTATAACAATGAAACCCGGACTCAGTGGGAAGAACGGGGCATTCACTGGCACTATAAATGATAATGCAAATACTCTCCGAGCCGATATGGAACTTCTCAGAGAGGGCACGAAATGGATCAGAGATCAGGATGAGTTCTGGATTGGCTTTCAACGTGGCCCAGACCCGGGTGGGAATGAACCTCATGGTGCATGGGAGCCAACGGGCGGTACTGATGGTGAAGGTGCAGGACGAAAGTGGATTATGGGTGGCTACATCTCCCAGAGAGTTTACAGTTATCAAAGAGATACGACAATTACCGCCACGATAGTAGGTAAGGATTATATGGATGTCTGGGAAGACCAGATATTTGGGACACCAGCAATTCCCCGGATATACATTACTGCAACTGATGTTGCGACGATAGCCAGAGACGTTGTAACGGATATTAATGCCTTCCAGCCCGCTGGATGGCAGTACTCTATTCACCCCACCTACTTTGCAGTGTCATTCGGCACAAGCTGGGCTAAGGAATTCCGTCAGGAGCGTTCAAGTGACGTTTATAGGGATATTGCTGATGAGATTGGGTATGAGTGGAGAATAGATTATCGTCGAAGAGTAATGCTTTATCCACGAACTTCACCACCAGTACTTTCAGTTACATCTCCAGCCTACTCATTAAGATATACCGCAAACCTTCAGGAGCTACCCGAAATTGTGATGGGTGATACCGGTGAATTAGTGACTCACGCAATAATTACTGATGGCGGGGCAGTTATAATGCCACCTGACATTGACGCTTGGTGTATGAGTGTTGGATTATGGCCTGATTTAGCTGGTAATGATATCAGAGGATACAGTGCGGCATCGAAGCCTGCTCCATGTAATCCGGCTACATCTGTTTACGCGGATTCTACTTTAATAATGGATGATGAGGGGCATCCTGCTTTATGTTTCCAATCTGAGAGGTCACCAGCTTTCGATATGAATCTCTCCATAACTTCTGTCGGCGGTAGTGGTGTAGGCTCAAATCTGCATCTTGATCTAAGGGAATGGCGTAGGCTAATATTCAAATTCAAACATCCTACAAGAACTGGGGCGGGTTCAATTTATCATATCCTTTTACTTTCAAGCCTATCCGATTTCTATCTTTACACTTTTGGGTTAGGGGCTACGAGCCCACAACTTGTTTCTGGGGTCTCTGAGGCTGATACAATAGATGACGTTGATTGGAGTCTAATAGATATAATGCTTCCAGAGCTTGATGTTGACGGAGTTGTAGTAAACACACATGGATGGGTGCAAACAGGTGCCCCAGATCCAACTGACATTGGCTGGCCGAGTATCTATGTCAACTGTAATGAAGTTAATCCAGGAAATGGACCCGGACAACTATTGACGGTTGCTGCTAACACTGGGGATCAATATCTATCTGTTCTTAACTCAGAACTATTTGCTGGGCTAATAAGTGGAAAACTGGTATTCTGGCAGGACTCTGTGTGTCTCCTTCAGAAGGGGATGACCTCAGAGGAGGTTCGTATCACTGGTGTTAATCTCAGCAGTATTCCTGCGCCATATAACATTGAGTTACAGAAGCCTATCTGGAACTCATACAGTCTCGGTATCCCGAATGCATGGCTCTATGTTAAAGGTGGATGGACTATGTGCTTCAGCCAGTTCCGCTTCGAACGTAATTTAAGATTACAGGACTCTAAAGTCGGAGCGACTCCTCCATATAGGTACCGTATGATGATTGCTAAAGAGATGGATACACTGAATGAAGCACAGGTAAGGGCTAATACAATAATCGAACAGGAAACCGTCTCAAAGAAATATGTTAAGGGAATCGTTGATGGAAATCCTGAATTTGAGATCGGGCAACGATGTAGACTCTACCTTGGTGTAAACCCATTCCAGAATGTTCCCACCATTATTGATGATATAGAATACCGTCTAGGACCAGACCTTGAATTTGGAGTAGATTTAACTCTGGGTTTAGTGTCAACAAGATCAGCGGATGTAAGTGAACTCGCAGTTATGTCTCAGCAGGATAGACATATCCGTAATATTGGTTTAGGGAAAACCAAGATGGTGATAGAATAATGGAGGTAAGTAATCCAGATAGTTTCAACGATGACCCAGAGGCCCTGCTAAAGCCTAGACCATGGCTACAGAAATTCATCATCTGGCTTAAACTAGTGAAGAATGGATGTCCAGCTGCTGGTGGAGCTGGAGGAGTATTCTGCTTCTGGATTGGTCGTAACTGCTCCTATAATGACTGTCCGAGGCGGAACTTTGAGGAAGATGAGTTCATTACTGAGTCAGTGCTGAAGCTTGAAACTTTACAGCAGAATGTGAAACGATTAAAACTGGATAATCAGGAGAAGGCTCAGCAGATAAGTAAGCTAAAAAAAGAGCTAAAACCTTAGACTATTCCATACCTTTTCTTTATCTCGTCCCGAAGCCTTTGACGTGCTGTTGGTCCCCGAATCTGGGAGAGCTGCTCTGGATCTTCCGGATCTGGGTATCGCTGCATATCAGGTAATGCATGAGGGCATAGTTTCCAGTGAAAACTTTCAGGTCCTGTGCCAAGGTCTGTGAGATACCATTCAGCATCCACGGTTTTACAGAAGTCTATACTCCACCATTTAGGGCTTTCAAGTGGGCGACTACCATCTAAAGCCTGAGATATCGTTGCGGTGTACCTTTTCAGTAACTCCAGCTCGTCTTCCTCTAGCTGCTGAAGTTTCTTGAGTTCCTCGAACCAGTTATCTATAGAAGGTATATTGATTGATGTTGGTGGCCAGTATGGGTGATGGCACTCATATTCTCCGTTACGTGCAAAGAATCTGAACTCCTTCGCTATCGGCATCTTTCCCCCAAAAGCGACGAACTTAGATTCAAGGTTAAGGAACTCTCGAACAGCTATTCCATCGAATTCAAGTTTAATTCCTTCTACCATAAGAACTGCCATCATTATGGTGGATATATTCTCTGCGAGCTGCTCTTTCTCCTGCACATAACATGATTCCTCCCAACTAAGTTTATCGCTGAGGCCTCCACATCTTATGAATACGGGGTAGCCATATTCATCTGTGGCTTCGCCAACCTCATCAACGAATGCAATGAATTCCTTATGTTCCTCTTCTTTATCCGCATCATAGAAGTCAAGTGCAGTCCCACTGTAGGGAATTAATGTGGTCTTAGGGACTGGAACACCTAGATCCTTAATTACAGGCCACCAGTGGAAGATGCTATTGATGTCATATTCATCCATTACCCGTCACTCTCTTGTTCTGAATACAGCCTTTGTTTCATTGGAGTTACGTTGCCTTGTTTTAAAAACGGCTTTTGTGTCATGAGAGCTCGGTCTTCTTACTATGAAGTTTGCCCTCTGGTCTTGTGAAGCTAAAGTTTTGCGCCCCATCTTAACTTTCAGTTTTGACAGTTTCTCCATAAGCTCCAAATCTTTACGCATCTCCTTAAAGGAGACTCCTTTACAGTAACCTCGAAGTGATCTAATGTATGGTGGCATTGCACTAGGCATCTCAACCAGATATTTCTTGATTTCTTCTCTCTGTCTATCCGTGAGTAAACTTTTCTTTACCATATCGTTATAGTAATTGACACAGAATATCTTAATCCTTTCGATCATAGTGTGGGGGATTGACACGGGGTTTAAATATCAATAGGTATTATATTCTCTAATATGATTATAATCAAAAACGTTGAGCTCATCGAGTTACAGGACTTTGAGATTGGTAACGTAAAAGCATCAAAGAAAGAGATGGCGATGTTAAATCCTGACCGCCTTGGAACAATACCAATTATCCTTCAAATGGGTAAAGTAAGGTACCGTATAGGGGATATAAACAAGGTTTATGTTGGTGGTAATGCAATAACAGGAGATTTATTACTTCAACTTAAAGGGCACTTAGAAATGGGTGTTAAGGATAATAATATCCGCCCAGAAGCCTATGTCTTTAAAGTTGAGAAAACCTAGTTCTTCCGAACGACCCAGTTACCAATAACTAAATTCTTTAAACCTGTTTGTTCCATTGTCCATAGTGCAGTCTCATTGTCCTTCACAATGGGCTTACCATGTAGGTTGAAGCTAGTGTTCAGTAACCCACCGTTTCCTGTCTTCCTAAACCACTTATTGAGGATATCCCAGTAATCTGGGTTCCATGCTCTCTCAACATTCTGTGGTCTAATTGTGAAGTCCCATGGATGCATACCCGCAGCAAGCTCACGTCTCCCATCCTCTGTGGACTTGTAAGCCATAACCATGTATGGGGAAATAATGTCTTTCTCATTAACCATTAATCTCTTCCGCTCTTCATAGAGAACTGATGGGGCGAAGGGCATCCAGAAATCCCGATGTTTAACCTGTGCATTTAACGGCACTTTAATCTCCATATTGGAGGCATCAGCAAGTATAGTCCTATTCCCCAATGCGCGTGCACCGAATTCAAGTCTACCCGAACACCTTGCAACAATCTTACCTTCCTCAAGAAGATCTACCACATGATTGTTCACATTATCCTCATACCAGTACTCCCAGCCATGCTTCGCCTTAGCTTTCTTCAGCAATTCCTCAGTATCCAATATCTCTGCATGTGGGCCCAAATACAGTGGACCCATTGGTGTTATCTCCCTCTTAGGGTGCATACCCCTTAGATAGCAGTAATCAGCGTAAACCTTCATACATGCCCCAATACTGGTGCTCTCATCGCCTGCACTCGGAAACACAAACATATCTGTGACAGATGGGATTTGTGCAATCTCACCATTTGCCTTAACATTCATGAAGTCTCCACCAGCACATGCTATCGGTCCAGGTGCCTTTCCCTCCACATTACTTCGTATCCATCCAGTTATGACGAGCTCGAACCATGCCTGTATTGTTGCACAGATTCTGTCAAACCGTTTACGGTAATAGATCTGTTTCAACCTGTCAAGTGCAAATTTGGCACTTATCCTAGCTTTAAATCCATCGTCCTCAACGGTGATGATATCAAACAGCTCGGCTAATATCTCTGGGTCAACCCTGCTGTATGGTGCCATACCCATCAGCTTATACTCGTGTTCCCATGGAGTAAATCCAAGATGATAAGTTGTGAGGCTGTAGATCTCCCCTATGCTCTGATCTCTAGTCCACGACTTCTCCCTCTTCAGCACCCCATCTTCCCCACCGATAGAGTAAGTTGCACTGAGACCATCCCCACTGCCATCCGCCGTGAAAACCTTCACTTTATGCCCCGGGGCATAATGGCTTCCGTAGAAGGCTGATGCTGCGTGTGATGTATGATGATCCAGAACTTTTACCTTATCCGCGGGAAAGTTTAACCAGAATCGCTTCAATATCTTGATGAGGATCTTCTTCCTGCTTTCAATATTATTAGTAAAGTATGGGTCAAACCTCCTCTGGTAGCGCCATGCAATCCGATTCATAACATATTTGATTTCAGTCTTGTTCTCCCAGAAATCCTGTTCACGATACCAATCAGCTTTATGAATGAACTTTGTTGCAAGCACAACTTCATCTAAAGAATCAACATCTGAGACACAGTACTCAATCGCGTTGACTGGCATCCCAGGCTCATTCTTAGTGTTGACAAACCGTTCCTCCTGTGTGGCTTTCACAATTCTCCCATCAACCATCAAAGCAGCACTAGCGCAATGTCCATCATGAACAGCAAGAAGAGAATACTCATCCAATGCAAATCCCATTTATTGTATTTCGAGGAAATATTAAAGAAGATTGCATTATAGTGCGGCTATTTGAAACAAATAAACCTATTTATAACTTATTACCAATCATCATAATGTAGTTGACGCTCATCTTGAGAGGTAATGTAGCGGCGTTTTACCAATTGCCTGGTTGGTTTTCTCGCTGGTTATTTGTCCGCCTGCTCCTAACTACATAAAAGGGAGCCGTCAACACTCAGTTCTTCAGTGCATCTTTAAGGCGTTCCTCAGCTGAGCTGCGTTTTTCATACCAGGTCATAAATTTCTGAAGCTCCTCTGGCCCAAACTTCTCACTGATGTAATCCACAACCGCCATACCTATGTTTGCTGATTTACCTGCAGCGAGACCTTTGTTTCCGGGCTGAGTATATCTCTCTAATATCTTCAAATCAAGTTTAGCCGCTACCTCGTAGAGCTTAGCTTTCCCGTTGACTGATACTGATTCTCTAGCTGCTTGAATCGTTTCCATGCGAAGTATGTTCATACGCTGATAGGTTTCCTGTCGAATAGCCTCCATATCCATTGGAGGTCTATCAGCGATTCTACGCCGGATTTCACTGAGATCCTCAGTAACTGTGGATCTTGATACATCCAGAACCTCGGCTATTGACTCCTGTGACTGTTGATCAAGGTACATCATGTAGACGCGCCATCGTCGTCTCTCTCTTTTAATATCTAAATTCTGTTCAGGTGCTCTAGTAATAGCGGATTCCTGAGTCAAACTCTTTCATAGATTCATTCACCTCTCCCCTTTAAAAGCATTAGTAAGCATTATACACTAGAGTGTATACTAACCATATTATGGTAGAATCTAATTATGTAGATCCTAGAGCTTATTATGCTGCTAAATATCAGAAGTTAGAAGACCTTCCAGGAGTTGGCGCAGCAACAGCCGAGGCGCTTAGGAAAAAGGGCTATAATACCGTTGAAAGTGTGGCTATGACATCCCTACGGGAGATGATTCAGTCGGGGATGGGGGAAGAAACTGCTACAAAGATTATCGCAGCAGCTAGGAAAACTCTTTCCGTGCAGTTCGAGACGGCGTCAGAACTAGCGAAGAGGAGAGCACATTTGAAGAAGATGACAACAGGTGTGCCAAATCTGGATTCACTGTTTGAGGGTGGATTAGAGACTCAGAGCATAACAGAGTTTTATGGTGAGTTTGGATGTCATAGTGAAGATACATTAGCACTTACTCCTGAGGGAATAAAAGATTGGAGAGTTCTTAAAGTAGGAGACATCGTTTTGGGAGAGAAGGATGGTAATGTAGTTCAATCAATTATTGAGAAGGTCCATGAATATGACTTCGATGACTATCTTTATGAATTAAAGTCTAGACGATATAATTTATGTATAACTGATAATCACACGATTTATTATAAGACGGTTATGGATAAGAGAAATAATATAGACTTCAAAAAAGTTGCTGTAAAAGATGTATTAAATTCCACTGGTTATATCAAATGTAAATTCTCAGCTAAAGGAAACAAATTAGACTCTTTTAACATTTCTCAATACATCGAATTGAAGACGCGTGAACACCCAGAAAAAAGTAGAGCTAAGCAATTACTACAACCGTTAGACACGAATCTACTTCTAGAGCTTTTAGGATATTATATTGCAGATGGTTCGCCTCTAAGAAATGAATATGCAACTTACCCCACGATTCGTAATAAGCGCAAGATGTATAGATTAGTTGAATTAGCAACCTCTCTTAACTTAGATTATTCTATTTATGAGGAATCAAAGATTGTTTTATTTCATAGAGATTTAGGGGAATACTTTTTGAGATGTGGTGAAGGTGCACCAAACAAAAGAATACCTGAAGAGATTAAAGATTTGGATCCATCTTACCTTAAATTTCTGTTTACGGGTTTAATGAGCTGTGATGCTCACCATAATGGTTACACATATTATACCTCTTCCAAACAACTTCGAGATGACTTTTTGATCTTAAGTCTTAAATTGGGTTTAAATGTCTCTTGGAGACAAGCTTCAATGAACAAAGATGGCTTCGTTCACAGACATATTCCCTATTATATTAATATTGCATATGAACCATCAGGATATAAACAAAAAGGATTACCCACGAAACTGAAATATAAAGGCAAAGTTTGGTGTCTGACAACAAGCACCGGCAACTTCTTCACGGTTCGAGGTGGTCAACCAACATTATCTGGTAATAGCGGTAAGAGTCAGATTTGCCAGCAACTCTGTGTCACCGTTCAGCTACCTGAAGAGCGAGGAGGCCTGAATGCTGGGGCACTATACATTGATACTGAGCAATGCTTCCGACCCGAAAGGGTTGCTGAGATAGCTGTCCGCTTCGATCTTGACCCAGCTACTGTGTTAAGCAGAATAGTGTTCGCTGAAGCCTATACCTCTGATCACCAAATCCTTCTCCTTGAAGCCGCTGATGAGGTTATCAAGGAACATGGAATCCGACTGATAATTATAGATTCACTGACAGGGCAGTTTAGAAGTGAATACCTTGGCAGAGAGAACCTTGCACCTAGACAGCAGAAACTTAACCAGCATATGCATAAACTATTGAAGCTAACAAGAGCCTTTGATGCAGTTGCGGTAGTCACCAATCAGGTATCTGCGACACCAGACTCATACAGTCCGGGAGTTGCAATACCTAAACCAATCGGAGGAAACATTGTAGGTCACGCAGCTCATACACGCGTTTTCTTAAGGAAGGCAAAAAACAATCTGCGGATAGCGAGCATCATAGCAAGCCCATTCCTACCTGAAGGGCAAACACCGATAAGGATTACTGACCGCGGGATCGAATCCGGTGATGAAGAATAAATCTCCAGTCCGATGAAGAAGTGTAGAATTCGTTACATACTTTTTTAATCTTATACTGTCTAGAGTAGGATATGAATCAAAGTATAGAGCATGACGGGCGTAAGATCACAAGTGAGAAATTCACTATCACGATCCCCAAGTCATGGAGAGACTCATTCAACCTCAGCCCAGGAGACATCTTAACTCCATACTACACAGATGGAAGCCCACTAATCTTCCTACCCTCAGGCACTGAACCCACTCAACTACAGGAAGTGCTAATGGATCTCTTAATCATAGGACCGACACCTGAAGCTGGACGTAAACTCATCGAACGCTTAGAGAAAGCTAAAGAATACCTGGAGGCGGCAGGAGTCGCCTCGACATAAATGGCTCATTGACAAGAAAGCGGGGCACTCCCGATGCAGACGATGCAACCAGACATTCCCAACATGGAAGGTGAAGAAGGGAGGAATAGGACCATGCCCGGGCTACCCAGTCACCCAGTCAACATTAGATCAGATAGATCAGGTGATTTGCAAATACCATATTTACGGATTAATAGCGGGTGCGTTAATCTGCTGGGGATGCGGTAAACCATACCAGGAAGCCGAGAAAAGGCTATTAGCCACCAACCATCAAAAAGAATTATTAGAAAACAGCCCCATGTTACTCTAATCAAATGAGAATAACTGCCCTTTCAGCCACGAACAAGATTAGCTTCTACAATAAAGGGGGCTGACGAAAAACTATTTAGCCACTTAAATGTCTCAATTACCGACACTATTAACAATAAATTATGCATCCAATGTTTTATATTAAGGATAGTTATTATGAATAACTTGATTATAATGGAAGTGCCATCAATTAGCCCGAAAAAGCGGAAGACTGCAATAGAGATTGTTGACGCAATATATGATGCTCTTCGAACCAGAGATCACGTTGATCCTGTGATGACTATTGCTAATAGAGCTGGTCTTGACTGGAAAACAGTTGATCGATATCTTGATCTAATCGGTCATATTGAGGGGAAACAATCAGGGGATTGGTTGATTAAGATAAAGTCCGGTGGGGGTTTTCGGTATCATCGTAAACATGCTCCAGGAGGTGGACGAAAACGGAAAGAGTCCTAGACTTTGAGACGTGGAAGTTCCTCCACAATAAGACTGACTTTGATGTACTAAATGAAGTTCCCTTATCCGGCTATACTAAACAATATACTAAGAAGGTATGGAACAAACTTCCAGATCGAGATATTGTAGATGGCATCTTTGATGCGTTTAAGGAAGATATCACTAGGTCCTCACTCATCGCTAAGAAACTTGGTGTAACTACCCAGACAATCACTCGTCATAGGTTAATAATAGAGCGTGTAATCGAGCATTTAATTCCTAAGCCCCCTGAACCTTCTGGGGTAATTCAGATTGATCTCACAAAAGGCGAGTCGTTCCCTGACGTTCGTATCCATTTAGATGAGGAACATGAGATAATT
>Ga0307375_10002353_pt1 | contig 19398 bp, 8 predicted proteins | sample TR1MG_FD_202531 | JGI IMG/M metagenome (GOLD analysis project Ga0307375, IMG submission 202531) | Soil microbial communities from Risofladan, Vaasa, Finland - TR-1 | ecosystem: Environmental > Terrestrial > Soil > Coastal area > Acid sulfate soil | place: Finland: Risofladan, Vaasa | collected...
TGAAATCGCCGATAAAGAGAAGGCATTGAAAGCCTTGTGGGAATTAGGAGTGGATCGGATATTGACAAGCGGAGGAAAAGGAAGTGTTGATCAAAACATGCCCGTACTGCATCACCTCATCACTTCATCGCAACAACTCTCCTCAATTCACGTAGAGCACTCAAGTACGATGCCTATTGCCTCTTATACATTCGAACAGTGGGGTCGTTGCGAGGAGAATGGAAGCATGCAAGATCCAAACTTTGATCCTTATGCACATCATCAACATCAGCACGCATCCATGGCGTACGTGCCTCATACCATCACTATAATGCCTGGAGGTGGTGTGAGACCTCATAATGCGAAACAAGTGCTGATGTTGGGCGCTACAGAGATTCATTCGTCGATTGCGTTCCAAGTGGATTGAATAGCGTCACTCGCTCTGCTGCGACACGACGTCACATGCATGATCGCAAGATCAGTACACTGAGTACCTGTGACTCCGATTCACAATGTAATACATGGACCTTCAAAGCTAGAACAGAGCAGATAGACTCAGGGTCACTCACGTCTCATATCGACTGTGGATTCTCACTAAGAAACGAGAGTACATCGGTAAGCGGCTATATGGCATAGGGAGTCCCTGGATAGAGGGTACATTGTACAGATCAAGGTGAGAAAGGAAAACGGGATTTGGAGGGAGATCGATGGGGAAGCTCGTGCCTATTGACAGCAAGCCATCGTCACAGTCCAGAAAAAGGCAGCATGAGCATAGTACTCGCGCAAGACGACTTCAACTTCCCGCGCATGAGCATCACGAGGCGCAGTTTTGGAGAGAGAAGACGCGCCAGAAAAGCGAAGCGTCTGCACTCATCCAAAGCTCGTCAAGGTCCGAATGAGGGCGATACGACCAGTTGCATATAAACGATCAATACAAGAAGCGTACACATGGCGCACCATGTCGCTCACCATGTCCACGGGGAAAGTCCAGCGCACACATCTTCAGTTTCCGCGTTCCAATCTCCTGCAGTCCCGACCTTATATGCCTTTTCGTACGTAATTGCTCCTGTTCTACGTGTGAACCTCCCTCATTGGATGAAGTCGGGTCGTTTGAAAGGAAATGAACGACTCTCGCCCTGCACGCCTGCACCTTGCAGCAAGTCGCCCCTGATGTCCGTTCAGAGTCACATGGGCCTCCACTCTCTATGATTGCCCTCCTTCTCGATACTAATCTCATTAGATGGTGTCACTGATTCCGATCTATTGGCAGAACGCGTCCCACTCTCGTCTCCTCGATCTTGTCCCTCTTTGCGCGACTTGCCATCCAATCATGGTGATCTCATCACTCTGACATGGATGGTTCAACTCTTCGTTTCTGGAATATCTGACTTTCCCGCCGCCCAACCAGGTTCCACGACTACAATGAGCTATTTGGCCGCTTCCTCCCTTGTTTGATCTCTCTACGGCTCTGAAACTGGCCCTCGGCTCCCTCACTATCCCCACCATGAACACGCCTACGAAGTACACTGCTTCTACGACCTACAAAGGTGCCACGAAGTCATCGCCGTCTCCAATTCCACACAAAAAGCGCTTAACTTCGAGTTTGAGCGATTCCTACTCCTCCTTCACTTCTTTCTTCACAAACTTGGCTGCTTCCCTTTCTAACTTCCTGGTAGATCTCAATGGTGTTGCTGCTGCCTTCGAAGAGCGCGAAGTTGGGTTGCTTTCTGGTTCAAAAAGGTCCTGTCGATAGTCGTCTCTAGTCGCCTCCGAAGGTGCGAAACTCTGGTGTGCTTGCTCTTTGCGTGTCCTCAAACTCTCTGTGAACTCATGCGTACCATTGAGCGCCCGTCACGAGTTCCTCAAGAACCAAGCGAACCCGCTTCTCGATCCGCGCGGCGCTGTGCTGTACGCCAGCTCCAAATTGAAGACCCTTCTGCACCCCATCTTGAAAAGATGCCGAACTACGCACTCTTCCGTTAGAACAACCAGGTTCACATGGCTAGACGCGCGAGAATGGCACACGTCCTCAACTGCTGCCTCCTCTTCATCAATCGATTCGATTCTCGAGCACTTTGGATGTTGGGACCGTTATGGCCAAGTGAATGATCCCTACGTATACGCGACTGAACACTCGCAGATGTTGGAAATCATGAAAGACTTTGGCGCGGTAGCTGTTCCTGCTTCCGTCCCTTGTATCCTCTCTCTCAACTGGTCTCGAAAATACTACCAAGGGCTAACTTGTTAATGTACGACGAGTTCGTGAAAAGATCGTGCTACCGAAAAGTGGTCCAACTCTGACATGCGCACATTGAATACAGCCTTTGCGCCCTTGTCTGCCTCTTAACACCCTCTATACTGTGCGGCTGTGTTCTAGACTCTATCTTATGAGGTATGTATTTCCAAGCATGAGCATCTCTCCTCTCTGGAGTCATATGGAGGGACATTTCAGTTTTCGAGCCATCCCCCTAAATCATTGTGGATGTGTGAGAAGGAATCCCCGAAATACTTTGGCGAATCGGATTGCGCCCTTCTGTCAGCATCTTGTGACTGTACTACTCCATTCTGCGTTTGTACATCGAATATCATTCACACTACCTACTGATAAATCAACCCACAGCCTCTAACAGCCTCTAAGCTGTGCGACAGATGACTCGGATAGCCTTCCGATCCCAAAGAGTGCCAAAGACGCCCTTATCAACATTTTTATGGAAGGTGGTTTATCATTCTCTCAAGTACGGTACTTGGGATTGAAACGAGGCTTTGACTCTTGGAGAGAGAGGAGAGAAACGAGGCTGGCCCTTGCTGCGTTGAGAGAGCGGAGAGAAACGAGGAGGGCGCCATTTCGCGGAAATTCACCTTCACTCATCACTGTGCCTTTCACACAAAGCGTGTAGTTCTAGGTCTGCTGCAAGGTGGCTGCTTGGTCTGCTGTACGGTGGCTGCTTGTACGAAGCGATGCGAGGTCAAGGAGAAGGTGAACACCATGGCGCACCACCTAGACTAAAAGAGGTCCACGATCTCGAACCACAGCACCAGCCACAATTACCAAGTACGTATACTATTTAATCGAATCTTCTTCTATGTGCTAACGTTAGGCTGACCCGTAACAGTTCTCTCTCAAGGCTCATGGAACACAAAGAATGCGACAGATGACTCGGATAGCCTTCCGATCCCAAAGAGTGCCAAAGACGCCCTTATCAACATTTTTATGGAAGCTGGTTTATCATTCTCTCAAGTGGAGAACCCAAATTTGCGCGAGTTTGTGCGACGAGTGCGAGAGGACAAGACTTTTCAACTTCCGTCTCGTCAGACGTTTGCAAAGGCCTGGTTGGATGGCGCACACCAACGAGTGATGGATTTTCTGGTCCATAAGTTCGAAAAATGTGTCAGCTTCGCGGCTACTACGGATGGATGGAGCAACTTCTCGTTGCAACACTTCTGTAGCCTGACTTTGCACGGGATCACTTCCGACTTCCGTTTAGTCTCGTCAGTGATTGCTTGCGAGCCGATATTCCGGTATCATACAGATGATGGAGTACACTCTGCGAAATCTATTGCGAATCTGTTGCAATCAACATTTAAAAGCTGTGGGTTGGACATCCAAAGGCTGGCCGCATTGGTGACCGATAATGGAGGTGCTGCTCCTCACATTGCTTCGAACTTGCCTGTGGAAGGTGTATCGAAGATAGTTTGAGCTTGTCATAGGCTTCAGACTGCTCTCGTGACTCGTTTAAGACTGGTTTGGACAGCGAAAACTCGTCCGTAGGTGCCGTAATCTCTACCGTCAAATGCCTGGTTCGTCTGGTTTGCACATCGACTAATTTTCGAGAACAAATCAGAGTGGTGATGCTCCAACATAACATGAACCCTACAGTCCTGGTGCAGCCGACAGAAGTACGCTGTAACTATGCTACACTCGCATCCGTTGAGGAACGATCTTCTGATCCAAGTTGCTTGCATGGTAAGACTACCACTATTGCATGGGCTTGCCGACGATGCTTGAAATCATGACCTCCAACTCTCGTTTTGTAGATCTATCGTTTTGCGTTCGAAGAGCTTGTCACCATTGAGTTGCATCTCCTTCCTCGTTCCCTTGCGCATGATCAAACTTCGGGCACACTAATGCTGAACGTTGTTGGCTTCCAACCACCGTACAACATCCCTATTGCGATTGGTCTTCTCATTTGACTTCCCTCCTCAGGGCCCCATATTATCTTCTCTCAAGTTCAAGAGTGCTTTTATCATCTGCGTCCCAATCTGGAACACCTCATCATTGGCAATTGGGCAACCGTAGGATTGGAAGTGGAGAAGATCAACTCGAGTGCCAAATTCTGGTTACGACGATACTCCTATGCCATCTGTGTCGCTTTTAAGACCGTCTTTATTGAGGTGGGAACATGATTGATGATGAGAATGTAAGTCCGCTTGTGATAGGTACATGCATGTGTCCAAGTCCAGGGGTTACGATGACGATTGAGCGTTGCTGCTCTTCCAATCTTTTGCCCTGTATGCGTCTATGAGAGTGGCACTGCTGCATCCAACGCAGGAAGCGATTGCGGAGAGTATGTGAGTGGAGACGATGTGTATGAGAGCGTCGTGGCTGTTGGCGTGGTCATTGGTAGTGTTCGCCGTCTTGAAGTCCAACTTTTGGTATTGTCCTCCAGTCGCCTGTGAGATGGATTTGAATGCCTTCGCCGTGTCCTCTGCGCTGTTGGTGGCAATGGTGTGAACCGGGACGCCCTTGGAGACCAGGGCTTTGAGTTGTTCTTCTAGGAAGACGGGCACTTCGAAAGGTGTGCCCTTCCACCCTGGACTGAACAGTGCTCTGCGTGTGGTGATCTTGTCGGTCGGGTTTGGAGGTGCGGCGCTCATCAGCACTACGCTTTCAAGTCCTGCGATCTGGATCGCGCAATCATTCGCCAGTTTGAGAGCCACTTCGACCGCGCCGTCCTGAATGCCCGAGTAGCACCGCACTCTGGCCAGCCACTTCTCCAACGAGGTCGCTTCCGAATGCCAACCAGACGCATCCAGCAGATCCTTGCTGTGGGGCACTTTGTAGTTGCGGTATACTGCGTATTGGACTTTGAACGCATTCTCCGAGATGTAATGCTCCTTCAAGATGGTCTTCAGTCGTCGGAAGGTCTCGTACACCGTGTTCTTCGCCGTCTGCACATCGATGAACATAGCTGAACACGCCTGTAGCAAGATGAGAACTCTCGCAGCCTTCGCATGCGGCACGTAGCCTCGGTTACTCTCGTGCAGGTACGCCATCACCTCCTCCAACTTCGCATCTCTCAAATGCTCCAAGAATGCCACCGACTCTGAGTGCTCCTCGTTTGAAGAAAGGGCCCGTTCGCGATTGGATTTGTATCTCTGCCTAAAGAGTTCGTTTCTCGCCTCATCCAACACATTGTACTTCACTCCTGACTGCTTCATTTCAGACACCACTATTGCCGCCACGCCCACTTCTTCCAGTTGATCAGATCTCAATACGAGGCGATAACGACCGGGTTGACCTTGACGCGCCGTTCTGCCCTTGATTTGAGTTTCCTCCGACTTCTCGAGGGACAGGAAGGTCTGAATCACCAAAACACCACCTCTTCGGAATACATAAGCATCGTGACATGAGAAATCAGTGCCTCTACCAATGGAACGATTCATAATGGTGATGGCTCCGGAACGCGTCGCATCTCTCACTCGAATCTCATTCAGATTGGCATTCATATCGGGATCTAGAATGTTGAGGGTAAGAAAAGCCCTTTTGCCGTATTCGGAGTCCATGAATGATTGAAGGATCTTGTCGTTTTCGAAGAAGATGAGTACAGCTCCAGGACGCTCTCTCTTCGCATCCGCAGCGTCGACTTCCATCTCTGCCTTGATGAGGTTGTGAAGTTTGAGGAAGAATTCAGAAAGATGAGTGTCATCAGTATCGAGGGGCTTCTTGAAGATGATGGTTGTGTCGCGGTCTGGACTCCACTCCAATTCCGAAGCTCCATACATGGAGGGCGAGTATGAGAGTGTGTTGATTCCAAATTCCTTGATGATTTCGCTTTCAGAGGAGCTCATATCGCTCAGAGTTCCAGTGACGCCCAAGACGCTCGTGTAGCGACGAGGGATGTGAGAGTAGGAGAATCTTCCACAACGAGCAATGATTCTGATGGCATCTAGTCTTCGCACTTCATTGACAGGACTATCAGGCTTCTCGTGTTCAAAGAAGTGAGCCCACATTGTACGGTATCCACACGTGGTGCCATGAGACACTTTCCCGTCCAGTTCAGGGTATCCAATGCGCCCATCATCTGATACTTTGTATGCGGGCGACGCGTGTTGGGTGATGTCATTGATCATCTGTTGCGCAGCGTAGGAAAGAAGCACTCCGAGCTGCGGGAACTTGGTCCCGACGTCCGCGTATTCCGGCTCTTGTTTGACCGCCTGGAACGTCAGCTTCGCCTCTCCTAGGGTCTTGTACATCATCCACATCTTCTTCACCAAGGCAGAGATGGTTGGGTCGGCGAACAAGGCGGCTGGATTGTAGGTGTTGCCATAGAAGTCATTGCTGAAGAAGACGTCCACCTCGTCAATGAGCAGTACTGTGAGTTGAGAAGATGCCGAGACTGAGATGGGGGCAATCTGGGTACCCCTCAACACCTGCATCACTCGCTCTCGAATGTAGAAATTGGAGTTGAGAAGGAGCTCGCTGAGTGAGGAGAAGGTTCCGTAAATGATGTCGCAGCTTGCATCCTCACAAGTGCGCGAAGACGATAAGCTGAAGACCTCAAACAGCTCCTCAAACGACGAATGATCGCGCTCAGTCATGTGCCCGGAATAGCAGGCGAGGTGAACCTTGTAGCCAATCAAGGCGAGGCAAATCGCAGTCACCGCCAACGTCACAGACTTGCCCTCACCAGTCTTCACTTCCACCAGATGATTGTTGAACTTGGCACCACTCTTTCGATTATGGGACCCCGTGCCTTCGGAGGCACCACCAACACCAAGTAGACGGAAGATGGCGAGAACTTGGGACGGTTTGGGCTTCATCAGGTAGGAACTCAACGTATCCCTCTTGGAGTCTGAAGATGACTTGGATTTTGACTTTGAAGTTGAAGAAGGAGGACCTGAAGATGATGATGAAGCACCTGAAGAAGAAGAGGCCTCGTTGGCTTGGGATTCGAAGAAGTACTTCACTTTCGAGAGAGTCCACACTGCAAACACGGTTGCCACCAGGTCTGGAAGATATGTATCGTAAGCCTTACTTGACCAACAGTGCGTTGGAGAGAGGTACAGAGTCTGACCCCATGACTTTTCGGTGGCCAAGTCCGCGGTTTTCCTCGCCTCGTCGACCAACTTCTCCAGGTCTGGATCTGGCACAATGTTCCGACTCACAATCTCGTTATACGTGCTCCAAAACCTCTCCCACCTTTCCTGCATCGTCTTTGCGAACACCTTGTGTGAAGCACCTGACTTCGAAGACGGATCAGTGGAACGCTTGATGTCGCTGGCACGGAACTTCTCCAGACAAGTCTCGATCGTCATCGCCTTCGTTTTCTCGTTGAATTCGAACACTAGATGTCCAGCAAAGATGGGGAAGCTGTTCAGGATGAGAGAACCAGAAGTGGAGTGTCGGAGAAGCACTTGGAGGCGAAGAAGGGAGTTTGGGATCTTTGAGAAGCTCTCAAGCACCACCTGAATCTTCTGCTTGCAATCGGCATCGATCGTCGGAAACTGAGAGCCAGTGTCGAACAATCCAACCACAGCATCGAGAACATGTTGAAGTTGCTTCTCAGAGTCGGGGTGAGATGAGGAGAGATCGAGTCCGAAGGTGAAGGACGATACTCTTGCGCGAAGGCCATCACTGAGACCCATGGAAATGCTAGCCACAAATGCGTCCAATGAATATGCGCAGAAAGGTGGAGATGTTGGCTGGGAAGAGGAAGTGGACACTTCAATGAGCCTCGTTGTTTGAGTGATGGTTTTCGCTTGGAGGAGGCCAAGGTTGATGGAGAATTGAGTGAGAATCTCGCAATCAGCCGTACTTGGAGAAGAAGAGGACAGGATACGCAAATGGCCAGCTAAGGAGGAGGAGAGGTACCTGCAGAAGAGAGTGGAGCAAGTGCCTGAGAGTTCCGCGATGGCGCCTCCGTTCGTCGAAGCGAATTGGTATTGAGGTCCCACGTCCGCGTCCGGATTCAAGGTCACAAACACCCTTGCAATGGCCTGTTGAACCTGGATCTTGAGTAGAATCCTATGCAGTTCGCCCATTCGCTTCTCTTCGCTCGTGACTCTGGCGCTCATCGCTTCGATGCCTTCAATGTCCTCCTTACACGACTTGAGCAACACATGCGTGGCGGAATGAAACAGTGTTTGTATAGCTTGTTGAGGAGATATCCAAGAGGAGAGGGCAGTGACGAGTACGTGTTCCGAGGGCAACTTGGTGAATCTGATGAAACCATTCAACGCGTTCACGAGTGGTACCAGTTTGCTCTTCTGAGACACGCTGAGCTTCACCTTTTCAGTATCAGTGTCCTCCAGACCAATGAGCAACTTGAGAGCGTCTCCAAACTCGGTGTCGGAGCGGGAGAGGTAGTCCGCAAATAGGCGCTCTGGAATCTCAACACTCGCCTCATCGTAACCAAGCATGCTTTTCCATACTGCATGGCTTCTTTCGATATACATGTCCTTAAAGAGATCAATGGCTACAGGAAGAGGCGATAGCATGCCTGAGGAGGAGAGAATGGAGAAGATGGAGTCGAAGGTGCGTCGGATCCTCTTGATGATCGCATCCAGAGGTGCTTGGAAGCTCGGTTCCTCGAGACAGTAGTATTCAAACACGACTTTGATATCAGACATTGGAAGCATGGGAGATGAGCTGATGGATACAAAAGAAGACGAGGAAGATGATGTGGTCGTGATTCCAATGATTGCGTTGTCGCATAGTGTGAGTGCGTCTGCCAGTCTCGCATGTAGTGTATTCAGTTGTTCGCACATTTGCGTGAGTATGTAAGTGACTGCAGCCTGACCACAATCAGTCCTGAGCTTAGAGGCGGCAGCGAAGAAGGAGGCCTGGTTTCCAATCGAGTCCCTCATCTTCTTTGTGAGCTTCTCCGCGTGTTGATGAAATTTCTGTTTGCTTGATTCGAGGGCGTTCTGAATGTTGAAGAGGATGGGATCTGGTAGGTAGGGCAAGCAACGTTCGATGTCCTCGATGATGGACGTGTTCTGCGACGGAGGCCAATAGTTCGTCTCACGTGTGATCTGGCTCACCGACTTATCGTCCAACAGTGTATTAGGATGAATGCTGAGGAGGAATGCCTCGAATGGGCCGACAAGATCCTCCTCCTTGGGCTGAGCATTGAGAGATCGAGGGTAGAGCAATCGAGCATCAGAAAGAGGAGCGAATGCGCTCTCCACGAAGTACAGTCTCACCGCTGACGCCCTCGCTTGAGCTTGAGATTTTAAAGAAGAAGATGCCTGTTGTGGAGTGGATCGCAATACCAAATATGAAGGATAGACGTCGGAGGGGCTCGATGCGAACTTTGAGTCCTCGAAAAGTCTTCCCACCATTGTTCCTCTCAATCCTTGGCTTCCATCTCCATTGTCCACGAATACTCTCGCCAACATCTCCGTCTTCAGCGTGTAGTTCAGTAGTCCCATCACATTGTCGTTGATGGCCTTTAGATAATCCTGCGAACCTTCATCGAAACCTCGAAGTCTCACGTACTCCTCCTTCGGCGAATGCATGTACCATTCCTGCAACGGCATCTGTTTTGCTTGAAGAATGAGATGGGATACCACGTGGTGCACCTTATCGTCCAGAGAGCTCAGGAGATGCTCGGTGCGGGGACCAAGATTCGATTCCAGCTGGACAACGGCGGACTTCAACTTCTTGATCTTCTCTTGCGTCGATTCTATCTGACGTGCTGACTTCACTTCTCTCTCCAGGTCTGCGATGAATCCTGAAATGCGGGTCTCCAGGGCCTTGCCAATGGTCGCCAAATGCGCCTCGATCATCGCGAGAGGAACGATGGAATGAAGAATCGCCGCCTCATGGAACTCGCAGAGGGAAGACAAGTTGCCGAAGATCTTTTGAGCTTGATCGCTGAGGTTGTCAAAGTTCCAAGAAGAGATGAAGCCCGTAGTGTGGCGGACAAGCTTCGAAATGGCGGATTCCAGGGGGACCCTCAAGTGATGTCTCGAAAGCTCGACCTGTTCCTCAGTAAAGACCACGTCTGATAGCACATGCGCCGCTTGAGCGAAATCCAGGTCAGAGAGGTAACGACGGGCTTCCATAATCGCTTTGCGAAGAGTGTCGGATTGACTCTTGAAATATCTTTGATGCAGCTCCGAGAATGACGGTACGAATGGTGTATCGAACTCTCCTTCAATAACAGACAAACACGATGCAATATCCAGAAGGAAGGCGGAGCGGGAGGTCGGATTCTGCTCCTCGGACATGAAATGGTTGAGAAGCTTCCTGTGCTCCATCCTCAGGTCTTGTTCAAACACAGCCAAATCAGAACGCACTCTAGCACCAATGGATCCAAATTCAGGCCGGGAAGAGATGGAATTCAGCTCTCGAACGCAGCTGAGGATGTTCTCAGCAAGTTTGGACCGAGAAGGGATCGTATCGTCCTTCCTCTCCTTCACATCCGAAATTTCAGGTTGTTGCAGTTGGACAGGTTGTTGTTGATGGTGAATACCGGGGAATTGAAGTGGTGCTTGAAGATGGAAGGGAGATTGAGGGTGTTGAATCATTGGCAGGAATTGAGGATTCACATACGGCGGTGGCATCATCGTCGTCCTGCCAAAGGCATCTGAATACGGCATATTCGAATCAAACTGATGCATGTTGGGATCATGGGTGGTCGATGGGAAGTAGGAGGAAGGGGCATGCGGACCGAGGCGCCTTTGAGGAGGAATCATCGTGCCACCCTCAGAAGAGGATTCTATGAAAACATATGATGACGAGGACGACGATGGAATAGAAGTATTGAGAGAGTACGGCGTTGATAGGTGCGTGGGCATGATGGCAGTTGAAGGGTGAGTGTGAGACGAGGAGAGGTGCGACAATGAAGGAGAAGGTGTTTGCATCGCTTCTGTAGCCGATTTTGCGGCTGCTGTTGCTGTTGATGATGATAATGATGACGATGGAGATGAAGATGCCGTAGATGATGCCATTGACAGTGTCTTTGCCGGAGGAATGGTTGGATCTCTCACGATTCTCCAATCCGCTTCGATGCGCTCTGTGATGAATCCAATGTAGGAGGACATGAATGATTCGATGGAAGATGAACTCTCCCTTACGTTTGCGACAAAGTCCTCCCTCAGTGAGGATCCATTCTTTGAGTCGTGGAAGCAAGCCAGGTATCCGAACGCTCTCGTCATTCTGCTCATCGCGATTGGCTGGAACTGCTGCGTCAATCGCAACTCCTCTCTCCGAATCAACTCCTGTTCCAGATTGTCAATGTACGTGGCAAGTGCAGTAGGGGAATCCAGTTTCATCGAGTGTGACGACGACGACGGGGGAAGGTAGGAAGCGTCGATCGAGTCTTCCGGAAGGGAGAGTAGGTACTCCATCGCCTCCTTCGGTATCACATTGTCTTGTATAGCCTTCTCCACCACTCTGTGCAGCGCCATAAGTGAGTCACAAATATCCTCCAATGGTTTCTGAAGCTCTTGATCTTCGAGAATCGACTTGTGGAGAGGTTCGTATCGAGCCTCGAATGCGGTCTGCGCAGCCTGAGGATCAGTATGTCCAGTCCTCCCTATCAACTTCCTTCGTGCTTGCCTAATGCCAACTCGGCGCGTCAGCATGTTATAGTAGATCTGAATGTCCTCGTTGAGAATAGCTTGAGCAGTCGCAATGTCGCTCCTCTTTTGTGTGATGCCTTGCCTCAAATCCTGTAGTTCAGCTGTCCTCTCGGCAATGGAATCGGCGAGATCAAGAAGAGAAGAGAAGGGTCCAAGAGGGGAGGAGGAGAGGGCTACGATGGAAGCGTGGTGACTCTTCACCAAAGCGTCGAAGTTGTCTTTTACGTTGTTCGCCCATTCCAGGAGCTTCCTCAGCTCTGTCTTGCGATCCTTTTGAATGAGGGTCCTGATATCAGAACATGCCGCCTCGGTGATGCGAACGAACCAACGGTGAATCTCCTCAATCTCCTGCGAAAGTCCAGGGATCATGTCGCTGATGGCGGAGACGCTTGTGATCCTCGATACCAACATGATGGCCTCTGACAGTCTCGAATAGTCCTGAAGCGTCATTTTCGACTCCTCACGAGCCAAGGCATCCTTAAGACGCTTGCAATAAGCCAACAAACGAGTCTTCATGCTCTCCAGCACTCTCGTCCTGCCCTCCAGAGGCATCGTACACCTCTGCTCATACTGATCCAGCCACTTCGCCTCAGCCAACACCTCCATCACCAAGCGCAAACGAGAGATAGCACTGCGGTCGGAATCAACATCGATGGCACTGGCGAGGAGGGATGAGCTTTGAATACCTGCTCCGCAGGCAATGTCCTGACTCTTGAAGCAATACAACGTCAGACGATGTGCCATCTTGGAAGCACTCATAAGACAGCTAAATAACGCCGAAAGCATCTGTTGGAACGCCTGAGTCGACACGGAACGTTCAGATAAGCCTGGGAAATCGCGAAGGAAGTCGTCCAACTCTTTGACCGGGGAAGCCAAGCCACCAAAGGAGTAACCACTATCGAAATCGCCAAATTCGCCATGCATAGAGAGGTACTCTTCAAACGAGTCGAAGAATGGGAGAGACGAGGAAGAAGATGAAGAAGGGAGGAGGAGAGAGGATGAAGAGGACGAAGAAGCCAAAACGCCAAAATTGTTCGATTCCTGACCCACAAGCTCGATATTACTGCTGCTCATGCCGAGACGTGTTGAAGAAGAGGAGGAGAGTTGACCCAATGGGTGTTGCTGCTGATGCTGTTGATGCTGTTGCTGCTGTTGAAGATCTGAGAAGTTGGGAATCCTTCGAATCACCGAGGTGCAACACTTCACAAAGTACTGTTCCACGTTCGCCAAAACGCCTTGAAACGCATTCTCCAGCGTATCTCTTTGGATGTGTTCTCGAAGTCTGACGATCAGGTGTCCCCGGAGCGATAGAAGGGAGGAGACGATTTTGGACGCCTCGCGCACACTCTCGCGCTTGGCGCTGAACGGCTGCAGCGCACTCCACGACTTCGAATTCTCGAGGATGGATTCAAATTTTCGGGTGGCATGAGAAGATAGAAGGATGTACACACTCGAGCGAGTCGGTTCGAGATCTGGAGGTGCGACCAACCTCGAAACACTGTCCAACAGCTCAGCAACCTGTTCCAATGGGAGATGATCGATGGAGTTGGGAAGAGAATCCATTTTAGACTTGATGAAAGATAGGGATCTCGCATACGCGTCGATGACGGGCTGGAGGGAGGAGCTCAAGTTGAGTGCTGTGGGTGACGAAGAGGCCTCCTTCAAACAGTTCAAGTTGTGCAACGCCAGGAACACCTTTTCATCCAATACTGAAGACGATGATTGTATCTCCTTCGCCAAAGACGTTGCAGCTGAATTCAAGCTATTGACGAGCATGGTGTGGAGGAGGGAGGCTTCGGAGAGATGTCCAGAGACGCCATTCCCTTGCATCGGTTCATCATCGTCGGCATGATCGGAATCGTCTTCAGTTTCAGGGTCGAAGTCAGATTTCGTTCTGATACCCAATTCCAATTCAAGAGACTCGAGAGAGAGTACAGTGGTGAGGAATTGGGAGAAGTCGGAGGTGGAGAAGGTTTCGTGGGACATGGCACTCAAGAACTGCCTCTGTGCCATCTCATGTAGCTTGGTAATCATAGAGGTGCATGCTAACAGCGCAGAATTGTAAGCATTCTTGACAGTGTTCAGTTTGAGCTCAGATTGGAGGCGAAAGAGGAGGTCGAGTTTGAACCGGACCAATGCCAAGTTCGGAGAGGGCGAGAGTGCCAAATGGACTGTACTGACGTCCCTGTGAAGCTGTGCGGTCAACGCATCGTTAGAAGATGGTGTGACGAATGGTTTGATGGATGCTGAGGGGTTTGGGAGGGGTTGGACGCGGGAGAGTTTGTCCCAGAGCAGAGCAGATCTTCCGTTCGCCAAATCGATGATGGGAGATGATTGTGATCGATTATATGGTGGTTGGTACAGAGAAGAAGGAGCAGATGAGGCATTGAGCATCGAGTTGTCGGTGTCGCATTGATCGAGGAAGATGTTGATGAGGTGCGCAAGGGCTCCTGTGAACGTTCCTGCGGCTGCCATTTCGTCCCTCTTGGTGTGTACCAGAGAGATGATGTTCTGCAATTCAGAATGCGGGACCTTGTTCAGAAGGAAGAGGACGGAGGGGGCAAAGTCCTTCGCATTGGGGATCATGTGCGCCAGCGTCTCCATGAGCCTCATGAACGATCCAAGTCTCGGGTAGAAGGCGTCATATCCAAGCACAATCACCATACGAACATCGCGAGCACCACGGATGGCATCGCCGAGACCCTTGTTGTTTGCAATCTCAACTTCGGGACCCACCGTATCGTCCAGACCAGGCGTATCAGTGACCACATAATGCATCCCCTTGTGGATCAATGTGATGGCGTTGATGAAGCGAGTCTCTGATTCGGGAATGGGGCTCGTAGAGAAGGATTCAACTTGTGAAGATGACGAAGAAGATGAAGATGAAGGCACGCAATGCAGATGATCCAGAAGCCATCCTCCAGAGGTCCTAATCTTGACAGGTCTCATGTCACATCCTGCCAAGTATTTGATGATGGTAGACTTGCCAACACCAGTGGCGCCAAACAGAACGATGACATTCTCCTTCTTCAGAACGGCGCCCGTGGCCAACTTCGTCGCCTCACAGAGTCGAATCACCTCTGGAATGCTCACAGGAATCGTAAGCTTCATAAGGTTAGTCAGAATATCGGATGCTGACTTGAAGTCATCGGAGGATAGTGCACTCTTCAGATTGCTCAAGCGACTCAACGCAGAGGAGGGGAAGAACTTCTCTTGATCGGCCTTCTCTTGCAACAGTTCGAACAATTTCAAAAGCGATGGATAAGGGGGAGTTGAAGATGTGGAAGCAGAAGACAAAGTGGAAGAGGAGGAGGATGATGAAGGAACAACAGAGCTCGTCGACGCTGCGGCCACCACGTGATCGCCGCCAAATGCCAATGGAGATGGCGAAACATCGCATCCAATCGATGCTAGCTTGGTTCGGATGTTCAGCTGGGTGAGGAAGGACTCTGCGCAGGGAGGCGTCTTCATGGAAACTTCCAGGTTCAATCTCAGTTCCGAAACAGGGTCCAGCCTGCGACTCTTCAGTTCAGATGCATCCAATTCGACAGCGTCGTTGACTGAAGTAGACGTTAGTGGGGAAGGTGAAGTGGGAGACATGTGGGATGAGGGGAAGGAGGGAGTGGAAATCTTCGTCGAAGAGTGATGTAGCGGTGTTGTTGTTGTTGTTGATGATGATGATGATGATGATGATGGCAGTTGGGAGGCATGCAATGGCTGGAAAGTACTTCTCACGTAAGGATTGCCAGTCAAGTATTCAAGCTGCTGCCATGTGTTGTGGATCTGCTCCAGCCTGGCTACGTCGCTCGTCTGACTCTTGCTTCTGAACTTTCGCAGGTCAATGGTGACACTTCCTTTGGTGACGTAGGTGGAGGTCGAAGATGAAGACGAGAGGAGAGACTCGAGGGTATCTCTTACGGCAATGGATGGATCGACAGGGGCGGTGGTGAGAGTGGAGAAGCATGAAGATGCGGTGAAGGAGTCGGCGGCAGCAGGAGCAGCAGTCGAAGAAGCAGGATTCAAAGCAATCGTCAACTTTTGAAGAAGATCTTTGGCATCAACAAGCTCTGAGACGACGTATGGGTCCATATCGCCCATGGATTCATACTCAGAGATGATGGACTGGAGTTCCTCCAAAGTGGAACATCCATGATGCGAGAGGCGGTTGACGAGGTGTTGGGGAAGAGTGCTCAAAGATGAAGGAGGGGCGGTTTGGTTGGTCGGAGGAGTTTGGGCATACGATCCGAGCAACTCATCCATCACTGCACTTGCTACTGCCAAAAATGGTTGGAAACAAGAACGATTGATCTTTAGGCAAAAGGGAAGGGTGGGGAGAACAGAGAGAGAGATAGAGAGATTCGGAGAGAGAGAGAGAGAGAGATATATAGAGAGATTCGGAGAGGAGAGAGAGAGAGAGAGAGAGAGAGAGAGAGAGAGAGACGATGGTGAGCCTTTCAGTCGCGCAGAACTGCGACCGTCCCCATGTTCTGAGGCACGTCGCGTTGCAAATGGGGTATTGACACAAAGTGTAAAGAGAGAATGGTCATGCAAAAGCGTACAATAGACGGGGGTCGGTGCAGAGACAGGAAGAGGCGGCGGGGAGTTTGTTGGCTTCGAGCGTTTTGGAGAAGGAAGCTCACCGATGGTGTCAACTGTTCCAAATCTACGATACCTTCAAGTAACGTGGTGTCAGCATCCTTAGAAGACATACAAGATCACGAAATATGAGGTTTGGAGCCTGTGGGAGTGAGTAGAAAGTAGACAGAAATCGTCTCCTTGGCAACGCGTCTCTTCGCCCACCAAGTGCTCCGAAGGATTGAACTGTAGGAAATAGAGTGAGACAGAGAAGTGGGACGTACTTGGGAAGACAATATGACGTGATCGGACAACGACTGCAGCGGGGAATGATGAGCGTTGCGCGTCCGTCAATCTCTCTCTCTCTCCAACTCCGACTCTGCTGCACAGAGAGAAACGACAGTTGCGCAGAGCGGCGCGAACTCGTGCGTGGCCTTGTGGCAGTCCCTTCTTGTCGCTGTGAGCCTCACATTGCCCAATTTGCCATCTATGTACGTCTACCGTTTGTGAATACCACCCTTTTCTAGTCCCATAGTGCAGTTGAATTGAGTTTTGAGGTGTTTTCTGTGCGCGTTTTGAGGTGTGCCCTCCCTTTCGCCTCGTTTCGTGCCAGCATGCTGTTTTTTGGGTGTTCTGTGGCGATGATTCGGTGCATATTGAAGTCCTCTACCTATGTAACTTCCTTAAACTGACGTGTGTGGTGTTGTGCATTCGCGCATTTCGTATGTGTCTCTCGCCGTCTGCGGATGTCACGTATCTCTCCACTCTCTCGCGTGTGTCTCCGAACGGCGGCGCACATCTGCAGACCTCTGTGGGCGAGTGCTTGGCTGCAACTCCTCTTTTGCCTCAACCATGTGGTTGCTGTTCACGTTGGTGTTCCTCTTGGGCGTTGCGGTGGGTGCTGCAGGTCTGGTGGGCGGTGTGGTGTATGGTTTGGGCAAAGCAACCCACAAACAGGAGAAGAAGATCTTGAAGATGCAGAGCGATGCCGCATCCAAGACGCTCAGTGTTGCAGGAGAGGAGAAGCAACATCATGGAGGCGATGTGAGCGTGTCTGGCGAGGGAAACGTGGCGCGAATTGAGGCGCGCTCGAAGGCCGCCTCCCACGAGCCATCTTCGCATGCGACGTCGATTCAATCTCAATATCACCCTCAATCGACGATTCAATCTCAATCTAAGCCTCAATCGTTGATTCAGTCTCAATCTAAGTCTCAATCTTCTATTCAGTCTCAATCTCAGTTTCAACCTCCCACGACAACTCCCAATCCTACTCCCAATCGCCTTCCCAATGACATTCCTTCATCTTCTTTAGGCGTCAGTGTTAGTAGCAGTAAGAGAGACAAGGTCTCCAAGATGCTTGGTGTGGACGTGTCGACACTCTTGGACGAATCACTCACAACAACGACGACACCAATAATAACAACAACACCAACAACTGGACAATCAAGATCATCATCACAACCATCATCACAATCATCACTGCAACCATCATCACCATCATTACAATCATCATTACAACCATCATCACCATCATCACCATCATCATCATCATCATCATCATTCATTGCTCCAACAACGACAGCAGAATTTGACCTGTTTGATGACGATTACGACGACGACGATGATGATGAGCAGGAGAGATCGCCAACCAACGTTCTTGTGGTTCAACCGCGCTCCCAACTCCAATTGCTTTCTAATGGCATCACTGCGATGGCTACAACTAACGGTATCGACACTTATGGAGAGTCCTCACCTTCACATCATCCATCATCAGAACAGTCGAAGGACTTCTCATCCCACTTGGACTTTTCAATCTCAACCACGTCTTCGACTCCATCTTCAACTCCATCTTCAACCCCCTCTTCAATCTCAACCACGTCTTCCATCTATGATCGCTTCTCTCCGCTCCCCGCGAAGGACACCGTTTCCAGCAAGAGGAATCTCACGCTCCCCGTCGCCGTTCCGGTTCGCCTGTTGAAGAGAGAGACGTTTGTGAAGAGAGCTCGCGAGACAGCGGTGATGGAGGCCCAGAGGCGCAAGGTGGTGATTGAGATCAAGGAGGCGTTCGGAATCGGCATCGACGCAACCTTTATCAACAACAGTCCCAATGGCAGTGGCAGTGGTAACATCATCATCACCTCAAGTAGTGGGACTAACATTAGTAGTAGTATTGGTAGTGGTGGTGGTGTTGGCATCAGCAGCTCTCCGACAAATGCCATGAGCGGCGTCAACACTTCCATCTCATCCTTCATCACATCTTCCATCACATCATCATCATCATCATCATCATCATCATCATCATCATCATCATCATCATCATCATCATTGAACACATCTTATTCTGATCCATCTTCTTCATCATCAACTCCCTCTTCCTCATCTTCCTCAATTTCCAATTCTCTCTTCGCTCGCATCCACCTTTGTCACAACACCTTTAAAACTGGTTATGCTCCTCGCACCAGTGGTGGACGGGCCAAATGGGGCCCTCCTGGCGATGTGATCGTGGCGCGTGTCGAGAACGTGCACGCGGACCGCATTCAAATCGACCTCCTCAACCGAGACCGCCTCTTCCTTGGCACTGCCTACCTTCGCATGTCAGACCTTCTAAAAGACGACCAAAAGGAGGCTTGGGTACCCCTCAAGGGATTCGCTGATCAAGGAAAGGCGAAGGTCAATGCCACCGGAGAGATACTCGTCTCTCTCACCCTACTCGCATGGGAAGATCCAATCCCTCTCACAAAGCCCAGTCATTCATCATCTACAACATCATCATCATCATCATCACCATCAACAACAACATCGACGATGTCACTTTCGAATCAGAAGAGTGGTGGAAGTGCCTCAATCGAAAAGTCATCATCATCATCGACATCATCAAACACATCCAGCAATACTGCTTCTCAGAAGAGTCCGTCCTCAAGTAACAGCAAGACCACCAACGGCGGTAAGAGAGCGAGAGAAGCATCGAATTCATCGACGTCTTCTTCGAACACCTCGACTTACTCCTCATCCACGTTGGACCTCAAACAGTCT
>Ga0307375_10002354_pt1 | contig 19381 bp, 15 predicted proteins | sample TR1MG_FD_202531 | JGI IMG/M metagenome (GOLD analysis project Ga0307375, IMG submission 202531) | Soil microbial communities from Risofladan, Vaasa, Finland - TR-1 | ecosystem: Environmental > Terrestrial > Soil > Coastal area > Acid sulfate soil | place: Finland: Risofladan, Vaasa | collected...
TGATGGTGCGGTTCCAGCTGATGACGTTGATGTCCGAGGAGTGCTTGTCGAGCTCAGTTACGAGGCAGTTGCGTCCTCTGGTGTCCCAAATGCGAATGGTGCGATCAGTGCCAGTGGTAGCAAGAATATCAGCCTCGTTGGGAGACCATTGACAATCCTCAATGCTTCCTTGGTGACCCTCGAGAGAGGCGCCAACGGACCACGTTCCTCCCTGGTTGAGATCCCACACGTACAAGCCAGCAGCAAAATCTCCAGTTGCCAATCTTCCAGCTTGCACTGGACTCCAATCCAATGCAAAGCCCTCCTCGCGGTGACCAGTGAAGGAGAAGAGCGGCGCGGGTGACTTTAGTTTGGTGGCCGAGGGAACATCCAGAGCCTTGATGTGCTTCGCCAGGTCGAAGATGTGAGCCTTCTTTGAGTCTGAAAGGGTAGCCACGATGTTCGTCTTCTGCGGCATCGCACGAATTCGATTCACGCCACCTTCGTGATCCACGGCTTGTGTTTCCAGTTGAGCCTCCTCATCGAACTCCTCGTCATCCTCCGCATCCTCCACGTCATCAATGTTGGGCTCCTCGTCTTGTCCATCATACTTCGTTTTGTGCATCTTGCTCATCTTCATCACAGTCAACTTGTTGCGAGCTCCTTCAGGGGCCTGAGAACCGGCGACGACATAGGCTGTGTGGGGCAGCTGAGTACATCACGATTTGGTCAGTTCTGTGCTCGTCCGGGATCGGCATTTCCACAACATAGGATAGCAAAGGGAACAGGACATCCAATTCACGTACGCGCTTTCTCTCGTAGCCAAGAGTATCGGTCAAAATGTCGAAACTGAGGCATGGGGCTTCTACACGCATGAAGTGGATGAGGTCGTACGCGGTTGGGTCGTATTCTAGGTACTCTCCCTCCTCCAATTGATTGACTCCGGGTCTCCATACCTAGCAAAAGAGAAAACGTCAGCTATCCTTACTGAGAAAGTGACAATACAAGCGTCGGAGCGAAGGCGTACGTCCGGGTCGGTCTCCTCTGTTTCTTCGGGCAGAATGTCGTCTTGTGGCTCCTCGTCCGGGTTTTCAGCTACGTCCATTCCCTCACCTACTTCCTCTTCATCGTATTCGTCCTCAAAATCGTCCTCAAATTGCATCTCGGCGTCTGCTTGAAGCGACTTGAAACGCGCCTTCGCGTCTTCATTGTACGCGGGCGCCTCGGGGTCTCCTTGTTCAACCGAAGTGGCTGCAGCGGGAGCCTTTCTCTTTTTCGATGTCGTGGGATGGTCGACGTTCATGACAGCGTGAAAGGTGAGGGGGGAACTGAGGTTTTCCGATTGAGATGAGCTACGGTGCAGGCCCTGGTCGCTGCACCGGCTTGTGCCCCCGATTTCCCTTAAGCAGATGACATTCGGAAGCGCACTTATACGTATTCGCATTGTGGTCTATATTATGAGAGAGCCTTCAAATCGCGAGGAGAGGCAGGAATCAGGAAACCCCAGCGTGAAACTTGGATGGCGTCTGAATCGCTCAGTGTTGCTTCTTTTGCATGAAGAAGCGCTTAAGATAGCGAGTCTGAATGAAGGCAGACAAGACAACGATGGCAATCTGGAGCAAAGACCAGTAGAAGACACGCTCGTAGGTACTCTCGGAGGTATCACGAAGGGTGGTCTCACGTCCCTGGAGAGGTACAAATTGAGAAGGTTAGATCGTGGATACGTCAACGATTGAGTCAGAAACAAGTGGCAAAGGTGATAGGAGAGGCAACGTGCCTTGTGGTAAGATTGACTTGCGCGAAGCGTTGCGAGTCTGTCATTGAGCTTCCTGATCTCTACAGCCATTGAATCCAAGTGCTCACGCTTGGCAAGAGCATCATAGTCGACACCAGAGGAACCAGTTTGGATGTTGAGGTGGAATGACTGAGGATTGAGCGAGGGAGATATGGCCAGACGGAATGTGGCGAATTTCGAGTTACAGATGTAGTCAAATGCCAAGTAAATGCCAAAAGTTGTGATTCAATGATGAGAAGCAACACAAAAGGTGAGTTAGAGGGCGTTGGACAATCATATGTGGGCAAGAGAGGAGTTAGACTTGAGCCCGACGTGGCGGGGAGGTAAAATGTGGTCTCTTGGCGTACAAACTCAAACGCATGGAACCAAGTTGATGAAGATGTAACGAAGCAAATAAGGTGCTCACCGCCAGTGACCGATGTGAAGGCTAGCTTGTCATCTCGGAGGTGGTTGTGGGTGTAGACGATCTGGTCCAAAGGATCCTTGATTGTGACCAACATTCCAAACGTTTTGGTCGCCAAAGACTCAGTCTGCAGTCCAGCCGTGTTGTAGGGTGTCTTGGGGGCATCTTCGCACTTCCAATTTGCCACTAGAAGCGTCTCTTTAGGGATTTCCTCGATGAAGCATTTGGCTGTGCCTTCCTTCATCGACAAGTACATGCCATCGACGAATTGCGCCGCAATGGCGATCAGCAACAGCGATACCAACAATCCTCTCTTCATGTGGAACCACTGGGCACTCGGTGCGGACTGGAGAGTGGTTCTGGGTCGAGCCGTCGTCTCTGAAGTCGATCGAACACGAACCTTCAGGTCTGTCCCCCTCTGATAGACGGTCAAGCGCATATGTCTCAGGCCTCTGATGTCAATTCTATGAACGCTCTCAATGTACATTTTCACAATTCAAAGGATCTTAGGTTGGTGGTCATGACGAAGATGATGAGGTCAACGCAACTGCCGCTGCTGGAGTCTCGGCCACCTTCACGAACTTGCTCTGGGCCCACACTCGGTACATTCGGATTTTGCGCTTTCGGTTAGAGAGGACTCTCGTGTCGAATGTGTTCTCAAGGATTGCAAAGCCATTGCGTTGGAAGAGATCAGCCAACACCTCCAGGGAGAAGAAGTAGGTGAAGGTTCCATCACTGCGCCTGTAGAAGTTCTCTCCCAGCTTGTTCGTCGTTTTTTTCGCAAAGAAGCGCATCTGAGTCATATCGTACACTCCATAGTCTCGGAAGAGCACAGTACCACCCATCTTGAGCTTCCGATTGATCTTTTGTATAACGTCATCCATGTGCTCCGGAGCGACCGCTGATAGCATGAAGATCATAGTAGCGATATCGACAGTACCATCCTTCACATGATCGTCGGGGATGTCTTCTCGAGTAATGTCACAAACGAAGGCGTGGGCCCGTTCCTCAGTGTACTTCTCGTGCTGCTGCAACAACGAGATCGCATTAGAACTACAATCAAATGCATAGAAGAACGTGTCGGGATTCTCTTCCATGAGCGGGAACAGGGAGTTTCCAACACCGCTGCCAACTTCCATTGCCACCGTCCTCTGCGTCGGTTCACTTGACGACTGTGCCTGTGCTACTCCAGATCCAAGATCCTTAAACAATCGTCTACCAATACAGAACACATGGGCATCTTCAGTGGTTAGCGTGTCACGAGAGGTAGAAGAAGAGGCACTGGAGGAGAATCGCCTGCTCTCCCTTGGAAGGCACTCAAACTCGCAATGCATACCCTAAATAGTTGCGATCCTTGAAGAAATTCTGCTTGTTTTGTCCATAGAAGGTGTCCCAGTTGGCGGCCGTCTCAATTCGATATTGCTCTGAGAAGTTTACCAAAACGAAGGCGTTGTTAGTCTCAGGGGGGATAGTGAACTCCAAAGATGCAAGATCGTACCTCTAGTGGCGTAATCGACGACAGATTGATCGGATTCGAGGAACTGCTTGGCGACAGCCTCGCGAACGGCGTCGTAAGAGATGTCCTCCCAAGTGGTGGCGGTGTTGATGTTCTCCTCGTCCACAATTGCCTCTTCTCCAGTCGTGAAGATCTGATGCGCATCTACCCATCGCTCTCCATTCTCGCGCAGCTTGCTCTTAGAGGCTACGGCAGCTTGGTAGGCAGCAATGCGCTTCTCTCTACGCTGCTTGTACGACTCGGTTGGTTTCTCGTTCTTGGGCGTCTTCCACGTCTTATACTCACCTTTTGGCTTCCTACCATTTGCCACAAACGAGGAACTTTCAGTAGACTCAGACGGATTCGGGTTGGGGGCATCCATGAACGGAATGACAGGTGGAGTGACCCGCAGACCACCGCTGAGCCGTGACAGTTTCCAGAGAACCGTCGTTCCGGTCATAGGTCTCCAAAGCAGTAAATCGAAGGAATAATGGCGCAACAGTACGCAACTTGTGAAGAATGCTGCCCAACAGTCTCTGTGCATCACAACCCAATTCTCGCAAAACACTTCTCTTCTGTGCTCTTGCTGACTCTCTGGGTTGTTATGAGTCGTATTTTGCCAAACTCCATGTGGCCAATATGTTGTGACGAAGACTGACATGGTCAGGCAGGCAAACGTCGACCCTTGTTTTGTTTTTCTCCAGTTTCCAGGCGCCACACGTAGCGAAAAGACCCAGTGGTCTAACACAATAAAGGAAGGCATAATCTCACCGGAACCTAACTGTCTTTTGTGAAGCAAGCTGCAATCAGGGGTCGCACCACATCTTTGGCAGCACGGGTCTCAGCTTTTCCCCGAAGAGCCGCCGCCCTCAGGCCATTCTCGTTTGCGACTTGGTGGTGTACTTACCCCGAACTTCCAACATGGTCGAATGGATAGCGAATTCCAGGTAGAGATTGGAGCCCATTTTACTGCATCTGCACCCCATTCAACGTCGGATTCCCCTAAAAAGCCGCTCTCGAACTTGTTCGCCCCCTCCTCTCTCAGCTCTCCCTCAAGCAAGCTCACCATCTCTGAATTGTCGACTAATGGAACCCAAACACCTCAAAGGTCTCTGAGAAACTCACTATTCACCTCTGCTGAGGCAGCTGGCGCCCAACTTCGTACATCCCACCTCTCGTTCCCGTCTGTCCCCTCTCATCACATCCCTTCCCTCGCCTCTTTGGAGAAATCCCATCTAGCATCCACTGTAGATCTTAATGACGCCCCTGTAGCGTCCCTAACGACCAATAGAGCTCCGAAATTGAGACAGGCGATCATCATGACCAAGTCTGAGAAACTTCAACTGAAAGGCGATGCTTCGGATCTTGAATTGGTATTTTCGCATGAAATGACAATGGGCCTGAAGCCCTCGAATGGAATGAGGTTCAGTTTGCCTTCAACGAAGCGGCACAAGTTGGCGGACGATGACGAGGACTCTGGTGTTGTCCTTTTTGGCTCTCGACTCTCTCATGTCCCTTCCGTGATACTCAGTGGACCTCATGATGATTCTATTGACGATCCTTCCATCGAACCGACGCTGGATCCGAACAACGCGTCTGTTCACTTTGATGACGACATTCAAGGCCTCATCGATCGCCACAAGCAGGCCATTGCCAAAAGTCAGCCTTCTCAGTCGACAAAAAATTGTTCTTCTTCTGATAATATGGATGGCGATGCAGTGGAGGTGGAAGATCTGGTCTTGAGTGAGCCTGGAAAGTTGCCGATTGTACGTGTTCCTGGCGTTGTGAATGCGAAGTTGTTCTCCTATCAGAGAGATGGTATCAGGTTCCTTCTAAATTTGTACGTTGAGAACCGAGGAGGCATACTTGCGGACGATATGGGACTTGGTAAAACGGTTCAGACGATCTGCTTCATTATGGCGATCAAATCGGCTCAACCTGCCGCTACATCGGCATTTTTTCCTTCACAATCCCTGGATAGTCGTTTTTATGCAAAAGAGGCTGATTTGGAGACGTCTGCGAAGATATACGCCCCAACCGCGAATTCTCCCGTTCTCGTCGTTTGTCCCGCATCCCTCTTGCAGCATTGGCATCGCGAGTTCTATCATTGGACCAAGTTGAGGACATTCATTGCGCACGGCAAGCACGACAAATTGAAGGCGTTGGACGATGCAAAGGCCAATCGATTGGACGTTGTGCTCATCAGCTATGAAACGCTCGCCACGAGCGTCAAACACCTCAACGAGACCACCTTCTCCTGCGTCGTGTTCGACGAAGCCCATAGAGTTAAAAACCTGAAGACAAAGGTATACACGGCATGTGCAGCATTGAAAGTGAGGAGGAAGTACGGTTTGACTGGCACCGTCATGCAGAACTCGTTCGAAGAGCTATGGGCGCTCTGTCACGTCCTTGGATTCGCAACATCTGCACTAGGAGACTTGGACTACTTCAAGAAGCACTACATCTCACCCATCAAAGAAGGACACGTGCAAGACGCTTCGAACGCTCAGATCTCCCGTGCTTCTATTGTGGCCTCCAGTCTCGTCGAAAAGCTCTCTAGATTCATTCTACGTCGTACAAAGCAATGCATATCGCATCAACTACCACCTAAGGAGGATCACATCGTCTTTTGTGCACCAACTGAACTTCAGCTCAAGATCTACAAACGCATCACCGATTCCCCTCTCTATCGTCTCCTTCGACAAAACTCCATCCCATGCACATGTGGTTCCGGTATAGCCGCTTCTCGATGTTGTTCGAAACGACCAAAGGCGTTGGAAATGAGCTCCAAGATCGACATGCCCAAAGTCGCTCTTCCAGCGCTCACGCGTCTTCAGCAGCTCGCCAACCACGTATCACTCATCGTCCCTCCTGAACTGATTCAGGATCTTCAGAATCTGGCTCTGTTGAAAAGGCGAACATCCGCCTCTTTCCAATCTGGTGTCACGTCATCATCCTCATCAACAGCAACGACAATACCATCCTTGACATCAAAATCATCAGTACAGTCGTCGGCAACAGCAAAATCACCATCTTTCAGTGACCAACTCTCCAACGAGTCTCCAGCCGTGATACCTCCACATCCGCAACCACAAAAGACATCTCCTTCCTCTTCCCGCAACGCCTCTTTCGGGATCGACCATGGGACACAATCGCATCTCATCACCAACTTCTTCAATCCCTCTTCATCGACCGTTCCGAATCCCGATGAGGACGCACCTCCTCTGCATCGCGCCGGTGGCTCCCTCTCCAATTCCAAGAAAACGACCTCTTCTTCATCTACTACACCTCCAAAGAGCTTGAGGCCAAGCTTTCTTACCATTGCGCACAGTGGAACAAGTGGTGGCAGTATCAGTACTGGTGGTTCGTCTTCCACATCTGGCTCCTCCTCTTCCTCACCTTCTTCCTCTACCTCGCCCTCTGAGAAGACTCTCTCCTCTCTCATTACTTCCCCTTTTCTGAAGCTCGCTTTTGGGGAGGATCTTGATCACATTGTTGAGTGTCTGGCGAATGGAGATGATGATCTAGAGCTGTGCGGTAAGCTGAAGGTCTTGTCATCTCTTCTTCCCCATTGGCGCTCTCAGGATGCAAAGGTGTTGCTCTTCTCTTCTTCGACGAGGTTGATGGATGTGTTGGCGCGCTTTTGTACGAAGCAAGGCTATTCCTTTGGGCGTTTGGAAGGAACTACTCCGATCCATCAACGTCAGCGTTTGGTGGATCAGTTCAACAAGACGAAGAGTCAATTCATCTTTATCGTGTCAACGAAGGCGTGCGGCGTGGGCCTGAATCTCAGCTCTGCAAACGTGGTGGTGATCTTCGAACCGCACTTCAACGTCTCGCTGGACATGCAAGCAAGCGATCGAGCTCACCGCATCGGCCAAGTGCGCACCACTCGCGTCTACCGACTCGTCTCTGCCTTCACCATCGAGGAGCTCACGTATAGGAGACAAATCTACAAGCAACAGATGGCAAACATTGCAACAGAGGGAAGAAACGAGAAGCGGTTCTTCAAAATGTCCGAAGTCTTTGGTGCCCACCTGCTCTTCTCGCTCCTGGATCGATCTCAACTCAACACAGTGGACATATTGGAGCGCGGAAATACGTTTCCTCCTCCTACCACCATAACTGCTTCTGCTACTTCTCACAGAGATTTGAAGAACTCGGATGGAGAAGACGAGCGCAACTCCAACACAACAGGCCACAGGATGGACGATCAGCGCAGAGCCAATGAATCATCATCATCACCACTGTCGGACGTCAACATGAGATCAGAGGGACAGTACCTTGTCACCAGAGACGGCACTTCAGACTCAGCCTTGGCGAAATCAGATCATCAACAACCGCAACAACAGCAACACAATTCACTATTTCAACTCATCTTCAGCAAAGCACAACAACAGCAAGACGATGTCATTGGAGCTCTCGTAGACGATGGAGCCCTGGAAAAGCGCGATCCAACCACATCATCTCTTGTCGATCATCATCAGCAGCAACATCAATATGCCTCTTCAGTACCTGGAGGAGAGCATCTATCAGAAGTGAAAGGAGTCGTAGGAGGCGTTTTGGATCAATCTGAGCTCGATGACATGGACGACATTCTGAGGAAGGCTGGAGCGCTGCACTCTCATTTGAACTCGGAGCTATTCTCTACCAATGCTCAGCAACAGCCTCAAACTTCATCGTTATCAAGCTCGTCTCTCAATGAGGACATTCCAATCCCTACTACGTCATCATCTGCTGCAATCACGACCACTATGGCCACTGGATCTTCATCCGTGCATCATGTCGTCCCAAAGCAACACCTCGCCTCAATGATGACTCTCGAGCCACTGATGGGTAGCATGGGACAGTTCAGATCGGCAAACTCAATGGCAGAGGATATGGAACATCTGAGCCCGGCCTTCCTCGGCGACGCCGCCTGCCGCAAATTTTCATCCACGACTGCCCCTGAAGAGGAGTTCCCAGAGCTTATGTAACAAAGACACCCATGTCATATCAACATACAATAAAACTGTACATTTCCCGACAACATGAGCCCACTTTTCTGTACATCAAGGATAAGCACATCGATTCATGCTCTTGAGTCATCTCCGGAAGATCTTGAGATACACACCTGCCATCGACTCCCTTTCGGACTCTGGAACAAACGATTCTGCGGGGACATCTTCGATAGTGAATTTGAAGCGGTTTGTGGCCTCCTGGAAGAGATGCGCCTCGGTATTCGCGGCTCGATGTTTGAAAGCCAACACGAAGTGAGATCCGGGCTCCAACGAGAGCAAAAAGTCCACAGTTTCCAGCAAAGGGATGATCATGTTGTACCAATAGACGACATCGGAGCCAATGATGACTCGGTAGGAATGCTCGGGGAAGCTTCTGCGGCTGGACTCCACCGTCCAATCCAGCTTCTGACAGACGCATTTAGAACCAGGTATAGCGTTTTCTCTTGCATTGTGACCCAAAAGTTCCAGCACGATGTCGTTGTAGTCTGTGACCACCACACTCTTACTACAACTGGCGGCGACGAGTCCAGTAATTCCTGTTCCGCTTCCGACCTCCAAAATGTCCTCATTGGCGAGAGATTGACGGACATGCATTAGATAGTGTACAAGCATGTATGATGCGGGCCAAATGACCTGACCTGTCAAGTCATAGTCGGCTGAGGGGGAAGAAGAGAGCGGCGTCAGCAATCGGGCCCTTTGCGAAATCAGGAAGAAGCATTCACGTACTACATGCGCTATCGAGAAGCTTTAAATTGAATTTGATGTCTCCGAATTGAAACGGCTTCTCAGCGTAGCTAATCAAGACGGAGGGGGAGGAGTTAGTGTTTGTCAATTGAAACCGATGCATTTCGTGTCTGAAAGGGAGCGTACTTGAGGTTCAAGAAGAGGGATGAATCAAAGGCGTCAATGCCATTGTCCTCAGAGACACTCATGGGATCGACTTTGTTGGAAGAGAGTGGAGAGGGAGGTGTCGTCGGGGAACCCACAACCCATGGACCAGCAGTGAGTTCATGTGGTGAGGATCTATCGATCCGATGAGATGTACATTCAATTACAAGCAAATCTATTCTCATTATGGGTGAGGTCCAGCTGCACGAAGATCGCCATAGTGGCACGAGATGAGTCGGAGAGGTGGTTCTTCATAGCCACGTGACGCCAGCTGCTTCTGTAATGGTCGCTACGATGTTGTAGAGCATCGCTCCTAGGAAGAAGATCATGACTGGCCACCGAGCCTTCCAAAACACGTCTGGAAGTGACCAAGGGATGAGAACAGGAGAAACTTGCCTTGAGCGGTGTAGGATCCAACACACTCCGGCAGCGGTACCGTTGGCTGCGAATGAAGTGACTTTCTCCATGATTTTCAAAAATGACTTTGGATTGAATAGGGCAACGGAGAGTACGAAGGTAAAGCTGACGGAGAAGGCGACTGCTCTCTTCCAATTGATGGGCATGTTCCGGATGGTCAACCATGTGCGCCTCCAGAAACTGGCGATCCTGCCATTGTTGTTGTTGTTGTAGTTGTTTGCAGACTCCTTGACGGGTGTCCAGCTCTCCAAGAGCCCCTCGACGTAGTGTTTCCATGCCATGCTGTTGACGATGAAGCTAACGGTGATGGAGACCATGGTGAAGAGCATGACGATGGTAGCGATCCATCTAAACCTGGGGTGGTCGAGACGGATGATGTTGACGAGAGGTACGGTGGAAATTTGGCCTTGTTGTTCCGCGTCCCATAGGGTCATGACTTCGCCCTCTCCTGCTCCTTGCGCTGCAGGCGTTGTGCTGCTTGGCATTTGCGGTACGATTCTAAGCACGAAGTAGCACCATGCGAGATTGAAGAGGTAGACGAGCGTCAAGCCAGCTAGGGAGCACGCGGTGAAGATCTTGATTTGCTTGGCGTGGAACCTCACCTTTTCGAATGCCACAGGTATAATGTTGTAGCATCCTCCTAGCGCTACGGTACCAATGAGGAAAGGGCGGCCAATGTACTTCCAATCGTTCGAAATGTGCTGATTGACATCGGCCGAGACGAGCGCAGTGATCACCACCATGAGCACCAATAGACCTGCCTTGGCAAACGTGAAAATTGAAATCACCGGATCGAGGTACTTGGCGCCGAAGATGACAACGTTGGACCAGATGAGGACGAAGGGGATGGAGAGCCAAATCCAGTGGAGATGCAAGCCCATCAGCTGACCATAAGACTCTGACGCTGCCAACGTGTAAGTGATCAAAAGCGATATGAAATGCAACGTAATCGCACCATTGAAGAGCTTTTGGAGAATGGGACCCAAATACGCCACACTGAGGGAATGCAAATCTTCGCCCTTTGACAGCGACGTTCCAGCCTTCGACGTCGTAGGGACAGGCGGTTCCTCCACCTCCAACGGAATCACCATCGTCGGTTCCATCGTATCAGAATCCAAATCGCTCACTTCCATATCACCGGCACTCACAAGGGGCAGATCATCCAAATTCGACGAATCACTCGACTTCTTCATCTGAAACTCGGCTCGGGCCCTCTGTAACACTTCAACCAAGAAGATGACCAACGCAGCTTGCATGACGAAGATGAAGGTGTAGGTAGCGACCAGAGGAGAAAACCCTGTGCGAGAAAGCTTCACCGGAAGACCCAAGATGCCCGTACCCTGAGCATCAGAGAAGCGAATACAAGCACACAGAGGTGAGTAACAGGATCAAAGGGAGTAGTGGAACATCGGATGGGACAAAGCTGAGAAAAGTGGGTTGGACATAGGGCCAGCGGAACGGTCATCGTAAGTTCCCTCTTCGACATACCAGAACGGTAGCAATGGTCATAAAGAACGCATTGAGATAAGCTGTAATCGGTGTGTTGGTATTCTCCTTCTCTTCGTGGATCACCCAGTCGGGATCGGGCAGTTGAATTGTGGGCGAAATGTGACCAGTGCTATCGTCTCCATCATCCACCAACACCTCATCATTTGGGTCCATTCTCTCCGCTGACACGATTTTGCCTCTATTCCGTGACGTTGGACGAGCCAGAGACATAACGGGCCTGTCCACACCAGAGAAGTACTCCTCACGCTCTTCATCCTCATTCACCAACTCGTTAAAGGTATTGGACATTTCGATGATCGTATTTCAACACATGTTAGCGACAGCGAAGGCTGGAAGGGGATGAATCGAAGAGGTCTTCAACATGGGGTGCAGTGACCGTCAAAACCGAAAGCTGATCCCGTTTGGTCGTGTACACCCCATTTGTAGGATCTTATCCTGCGAAAGTGGAATGCAATCACATCTTCTATATGCTTTTCGGTCACGTCGACGTGCTGCTGTTGAGGATGAGAAGTTTCCACACTTTCTGGCGCGAAATTTCCAGGGCCTTCACCAGATTTGGACAAAGTTTGATACTCCAACTCTGACAGTCTATTCTGGAGTTGGGCGTTGGGTAGACTGGTCTGTACCGTTCCGAGTAGTGTTGGTGTATTGACCCTGAGGATTTGTCGAATCGAGAAGTCACGCATAAGGGAAGAATCTCCTTCGTTTGGTTCTGAGTCAAGACACGCCTCCATTTCCGTCCTTTTCCCATCTTTGGCTTCGGTTTGGTACCCATTTGGTCCTGTGTTATCACGTAAAGCATCATCTTCTCAATGTCATCTGCTGATGGAAACGTATCAGGCGCCCCTATGCCTCGATCTTCAATTGCGAGTCGAAACCGACGTCCGCAACCAGTTGCTATGAATCCTGTGGTATGTTCTGTGTTCCAATGCCTGGACTTTGCTCTTTGTTTGTCTGTTCGTTCACTTCCTCCATGGATATGCTGTTCAGTGCTGTTTGAAGTCTGTTTGAACGAGTTGTTGACGAGTCGTCTCCCTCTTGTCCTGTTTCGGAGCAGCCGGTGTCGGATCATGGTATGGATTATAACCCAGGCGCAGTGCCTCCCGGAATCTATAGTCCGATGGCATCAGCAGCGCCATCTGCATATGGTGGAGCGAGTTATGAGAACGGAAACTACGGCGCGCCTTCTGGAGCGTCTGCCCCCGCAGGTGTTGGCATGATGCCGGTGTCTCCTGGTGTGATGCATGGACATGGCACTGGTGCGCCTTCGTATGGAATGGCAGCGGCGCCGCGGCCGACTGGAGCGCCCTCGACGCAGATGCAGTATCAGCCGCCTAATGTGTCTCATGGCGTGCGTAAACTTGATCCTCGTACCTTGCCGAACCCTTCTAATGTGCCCTTTACGCGTCATCGTGTGAATTACAACACCGGCACGTTTGGTAATCCGCCGCCCGCGTACTCGAAGTACAACGTCGAAGATCGTGGTTCTTGCTCTCCTCGCTTCATGCGCTCCACCCTGTCTCAGATCCCGTGTACCTCTTCTCTTCTGAATCAATCCAACATTCCCATGGCTGTGGTGATACAACCGTTGGCAGATACGGGCATTGAAGAGGAGGAGGTGCCGATCATCGAATGCGCCACCACGTCCGGCCCTCTTCGTTGTCGCCGTTGCAGCGCTTACATCAACCCGTTCGTCAAATTCGTCGAAAATGGCCGCTACTACGTGTGTCCACTCTGTTCCACTCAAAACGAGATCCCCGACGAGTACTTCAGTCCAATCGAGGCGAATGGCTTCAGGAGTGACATTGCAGAGCGCCCAGAGCTCTATCGTGGTTCTGTAGACTTTGTTGCCCCTGCTGAGTACGTCACTCGTGTAGGAAACGAACCGCCGCTCATATTGTTTGTCATCGATACCTCTACGTCCTCTCTGAACAGCGGACTGCTCAGAGCGTTCATCAACTCGGTCAAGCAAATCCTCGAAACAGCCTTCTCTGAAGAGTCTGGAAGCAACATGCAATTCGGATTCATCACCTTCAACAAATCCATTCAGTTTTGGCGACTCGTACCGAAGCTTCAACTCGTCCTCGTGCCGCACTTGGAACACGTCTTCACGCCTCTTCCCGCCTCTTGCTTCATCGCTAACTACGCCACGCAAAAGAACCTCGTAGACGCATTCTTCGATGAGGTTCTCCTCTCAATGACAAGTCCAACTGCTACTTCTTCAGGATCATCGTCCTCTCACCCGGACTCCTGCCTCGGTCCTGCCGTCAACGCTGCAATGATGGCCATTGGCAAATCGAGAGGAGGACGTATCGTGCTGCTTCAATCTTCACTCCCGACCACAGGACCTGGAGCACTCAAGAGCAGAGAGGATGTTTCCGCATACGGCAAAGACGCCGAGCGCGCATTTTACCTGCCTCAGAACAAGTACTACTCAGCCCTCAGCTCAGAGTGTTCAAAGCGCTTCATTCAAGTGGATTTATTCGCGTGTGGGTCCGGATACAGCGACCTGGCGACGCTGAGCGAGTTGCCTCGCACTACTGGTGGTCACCTACTCTACATGCCCGCCTTCTCCGTCGAAACTCACGAGGAGAAGTTGTATTACGACCTTTATCGCGTCATGACACGTACACATGGCTCTGAAGCGATTGGCAGGCTCAGAACGAGCGAAGGCCTCGTCGTCGAGTCTTACAACGGCCACTTCAACTCCGGCGATGGAGATGTGGAAATGGCAGGCATCGACGCAGATCAGACATTGGTGGTATTCTTGAAGCACGATGGATCCATTGAGGAGCGCAAGGACTCGTTCGTTCAATTCGCCATGGTTCACACCACCGAAGCTGGTCAGCGACTGATTCGCGTCCACACCCTCGCAATGCACTCTACGAGCGTCATCGCCAATGTGTTTAAGAGCTCAGACCTATCGGCAGTGTTCATCACTCTACTCAGACGTTCTTGCGCAACGCTCGGAAAGGACACCCCCGCAGAGATTCGTACCGAGATCACCAACCGCACTGCATCGATATTAGCTTCCTACCGCAAGTATTGCACCAAGTCTGATCGTGGAGAGGCGCAACTGATTCTTCCGGAAGCGCTCAAACTGCTGCCTGTTCACGTGCTCGGCGCTCTCAAGTCTCTCCTCCTCTCCAATCCGACTTCAGTGACCGATGTGCCCTCTATTGCCGATGCGAGAATCTTCTTCTATCACATGGTCCAATCGCTGCCGCTCGAGGCGCTGATCCCAATCTTCTACCCGCGCATCTACGCCGTTCACCGCTTGCATCGCCAGTTGGAACTGGAGCGTCTGAGACAGGAGAATAAGGCTGCTGAGAGAGCTGCTGCGGGTCAAGGAAGCGACGAGGAGGAGCAGAACGAGGGACAGGAAGATTCGAACGTGCCTCTGCCTGGAGACGAGGATCACTACGGATCGTTCTGGCAGCCCGGACTCGTGCGCGCCTCTGCTTCCGAACTTGAGGCCGGCGGTGTGTACCTCATGGACGATGGACTCTCCATCACACTCGCCTTCCACCCACCGCTCGACCAGAACATCTCCTCGAGGCTCGTCAACGAACACGGCCAATTGGTGTTCCTGGAGGAGGACGATCTCAACCGCAGAGTATGGAACATGATCCAAGCCATACGCTACCGAAGGCCCTGGTACCAATCCGTAAACGTGATTGACACCCAACAGAACACTGCACCACGCCGCTCATTCTACGCACACTTCATCGAAGACGGCAGCGACGACTACACAAACAAGGACCAAATCAAGACCCTCTACAAGCTCGGATACTCTGGATACCTATACCACGTGCATAGATCTGTACAGGACAAAATATAGCCTTTGGATTCTCATGAGAGCTGATAACCGAGGGCGTTCCGCTGGATCTTGATCAACAATGCGACTTGAGTTACTCAGACACATGCAAGCACCATAGCCGTTTAGAAGTTGTTGAATTAGGTACAATTCGCAGGATCTTTATGATACAACAGGCCAGGCAAAATTGGGGACAGTGGTGCGAAGAGAGAGGCAACGCTCTTGTTAGTCGCGCTGAGGCTCAAGCGCCTTTGATCTGTTCATCAGCTCTCCCTCTTCCATGTTAGGGAGATGCGTGAGGAACTTCTTGAGCACAGGGATGTGTTTGAAGATGTAGGGCGTCGTTTGTGAGAGGAAGACGGCCTCCAGTGTTCTGCCCTGCAGCTTCAGTTTGTCCCAGTTGATGAGTTGCTGCTTTTGGTCGAACCAATCTTCGTTTCCTTCCGAGATGAAGAAGAGGTCTCTGAAGAGGAGGACAGTGGAGAGAATGAATGGTTCCTGAGATGTCGCAGCCATCTCCTGTAGAGTTCGCAGCATTCTGAAGTTGTGCGCTGGATTCGATAGCATGCCGAGGGATTTCCACTTTTCTTCCGAAGAAGAGCTTAGTTTGTCCCAACTGGAAGTGAGACGAGATATGGGGACTTGAGAGAGGCCAACGACGATGACCATGGTGCCGAAGAAGTTCTTCATCGAGAGCAGGTGGTCAGCCACAGATATCATGAAAGTTATGGTCTTTGCACGTCTCTTTGGTGAGTCGTGTTTGAGAATCTCAGAGGCAACCCAGCGCGTGCCTCGGTTGAAGTGGTTGTTGATGAGAGCAACGTGTGGCGATTCGGCGGCGTTCTCCCATCTCTTCATCTCCAATTCCGAGATTCTGATCTTGGTGAAGCGGATATGATCAACGAGTGTCCATTGGCGAGCAAATTCTTCAACGGGGAGCTCCTCAGGATCCACAGAGCGCCAGATGCGAGGGTTTGAGGCGAAAGCAGTCTCGAGTTTGATGAGCGGATGACTGAGCAGAGTCGGAGGTGCTTCGTCATGTTCCGTCTTTCCTTTGATCACCTTTCTCATGGCACTGTACGAAGAGCGAGCGAGTTTGTACGTCGATTCGAGAAGCTTGGCCCAAGGTGCCATCTCAGGGATCTGAGAGAGTTCATCGAGAAAGAGGTGGAATTGACTTGAGACGGACTTCTGGTCAAAGTCCTTTGGAGAGGTAGTGAGCCACTTCTTGAGGAAGTTGATGATGCGTATTTGGATTTGAGAGTGCTCGGAGGAGGAGGAGGAGGAGGAGGAAAGGGGGCTGGAACTGGATCTCGGCAGTACGACGGAAGTGCGCGAGAACAGCCTCGATGATGAGGCGCTCTCAGAGGGAGATGAGGAGGGAGAGGCGGGTGCGGAAGAGGAGACATGCTCTTCGTCGTTGTTGTTGTAGTTGTTGGGAGGTTGTTGGAAGGTAATGACCAAGTATGAGAGGAGTTCCAGGGAGGTGGTGAAGGAGTTCTTGGCAAGAATGAACTGTCTGATATCACCAATGTCCTGTGACTTGAGGATGAGGGACGAGATGAGTTGATGGAGGGTGCCGTTGGCGACTCTGGGAGATGAGGTAGCCTGAGGGGTTGCCGCAGTAGAAGAAGATGATGCTGATAGAGACGAGATCGAAGAGGCCGAAGTCGTTGTTGACATGCTTGGCGATGAGGACTCAGCACGGGCTACGAGTGGACTTTCAGGGATGGTGGAGTCAATGGATACCTGACCTGCCTGGGGGATGCCATAGAGGGCGGGAACTGCGTCCGAGGAGGAGCGATTGAGTTTCGGCACTTGTCGAGAAGTCTTCCACAGCGCCTTCGAGGAGATGCGTCTCACCAGCGACTTCGCCGGGCTGAACAGGACAGTGTCGCGTTCTCCTTCGCCATCGCTGCGAACAGAACCAACGCGGACGGAGCCGCCCTTGAAGTCCACGCTACGTCTGTTGTGTTTGGCGGAGAAGGCGTTCGCGTGCGAGTCCGGGAGTTTCGTTCCAAGTTCCAACTCGGGGAGCTCGTCGGAAGCACTTTTTCGGCTTTGGCGGAAGGAGGAGGATGATGATGATACGTAGGAGGGACGAGCAGCAGGGCCAGTGGCGTATGAGGAGGGCGAGGACGAGTGGAGAGTGGGAGTGAACTCGGAAGATCTCGGTCTGCGTCGTGGTGTCACAGACACTGTATACTCGCTAGTGGGTTCTTGTCGAGTGTCCGGAATGCAGTCATCACTTTCAGAGTCCAAGGCGCTAGAGGTTGACGCTGATGAGCGAAGAGAGTCAGTTGAAGTTCTTCGGGAGCGACTTCGCAGGGAGCTTGATTGCTCAGAAATCGGAGGTGTGCCGCTCGGTGTGTAATGCATGGAACTCAAATCCACAACATGATATTCGTGAACCATGTCCAGAGAGTCCTGCTCAGGGGTCCGATTTTCCGACCAGCCGGTGATGACAGGCGCTGCGAGTGATAAGGATGACGAGCTTGACGATTCGCCGTGAACAGGACTGCTTGCGCCCGAACTGCCAGTCTGCACTGAAGCGGAACTTGCCAGAGAGATATACAGGCTGCGGGAAAACGAATGTCGGCTGCGCATGCCATCTGAAGGAAGCTCGCAATCTGCCATTCGGAGGGGGAGATCCGGTGGAGCAGTATCAGGCCTAGATGAACTAAAGTAGCTCACCGTATCACGATCAGATGATGAGGGGAGTTAAAGAAGGAGATGTCGGTGCTCTGAGGCGATGAGGAGTACAGAGGACAATGAGAACACCAGCGCCTGCCAGTTGCCACACACGGGCAGCGCTCTAGAACCGTAGAACACTAGCGCGGTCCTCCTTTCGTGATTCCGTGCTGAACCGATTCCAATTCCCGTGTCAATCAGAAGAAGCACTGCAGCGCATGTACTACAATCCCGTTTGACTCAAAATAGACTGTCGGCACTCCAAAGAGACGAGCAGGATGGGTATCAAGATACAGCGCAGGTTTCGGCGCTCGCGAGATTGCAACCACAAAGTGATGTCAGTTACACACCTCCACCAACGAGAAGTACGCCTTTTCGAACATACCAATGCATAGACTTCATGATTACGCAGGTTTCAGGGGAAATTGATGCGAACGCCATTGTGCTGGCAAAGCACCAACACGCACAACTTCCAGAAGCGGGATAGAACGTCGGTTGAGGGGCCATATCTACGAATGCAGTTGATAGAGACACAAGTTTTAGTTTGATCTAGGGAATCAGGCAGCGAAATGTGCCAAGAGAAGGACCTCACACAGAGAACAAGGAGAGAATCGCATTTCTTCCTCAACAGCAAGTCGAACTCCAATTTAACTGCGGAAAACATATTGTGACACGAAGAAGAAAGTCGGGTCAGAGATGCTCAGCTGAAAAAGGGACAATCGAAGCACAAACGAAGGAAAAAAAGGCAGGCACAGGGGGTACCCTACCTAGGAAGAGAGCGAGGACTGAATCGTGTCTTGCGATGCATAATCACCTTCCAGTCAGAAACTAACGGGCTATGTGTGCATCAAACGCATCTATTCATACAGTGAGAGGGACCGCGAGTGCATGGAAGGCCTCTCACGGGTGCAAAGGACGATCATTTCGCTTCAATCACTAACCGATGATTCAAATTCCACGATTTCCAGAACATAATCGATGGCAACCATCAAGACACACAAGATCGAGGGTCGAGAACATCGTCCTGGCCAGAGTGCAAGTGACAAGTGATGAGCGACAGGCAGGCGCGCAGGGCTCGCAACAGGCATTCCTGGTTTACCCGGGGCCAACTTCTGTCACTGTCCCCGATCTCCAACACCTCGCCACATCACTCTCTGTTCCATTCTTGTTGCTCTTTGACTCTGTTCATTGGACTCCTGGCCCTACTACGCGCAATTTCCCGTGAGACCCCTCGCCGCGACAAAGCTCTCGCTTCATGCCCTCTTCTCTCTGATTTCCATCATTCTATCATCATTTCGGTAACAACACGCAGGACGCGGACGGACAATACTCTTAAGGAATGGCAGAGGGCCTGAGGATCGCCATCCCAGATCCAGGCCACTCCTTG